>ERZ1643246.4053-NODE-4053-length-11957-cov-8.598219_pt1 | contig 11957 bp, 13 predicted proteins | sample MGYA00579265_ERZ1643246 | MGnify/ENA primary metagenome ERZ1643246 (study PRJEB29033, sample SAMEA4952261) | chicken gut metagenome | biome: Broiler Chicken; feature: Gastrointestinal Tract; material: Caecum | place: Ireland | collected 2018 | study: Broiler...
TAAACAAATTGCAGATGGCGAAGAAGAAAATGAAGTAAATTATACGGATACAGTTGGTTTATTAATGAAATCTGTAACTCAAATTGTTGATACAATAAGTTATGTATTAATAGCATTTGTTGCAATTTCATTAGTTGTTTCTTCAATAATGATAGGAATAATAACATATATATCAGTATTAGAGAGAACAAAAGAAATTGGAATTTTAAGAGCAATAGGTGCATCTAAAAAAGATATATCAAGAGTATTTAATGCGGAAACATTTATAGTAGGATTAATTGCAGGAATTTTAGGAATTGTTGTAACACTATTACTTAACATACCAATTAATAGTATTATTCATTCTTTAACTAATATGGATACAGTAAATGCTGTTTTACCAGTAAATGCAGCAATAATTTTAGTGGTAATTAGTATGGTTCTTACTATAATTGCAGGATTAATTCCATCAAGGATGGCAAGTAAAAAAGACCCTGTTGAAGCATTAAGAACAGAGTAAACTAAAAGTAGAGTCATTTAAATAATGACTCTATTTACTTTTGTAAAAAAATGAGATATTATACCGAAAGGAGGGGGAGTATATGAAAAATAAAAAGGTATTAATAGGGACGTTAATAATATTAGTAATTGTAATTGTAGCAATAGTGGCTTTTTTTATGCTAAATAAGTCAGAAAAACCAGAAGATACATTAAATAATTATTTCTCAAAAATAGGTGAACAAAAATATGAAGAAGCATATGAGTTAATAAGTTCATCAAGTAAGGACAAAACAGCGAAAGATACATTTGTAAATAAAAATGATTCAATATATAGTGGGATAGATATGACAAATTTATCAACAGAAATTACAAATGTAGAAAAAGCTGATGATGGAGAGAAAATTACATATACACAAAAAATGAATACTTCTGCAGGAGAGGTTAGTTTTACAAATACAGCAACACTTGTAAAAGAAGATAAAGAATATAAACTAAATTGGTCAAACAGTATGATTATTCCCGAATTAGGTGATAATGATAAAATAAGAGTAAAAACATTAGAGGCAGAACGTGGGAATATATATGATAGAAATAATGTTTTATTAGCAGGTAAGGGAAATATCTCATCAATAGGACTTGTACCAGGTAAGATGAGTGCCAATAAAGATGAAGATATACAGAAATTATCAACTATTTTAGGAGTGTCAGTAGATTCAATAAACAATAAATTAAACATGTCATATGTTAAAGACGATACTTTTGTTCCAATAAAAAATGTAGCAACAACAGAATCTCAAATAAAAGAGCAAGTACTAACAATTCCTGGAGTAAAAATTACTACAGAAAGTTCAAGAGTATATACTTTAGGAAGAGAAGCATCTCAGTTAATAGGATATGTACAAGCAATAAGTGCAGAAGAATTAGAAGCAAATGCAGGAAAAGGATATAACAGTAATAGTTTAATAGGTAAAGCTGGAATAGAAAAAGCATATGAAGACACATTAAGAGGAAAAGATGGAAAAGAAATTTATATAGAAAATGAAGATGGAGATAAAGTAAAAACAATAGCAAAGCAAGAGCTAGAAAATGGTAAAGACGTAAAATTAACAATAGATGCTACTACGCAAAAGCAAGTTTATGATAGCCTAGAAGAAAATAAGGGAGCATATGTAGCAATGGATTCAAAAACAGGTGAAATTTTAGCACTAGTAAGTACACCATCATATGATTCTAATGATTTTGTTTTAGGAATGAGTACAGATGAATGGAATTCGTTAAATCAAGATGAAAACAAGCCATTGTTAAATAGATTTACTGGAACGTGGTCACCAGGTTCAACTTTTAAGCCAGTAACAGGAGCAATCGGAATAACAGAAGGAAAGATTAATCCTAACGAGGATTTTGGAAGAAGTGGGCTTAGTTGGCAAAAAGATTCTAGCTGGGGAAATTACATGGTAACAACATTAACTCCATATAATGAATCTGCAAATATGCAAAATGCGTTAATAAGATCAGATAATATATATTTTGCCAAAGCAGCTTTAAAAATAGGATATGATGCTTTTATGGAAGGTCTTAATAAGTTGGGATTTAATGAAGATATAAATTTTGAACTTTCTACATCAAAATCAACATATGATACAGATGGAAAAATAGATGATGAAGTACAGCTTGCAGATAGTGGATATGGTCAAGGACAAATCTTGGTAAATCCAATACATATGGCATCAATATATTCAGCATTTGTAAATAATGGAAATATGATAAAACCTACAATAATTTATGAAGAAAACAAACAGCCAGAATATTTAAAAGAAAATGCTATATCAGAAGAGGCAGCAAATACAATAAAAGAAGATTTAATACAAGTTGTTGAAAATCCAAATGGAACAGCACATGATGCAAAAATAGATGGATTAACAATTGGAGCCAAAACAGGAACAGCAGAATTAAAGAAAAGTAAAGATGAAGAAGGAGAGGTTATTGGTTGGTTTAATGCATTTACAGCTGATGAAACTTCAGCTAAGCAATTAGTTGTAGTAAGTATGGTAGAAGATGCAAATTCAGTAGGAGGAAGTCATTATCTATTTCCTAAAGTAACACAAATATTTAAATAGACATTTTATAAAAAGAGGAGATATTTTATATGTACAAAATAATGAAGACATTAGTAAAAGGACTTTGTTGTCATTTTATATATAGGGTTAGATATATAGGTTTAGAAAAGATAGATAATAAGAAGAAATACATTATATGTCCAAATCATTCAAATGTATTAGACCCAACATTTATATTTCCGATAGTAGATAATTTGTCTATAATGGCAAAGTCTGAGATTTTTAAGAATAAACTTTTAGCAAAATTATTTAGAAGATATAGAGTATTTCCAGTTAACAGAGAAAAAAGAGATGTAAAAAGTACTCTTCATGCTATAGAATGTTTAAATCTAGAGGAAAACTCCAAACTTTTAATGTTTCCAGAAGGTGGAATATTAAAGAAAAAAGAAGAGTTAAGAAATAAAGTAAAAAATGGTGCAGTATATTTTGCCGCAGAAAGTGGAGTACCAATATTACCAGTATTTATTACAAGAAGACCACATCTTTTTCAAAAAGTTTATGTAGTGATAGGTGATATAATAGAAATACCTACAGATATAAAGGATGATAAAGAAAAAATACGAGAATATTCGAAAAAGATGATAAATATAATTTATGATTTAGAACAAGAAATTAAAAAGAAATAGTTGAAAAAAAGCTAGATATATATTATTATATATCTAGCCTTATATTCGGGTATGGCCAAGCGGTAAGGCAGTAGGCTCTGACCCTACGATCGTTAGTTCGAATCTAACTACCCGAACCATAAAAATCCCTTTGTAGAGCCATTTTACGAAGGGATAAAATTTTTTATAAAAAACCGAACAAAATTTCGAAAAAACTATTGACAAAATTTATTTAAGAATATAAAATACATTCAACAAAAGCAAACAAGAGTTCGAGAAAATATTAAGGAGGTTTATTATGAAAAAAGTTAAAGAAAATGTTATATCATATACAATAGATAAAGCTATATTTGGAGATTTCGCTATCTTAGTAAATAACGGAGAAGTAGTAGTAAAAGCTCCTTGGTATTTTTCTAAACAAAGAATACAAGATGCCATAAGAGAAAACAAAAACTGGATCATAAAGAAGTTAAAAGAGATGGAAGAAGTATCATTATACAATAGTGCAAAAATATTGGGAATTAATTATGCAGTAAAAGTTATATATGCAAACATCAAGACTCCAGAATTAAATTTAAACAATAATTATATAGAAATAAAATTACCAGCAAAATTAAAAGGAAGAAATAATAAAAAAATAATAGATGTTATATTAAATAAAATGTATGCAAAATTAGCAGAAAGACATCTAGAAAATGTTTTTGAAGAAATTAGAATCGAGACTGGTTTAGTTCCAGAAGATTATAGTATTATTCAAAATTCAAAAGAAATGGCTAAATTTAATTTTGATAAAAAAGAAATTTATATTAATTCAAAAATAATGGAATTAGATGAAAATTGCATAAGATATATAATAATACATGAGTTATGCCATTTAAAATATAAAACACACGCAAAAAGTTTTTATAAATTATTACAAAAATATTTTCCTAAATACGAAAAATATGATGAAATATTAAGCGAATACAAATTTTAATCTAACTAAAGCTACTGTTATAAAATTGTAGATTTTAACAGTAGCTTTATGCTAAAATATTTCCAAAGGAGAGGAAATATGAACTTAAAACAATTAGAAAAAGAATATGATAAATTGCAAATAAAATATGGAGATAAAAATCTAGATTCTATATATAATGGAGGATGTAGTAATAACCCAGATATATGTTTTGTGTTTATGAATCCAACAAAGAGAAATATAGCTTCATCTAAAGAATGGAAAGGGATAAAATCTCCTTGGATTGGTACAAAAAATATATGGGATTTGTTTTATAAATTAGATTTATTGGATAAAGATATTTATAATAAAATAAAAACTATTAAAGGAACAGATTGGACAAAAGAATTTGCAGAAGAAGTCTATAGTGATGTTACTAGACATAAATATTTCATAACAAATTTGGCTAAATGCACACAAGTAGATGCCAGACCATTACCAGATTCAGTATATAAAGAGTACTTGGAATTATTTAAACAAGAAATAGGTATAGTAAAACCAAAGAATATTGTTTTATTTGGAAATCAAGTTAGTTCGATTGTACTAGGTGAAAAGATATCTGTTTCACAGGTAAGAAAAAAATGTTTTGCTCAAGAAGTAAATGGAAAGGAATATAAATTTTATTCAGTTTTTTATCCAGTTGGAAATGGAAGATTTAATATAGATAAATCAATAGAAGATATTAAGTGGATTATTAACCAAAATAAATAAGAAAAAACTCAATCTTAAAAAGATTGAGTTTTTTTGGAGCGGGTAGTGGGAATCGAAACCTCCGCGACAAGGTCGAAAGCATTGTATTCTACTACTAAACTCTCCAGATATTTTAATAAAAATTAGATAGTTTTTGTTTAATTTTTGATATCTGTTGTGTATTTACATTTAGGATAATTTGAACAACCAATAAACTTACCATATTTACCAGTTCTTTCTATTAATCTTCCACCACATTTTGGACATATCATTTCTTGTTCTTTTTCCATGTTTTTTCTTATAGTATTTTTTATGTTTTTAACATGATTCATTCTAATAGTTTTATCAGAGATATTCATTAATTTTATCTTATTTTCTATTTCGGTTAAATTAATGTCTAATATTTCTTTTTTATATGATTGTATCAAATCATTAAGAAAATCTAATTGAGTAACATTTTTTGCAGTTACTTTAACTTTTGCTTGATTAGATATACATATAATTGATATGAATTTATTTTCATCTAGATTTAATATTTCTGCAAGAGCCTTTATATGTCCATAATTTTGGTGAATAGGGTTATTAAAATAATACTTATTTTTTCCAATATATTGAATCCATTTAGCTTTATATTTATTTCCTATAATTAAACCATAATAGTTTTTAGTTTCAATTACAAAAATACCAAATTTAGATATTACTATATGGTCTATTTGATGAGTTCCTGTACTTGACTTAATCATAATATTATTTAAAATAATGTATGAATCTTTTGACAATTTATTTAATTCAGTTTTTACCCAAAATTCCCCCATAAAACCTCGAAATTTTTTATAAAAAATAAAACATAATAATACAAGTATTAGAAATATCCAAAAAAATGGTTGACTAATTATTCCAACAATTAACTTTAGTACAAGTTCTTTCATTTATTTTACCTCATAATATTTTTGTTTTATTATTAAACTCTTGAAATTTATAGATATAAAAATGGAGCGAATCCCATACAAGTTACGAACTTCGTTCTCTTTCTAAAAATATTATATATGAATTACTATTAAATTTCAATGGTAGTATGGAAAAAATTTGCCTTAAGTAGTATAATTTTGTTATTAAATTATCTTGAAGTTGTAAATGGAGGCAGTTATGAATAAAGAAGAAATATTAGATAAAGTTAATAAACTCATTGTAATGTATAAAAATGGAGAACTTGGTGGAGAAGTAATGCCAGAAGATGCCAATCCACATTTTGAAAGCTCCAGTTTAGAAAATTATTTATATTTTACTTTGCCAATGGCACTAAATTATCAAAGAAATTCTTATACACTTTGGGAAAGTGCGTTAAAAACCTATACTGATGAAGAAACTAGATTTGTATTTGATCCTAAGATGTGTTTACAAAAGTCTTTTGAAGAAGTGCAGCATGCTTTAACGAAATATAAAGTTGCACTACAAAAACAAAAGCAAACTGAAATATGGTTATCACTTTGTAACACGTTTGTAGAATTATTTAATGGTGATATAAGAAAGTTATTTGATACATTAGATAATGATGTAGATAAAATTAGAAACTTTATACAAAAAGATAATAAAAAGAAATTTCCATATTTATCTGGAACAAAAATATGTAATTATTGGATGTATGTAATTTATCAATATACTGATAGAAAATATAAAAATATAGAAAATTTAACTGTCGCTCCAGATACGCATGTGTGCAAAGCCACTCATAAATTAGGATTGATTACTGATGATGAATTTAATTCTAGCAATGTTCAACAAATTGTTATAGATAGGTGGCAAGAATTATTTAAAAATACAAAATATAAGCCAATAGATATTCATACACCGCTTTGGTTATGGAGCAGGAATGGCTTTAAGGAGGTCAAATAATGATAGAAAAAGTAAAAAAACAAGTAAGCGAATTATTAGATAAAGATAATTCTGGACACGGAATGGATCATATAAATAGAGTTTTAGAACTATCTTTAAAATTTGCAGAAAAAGAAAACGCCAACAAAGATATTGTTTCTTTGATAGCATTACTCCATGACGTTGATGATTACAAATTATTTGGTATAGATAATGCTGAAAATTTAACAAATGCAAAAAAGATTATGGAAGATTGTAATGTAGATAAAAACACACAAGAACAAGTATGTCTTGCTCTTAATAATATTGGCTATAGCAAAAGATTAAAGGGTTGTTGTCCAACAACTCTTGAAGGCAAAATCGTATCTGATGCAGATATGTGTGACGCTTTAGGAGCTAATGGTATTTTGCGAGTTTATACATATAGTTTGAAAAACGGAAAACCTTTTTTCAACAAGGACATATTTCCAATAGAAGATATGACAACTGAAAAATATACAAGAAGATGTGCTGATAGTAGTGTGTGCCATATATTTGAAAAAATATTAAAACTTAAAAATTTAATGTTAACGAAATCTGGCAAGAAAGAAGCAAAATCAAGGCACCAAATTATTGTAGATTTTTTATATCATTTATTTGATGAGGAGAATGTTCCTGAGTGGACAAGATATTTAAATGAATACTTAAAAAAATAAAACAAAGTTTAGGAGGAGATTTATGGCAGATGTAGAATTTAAGTTTAAAATCGAAGCTGATAATGATGGGTATGTTTCTTATGAGTGCCCTTTTTGCAAATCAACTTTTAGTTTAAATGCGAGTGAAGTTCAAAGTAATGATCCAGTCTATACAGAAATATATTGTCCATATTGCGGACTAAATGACAAAACTAGTAATTTCTATACACAAGAAGTTATAGAACAAGCTCAAAATATAGCGATGAATTATATGGTAGATGAAATAAACAAAGCATTTAAAAAGGTAGCTAAAAATAATAATAAGTATGTAAAAATTACTTATAAACCATTAAAAAATAAAACTTTAAAAGATTTAAAAACGAAGGAAGGAACAGAAAAAATATTTCAATGTAAGAATTGTTGTAATCATGTAAAGGTTGAGTATTATTTAGGAAAGACAAAAGTGTATTGCGCTTTTTGCGGTATTGATATATGTTAGATATTAAAGAATATAAAAAAATAAGTTTAGACTTTAGAAGAGTTGCTAGTAATTTTTTAAGAACTGAATATACTAATCAAGATATACCTTTACGAAGATTTTATAATTATATTGAAAAAGAAGAAATCATTAGAAATATTATTTCAGAAAAGATTGATAAGGTAAGCTATGATTTTCACGAATGTTTTGGCAAAGATGAGTTTGGGAGAAGTTATATAAATATACCATTGGATGAAGAAAAACATATTAAAGCTATGTATGATTATTTAATGTATATAGTAAAATATAATATATCTTTATATAACTTGGCGTTAGAATTTCCTTGTGGTAGTAAAAAGATAACTGACTATTTACAAAATTTTATAGATTTAGCATTTAAACCATTAATTGATTATATTCAAGATGAATTATCAAAAATAATGATAATGGTTGAGGAGGAAAATATGGAAATAAACATGTCTAATAATCAAGGTGTAATAAATTATGCTAAAAATGGTAGCAATATCAAATCAGATAATGTTATAAACCAAAATGATTTAGCAGAGATTTCTAGATTAATTGCTGCAATAAAAGAGGATTTAAAACTTGTAGAATTGAGCAAAGATGAAAAAGAAAGTATAATTGATGATGTCGAATTAGTACAAGAGCAATTACAATGCTCTATTGAAAAACCAACAAGATTAAAGAAAGCATTTAATAATATTAAATTATTTCTAACAAATTCCGCTCTATTAACAGGTGCAGGAATTACATTAGCCAACAACATTAATCAATTAGTAACTATTCTTCAACCATTTATTGATAAAATTATGTAAAATATTATTACATTAATTTAGATAACAAATTTAATTTATAAATGTAAATGAAAAGCCTCAAAATGAAACGAGGCTTTTTAATGATTAATTCATTTTTTTAGTTTGTTTATCCAGAAGTTAAAATCATTTAATTTGCATTGTAAAAAATTTTCATCTTCAAAATAGCCGAGATAGTGAAGTTTATTTTTCAGTTTTAATAAATCATTGAAAATTTCTTGCAAACTTTCTGCAATATGATGAATGCTATTATTAGATAAAAATTTTTCATCAAAATCATCAATTAATTTTCTAATAAAGTCAGACTGTGATAATCTGGCTTTATTAGATTTTTCTATTAACATTTGTTTTTCATGTTCATTTAAAAATATATTAATTTTAATATTTCTTTTTCTCATAATTAACTTTATCCTTTCAAAATAAGGGTGTGGGAATTCCCATAATAGAATTTGTGCGGGAGTACAAATTCAGTGCTGGCTAGGACAAATATTATAGCTTGTACTCACACATTTTTATTATAAATTAATTCATTTAAAATAATTTCTTCAGCAACATTTTTGTAATTATTCATTAATTTGGTCCATTCTAATTGATTATTTTTCTTACGTTTTTCAGGCAGTAATTTATCTGATTTTTTAAATTGTTTCATTAGATTATTAAATCTTTTTTCACACTCACTACTGACTGAAACAAGATAATTAGTTAGTTCGTTCTTCATTAAAAGAGTAGTATAAAATGTTTTATTATTTTCTTTCAGATAGTGCAATCTTAGTAATCCATATTTGTTAATCTTTTTATAATTTTGATTTTTAATAGTTAAATTAGGTAATAAATAATCTCCAACTTTTGTATAAGTTAATTTCATTTTTATCTCTCCATTTCTTTATTTAATTTACTGTTTCCATTTTAGTTTTAGGTACTAATATTAAAATATCTTTTAATTTATTCTCATCAACATAAGGGCAACTAATAATGCCATCAATATATAAATGCTCTTTTGATTTTGATATAAAATTTTCTAAAAATTCATTAGAATACTTATTATTTTTCATTTCTGTAATAGATAAAATGTCATAATCTTGTTCTAAATTTTTTAATTTTTCTTTGGTAATTTCTTCTTGATATTTAATTCCAATATTGTTATCTGTCATTATTTTATTAAGATATTTTAAATACTCTTTACTGCTTTTTGTTATAAATTCGTCTGTAAATTTTATATTCTTAATTTCAATATTATAATTTTTATCTCTAGTAATTTCTATTTGTGATACAAGTCTATGAATCATATCTCTTTTGACTTCTCGTGATAGTAAATCATATAGAAAAGTAAAACCTATATTTTTAATATTAGTAAAAATCAAATTGTCATTTTCTTCTAAACAATCTAGTTTTTTAATTAGTTCTACTGTATATTCTTGTGATGAATTGTCTGGATCAAGACTAATTTTCTTTTTGTTTAATTTATCAATTTCTTTTTTGATAACATCATTTTTATAATTAATAGTTTCTACATCTAGGTTAGAACTTAAATATAAATCAACTAATTTCTTTTCTTGTAGTTTTAACTTTTCAATAGCTTTTTCTATTTCTTTTATATCATTACTTTTAGTAGATTTACAAGTAATAATTTCATTATCCATAGAAAGAATAAAAATAGTTAATTCCTCTAGTATTCGCTTTAATTTGCTTTCAATTTTTTCAGTATTATAATGAAGCCCGAAGCCACTACAATTATGATTTTTGCATCTTAAATGATAATATACTTTTAATTTTCCATTAGGATATTTAAAAGATTCTGATGAACTCATAATATTTCCACATATAGGGCATTTTACTAATCCTGAAAATAAATGAATGTATTCTCCATAATTTGAGTGCCTATTTTTAACTAATACATTTCTAGTAACATTCCAAGTAATTTCATCTATAATTGGCTCACAATAGTTTTCAACTCTTAAAATGTCTTGTGGCTTTCTTTTATATTTTCCATATTCAAATATACCAATATAAATAGCATTAGTGAGTATTTTATAAATTCTATCAGATGCCCACTTGCCTTGTTTTAAATAGGCGTTATTATCTTTCATAATCGTTGCTATACTTCTTGTTGAATTGCCTTGTTTGCATAGTTCAAATATATCTTTAACAACTTGTGCTTCAATAGGTTCTACTTCTAAATGACCTGTTTCCTTATTTCTAATATAGCCATAGGGTGCTTTACTAGGGTGTATTTTTTCTAACGCCATTTCTTCCATAGCACGTTTCGTTCTTGCTCCAATTTCTTTTCTTTCTCGTTGTCCAAAGACCAAATTCATACCAAATATCATTTCACCATTAGCAGTAGATACATCATAAGGTTCTAAAATAAGTTCTATTTTAACATCGTGTTCTTCACAATAATTAAGTATCCAAAAGCCATCATAATTATTTCTTGTAAGTCTATCTACCTTAATAGCAATTAACTTATCAATTTTTTTAGATTTTATATCAGCAAGTAATCTCTGCATTTCTGGTCGCATTAAATCTTTTCCAGAATAACCTGCGTCATTATACACATCTACAATACTATAATCATTTTTCTCACAATATTCTTTAATCATACGAAGTTGTGAATCAATAGAATAACCGTTATCTCTTTGGTCATCTGTACTAACTCTTACATAAATACCACATCTCATAAAATATCATCTCCTCACTTGTTTCCTCACTTAAACGCAAAATAACAGACACTAAATTGAAATTTTTTAATATTTCTTATTAGTTTCCTCATTAAGAAAAGAAAAGTATAGCCTAAATTTTAAAATTATTTAAAATTTGTTTGATTTCTTTGAGATTATATTTTTGATTATACTCTTTAATAAAAAATGGTTTATTAGATATTTCGTTAACTTTATATTCAAGAATTGTAAGAGTAGTAGGATATGTAATTAGATATTCAGTGGGTTCTATAATTTGTAAATTGGTGTGTAGTAGATTTTTAACCTTACCGTTTTTAATTTTGTATTTATAATCCTTAATCACTTCAAGTATTTCCGTATTCGGCTTTAAAGTCTGAATAGTCTTAAATTCAAGCATAAAAAATGTCCTCCTTCCTAGAAAGAGAACATTGCTTTTATATAAAATAAAAACTTACGAACTTTTTACAGTCCGTAAGTTGTATTCAAATGGAGCGGGTAGTGGGAATCGAACCCACACCTTCGGGTCGGAAGCACGA
>ERZ1643246.4056-NODE-4056-length-11950-cov-11.085918_pt1 | contig 11950 bp, 14 predicted proteins | sample MGYA00579265_ERZ1643246 | MGnify/ENA primary metagenome ERZ1643246 (study PRJEB29033, sample SAMEA4952261) | chicken gut metagenome | biome: Broiler Chicken; feature: Gastrointestinal Tract; material: Caecum | place: Ireland | collected 2018 | study: Broiler...
ATGCACTGCCTGGGCTGCCCCTCTTCCCGGGGCGAGACCGTGGAGGAGGCCTGCATGGTCCACGGCGTGGACTGCGACAAGCTGCTGGCCCTGGTGAACGAGGAAGCCAACAAGAAGGCGGAATAATTCCAAATCTGCGGGACGCATACGGGAGCTGCCTGTATGCGTCCTCCGCCGACAGCCGGACAGGAGGGCGCCATGGGAAAACATCTGGAACTGACGCCGCGCCTGCGGCAGATCGCCGCCTGGGTGCCGCAGAACGCGCACCTCGCTGATGTTGGCACGGATCACGCCTATCTGCCCGTGTGGCTGACGCTGCAGGGCCGCGTGGCCTCTGCCATTGCCAGCGATCTGCGCCGGGGCCCCCTGGACCGGGCCCGCCAGACCGGCCGGCGGTACGGCGTGGAGGAGCGCATCACCTACCGCCTGGGCAACGGCCTGGCGGCGGTGCAGCCGGAGGAGTGCGACACCATCGTCATCGCCGGCATGGGGGGCGAGAACATCGCCCAGATCCTGGCCCGCGCGCCCTGGACCGCCGACGGCGGCCATACGCTGCTGCTCCAGCCCCAGAGCCGGGCGGAAGCGCTGCGGGCCTTCCTGGCGGAGAACGGCTATGCCATCCGGCGGGAGGCACTGGTGCGGGACCGGGGGTTCCTCTATCCCGTCATGGAGGCCGGGGCGGGGGAGATGACCCTGACCCTGGGCCAGCAGTGGGCCGGGGCGGATCTGCTCTACGACCCTCTGGGGGACCGGTACATCATCGAGAAGATCATCCAGCTCCAGGCGGCGGCGGCCGGGTCCAACCGGGCGGCGGCACAGTCGGCCAGGGAACGGGGCGACTACGTCCGGGCCGTCATCACGGAGCTTCTGCAAATGAGGGAGGAATGGCGCCATGCCAACGGTCCGGGAAATTGAACAGGCCCTGTTCCGCCTGGCCCCCAAAGAGGGCGCCATGGACTGGGACAACGTGGGGCAGCTGCTGGGGGACCCGGAGGCAGAGGTCTCCAGGGTCCTGGTTGCCCTGGACATCACGGAGACTGTGGCGGACGAGGCCATCGCCCAGGGGTGCCAGCTGATCGTCAGCCACCACCCGGTGATGAACTGCAAGTGGCTGCCGGTGCAGTCCGTCCGGCAGGACACGCCCCAGGGGCACCTGCTGCTGAAAATCCTGAAGAACGACCTGTCCGCCATCTGCATGCACACGAACCTGGATGTGGCCCCCGGCGGCGTCAACGATGCGCTGGCCGCCGCCCTGGGGCTGGAGGACCCTGGGCCGCTGGAGGGCACGGACGGGATCTGCCGGGTGGGACACCTGTCAAGTCCTATGCCTTTCCAGGCATTCGCCCAGTATGTCTGCCGGTGTCTGCGGGCCAACGGCGTCCGGTACGCCGGGGCAGAGGGCCCGGTGCAGAAGATCGCGGTGGGCGGCGGCGCCTGCGCCGACTACGCGGACGCGGCCATCGCCGCGGGGTGCGACGTGTTCGTCACCTCGGACCTCAGCTATCATGAATTCCTGGACGCGGAGGGGAAGGGCATCCGCCTGATCGACGCGGGCCATTTCCCCACCGAGGACCCCGTGTGCGCCGTGCTGGTGGAGTATCTGCGCGGACAGTTCCCGGGTCTCGACGTGTCCAAGTCCTCCTCCCATCGGGAGGTCATCCAGTATTACGTAGAAGGAGAGTAATCAGCTATGTCCGGACATTCCAAGTGGCATAATATCCAGAAGACCAAGGGTGCGGCCGACGCCAAGCGCTCCGCCGCCTTCACCAAGATCGCCAAGGAGATCATCGTGGCCGTGAAAGAGGGCGGCGGCTCCGGCGACCCCAACAACAACTCCCGGCTGGCCACGGTCATCGCCAAGGCCAAGGCCGTGAACATGCCCAACGACAACATCAAGCGCACCATCGACCGGGCTCTGGGCGCCGGCAGCACCGACAACTACGAGGCCGTCACCTACGAGGGATACGGCCCCGGCGGCGTGGCCGTCATCGTGGAGGCCCTGACTGACAACCGCCAGCGCACCGCGCCGGAGGTCCGCCACGCGTTCGACAAGTGCAACGGCAACCTGGGCGCCCAGGGCTGCGTGTCCTGGTCCTTCGACAAGAAGGGCGTCATCGTCATCGACAACGAGGAGGGTGAGCTGGACGAGGACACCGTCATGATGGATGCCCTGGAGGCCGGCGCCGCCGACTTCGAGGCCGACGGCCCCGCCCTGGAAATCACCTGCGACCCCGACGCCTTCAACGACGTGGTGAAGGCCCTGGAGGGGAAGGGCTACGCCTTCGCCAGCGCGGAGATCGAGATGGTGCCCCAGAACTACATCACCCTCACCGGCGAGGGAGACGTGAAGAACATGGAGAAGCTCATCGACATGCTGGAGGACAACGACGACGTGCAGAACGTCTGGCACAACTGGAACAACGACTGAGCATCGCTGGATACCGAGAGGACGGGGAGACCCGTCCTCTTTTCATCTCTTAAAAATAAACAAAACTTAACTTTTGTGCAATCAGCGTGCAAGAGAGGACCTGTGTATTCACATGGCGAATGGGTCACCCGTTTGGGCGGGGGAAAACAGCCATGCTGATGGCAGGACATTGCATTCCTGCGGAAGCAACCCCCTGTAGGAGCAGAACTCTCCTCTCTACCACTGGTCGGTTGCCAAAATCCGACGTTTCGGGTACACTGAACCCGAGGTGATACACATGAACAAGGAGCGGCTGGGAAATTTCATCGGCGGCGAGCGCCGGTCCCTGGGCCTGACCCAGAAGGATCTGGCCGCCCGGCTCCACGTGACGGACAAGGCCGTCAGCAAGTGGGAGCGGGGCCTTTCCTATACTTAAAGACATGACATAAAACAACACCCCCACGCTTACACTTTGCCACATATCCCATCAAACCCTATCCCCCGCAGGGGATCACAGCGACGCAATTCCCACGGGAGCCAGTTTCCAGGTACTCACCAGACCCCCGGCGAGGGAATTGCATGGAGCGGAACCCACCTTTGACCCCGCCCTGCACCCACTCCCAGCAAGTACCCAAGTCCAACCCGTGGCGGGCCACCCATTTCCCAGGCCACACAGCAGGCCACACTCTGGACAACAAAAAAAGCGGCCCCAGCGGGCCGCTATGTCTTGCAATATTCCTTGATATAGAGTAAAATAGTGCCATCGAGATAAATAGAGGCAGGACATGAGGTGTTGGTAGCACCCCATGTCCCTATGCAGGAGAACGCACCTCCCACACAATAGCATTTGCTACGCCTTATCCCATTATAGCCGGAAACCGTTGATATTTCAAGGACGGTTTTGCTGAATGGGCCTTGTGTCGTACCTCAATGCGGTGTAGGGAACAAACACCCTGCGCCGCTCTTTTTATCTCGACGGGAAAGCCCGACGGGGGCGGGAGCAATCCCACCCCTAGCGGGCGGCACCGTTGAGAGCACAAACAAAGCTGTTATAAAACGGCATAGGAGGAAAACACGATGAGAAAGGCGCTTATATACGGTCTGTCTTTGGCGTTGGTCTTTGCCCTGTCCGCTTGCACTTCCACCCAGGAGGACGCACCAGAGGACACCAGCACGCCGGAGGTCACGGAGCCAGCAGACACCAGCACACCAGAGCAGACAGCCCCAGCGGAGCCGGACGATCAGGAGCCGCAGGAGACGGCGGAGACAACAGCCGACACGGAGCCAACAGAAACACCGGCCCCAGAGACCCCCACAGCGGGAACACCTGCCCCGGAGCCTGTTCAGCAATCCACCCAGGAGCAACAGCAAGAAACACAGACACCAGTCATTCCGAGTGATGGTGGAGGAAACCCTGATTCCAGTGCAGGCAATGATGCAGGCCAGAGCACAGGCAACCAGGGAGGTTCAGGAAATACTGGTGGTAACTCCGGCAGCGTGAACCCCGGACAAACCACAACACCTGAGCAGCCCACAACACCTCCTACAAGTGGCGGTAGCGAGGAATCAGTTGGAGGCAGTTCAAATCCAGGCAGTTTAACCGAGGAAGAACAAGCAAACCTTGATGCATTTAAAGACACAGTAGAGGGTATGGGAGGATACTATGACCCATCAACAGGAGCTACATGGGTTCCCTAATTAAATATCATAGGAGAGGAAGGGAGAGAAGACCTTCCTCTCCACACATTTAAGGCAGAAAAACACAAATAAGACATAGGAGGTGTTAACCTTGCGAGCAATAGTCCTCGCCCATCTGTGCGCCATTGGCGCAAGGGGCGCACCCTTTTACAATAGCATACGAACATATTCAGAGGTCCCCATTCCGGGGGCCTCTTTTCTTTTGTGCATTGTGGCTTATCCAATTATATGGTAAAATATTTCTCAAGGCAGACATATCCCAATAAATTTGCCAGGAGGGTGTATAAAATGAGTATTAAAAAAAATTATGCGGAAGATGAAATTCCCCCGGAAGTCTATCATGCGTATTTTCTACTTACAATGAAATGGCTTGGAATGGAAGAAAATGAACACTTGGAGTTTGTAAAAAAAGCTACAAAAAGAGGCGCTCGACAGCAAGCGAGATGGAACGGGACTTTTTTGCCTCCATATTTTGATAGGGGAAATTCAACTTTATTTGGTTTTGAGTTTGATGAATACCTCAGCGAGGCATGGATAGATTTTTTGGATAAATTTCAAATTTCAGATAAATACAAAACGGACGATCTAACTGGACTAACTAAGAATGAAATATATGAGGAACCCATCATAAATAAATTTATAGAGTATTTAGAGGAAGAACATCGTTCATCTGCCAATGACTATGAAAAAAAGCTAAAAGATATGGAGCAAAAATTTGAAAATGAAACCTTTGAAGAATTAGATAGTTTAATAGAAAAATATGCGGATTTATCGGATGATGAGTTTGAAAAACTGACAGATGAACTCCTCAATAGGAAATTAGGTGAATTACAAAAAGAAAGAGAAAGGGTTCAGGAAAAAGAACATGGGCCTTATATTCCATTGGAATTTATACTTATGAATGCAATTCGTAACAAAGTTGAGAGGGAGTCATATTGGAGCAAAAAAGGGTTTTCTATTGATCCCCTTGATGATGGTAGTGAAACACCGCTTTCAAGTCGTTTAGAGGACCAAGGCGCAGGCGTTGAAGAAAAAACCTTGACGAAAGATATTGTTCAGTCAGCAATAAAAGAACTGGATGATATAAATAAAAAGATAGTTGATCTTATTTCGCAGGGATATAAACAGAAAGATATTGCGAAAGAATTAGGGATTTCAGATGCCGCCGTGTCAAAACGCATGAAAAAAATTCGAGAAGTAATAGCGGCAAAAAGTAATATAAAATAAGATTGCAGAGATATGTTTGAGGGGGGGCCGTCCGGCCCTCCTTTTTTAATTTTTTTTGAAATTTGGTTAAAAAAGGGGGCGCAAAGCCTGGTTAGTAAATGAGGGGGGTCCCATCAAATACAAATTTCAAAAATGGAGGTAAAAATTTATGGATCTTAAGAGGTTGTTCCTGTCGCTGGCCTGTTTTACGAACAACGGCCCCATCATTTTGCAGTCGGTGGCCCCGGCCTACGCATACGGCCCAGACCGCAAGCGCACCGATAAGATCGAGGGTTTGCGTGTGACTGTTGTGTTTCCTGGCAACGGCTATGACACTCAGACGGTCAAGGTGTCTGACCCCACGGATCGGCTCTCCGCCCTGCTGGACAAGGCAACCCCGGATCATCCCGTCTATGTGGATTTTGATGGTTTTTCCGCCTCAGTCTACACCATGCGGGATGCTGATGGTCGTTGGAGAACCGGAGTTTCCGCCAAGGCTACTGCCGTCCGTGTCGTTTCTGCTCCTGGGAATGATTTGCTGGACCTGGATGCCGATTAACGCCGAAATTCTGGCCGCCCTGGTGGGGGTCTTAAACGCCCCCGCCAGGCCCCCGGCCCTCTGGCCTCTGGCTCGGATCAAGTACCCTGAACGGGAACTTCGGCCCCAGGTCTGCCCTGACGGGACCCTCTTTACTCTGGCTTTGTATGGCTGGGAGTACAAACACAGGGGGCCACGGCCTAAAACGCCGCCCCCCATTGATCCCGCCGCTGTGCAAGCGGCACTCAACGCCGCTCTCCCGGACGGCCTCTCCGTGATCGCCGTCCAGGATCACGGCACAAAAATCACTGTAAAAATTAAGGAGGAATTTTATTATGGGTAAAATCATTGCTGTTTGCCTGATATTGCTGTGCATGCTACTATTGTTTGCGTATATCAAGGATCAGTTAAACAAGTTGCTTGGTAATGCGAAACCGAGCGGCCAAATCCAGTTTGTCCCGCAACAATACGCTCCTTTTCGGGAAAATTATGAGCTGTATGCGGATGTACTGATTTCCTGTGTTGATAATAATTGTAAGAAATTGGGCCTGCAACAACCTAAAGACCGGCTCCATCATTATGCACCGATACAAGAGCGTGTTTATAAAGCAGGAAAATATTTGATTTATTCGTACATATTCGATAGAGAATTTGATATTTCTAGTGGAAATGGACTGGCAAAAATAAAAAATCCTGTTTATGTCGCAGTTGATAATTCAACGATACGCAATACACTCAACGGCTGTTTTCCAGACTATTGCATTGATAATAATTTATATTGTTGTCAGATTTATGGCGTTTCTAATGTGGGAAATAGCCGTATCAGAATTTCAATCATAGGGGAGACATACGTGTGAAGTTGAGTTATGAAGATCAGATTGCTATATTCATTTTCTGGCTCACCCTTTTGAGCCTGGGCTTTGAGATCCAGGATCAGGACCTCACTGAGCCGGGTTATATGCGCCACGCTGGAGTTCATACTATCTATACCTTCTCTATATTGCTGTGCGATGACGAGGACTTTCCTGTGGAGCAGTTCCGGGATATGCTGGCACAGTACGCCGCCATTAGTCCCCAAATTAAGCCGCAGTTTTGGGGGATCGAGGAATATCCCGCGCAGATGCGCAATTTTTCCCTTACCTATGTGAGCGTTTTCGTTTAGGCACTTCTAACAATGCCGTACAACCAACCATGCGTCGGATTTATCCGACGCCAAGAGCGGAGCGGTCAGCCGGAGCGATGAGCGGAGGCGGGCCGCTCGCTCTTGTACGGCATGACCGCCCGCAGGGCGGGGGAAGTGCCGCCATTGTAGCCTGGAGGCAAGTGTTACCTCCAGGCTACTTTTGTATTTGTATTTTAATGCTGTTTGAATTTTTAATTTGTAAACGGTTAATTTTGACCTGCTTTTTTCTTTGTAATGCTCAGACCAACCAAATAAGGAGGCTTGAACATGACAGATAAGCAAGGCCGCAAGTGGCAGATCACAATTAACAATCCCCAGGACAAGGGCCTGGATCACGACGCTATTAAGCTGGCTCTGGATGATCTGCGCTCCCTGGACTATTATTGCATGGCTGACGAGGTCGGTTTGGAAACTCATACGCCGCACACGCATTTATTTATCGTGTGCCGGTCGCCGGTTACTTTTAGCCGTCTGAAAAAGCTATTCCCGGAGGCACATATTGAGCGAACACGGGGAACCGCCGCCGAGAACCGGGCCTATGTGGAGAAGTCCGGCAAGTGGGCTGACGATCCCAAGGCAGATACCAGCGTTTCCGGCACTTTCGAGGAATGGGGGGAACTGCCAGACGAGCCGGGACAAGGGGCACGAACGGATATAGCCCAGCTGTATGAAATGATAGCGGACGGAATGAGCAACGCCGAAATCATGTCCCAAAATCCAGACCTTGCCCTGCATATCGGAAAGATGGACAAAATCAGACAGGATATTTTAGAGGCCAGATACCGAAACGAGTTTCGACACTTAGATGTTACATATATATTCGGCCCCACAGCAACAGGCAAGACAAGGGGGGTAATGGAGAAACACGGCTATTCTAATGTCTACCGTGTCACAGATTACCAGCACCCTTTTGACCGTTACGCCCAGGAGCCGGTGATTTGTTTTGACGAGTTTCGGTCCTCTCTCATGGTGGGGGATATGCTGGACTATCTTGACGGGTACCCCCTGGCACTCCCCGCAAGATATGCCAATCGGCAAGCCTGCTATACCACGGTCTATCTCATATCTAATATAGACCTCTCTGAGCAATATCGAAATGTGCAGGAGAATGAACCGGCCACATGGAAAGCCTTTCTCCGCCGTATTCATCATGTGATTGAGTACCACCAGGACAAGCCCCCCACGGATCACGGCCCCGCCCTGGACTACATATTTCCCCCGCCTAAACCTGTGCCCGATTGGGTCAAGGAGATCGAGGGCGAGGAAACACCCCCGGAGCAATTCAGCCTCCCATTCTAAAGATTTTATATCCCGGTTAAAAACTGACTTTTAACTTCTTATTACATTATGAACGGTGCTTTCAGCCGTTCACAATAACACTCCAGTGTTAAGCTGGAAAAGAAAGGAATTTTGCTATGAACGAGAACAACACCACTAACACCGCCACCGGGGAGCCTGTCACGGAGCAGGCCCCCGCCGTGGACACCACCAGCACCACCCAGGCAACACCCGCCGCTCCCGGCCTCCCCGACGGCTATCTTTCCGGGGGCTACTATGCCACCACCGACAAGGGGGACAAGTATCTTCGCCCTGAGTTCGTCGGCTCCCAGGCCCGCCAGCTTGCCGCCGCCCTTGATCCCCTGCGTCCCTCTGATTTTAACGCACTTCTGCGGGAGATGAAAAAAGCAAAGAAAAAGACACTCCCCTTTGAGGCCCGTCAAACAGCTGCCGCTGAGATGCTGCCAAAAGCCCTGACCCTGGTGCGACGCAAGAAAGCCCCGGCTCTCCTGGTTAAACTGATCCAGGCCAACCTAGAAGCAATCAAGAATGATGCCGACTGGTCAGCATACTATCGGCACTTAGAGGCAATCGGCGGGTATTTGTCCATGCCCGCTATTATCAAAGAATAATTCATTTAAGCCCGGCAAGATCGCCGCCCACAAAGTAACCCACTATAACAAGTCACCCACAAGGCGTATCTCCGGCAGGAGGTACACCATGAATACAAAACAAGGTCAAATAATCACCACGCCAGACGGTCAGCAGTATTTCCAGATCGGGAATACCCGTATCAAGATCACGGAGCATTTTGCCTCTAGCGGGAAACAGGTTGACGCAATTCTGGAGGAATTGATTTTATCAAAATCAAAAGATTTTATCAGTAAAAATGCCTGATATTTCAATAAAATATTGATTTTCCCCCACGTTTATGATATAATTCTTTTAGTAGCAAAGAGTATTGTAAGCGTGGGGGCTGTTTCCTACAAGGAGGTTTTTTTAGATGAAACAGCACGTTTATAATACAGCTTTGTACCTGCGTCTCTCCCGTGATGATGAAGAATATGGAGACAGCGTCAGTATTGAAACCCAACGCACGATTTTACAGCAGTACGCCAGGGAGAACCGTTTGCACGTTGTAGATGAATACGTTGACGACGGGTGGAGCGGCACTAATTTTGACCGCCCGGATTTCAAGCGCATGATGAACGACGTGGACAGCGGCAAAATTAACTGCATTGTCACCAAGGACTTGTCCCGGTTTGGACGGGAACACATACAGATGGACTACTATTTGGAGTTCGACTTTCCGGAGCGTGGTATTCGTTACATTGCCGTGACCGACAACGAGGACACCGATAAGGGCCTGTCTGATTTTGTGCCGTTCAAGAACCTGTTCAACGAGTGGTTTGCCAAGGACACCAGCCGCAAGGTGAAAGCCGCTTTCAAGGCCAAGTTCGCCAAGGGGCAACGCATTTTTGCCTATGCTCCTATCGGCTACCGCAAGGACCCGGATAATAAAAATCATCTGTTGATCGACGAGGAAACCCGCTGGATCATCGACAAGATTTATGATCTTGCCTATCATGGAGCCGGGGCCGCTAAAATCTGCAAGATATTGACGCAAGAGCAAATTCCCACCGCCTCATGGCTGAACTTCCAGAGATACGGCACATTCGCCCATATCTTTGAGGATCAGCCGGAAAGCAAGCGTTACGCCTGGACCATCGCCCAAGTCAAAAGCATTTTGAAAGATGAAACCTATATCGGCAACTCCGTTCACTACCGGGAAACGAATATCTCTTACAAGAATAAGAGGCGTATTCGCAAGGACCCCAGCGAGTGGGTGAAGATCGAGAATACCCATGAGGCCATCATTTCAAGAGATGTTTTTGACCGGGTACAAGAGCAGATTGCAACACGCCGCCGCTCCATGAAGGACCAGACCACACAAATTTTCTCCGGCCTTGTCAAGTGTGCTGACTGCGGGTGGTCCATGCGTTTCGCCACCAATAAGACCGTGAGCCGCCCATTCAGTTATTTTACTTGTAGCAGATACGGCCAGGGGACCGGGCTTTGCTCTAATCACTATGTCCGTTACGATGTGCTCTATTCCTATGTTCTCTCCCGTCTGCGTTTCTGGATCGCCGCTGTTCACCAGGACGAACAAGCCGTAATAAACCGCCTGTTGCAGTCCTCCAACCGTGAACAGGAGGCCAGGGACAAACGAGTGATAGCGGAGAAAAAGCGGGCAGAAAAACGGCTCTCGGATTTAGATAACCTGTTAGCAAAGCTATACGAGGATCGGGTTTCGGAAATCATCACGGCAAGGAATTTCTCTATGCTCTCCCAAAAGTACCAGGAGGAACAGGAACAACTAGAGGCCAAAATTACAGCACTAAATTCCCAGCTTGAAACAGCAAGGGAACAGGTGGTAAACGCGGAGAAGTGGGTTGATCTGGTGAGACAATACACCGACTTGAACGAGTTGACCGCTGATGTGCTGAATGGCATGATAGAAAAAATCCTGATCCATGAGGCAGTCAAAGACAGCGAGGGAAACCGGGTCCAGGAAATCGAAATCTTTTACCGCTTTGTCGGCAATATAGACCAGCTTTCCAAGCCCGTATCTTTAACTGCGTGAACCGGGGATGAGCTATCCCGACGTGACGCTGCTGGAGCCTTTGGCAGCGGCGCTGGATCTGACGGTGGAGGAGCTGATGGCCTGCCGGCGGCAGGCGGTGAAAGGAGCGGAAGAGACCATGCAGAACCTGTTGGACATCTCCCGGGACAGCGTGCGGAAGGAGCGGCGGCGCTCCTGGCAGCGGCTGGCGGCGGTGCTGGTGCTGCTGGCGGTGACTGCCGCCGTGGTGGCGTGGACGCAAATTATGGTGACAGAGGACGTACGGGACACACTGGTGCTGATGGAGACCGTGGACAGCGTAGACTATGTGTACATCGAGGGGGAGGAAGGCCACCTGATCAAGCTAAAGTGCGGAAGCGACGTGGACATCGACGGCATCCAGCTTACAGATCAGGCGGGATGGGAACAAGTCTTCCAAATCTCCTGCCGCTACAGCCGGCTGACCCGAGAGGGCACTGTGACAGCGCTGGAGGCAACCGGCAACTACTCCCTGGGCGGGATCATGGACGCCCAAATGGACGAAGGGGAGGGGCCGCTGTTCGGCCTGTCCATGGTGTACCGCAAGAGCGAAAACTACTACCCCAATCCATACGGGGAGGGCTACCTGGGCGACTATTCCTGCTACGTCATGCTGGACGAGGAGACGTGGGAGACGGCGGACATCCTGCGGATAAAGGACTGCGTATCCGCCACCCCCTGGGACGCGGACGGCGACGGCATTGACGAGCTGGTGGTCCGCACCCGCTGGCCGGAGAAGCCCTATGCGGTCTACGATATTCCAGAGGGAGAATTGAAACCGCAGCTGGTCTCCTGGCCGGACACGGTGCCGGAGGAGATTCGGGAAAAACTGACGTGCATTTGGGAACAGTGAGGAGGTGCCGCCCATGGAGACCAATACAGCCACCCTCTGGGAGCTGTGGGTGGACCCGGTGCGGCGGATCGTCTCCTTCCACCCGGAGGCGGGCGGGCAGTACCTGGCCTTTCAGAGCCGGGAGC
>ERZ1643246.4057-NODE-4057-length-11943-cov-12.638122_pt1 | contig 11943 bp, 8 predicted proteins | sample MGYA00579265_ERZ1643246 | MGnify/ENA primary metagenome ERZ1643246 (study PRJEB29033, sample SAMEA4952261) | chicken gut metagenome | biome: Broiler Chicken; feature: Gastrointestinal Tract; material: Caecum | place: Ireland | collected 2018 | study: Broiler...
AGATAACTGTTGCATATACGATTAATACTATGGGAAGTCGTATCTTCCGGAAGATAATTGGTATTTGTTTTCTGATTTTTCTCTACAAATTCTATGGTGTTGTGGATTCCATAGTAAGTGCTTCTATTCCTAATTCTTAATGATCCGATTATATTGTGACCTGAACGGAGAAAAATGAAATTCAATCGGGGCAGGAGAATGAGCCAGGCATTTCCGCATATTTTTTCCATATGATTCTCAGAGATACAGGGTGAGAGTCGTAGTAAATCTCTAGGACTAGCATCGTTTTGTCTCATTTAGGAGATTATAAGGAATCATTACAACAAAAGGCCATGATAGAACTGTGCCATTTATTGAAACTATGAAAAAGGTTACTCTTTTCACGAACAGCTTATAGAAAAAGATTACTATTTTGGTGATGCCGGATTAAGGTGAAAAGTTAAATTATCATCATCATAGAAATCAATCCTAGAGGTGTTGATGTCAAGATGCCCAAGCGACCGATATATTTTGAAACAGTTTTAAGGATATAGAGATTTAGGTTGCGTAAACATAGAAGACCTCTTTACAATGAGTGAAAATGAAAGATGTTACTGGGATTAGCATTGGATGAAGTTTATCTAGAAGAGTAGAATAAAAATTATTCCAGAGAAAAATTTAATATAGAAGTTGTTATTGCTTAGATATTCGTTCCTTGGCTTGCCCCATGTCCTGATTTTGTTAAAAGATTATCAGGGTGACACGGATTACCGTTTTATAGAAGAATTGCTTCTATGGTCAGAACAGTTACAAAAAATCTGCTGGAGCAAGGTAAAAACAACTATGCTGTAAAACAGGCTGCCGGAAACGGCGGTCAAAAAATAAGCCAGTACTCATGTATTATCGTATACTTTATAACCAATCGGATAGTCAAACTCTAACTTTGTAAAGTAAGCACACAATAAAATAATGTCTTCTCATTATCTTGATGTTTTGCATGAAGAAACTTTATATTGATTTTTGGAGGGCTGAATATGCGTATGCTGTTAAAAAGAACAATCTAGTAATGCTAATGGATAAATATAGAAAAATAGAACGATTTATCATGATAATAATTAATACAGAAATTTTATATGGAAAAAAATGTTAAAATTAGGTAAAATAAAATAAAAAATGTTGGAGTAAATTATGAAAAAAAAGGTTATACAAAGAGCAAACTATTTGTTTAATGCAAAAACAATATTCTTATCTTTAGAAGGAGAGAATGGATTAAATCTTGTAATTCCTAAAAAGACTAAATGGTCCAATAATCTTGGACGGATGTATCATCAGTTTTCATACACAAATGATCCAATAGAGTTAATTGGTAGAGAACAAGAAAAAGAAGAACTTGAAGCATTCTTGGATGGAAATACTAATTTTAAAGTAACTGCTATTACCGGACAAGCCGGAAATGGAAAGTCTCGGTTAGTATATGAGGTTTTTAAAGATAAAGCAGAACAAGAAAATTGGAAAATTTTTGGATTGGCACCAAACGAACTGCAATTTTTTAAAACGGAATTTATATATTATTTTTTCTCAGAAGATGATCTGGAAAAAAATATTTTGTTTGTAATTGATTATGTAACAGTGAAGGCTTTCGAGATTGGTAACTGGATACAGCTATTGTATAATAACATGAAAGAAATAGGCAGTAATATTAAAATTCGAATTATTTTAGTAGAAAGAGCACAAGTAACACAAGAAAGAAAACCTTATTGGTATACAATGTTGGTAGAAAAACATGGACTAATGGAAGAAGGACTATGTGAATGGGAAAAGCATATTAAAATAAATAATTTGCCAGAGGAAAAATTAGAAGAGATATTTGTAAAGTATATAGAAAATAAAGCAGAGACTTATGAAAAGTTGTATGGTACAAAGCCTGATATTAGTATGTGTAAAAAAGAAGCAAATGTCATTATTAATAAATTAGATGAAAAAAGTAAACGACCTTTATATATTAAATATATAGCTGATGCATGGTTAAATGATAAAAGTAAAAAGGGAAGAAATTGGAGTAAAGAAGCAGCACTTCAGTATGTGGTAGAGAAAGAAAATAAAAAAATCAGCGCTTTCTTCGAAAAAGAAAAAGCAAAAGAAATTGCACTTAAAAAAATTTTGGCTTTCTCAATGGCTATAAATGGTATTGAATTAGGTGAACATATACCTCATTTTTTGATGAAAGAGTTTGAATTGATAGAAGAAAGTTTTATAAATGGTTCACCTACGATGAAACAGTTTTTGATAGAAGTCGGAGAACTGGAGAAATCTGAACAATATATATTAAAAAGTGGGCTACCAGAAGTAGTTGAAGAATACTATTTTTTAAAATATTTAGATACGCAGATTGAAATTGATTGGGACAATAAGACTTGTGTTGAAGAATTTGTAAATCAAGGGTGGAAAACTTCTCCTAGTGCTTTTGCTTGTTTCTTGTGTAGGTTAGTGGAAGATTTTTCAGAGCATCCATTAGTGAATTTTGAAGGGATTTTAAAATTACCGCAGGAACTTAGTTGTGAATGTGCAATTTTATATGCCGATGTACTTAGAGAATATACCTTTTGGGTCGATGATATTGCTAAATATAAGAATAGTGTTCCTGTAATTTATGAGGAGATACTTGGCAAGACTGTTGATAGCGGAGTTTTGCATAAAGTATGTAAAAATTATGCTGTAGCGTTATTTAACATGATATGGTGGTGTAGTAAAAAAAGCGATAGTGATGACTTTGAAGGATCATATGCTGGCTTATTTTTAGAAAGACTGAAAAACTTAAGTAATAGTATGGTTGAATTAAAGGAAATATATTTGAATGCCCAAAAATTGTTTGAATAATATTTCTCGAAACGTTATTTCAAGCCAATATATAGCAATAATGTGCTGGTTTGTTGTCGCAAAGGACCTTGACATATTGGGAGGATGATATAGTTATTTTTTGATTTGCTTGACTATATAATTTTTATGCAAATAACTTATAGAAATAGCTGATTGTTAGAACGAACAAGTAATAAAAGCTATAAACAAGCTTCATTTATATGTTGATTATATTTAAGTAAATTTAGCTCGATTACTATTACAGTGCGTTTCCTTAGAACTTCTAGCAAACTATATAAGTGGTGAAAAGCAAACTTGACTAATAGACTCAATATAGGTAATTATTCCGACGTGAAATATAGTCGGCTCAGAAATGCTTTTCTGACATAGAGATTGTTATGTAATAGTACCCGGAAAAATTCAGCAACGGACAATTAGCCAGATATAAAATTCCCCTGTTTGGGTCTATCTATTTCTCGATAGCCCCATATCCGGCGGTATTTCTTGGATGCGCTAAAAATACTCGTAAAAACGGCACAAAAAGCCGCGAAAGATACCGTTACATACGAAGCCCTGAAGCAGATTGGCGTCATCTAGCATCTGGACAATCCATTATCTGATCTGGAACCGGAAGATCAGATAAAGCAGCGACAGATGATAGTCAAACCTCTGGTGGAGGCTTTCTTTATGCGGGCAAAAGAGGTGCAGTCCGCAAGGCGTCTTCCTAAAGGAAAAACACTGGAAGGAATTCATTACTGCATCAATCAAGAAAAGGCGCTGAAAGTATTCCTGAATGACGGTGGAGTGCCTCTTGATAACAACGCAACAGAAAAAGCGCTCTGCAGTTTCTGCCAGCAATAAACATGCATGGAAGCTGAACAACAGTATGGACGGTGCGAAATCCAGCTCAATCATCTACCGCATAACGGAGACATAAAAGGCGAATCACCTGAATCCGTTCCGTTATCTGACTCATGGCTTGACTGTTTTAAAAGAACACAAGGATGACACGAATTACAGCTTTATAGAAGAACTGCTTCCGTGGTCAAATTAGTTACCTGAAATCTGCCGGAACAAGTCAAAAACAGCCAAGCTGTAAACCAGGTCGCCGGAAACAGCGGTCAAAAAATGCACCAGTACTCATGGTTTACCGCATATGATAAGAGAGTTCTTGGCATTTACGAAAGCGTTTCAAGAACTCATTGACAGATGTTTTGCCGCAGTCACCGCAGCTTGCAGCGATATCACGACAGCTAAGATGATTCAGAAAATGAAGCTTCTGCACTTTTCGTAATCTATAATCGAATCTCCTGATATAATATTTCTTCGTTTTCAGGGTGATATATAGATTGCATTTGGAGTTGATTTGTCCGGTTAATATGTCTCTTGCTGTCCGTCAATTATGGCACGATCTGTCTGCGCAATATAACACAGGCGTCCGGCTTGGAGAGCAATCTGCAAATGTTAGATAACCATAAATATGCAAGTTATGTATAAGTGCTGCAGTATAATTTTGCAATTGAGATTTTCATATACTGGGTGCCCTTCCATATAAAAAAGGACTACTAGAGTGAAATCGATAGTAGCCCTTTAATTAACAGCGGCAGAGGTAGGCGGCAAGAATAATAAAAAATTTTTCATTGTCTTCACCTCTATAATATTCATATTAAGTTTTAGGTTGTGTATAGGCTGTGTAATTGATTTACTTATTCATAGATACCCTCCTTTATGTTCACTGTCTTTCGGAAAAGATCCAGCTCCGCCAAATTGCTTTCGGAAAGAGCAATTTTAATTAACGGCTGTGTTAAATGCGCACATTCCTCAATCGCTTTCTCTGCCATTTGCTGAGCAGAAAAAGCTAAATTGAAGGGAACCCATAAGATTATCTTGTTTGTTTTGTCATAAAAACAGGCTCGCAAATTAGGAATAGAAATATGCGGTCGGATATCTATGAGCTTGTCAGTATAACCAGAAATCATATCCATAATATGCTCTGCTAGTTTTTGACAAACCTCTGGGTTCTGTGCAAGTTCTTTACCAGAGAAAGATTTACAATGGAAATTGTTGGTACACATAATAATCCTCCTTCTTTTTTTTCGCATGATACTCATAGGTCTCTATAACATATGATAGAAACTTTATTTGCCCTTCAAATGGAACTGTATGCATAACCATTGCTTTTTCCTCCTTTCAAAGCTTGCGTGTATTAGTTAGGCAACCTCCCATTATGTTCATTTAATAGTTTCAGCTTCGAACACACTGCATAAGTGCTTCATAAAATCTAAACAATATTTTTTAAAATCTTCAAAAATTTTTGTTAGTAGATTATTTGCAACAGTTTTTTTACTAAGCGTTGTTTGCAATTTAAGCCAAGACTTTACAAATTTTATTGAATCTGGATCAGTTAGGAACTCATTCTGGGACAGTAAAAGCAATAAACCGGAATCAACGGAATACAGATTCTTAGCTATAGTAAAAAGATCAATTTCGTTTCCATTATAGTCATAGAATCGTTCATAATCGTTTCGGTTGCTGTCAATGCATGAGACCAATAAATAGTCGAGCGATACATTAAGATGAGGCGCTAATTTAATTAATGTATCCAGTGGCAATTTCTTACGAGAACCATTCTCGATTTTTGAGATTTCTCCAGGGCTAACATTGGCCAGAATAGCTAAATCGTTTTGAGTTAAATTCAAATGTTCCCGAAGCAGGCGGGTTGTATTACCTAACGCATTAGCTTGGAAGGTTGTCTGTTTTTGACCGCCTGGTAACGGATGTTTTGTTGTATTCATGTTACCTCCTTATAATTGAATATTAAATTGGATTATTTCTTTTTCCATTTTAACGTTTATAGAGAAAAAAGTCAATAGGATAACGGGAAAAATATATTGACATAGCAAGGAGATGGACGCATAAATATGGTCAATATTCCCTTTTTTTGTGAAAAATAAAAATAATATTATATACTCTTTACAAAAAAACTATTTTGATATATTATTATCGTAAGTTAACAAGTGGAAAAAAATAGTTGGGTATTTATCTTCCAAAAAGGAGCGGTATTATGAAAAGAAGAATAAAAGATACGCCTATCACTCAAACTGAATATCGTACTGAATTTTATAATATGTATCGAAAAGCAATTGAATATTATTTGAGTACGCCTAAAGAAGAAGCTGTTTATGTTGAAGATTTATCTTTAGAAAAAAAATTATTGCGTTCATTTTTAAGTGAAGATAGTAAAATAATTTACTTTTTGGGTAAAGAAGGGATAGGAAAAACAACTTTCTTAAAGCAAACTTTTAATGTCACGGATAATGGTGTTACATTTGACGATACCAAAGATATAGTGTATGTATCAATAAGTTTTCGCGGGCAATTAATAGAAAGCGATATACAAACTTTTATAGTAAATTCTATATCCGGCTTATGTACCGCATTAGGAGAGCACTATAATTTGACAGAATATTTCTATTCTGTCGATGGGCAGAATGAGTTTTACGATTTCATTTTGAAAACAAATCGTTCTTTGCTTGAATATGCAAAAGATGCAGATTTAGTTAAAAAAAATAAGTACGAAATTAAAACCGTTAAGCTACAAAAAGGCGAGGAGAATAATCCGTATTCATATATTGGTTCAAAATTAAAGTTTCTACTGAGAAATAAACAATGCCTTCTTCGCAGATTGATTATTTTTATTGATAATATAGAAACATTGTCAAGAAAAACGCAATTTTTGGTAGTAAGAAATATGTTATCATTGTTTTCTTGTACATTAAATACTTTATCTAAAGAAAATGGCGAAGTAGTTGCATCTACCCTATTAATTAGCATGCGGCAAACAACTCATGATCGTTTACTAGAAAATGAAGAGATAAATGCATATAAACCAGTCGATTATGAATATAAAGAAACTCCAATAGATATATCAGTTTTTTTTGAGCTGAAAAAACAGTTTTTGTCAATAGATGACTCAGAGAAGGACATGTGGCAAGATGCCTATGAAATTATTACTAATTTGGCAAACAAATTTAACTGCAAGTATTCAAATATGATAAAAAACTTATGTAATTATGATTTTCAATTGATGAAACGTTGTTATAAAAAGATCCTTACAAATAAAGTATGGCTTCTGAGGGGTGAAAGAAGACGTGATTTTTTGAACATGTCTAAAACAGATAATTTATTTAATAATATCAGTGTCATTCGTTCAATAGCATGTGGAAATAATGTGGTATATAGAGGAATAAAAAGTACAATACTTCCTAATGTTTTGCTTAATGACGAATTTAAAGATGACAGCATAATGTGTTTATTAATCTTGAGTTATTTTATGAGAAAAGGAAAAATGATAGATCAGAAAAAACTGTATCCGCTACCAGGTTTAATTTTCGGTCAAAATGAGGAGACAGAACATTCTTTTATTAGGGTAATTGAATATTTTAAAGATATTGAAGTCTTGGAAGAAACTTATTATGAAGGTCAAGTTGATCCTCAAAAAAAATTTCTTGTTATTACTCCCAAAGGGAGAGAAATTTGGAATATGTTTACTACAGATAGTGTGTTGTTAGAAATGTATAGAGAAGATTATTATTTTCAAAATGGGGGAGATAAATCTGATTTTATGCCAAGTTACTGGTTAATGGAAACTGTAGGACAGCAAGAAATATTCATGCAACTTTTCCGATACATCAATATTTTATTAGATTTGGAAGTAAAATTACGAGACTTAGCAAAGGAAAATAATACATTATCAGAATATTGTAGTTGTTTCGGCAATAAACCACAATGCAAAAGACTTTTAGAAGGTGTAGTAAAATCAATCGAATATTCTGGTAATCTAGGTAAGCAAAATATTTCAGAAGCATTATATGATTTGGAGCAAAAAATAAGGAGAATAGATATGTAGTCCAGCGGTGATATGTCAAGAGGAAAAAGAATAAAAATCAATAGATTTTTGCTGGCTTTCTCTGAAAATGGGCGCATTTTCCCAAACTCCGCTATTTTCGATTTTTTAGCCAGGCGTAACTTCACCGTGAGAATCCAAAACTATTTGGATTCCGGTGCCCTATACTGGCAGTTGTCTTTTAGCAGTCGAACGACCAGCCGCACCAATTTACGGGTAATTAATACGAGGGCATGTTTGCGCTGGTACTTATTTACTTCATTATATTTGCAGTGACAGAAGCTGTGGCACTCTGCATCGCATCTCACAAGAGACATGGCAGATTCACAAAGGTAGTACTTTAAGTATCAATTGCCGGAGTGGATCAGGCGCATGTTCTGCGCCTCACAGTCATCGGACTGATGCTGTAACCACACAAGACCAGCGTATTTGGCCAAGGAGACCTGATTAGGAAAACGGTTGATATCACCGACTTTCGCGATGATACCAGATAAATAGACAGGAGCGATCCTGCTGACAGATGTCAGGGTATTCGGGATCAGAGCCATCTGTCCAGCGATTGCCATATCAAAGGCTTTGATCTGTGATTCTATAGCTCTCATAGAGCTATGGGTATGGAAAGCACCTGATTGACAGAGTCATTGACTGTCTTAGGAAGACAGTAGGAGCTCCGGGCGGCTTTCTGGATGACTTTCGCCACGGAAGCGGGGTCAGGGAAACGGTTCTTCCCTTTCTCGATAATAAATTCCGTGAGCTGATGTAAGTCCATGCTTGCTAATGTCTTAGCCGATATAAAGGATTTAGTACTGAAGGTATCGGAAAATACCTCCTCCTGCGCCATCGTAGAATACTTCTTTAAAAGCTGGTTCATAAAACGCTGTTTTTATCTGATAAGATTCTGGACAGCGAAGAACCTGGCCTTTGTGAGGTTCTTTAGGGCAGCAAATGGTAATCGTTCAGATAGACCTCTTTGTTGATTCTACCGAAGCGCAGGCAGTCAGCAATGACAAAGGAGTCCACATAGTCATTCTTAGGCAGGTCGTTGTAAGAAAGCTTGAACTTATTGACCTGCTTGGGATTGAGGACATGGATCTTCTTGTTGTACGGCGCAAGAGAGCCGTCTTCCCTTAAGAAGCAGACGAGATTGTCGCCATAAACGGAGGTTGCTTCCAGACCGATGACAACGTCTGTAAGGGATTCAGAAGTGATAGCTGAAAGGAGGCGTTTCACAAGCTGTCGGGAATTGGGAGCTGAAAAGTTGCTGTGTTAGGAGCCATCGGGCGTCATCAGACAAGCTACGTAGGATTTGCTATTCACATCAATACCGACGTAAAGCGGGCTCATAGGATCACCTTCTTTCGTAAGAGTATTCGTGGTCAATCGGCTTGGCAATCCCCATGATTATGGAGCATCAACACCCTCGCAATAAGAGAATTCAGTGGGAGATGGGCGGATACGAACCCCAATGCAAAAGAGGTACCCATGAATTCCAATAAACAGACAGCTGGTTTGATGTTAATATTTATGTCAAGGGAATAGACTATCCGATGAAGTAACCACAGGGATTCAACAGGAGGCGAAAGAGCTATTGCCTGATTGACTCAGAGATCAATTATATCATGGGTATAACCAAACCGATTGATTCGGTCCCTTATTTATTCAGTTAGCAAAGAACAAAGTGACTATTAACTATAAACTTATTATACAAGGAGGTAATAAGTATGGAATTGAGCATTTTAGTAGCTATTAGTAAATGGATAGTAAAAACATTCAAGTTAGAAGAGTCTCTAAGTGAAGTGGGAACTGATGTATTACAGGAACATCTATGGAACCCTTTGAAGAATAGAATTAAAGTATTCTTTTCTGATAAAGACGAAACCCAACAATTCATAGAAAGACTTTCTACGGAAACAACAGAAAACAAAGACATACCTAGACAGGAGGTAAATGATTTATATAAAAAAATAAAAGGAGAATACCCATCAGATGAGTTATTTGATTCTATTGTTGATTTTTTTAAAGATAATCAAAAATTAATCAAAAAGATTAATAAATTGTCTCGTCAAAATAGGGTTAATATAACATACGATCAAAAAGCTGAGAAAATTTTTAATTTTAATGGTGGTGTACAGCATTTTTCAATTCATGACTAATGTATCAAATATATAATACATGTTATGAAAAATATTGTATACGGTAGATCATTAGTACACGACTTGATACGGAGGGTGCTCTGGAAACGTTTTTCTTTCTGTATTCTGATGACAGTGTATAGGTCAATCCAGAGACATGCAAAGGTTCTTCCGCAAATATCCGTTTTCTTATATTGAAATATTCGTCAAAACAAAGTAATATTTGTTTAGAAAATGTTATGTTACGGGAAGGGTCGAAAATTGGAGTCTATTTCAAAATTAGATATGCGTTTATTTTATTCGGAAGAGATTTTTTATATCAACGATTGTAGTGTTAACGATACAGGTGTACTGATTAGATTGAAATCAAAAAAACATGAATGTGAATGCCCTGATTGCCACCAGATATCAAATCATTACCATGGCACATATGAACGTTCTGTACAAGATCTTCCGATTCTTGGAAAGAATACATCAGTTATCATAACGGCACACGAATATGAATGCCAAAATGCGGAATGTCCAACAAAAACTATTGTTGAACGCTATGATCATTTCTTGGGTTATTATGGGCGTTTTACAGAACGGTGCGAAGATTTTATAGCGACATTAGCGTTAGAAACCAGCTGTGAAGGTGCTTCCCGCATATGCAGGTATCTTGGAATCCAAGTTAGCGGTGATACCATTATCCGTATATTGAAAAAAAGATTTGCTCAGATGGAGATAGAAGCAGCGGGAAGCTGTATTGGCATTGATGATTTTTCAACAAAAAAGGGAAGTACATACTGTACAGTTATCTGTAATACAGATTCACATAAACCCATTGCGGTACTGGAGGGGAGGGATGGCTCTTCCCTAAAAGAATGGTTAAAAAAGAATAAACAGGTAAAGATGGTAACTCGCGACAGAGCATCTGCATATGCCAAGGTTATAATGGAAGAACTTCCTAACACGATGCAGATTGCGGATAGGTTCCATCTCCATCAAAATCTTCTTGAAATAATCAAGAAATGTATTTCTTCTAGCCTGCCGCAGACATTACGGGTAGAATCGGACCTGGATCGTGAGACAACAGGAGACATTACAGAGAAAAGCAGGCAACCCTCAGTGGGGAGTGATAATAGTAAAAAAAATCCTATCCAATGTGGATAACCTTACTGAAAACGAGAAAAAGCGGCTTGAGTTATTAACAAATATCAAAAAAATGCTTGATGCTGATTATAATTACAAGGATATTGCAGCAACATTAGGGATTAGTACGCGTACAGTGATTCGATATAAAGATTGTAATCCACTTGAACAATGCCATTTAAAACGCCCCTCCAGAAAAAAAGGATTATATAAGTATAAAGATGAAATTATCCAGTTGCTGAACGAAGGATATCATGCCGCAGGTATAGCAAGGGAGATGAAAGAAAAAGGATGCCCATTAGGAAACTCTACAATAAGAAAATATGCGAAAGAATTAGCGCACGAAAGGGGAGATGATATTAACAGATACAGAAAAGGTCCGAAAGCAGGAGATAAAGAAACTCTCAAAACGCTTACAGCCAAAACAGTGGTGATTAAGAAACAAGATATTATCAAGCTGCTTTGGATGAATAAACCAATAGAATCGATTAATCGGGATAGCCTTTACCGGCAGTATCCAATCATACAAAAGCTACAGATCTGTATAAATGAATTTCGACATATTTTTATATACAAAAGTATACCTCGTCTGTATCTGTTTATTGAGCGATATAAAAAAAGTGAATTTGCATCTATTGCCAGTTTTGCAAAAGGATTGGAACGAGATATAGATGCAGTTGAGAATGCAGTTGTCAGCCCGCTGAGTAATGGGTTTGTTGAAGGAATTAATAACAGAACCAAAATGATAAAACGAATCATGTATGGAAGATGCGGACTGGAACTCCTATCGGCAAAAATAATGTTGCCTTATGTATAGAACGGATATTTGCGGAAGAACCCATGCAAGCAGAGCAGCATAATGCTAAACTATGAGGTCAAAAACAATAAAAAAAGAACTGCATTATCCGTAGATACATGCAATTCCTTAACATAGAGTTC
>ERZ1643246.4058-NODE-4058-length-11942-cov-12.005300_pt1 | contig 11942 bp, 9 predicted proteins | sample MGYA00579265_ERZ1643246 | MGnify/ENA primary metagenome ERZ1643246 (study PRJEB29033, sample SAMEA4952261) | chicken gut metagenome | biome: Broiler Chicken; feature: Gastrointestinal Tract; material: Caecum | place: Ireland | collected 2018 | study: Broiler...
AGGGGAGGGAGATGTCCAGCAGCACCAGGTGGGGGTCAAAGGCGGCGAACTCCGACAAGACGTCGTCGAACCGCTCCGCGCAGCGGACGGTGTATCCCCAGCCGGTCAGATGGCGGCGGATGACCCCGGCGATGGTCCCGTCGTCTTCCACGATGAAAATGCGGTACATGGCGCGCCTCCCGTTTCTGTGGAATGTTCCCGGTCATTGTACCACGGTCCGGTCCGTTCCGCAAGAAAGGACCGCCTGCCGCCGGGACATCTTGCGCCCTGGGCCGGGAGATGATAGAATACCTCTGGATCAACACAAGAGATGGAGTGGAGACATGAAGAAGCTGGTCGTTGGAATCTTAGCCCATGTGGACGCGGGGAAGACCACCCTGTCCGAGGCGCTGCTGTACCGGAGCGGGGCCCTGCGGCGTCTGGGCCGGGTGGACCACCAGGACGCCTTTCTGGACACGGATGCCATGGAGCGGGAGCGGGGCATCACCATCTTCTCCAAGCAGGCGGTGTTTTCCTTAAAAGATACAGAGGTCACCCTGCTGGATACCCCGGGCCACGTGGACTTCTCCGCCGAGGCGGAGCGGACCCTCCAGGTGCTGGACTGCGCCATTCTGGTGATCAGCGGCACCGACGGTGTCCAGGCCCACACCCGCACCCTCTGGCACCTGCTGGAGCGGTACCACGTCCCCACGTTTCTCTTCATCAATAAAATGGACCTGGCGGGGGCGGACCGCTCCGCCGTGCTGGAACAGCTGAAACACCATCTGGGCGGCGGCTGCGTGGACTTCGGCGGGGCCCGGGACGAGACCTTCCGGGAGGAGGCCGCCGTCTGCGACGAGGCGGTGCTGGAGCGGTATCTGGAGACCGGAGGGCTGACGGGCGACGACCTGCGGCAGATGATCGGGAAGCGGAAGCTGTTTCCCTGCTGGTTCGGCTCCGCACTGAAGCTGGAGGGGGTCACGGAATTTCTGGAGGGGCTGGAGCAGTATGCCCCCGTCCCGGCCTATCCGGCGGAGTTCGGCGCCCGGATCTTCAAGATCGCCCGGGACAGCCAGGGCGCCCGCCTTACCTATTTAAAAGTCACCGGCGGCACCCTGCGGGTGAAGAGCCTGCTGACCAACCGCCGCCCCGGCCTGCCGGATGAGCAGGTGTGGGAGGAGAAGGCGGACCAGCTCCGCATCTACTCCGGCGCCAAGTTCCGCACGGTGGAGGAGGCCCCGGCGGGGACGGTGTGCGCTGTGACGGGCCTCTCCCGCAGCCGGGCGGGGGAGGGCCTGGGCATCGAGACCGGCTGGACGGCCCCGGCCCTGGAGCCGGTGCTGACCTATCAGGTGCTGCTGCCGGAGGGGGTGGACCCCCACACGGCCCTGGAGAAGTTCCGCCAGCTGGAAGAGGAGGACCCCCAGCTCCACATCGCCTGGAACGAGCAGGCCCGGCAGATCCACGTCCAGCTGATGGGGGAGATCCAGCTGGAGATCTTGCAGCGGATGCTCCGGGAGCGGTTCGGCCTGGAGGTGGCCTTCGGCCCCGGCGCCATCTGCTACCGGGAGACCATCGCCGCCCCGGTGGAGGGCATCGGCCACTTTGAGCCCCTGCGCCACTACGCGGAGGTGCATCTGCTGCTGGAGCCGGGAGAGCGGGGCAGCGGCCTGGTGTTCGGCTCCGCCTGCCCGGAGGACCAGCTGGAGGGCCGCTGGCAGCGGCTGGTGCTGACCCATCTGGCGGAGAAGGAGCACCTGGGGGTGCTGACCGGCTCCCCCATCACGGACATGAAGATCACCCTGGTGGCGGGCCGGGCCCACGTGAAGCACACGGAGGGCGGCGACTTCCGCCAGGCCACCTACCGGGCGGTGCGCCAGGGGCTGATGGAGGCGGAGAGTATTCTGCTGGAGCCCTGGTACGACTTCCGGCTGGAGCTGCCCGGGCCTCAGGTGGGCCGGGCCATGACGGATCTCCAGCAGATGAACGCCCGGCTGAACCCGCCGGAGACGGTGGGGGAGGAGGCGGTGCTCACCGGTGCCGTGGCGGTGTCCGCCCTGGGGGACTACGCCCGGGAGGTGGCCGCCTACACCCAGGGCCGGGGGCGGCTCAGCTGTTCTCTCCGAGGCTACGAGCCCTGCCCGGACCAGGAGGCCGTGCTGGCAGGCATCGACTACGACCCGCTGGCGGATCTGGACAACTCCCCGGAATCCGTGTTCTGCAGCCACGGCGCCGGCGTCATCGTCCCCTGGGACGAGGTGCCCGCCCGGGCCCACGTGTCCAGCGGCCTGCGCCTGGGCGCGGAGGAGGAAGCGGAGACCGGCGGCCCGGACGCCCGGCGTTCCACCGCCTACGCCGGGACCATCGAACAGGACAAGGAGCTCCAGGCCATCTTTGAGCGGACCTACGGCCCTGTGAAGCGGCGTGCCTTTCTCCCGCCCAAGGAGCCCCGGCGGCCCGCCCCGGCGGAGACAGAGCAGGAGAAGCGGGCCATCCGGGAGCAGTTCTCCGGCCCGGAGTACCTGCTGGTGGACGGCTACAACATCATCTTCGCCTGGGACGAGCTGAAGGCCATCGCCCGGGACAACCTGGACGCCGCCCGGAAGCAGCTGTGCGACATCCTCAGCAACTACCGGGGCTTCCGGAAGTGTGAGGTCATCGCGGTGTTTGACGCCTACAAGGTGAAGGGCGGCCAGGGCAGCGTGGAGAAGTACCACGACATCCATGTGGTCTACACCAAGGAGGCGGAGACGGCGGACGCCTATATCGAGCGGGCCACCTACGAGATCGGCCGCCACCACCGGGTGCGGGTGGCCACCTCCGACGGCCCCGAACAGCTGATTATTTTAGGCCACGGGGCCCTGCGCCTCTCCGCCAGCGCCTTCCGGCAGGAGGTGGAGCAGGTGGAGGGCCAGATCGCCGATATCCTGGCAGCCAACAACCGCCTTTCCAAAACAGGCAACGTCCGCTCTGCCCTGGAGCGGGCCCGGGAACAGACAAAGGAGGAGCACACATGATCGGGACCGTCTGCATCGCGGCGGCAGTTTTGGGCCTCTGCGCCCGGGTCCGCCGCAGCCTGGAGCGGAACAGGCTGTTCCGCCGGGATCTGGCCGGCGGCCGGGTGCGGATCGCGCCCCTGTACAACCAGGGGGCCGGCTTTGAAGCCCTTCCGCTGAGCGCCCGGCAGATGGCACCTCTGTCGCTGGCGGCGCTGTGGGCGCTGCTGTGCAGATGGGGCTTCAGGGGTGTGGGGGCCGGGCTGCTGCTGGGCGGCGGCCTCAGCAATCTGTGGGAGCGCCTGCGCCACGGCCGGGTGCTGGACTATCTGCGTGTTCCAAAGGCCCCCGGCATGCTGAAACGATACACATACAACCTGGCTGACCTGGCCATTTTCCTGGGCGCGGCACTGCTGGTGCTGCGCCGCCGGAGACGATAACGAAAGCCGCCCTGCGCAGGATCGTGCGGGGCGGCTCTCTTCATAAAATTTTAAGGAATTTCCCCGTTTTTTCGCAAGGATAGGGAGATTTATACTGGCCGTAAAGAAATTGTCAAAGATTGTAACTGTTTTGTAAATTGACAACGGCGCGATTTCTGTATATATTAACTGTATTAGTACGGACAGTACAGTTTAATAAAAATTTATTATTTTTCCCATTGACAAATTGCAATGTTGTGTTATTGTATTATTTAAGTAATACAAACGAGCCTGTAACGAACAGGCGCCGCTCCCGTCCTATCTGCGGAGGGGAGTTTTACAGAGATTTGACGGAAGGCACATGGAGCGTTGATCTGCCTGCGCTATCCTGAGAACACAGAAATAAATTCCGAATGTTTGAAGCGAACGCCATGGCTGCGTCGTATTATGGACAAGACGAGAGAAGGGAGCCTGCCATGAAGATCCTGATCACCACAGACTGGTACACGCCGGCGGTAAACGGTGTGGTCACCTCTGTCAAAAACCTGCAGCGGGAATTGGAGCGCCGGGGCCATGAGGTCCGGATCCTGACGCTGTCGCAGACGCTCCACTCCTGGTCCCGGGACGGCGTCACGGCCATCGGCTCCATCAATGCCGGGCGAATCTACCCCGGCGCCCGTCTCCGCACGGCCCTTGCGGGCCGCTGGGTGCGGGAGCTGGTGGACTGGCAGCCGGATATCATCCACTCCCAGTGCGAGTTCAGCACGTTTTTCCTGGCCCGCCGCATCGCGGAGGAGCTGGATATCCCGCTGGTCCACACCTACCATACGGTATATGAGGACTACACCCACTATTTCTCCCCCAGCATCCGGATGGGCCGGTGCGCGGTGGCGGCGTTCTCCCGCTGGGTGGCCGCCCAGACGGACTGCATGATCGCCCCCACCGGCAAGGTGCGCCGGCTGCTGCAGGGCTACGGGGTCCGGTGCCCGGTGGTCGTGGTGCCCACGGGCATCGATCTGCGGCGCTTCCAGCAGACAGACGACCCCATGCGCCGGGCGGTGCTGCGGGCCAGTCTGGGCATCCCCGCCGAAAATACCGTGCTGGTGTGCGTGGGGCGCCTGGCGGAGGAGAAGAACATTCAGGAGCTGCTGAAGCTCCGGGCCTCTCTGGGCAGCCGTCCGGTGACGCTGCTGCTGGTGGGGGACGGCCCCGACCGGGCACGGCTGGAGCGGGTGGCCCATGACCTGCGGCTGGAGGCCCCGGCGGTGATCTTTGCCGGCATGGTGGCACCGGAGGAGGTGCCGGACTGGTACCGGCTGGGGGATCTGTTCGTCAGCGCCTCCTCCAGCGAGACCCAGGGCCTGACCTACATCGAGGCCCTGGCCGCCGGCGTGCCTGCCCTCTGCCGGGCGGACCCCTGCCTGGAGGGGGTCATTCAGGACGGAGAAAACGGCTGGCAGTATCACAGCACGCAGGAGTTCCGGCAGCGGCTGGAGGCGTTCCTGGCCCGGCCGGAGACCCATGAGGCGCTCCGCCGCCGGGCGGCGGAGAGCGCGGAGCAGTTCTCCGCCCAGCGATTCGCCCAGCGGGTGGAGCGCATCTATCAGACACAGCTGGCCCGGCGGCCGGCATGTCACGTACAGGGGGTGACCGCATGAGCAGAAGCATTGAAAAGACCGCACTGCAGGCAGCCTCGCTCTGCGGGCTGTTCCTGTGCATCCTGGCCGGCGTCTGGGCATGGCAGGCGGGGCTGCTGACCTCGCAGGAGCGCCTGCAGGCCTTTGTGGCCAGCTGCGGCGCCGCCGGGGGACTGCTGTTCGTGGCGTTCCAGGTGGTGCAGGTGGTGGTGCCGGTGCTGCCCGGCGGTCTGGGCTGCCTGGTGGGCGTGGTGCTGTTCGGCCCGGTGATGGGCTTTGTCTACAACTACGTGGGCATCTGCATCGGCTCACTGCTGGCCTTTGCCGTGGCACGCAACTGCGGCCGGCCGCTGCTGAGCCTGCTGTTTTCGGAAAAGCTCATCGCCAAGTACAGCGACTGGACGGAGCAGAACAACCGGTTTGCGCGGCTGTTCGCCCTGGCGATCTTCTTCCCGGTGGCGCCGGATGACTTCCTGTGCTATCTGGCGGGCACCACATCCATGACCTGGCGGCGGTTCACCGCCATCATCCTGCTGGGCAAGCCTCTTTCCATCGCCCTGTACAGCCTGGGGCTGACGGTGCTGTTCCAGCAGATCACAGGCTGGCTGCGGTAAAAACATCCGCCGGAAGGCGGAGCGATAAAGGAGAGACTCATGCGCGTTTTCATCTATGGCGGCGGCCTGCGCCTGGTGGGCAAAAGCGGTGTGGGACAGGCCATCTTCCACCAGCGGGAGATGCTGCGCCGGGCCCGGATCGAGACCACCCACCACTGGCTCCAGAAAGCGGGGGCCGTCCATATCAACACCGTGCTGCCGGACTCGGTGCTGGCGGCACTGGCGGCCAAGCTCCTGGGGCGGAAGGTGGTCTATTACGGCCACTCCACCATGGAGGATTTCCGGGGCTCCTTCCGGGGGTCGGACAAGCTGGCGCCCCTGTTCCGGCGGTGGATCACCTTCTGCTACGGCCTGGGAGACGTGGTGCTGACGCCCACGGATTACTCCCGCCGTCTGCTGGAGGGCTACGGCCTGAAACCCCCGGTGTACAGCATCTCCAACGGTGTGGACACGGACTTCTTTGCCCCGGATCCGTCCCGGCGGGCGAGCTTCCGCCGCCGGTGGGGCCTCCAAGAAGGGGAGCGGGCCGTCATCTCTGTGGGCCACACCATTGCCCGGAAGGGGCTGCCGGAGTTTTTGGACCTGGCGGCGCAGATGCCGGACGTCCGCTTCCTCTGGTTCGGCTGGACCGATCCCTGCCTGATCCCGGCGGAGGTCCGGGAGGCCATGGAGCAGGCGCCGGAGAACGTGACCTTTGCCGGCTTTGTGGACCGGGAGACCCTGCGGGAGGCATACTGCGGCGCAGATGCCTTTGCCTTCATGAGCCATGAAGAGACGGAGGGGATCGTGGTGCTGGAGGCCCTGGCCTGCGGCATCCCAACGGTGGTGCGGGACATCCCGGTGTATGCCGGCTGGCTGCGGGACGGCAAAAACGTCTACAAGGCGGACAGCACCGCCGCCTTCCGGCAGCGGGTGACGGGCCTGCTGGACGGGACCCTGCCGGATCTGACGGAAGCAGGCCGCCGGGTGGCGGAGGAGCGGAGCATGGCCGCCATGGGCGAGCAGCTCCGGGAGGTCTACCGGCGGATGGAGATCCTGCCGGAGGCGCAGCCGGCGGCGGTGCGGCAGCATCACGTCCGGGCCTGAGACGGTCCGTCCGGGTACATCTGCATGTGAAAATCCTTGTATTCCCACGGGAGGACTTATTTCTTCCGTGGGAGATCCTGTGGTCATTCCAGATCCCGTCGAAGGGCGGCAAAAAGCCGTCCCGGCGCTCCAGGCGCCGGGACGGCTCTCTTTCTGTCGGGATCACTGGGGCAGCGTCTGGACCACGCCCCGGGCGCAGTCCACGGACACCATGGTGCCGTCCGTCAGACGCTGGGTGGCGCCCACGGCGCCCACGATCACCGGGATGTCCAGAGTCAGTCCCACCGTGGCGGTGTGGCTGTCGGCGCTGGCCTCCTCGCTGATGACGGCGGCCGCCTGCCGGATGTAGGGCAGCAGGTCGTTGGTGGTGTAAGGCACCACCAGCACGTCGCCGGGGCGGAACTTTTCGGCCACCTCTTCCGGCACCCGGCACACGCACAGGGGGCCGGAGGCTTTCCGGTCGCCCACGCCCACGGCGTTGAGCAGCGCGCCGCCCACCTGCTGGACACGGATCATATTGGTGGTCCCGGAGACGCCCACCGGAACACCGGCGGTGACCACCACCAGGTCGCCCTGAGAAACCAGTCCGGAGGCCTCCGCCGCCTGGACGGCAAAGTCCACCAGCTCATCGGTGCTGCTGGCATAGGGCATGGTGATGGGCTCCACGCCCCAGTAAAGGGCCATCTGCCGCTGGACCTGGGGATTCAGCAGCAGCGCCACCACCATGGTGCTGGGCCGGAAGCTGCTGACCATCTGGGCGGTGATGCCCCGCTGGCTGACGGTGAGGATGGCGTCCGCCCCGATGTCCAGCGCCGTGGTGCAGGCGGCGTGGGCCGTGGCGGCGGTGATGGAGAGCTTGGCCCGGCCGCTTTTGCGGACAGGCTTGTTGAAGTCGATGTTGGCCTCGGTCCGCCGGGCGATGGCGTCCATGGTGTGAACGGCTTCCACCGGGTATTTTCCGGCGGCGGTCTCACCCGAGAGCATGATGGCAGAGGTGCCGTCGTAGATGGCGTTGGCCACGTCGGTGATCTCTGCCCGGGTGGGGCGGGGATTTTCCATCATGGAGTCCAGCATCTGCGTGGCGGTGATGACCGGCTTGCCGCAGGCCACGCACTGGGCGATCATGTTTTTCTGGATGATGGGGATCTCCGTGAAGTCGATCTCCACGCCCATGTCGCCCCGGGCCACCATGATGCCGTCCGCCACAGACAGGATGTCCGGCAGGTTGTTGACGCCCTCCTGGTTTTCGATTTTGGCGATGATCTTGATGGCGGAGCCGGCCTCGTCCAGCAGCCGGCGGATCTCCCGCACGTCGGCGGCGGTGCGGACGAAGCTGGCAGCGATGAAGTCGAAGCCCTGCTCCACGCCGAAAAGGATGTCGTCCCGGTCCCGCTGGCTCATATAGGGCATGGACAGCCGGACGCCCGGCACGTTGACGCCCTTGTTGTTCTTCATGGTGCCGCTGTTCTCCACCCGGCAGCGGATCTCGGTGTCGGTGGTCTCCAGCACCGTCAGGCGCACCAGACCGTCGTCCAGCAGGATGGTGCCGCCGGCCTTCACGTCTCCCGGCAGGTCCGCGTAGGTGACGGAGCAGATGGTGTCATCCCCGGTCACGTCCCGGGTGGTCAGGGTGAACTCCCGGCCGGCCTTCAGCTCCACGGACCCGCCGGCGAAGGACTTCAGCCGGACCTCCGGTCCCTTGGTGTCCAGCATGGCGGCCACAGGGAGATCCAGCTCCTGCCGCAGGGCCTTCAGGGCGTCCAGGCGGCGTTTGTGTTCTTCATGGCTGCCGTGGGAAAAGTTGAACCGGGCCACGTTCATGCCCGCTTCCAGCATCTGCCGCAGGATCCCGTCCCCGTCGGTGGCGGGACCCAGCGTGCATACGATCTTGGTCTTTCTGTTCATTGAATGATTCACCTCTCGGTCAAAAGGCATACACGGTCAAACTTCAGAAAACAGTCTATCACAGACCGCATCGGCAAAAAAGCGGAAAGTTGTTAAAAAAATGAGCAGATTCTCCAAAGACGCTTTTCCGCCGAAGAGGCTCACATCCCCAGCTTCTCCCGCAGGGCGGCGATCATCTCCTGATATGCCTCCTCGGAGAGGAACACCGGCTCCGGATTCGTGATGGCGAAGGCGCCGCCGAACTCGAACCCGTTTTCGTACTTGGGGACGATGTGGAAGTGCAGGTGGGGATTGGTGTCGCCAAAGGAGCCCAGGTTGATCTTGTCGCAGCCCCACAGCTCCTTCACCGCACCGGAGGCGCGGGCCAGGTCCCGGGCAAAGGCGGACAGCTCTTCCGGCTCACATTCGCACAGCTCCTTCCGGTGGTTCTTCAGCGCCAGCGCACAGCGGCCCTTGTGGGCCTGGTCCTTGAAGAGATACAGCACGCCGGCCTCCATCTCGCCGACCTTGTACATGATGGCCTCGCGGCCCTCGTGGTGTTCATCGCAGTAAAAGCAACCCATGGCGAAATCTCCTTTTGTCAGAATACGGGAAAAATTTCCCCCTATTACCATACAACCCAAAACCGCCGCCGTCAAGCGCCAGTTCGGGATTGCGCCGGAGGCGGGAATCTGATATCATCAGGCTATATCACCCATGTCAGGAGGACGAGACGATGAAGCTTGGTTTGGTGACCGACTGTCTGGCGGACCGCTCCCTGGAGGAGGCGGCCGCCGTCTGCCGGAGACTGGGGCTGGAGCAGGTGGAGCTGGGCTGCGGCAACTGGTCCCCGGCGCCCCATGTGGATCTGGAGAAGCTGACCGCTGACGCCGGCGCCCGGCACCGGCTGCTGGACACGCTGGCGGACAACGGCCTGACCGTCTCCGCCCTGAACTGCTCCGGCAATCCCCTGTTTCCGGGAGAGAAGGGAGCCCGGGACCGGGCGGTGGCGGAGGGGACCTTTCTGCTGGCGGAGCAGCTGGGCCTGGACACCGTGGTGATGATGAGCGGCCTGCCCGGCGGCAGCCCGGAGGACCGGACCCCCACGTGGATCGTCACCTCCTGGCCGCCGGAGACGGAGGAGATCCTCCGCTGGCAGTGGCAGGCGGCCGTCCCGGTGTGGAAAGACCTGGCCGCCCGGGCCCGGGACCACGGGGTGCGGCACATCGCCCTGGAGTTCCACGGCTGGCAGCTGGTGTACAATGTGGAGACCCTCCGCCGCCTGCAGTGTGAGGCGGGCGGGGACATCCTGGGGGTGAACCTGGACCCCAGCCATCTCTTCTGGATGGGGGCGGACCCCCTGGAGGTGGCCAGGGCCCTGTCGGACTGCATCTACCACGTCCACATCAAGGATGTCCGGCTGGAGAAGGCCGCCGGACAGAACACCCTGCTGGACACCAAGGGCGTGCTGGAATTCGCCTCCCGGTCCTGGAACTTCGTCACCCCCGGCCGGGGCCACGACGCCGCCTGGTGGCGCCGCTTCCTGGAGACCCTGCGGGACTGCGGCTATGACGGCCCCCTCAGCATCGAGCAGGAGGACTACACCATCCCGCTGGAGGAAGCCCTGGATCAGGCTGCGGCCCTGCTGCGGCAGGTGCTGCCCGCCTGAAATGCGCAAAAGCCCCGCCTCTTCTGTGAGGCGGGGCTTTTTGAAAGCGGGATCACCGCAGGAAATTCCAGTACAGGGCGATGGCCGCCGCCAGCAGGAGCTGCACGGCCAGGATCACCGGCACGCCCACCCGGAACACCCGGTGGAGCGTCTTGTGGCGGAAGACCAGCATGCCCAGCAGGGCGCCCACGCTGCCGCCCACCACGGCCAGCAGCAGGAGATTCTTCTCCGGCACCCGCTGGCGGAACCGGGGGTGCTTGGCCAGGAGCTTATCCAAGCCGAAGACCACGAACGTCACGATATTGATGAGTATCAGCCAGCCGGCCAGCAGTCCCCAGGGGGAACCGATGAATGCCCAGACCGTATCGGTTTGTGCCTCCGGCAAATAGAGCGTCTTTTCCTCCATAGTGGACCCTCCTGCAACTGCAAAAAGACTGGCCGGGGAGCTCCCGGCCAGTCCAGTGTAGCAGAAGTTTCAGTTTTTGGCAAGCTTGCTGAGCTCCACAGCGGTGGCGGCGGCCAGCCTGGCGTTGTTGTACACCAGCTGGATGTTGGAGGCCAGGGAGTCACCGCCGGTGAGATCCTTGATCTTGGCCAGCAGGAAGGGGGTGGTCTCCTTGCCGTGGATGCCCTTGGCGTTGGCCTCTTCCACGGCCTCGTCGATGGCCTTGTTGATGACGTCCGCGTCCATGGAGAATTCCTCCGGGATGGGGTTGGTCACCAGCATGCCGCCGCCCAGGCCCATGTCCTGCTTGACGTAGAAGGCGCGGGCCAGCTCCGCCGGGGTGTCGATCTCATAGTCCACGGCAAAGCCGCTCTTGCGGGTGTAGAAGGCGGGCAGCTCCTTGGTGCCGTAGCCGATGACGGGCACGCCGTGGGTCTCCAGATACTCCAGGGTCAGCCCCAGGTCCAGGATGGACTTGGCGCCGGCGCAGACCACCATGACGGGGGTGTGGGCCAGCTCCTCCAGGTCGGCGGAGATGTCAAAGGTCTGCTGGGCGCCGCGATGCACACCGCCGATGCCGCCGGTGGCGAACACGGAGATGCCGGCCATGTGGGCGATGATCATGGTGGTGGTGACGGTGGTGGCGCCGTCCTTGCCCTCGGCCACCAGCACCGGCAGGTCCCGGCGGCTGGCCTTGGCCACGGCGGTGCCGGTCTTGCCCAGGTAGTCGATCTCCTCGGGAGAGAGGCCGGCCTTCAGCCGCCCGCCGATAACGGCGATGGTGGCGGGGGTGGCGCCGTGCTCCCGGATGATCTTCTCCACGTTCAGGGCCGTCTCCACGTTCTGGGGATAGGGCATGCCGTGGGAGATGATGGTGGACTCCAGGGCCACCACGGGACGGCCCTCGTCCAGGGCCTTCTGCACTTCAGGGGCGATGTCGAGATACTTGTTGAGAGACATGATAAAACCTCCAAATTTGAATTAGAAATTAGGAATGAGGGATTAGAAGTTAGGAGTTAGAAACTAGGAGCTAGGAGTTGATGTGTTCCGCCGCAGGCGGAACGATTTCAAATCGTCCGGCTCCGCCGGACACCGAAGCTCTTATCTTCTATCTCATCACTTCTACCTCATTTTTGTGCCATGCGCTGCCGCAGAGCACCCTCGCTCATGGCGGGGTTGATGGTCTCCGCCCCCTCCATGGCGATGGCGGAGG
>ERZ1643246.4061-NODE-4061-length-11932-cov-3.528753_pt1 | contig 11932 bp, 9 predicted proteins | sample MGYA00579265_ERZ1643246 | MGnify/ENA primary metagenome ERZ1643246 (study PRJEB29033, sample SAMEA4952261) | chicken gut metagenome | biome: Broiler Chicken; feature: Gastrointestinal Tract; material: Caecum | place: Ireland | collected 2018 | study: Broiler...
AGGAAATCTCCTCCCCGTTTTCCCTTTCTCCAGTTCCGGCATAAGTCCCGGTCTCTCCCTGATCCTCCGTAGAGGTGCGGGAAAACTCCATCTCCGTGGTAGCGCCTCCGGTGGGCGTATCCCCGGACAGCTGCACCGCACCATCTTTACCGAGCGTGAGCGAAAGACTGAAAGTGCTCAGGAAATCAGCGGTAAACTCGATCTTGTTCCCCTGCACTTGATAAGTCCCTTTATCGTTTAGGCCCTCCATCTGCCCCCCGCCCTGCAGGGTTACATACATGGGATAGCGATAATATTGGAACGTGCCGTCTTCTGAGAGCACAAAGCTCACGCGAATATTGCAGCCCATGGCGTCAATAAATTTTTCACCGGTATAGGTACCCGTGTAATCATAGACCAGGATATCTGCCGAGGCGCTGACTTTCTCATCAACAGCAGAAGTCACCGTGATTTTCGCGGAACCAGTGCCGGCTGCCGTCAGGACTCCATCCTCCGAAACCTCTGCAACCGCCGGATCCGTGCTGGAAAATACCAGATCCTCCGAGACATTTTCTCCCTCCAGCTGAATATCTTCCCTCAGATTATAGGTCTCTCCGGCCTGCCGGAAGACATACCCCTCGCTGGCAAGGCGAATGGAATCCGGCGCCTTTGCAGAACCCGTGCATCCTGCCATCGATATACAAAGCAGGGCGCCCATTACCAATGCGATTCGCTTCTTCATCTTTTTCATCATTCACATAACTCCATTGTTTTTATTGTTATGGCGCAAAACCATAAATACCATTGCTGTTATTGAGAATCTGCGGATCTTTGGCAGCGCTCAGTATCCCCCGTGGGATGACTACCGTATAACTGCGCTTTGCCTCCGTTCCGTTTTCAAGTGTAACAATCAGTTGGTTGCCCTCGATGGAAGCCTGAACACCGCTTACCTGCTGCTGGTCACTAAAAACCCGAACCCGTTCCAGTTGGCCGGCGGCGGCCAGAGGCAGGTTATAGGTAAAGCAGATTTTCTTTGTCCCAACCGGAAGTGTACCAGCTTCTCCCTGTGTATAGGGAACCGAACACGGGTCCGGAGAAATACTTCCTTTACTTCGATACAGAGCCCAGTAGAAATCGTGGCGTTTCCAAGACGGTCATATCCATTGGTGTTCGGGTAAGTATCCGGTGCAATCCTGTCACCCTGTACAAAATAATCCGCCTCGCTGTAAGACGGCTTGCTTTCGCCTTCTGCAGGGATATAATTTAAAAATTCGTCTTCCCCGTCCGCTTCCAGCAGACTGATAAACTTTGTACTGGTATAGGAATTGTCATAAGCGAACCCATATCCTCTCCAGTTGCCGGACATACCCTCCTGTGCGACCGAGGCGTCCACATGCATCACTCGTACTACCGGATTTTTCAGCCGGGTGTATTCACTGGCGTTGCCCACCGGGGCGACCGATTCTATTACCAGAAGCTCTGTATACAAGTCATCGGAATCCTTAAGTTTGATAAACAGGGCATCTCCCGCCAGGGAAGACGGCCGCAGTTCATAACTTTGCCCGTCCAGAGACTGGATGTCCTCATAAGAAACCACCGTCGGCTCCATCCAGCCGAGCAGCCATTTGCTGAATGCGTTGTGATCGCCAATATTGGCATCCATCATATCCATTCCGCCGAGCCCTCCCTCCAAAGCACCGCCGGTATAGGCACCCATTTCATCGCTGTACTCACTTCTGGAGGAGGTATCATAACTGTAATAGTCGTTTAACCCCAGCAAATGTCCTGTCTCATGGATCAGAGAATTGGTGTTGCAGACAAGCGGCGGGACAGAAGACCAGACAGTGGTTCCCGGTACAAAGATATAGCCCGTCACTCTGCAATCCCATTCAGAAGGGGACTGCTCCCAGGTAGAACGGTAAGCAGCGTCCCAGATCCCCCCTTCAGCAGTCAGATTGCCTGCCCACAGGACGTACAGCGAATCAATTTCTCCATCTCCATCGCCGTCATAATCGCTCAACTGTATCCCCTGATCAATGTAGTGATTTAGAGCCTCCGCCATAATCTCCTTATCGGATTCATATTTTCCTCGTTCCTGCTCTGTCCGGTACCATCCAAGAACCGTACCGTCTATCACAAGGTTCCCGTAAGACGAGCGGTAATAATAAGCGGCCAGGGAATCCTCCTGTTCCAAAGAAAACAGGGACTTTTCCACTGTGTCCGCCGTTACATGGCGCGGACGGTGGTAATCTGGAAAATCAATGAGGAGTACCAGTGGTTTCGCAGTGCCCTTTGAGGGCATAACCTGATCAAGCCCCCTGATTTCATCTGGGAAATTCCCGCCGGAGACCGCCCCCTCTATCGTTTGACTGACAAATTCAATCCCTTCGGAGAGGTTTTTTCCGGTTTCTTCAGTATGGATAAATTCCAGTTTTGTCCCGGCGCCCCAGTAAGAACCAATGCCTGTTTCCTCGTCAAGATTGCCTGAACGCGGAAGAAACGGCGTAGTTTCCGGGAAATACAGAATATCGTCCTGATGAGTATATGCGACTTGGAAGGTATCTCCTTCTTCCACCTCGCCCGTTATCTTCCGGGGAAAATATTCTGCAACCCCTTCGTTCCCATTTTCCTTGAGCACACCCAAACATTTGAGAAACCCGTCCACTCCCTTGATCGTGAACAAGTTGTCTGTATAAACCGATAAGGTATAAGCGCCCATTGCATGCGCCGCTTCATAGGAATCTTGCGCTTGTGCAAGCCGGAAGCTTCCTTCCGATTTCTTTCCGTCCACTTTCATCTTCACAGAAAAAGTCACGCAACCCAAATCAAATTCAGTATCAGAAGGGTATTCCACCGTCCCTGTAAATACATCGCCCTCGTATGGAGTAAAACGGATCGTGCGGTCGTTGAAAATTTCATAGTTCCCGCGATAAAGGACGCCGTCACAATACAGGTAGTATTCAAACCACCGTTCCAAAACCAGCACTGCATTTTTTCCTCCCAGTGCCCCTTCATAGACGCCTAAGTAGGAGAGATAGACATACTCCGAGGTATCGGTAGCAGGGGCCATCTCCAGTGTTCTGCCCTCATATTTAATTGTGACCGAAGGCTCCTCAAAGGCGCCTCCGTTAAACGAGCCCTGAAAATCGCCGTTATCTCCGCAAAAGGTGAGGCTGCCGTCCGCGGAAGATTCGAGATTCCCGCTTGAGAGCACTCCGATGCCGGAATCCCGGTATAGATAGTACTGATCCTTTGTAAAACGCAGTGTATAGAGGGCAGATCCTTCTCCGGTTTCCAATTCGTCATAGACAAACGACTGTCCGGTCAGATCCTCCGGCATGGGTTCTCCCGCCTTCTCCTTTGCACATCCTGCACAGCACAGTATTGCAAGCATACACAGGCAGAAAATTGCCGCTCGATGCCTAATTGCTCTGAAAAACTGTCCCATTACCCTCTTCCTTTTAAAACCAATTTTCCCTGAAAGCATTGGTATTCCGCAGGAAAGCGCTCCAATAGTTAGTTTAAACTAACTATTGGATAAAAAATCCCGCAGAAAACCCCCGTACACCCCTCTATTCCGGATATATCAATATACCCGGAAATATTCGGATGCCAGAGAATTTTACCTGTATTTTTCCGCAGCACCAGGATGCCTGTAGAAAGCGATAAAACCATCACAGCAACCCAGGAAACTGTATTCGGAGTGTCCCCTGTGTCCGGGCTTGTACCGGCAGAAACAATGCCGGCCTCCGCTTCAGAAATCACAAAAGCAACTTTTCATAGTCCGTAGAGAAAGCTTCCGTATTCCGGATAATCTCTTTAATTGTTGCGTCCATCTGTTTCATTTCATATCGAAGACGCTTTTGTCCTGGTACGGCTCAATCCGCGCATTGGTTACAGTGTTTCTGGGACGGATTCCCATCAGCTTCCCGGTATCCGGGTCTGCCACTGCTTCCAAATTTCCAGGGGCAATCCATTCCAATTCCGGATGGTCGTCCTGCATGGAACCCAGAGGGATGTATATCGTATCTCCGCTGGATGCCCGAAAGGAAATATCTTTCTCGGAAAAGTCAAATATTAGGGCACCCGCCGGGTAGTCTTCCTCTAGCAGGCCGACATTCTCATAGACTGCGTCATAAATCTTCCGGTAGTCCTCTTTAAGCCCCGCGCGCTTTGTATACTGCTGTGCTTCCCCGACATTCCTCTGGGGAATATAGGCCGCGTGTACTTCCAAGCCCGCCTTTTCTGGATACAAACAGGGAAAAGCAGAAAACAAAAGCCAAACAAGCTGTAGCGAGTTTTTTAACGCTTTCTTTCATAGTAAGTCCCCTTTATTTCCCCACTATTTACAAAATTGTCACAATCAGGGTTAGCTCTACCTAACCATACATCATGCGACATATTTTGTCAAGAGAAAACCAGGCTTTTTTGTAAAAAATGTTGTCGCATCTGTTCCCTTTCTCGGACTTACAATACAGGTTCCCATAATCAAGTCTCCCCGGCATCTTGTTCAGACAAACGCCTTCATGCCGCCGTCCCCCGGCCGCAGTGTCCCCGGGAAACCGATATTCCTTCTCCAAGTATGCCATATCCAATATTTATGTGGCAAAAAAGCTCTCAATGGCCTTTTGCAGCCTCTCTTTATTTTCCCAAAACTGTCTTTTTCTGTGCCCATTCGCGCCGGATGGATGGGGGAATCCCAGCAAGCATTGTTCCTCCTGAATTGCTTTTTCCCTGATCATCTGTTGTAAAATCTCCCCTACACAGTTACCCAGTGGGATCATCAACGTATCTGATAAACAGCTTGCTTCCGGATAAAAGTATTTTTTCAACAGGCCGTATAACAGTTCATTCTCCATAATTCTAGGATGGGAACCTGTGTAGTTTTTTTGATTGACGAAAACCGGGTATGGGATAAGGGATGTTGTGTGGAGCAAATCATCCCTATCCGCAAATAACTCACAGCAGGATTCCAGCCGCAGTTTTTTATTCAAATTCAGTTCGTCGAGCATTTCAATCAGGTTTTTCCTCATGCTCCCTGCAAACCTGGAATTTCTTTTGCACTGTTTTTTGATTTCCTCCAGCCCCGAGCGGTTTCTCAAACCGTCCCGCGCCGTCCGGTATGCAATACAGGTCTGCGTCCAGCCGGGTGTGATTCCGATAATCAACACCTTAGCTTTCTCGTTGATGATTTCGTTATGCGGTGAATAATATATTTCCAGGTTATCCCTGCGGTATAGTCTAAATGTTTCCGTCAATATATTTTCTTTTTGAAAACTCTCCAGTTTCATAATTTCTGTACAGTATTGTTCCAACATCTCTTTCTCCTTCATCCCCATCTGACTTCAATAAATCCCAGTAGAAACAAGGCTTCTGCCGGCAGAGCAATCCATTCTCAAAAGATGGGGCAGACAGGAATAAAATACCGTCTGCGCGGTGGATGGCATATCCATTCCCTTTTTTAACTGGGCGGCCGCCAAGCCGCAATCCTATCCTATTGTCAAAGTTATCCCCTTCTTTATTGGAGGCATCTTTGAAAATCCATGCTGCATGTACGTTTTTCTTTTTGCAAAAAGGGCCGCACCAAAAGCTGTGCGGCCCTTTGGATAAGGCAATAAAAAGGTTACAGGTACTCATACGGGGTATTCTTGACATCCAGCAGGAGTTTTATCAAGAGCAGGGTCAGTGCTGCCGTACACAAGCCATAAACCGTTACATCCCGTCCATACCGCAGTCAAAGCCAGCGACAACATGGCAAACCCCTTGCCGGAAGCATGGTGGGAAGATACGAGCCCATAGGAAATCAAATACAGAACCCCCAGCACTCCAAAGAGGATAGCACTGCTGATGTCATAGAGGTTTCCATCCCCTCCGGCAAAGATATCTACCGCAGCGCAGACGCAGCACAACACCATAATAATCCCGATGACAAACAGAAAAGCACAGCGTTTTAATTTCATATGGACACCTCCTAAAATCAGACGGGAACCCGGATCATTCTTGCATTCAGATATCCAGCCTTCCACCATCCATTTTCCTATTGGATTCATATTCATTATACCGCACTTGTGTATTTTTTTCAATTTATATCCCCCGAAAAAGAATCCGGACAAGCAACACAAGCATCCTGAGGAAAAGAGCGCTGTATCCCGGTGCCGCCTATCTTGGACATGACCATTGAAAAAGTAAAAGTGCAGGCAGGGTATCATTTATCATTCCAATTTGATCACTGTGAACCCATGCGTCCAGGGGGCAGATGCTTGTCAGCCTTAAAGTACATCACAATTCATACCGCCCAAATCACAGCCGAATGTGTAAAACAAGATAGATTGAAACCCGTCGATAAAAAAATGTCCGTAAAGCTGATAAAATAAGGCCGGCATACAAAAAGATAGGGAAAGAGTGCCAAACCCCCATAGGATGTTCCCTTGAAACCTACATGCTGAAATTGGAAAAACCGCCGGAAACGGATCTATTTCCGGCGGTTTTCTTTCACTGGTGGATTTGCATATTGGCGGAAGCATTCAGTTCAAGTCCCGCCGTATTGCCTGCCAAATATTCAAAGTATGCCTGGGCGCCAATCATGGCGGCATTGTCCCCGCACAGGTTCAGTGGAGGGACATACAGCTCATACCCGCGCTGCATACAGGCATTCTTGAGTTTCCTGCGCAGGGCGGAATTGGCGCTCACACCGCCCGCCACTACAATTTTCTGGTATCCGAGGCTCCCTGCCGCACGCATCAGCGTATCACAGAGGATCTCTGTCACCGTCTCCTGAAAAGAAGCCGCAACGTCCTCTACCGCCAGGGCTTCCCCCTTTTGAGAGGCATTGTGTACCAGGTTGATCACAGAGGTTTTCAATCCTGAAAAGCTAAAATCATAAGGAGTATCCAGTCTTGGGCGGGGAAAAGCATACGCATGGGGGTCTCCCTGCACAGATACCCTGTCCAGATGGATTCCGCCTGGGTAATCAAATCCCAGCGTACGGGCCGCCTTGTCAAAGGTCTCCCCCGCCGCGTCGTCCCTCGTGCGCCCAACCACTTTAAAATCCGTATAATCCTTCACTTCCAGGATATGGGTGTGCCCGCCGGACACCACCAAGCACAAAAATGGAGGTTTTAACCCCTTGTGTTCGATGTAGTTGGCCGCAATATGCCCCCGCAAATGGTTCACCGGGATGAGGGGCTTTCCCACTGCAAAGCTGAGCCCCTTGGCAAAATTCACTCCGACCAGCAGTGCTCCGATTAAACCTGGAGCATAAGTGACGGCAATCCCATCCACATCAGAAAGGGGAAGGGCCGCCTGTTCCAGCGCCTCCCTTGTAACCCCGCAGATTGCCTCTATATGCCGGCGGGAGGCGATCTCCGGCACAACCCCGCCATACAGTTTATGTTCTTCCACCTGGGACGCAACCACCGAGGAGAGCACCGTCCTCCCATCTTCCACAACAGCAGCCGCCGTCTCGTCACAGGATGATTCCAAACTCAATATTTTCAAACAGATATCCTCCCTTTTCCATTTCATCCGATGTTCCCATGTTGGTCTGACAGAAAACAGGTCATCAGCAGGGCATCCTCTATAGGATTTTCATAATAGCCTTTCCTCTGCCCAACTGTGGCAAACCCAAAGCTCTCATACAGGCGGATTGCCGCCAGATTGGAGCGACGCACTTCCAGCATCAGCACAGAAAGCCCCTCCCGCTTCGCCTGTTCAAAGGCGGCCCGCAGCAGAAGCCTACCGCATCCGCATCGGCGAAACTGCGGGCTTACCGCCACATTGATTATTTCCCCTTCGTCATAGACGCAGCGCAAAATAAGATACCCCGCCAGTTCCCCTTCCCGCTTAGCTGTATAAAGCGTACTCAGCGGACTGGAAAATTCCTCTTCAAAGGCGGCCTTTGACCAGGCATCGGAGAACACCTGCGCCTCCATTTCTGCAACCGGCCCGAGATCACCCTCCTTCATTGGAGCAATCACAAACCGGCTCATAGATGCATCCCATCCGTTCTGGGATAAAAACCCGGAAGCTCCGAGTGAAAACAAATCCCCGTTGCAAACGCCTTCTGCCGCATAAATTCATAAACTTCCGCGTTTGTCGCCTGGATATACGGCAAAACAAAGAGAATCCCTATCCCGCACAGCAATGCACCGAGCAAAAGCCAGCCGTAAAACGACAGATCCAGGATAAACAGATCCCATTTATGCCCTTGTGTCATAGCGACGCTGATATCCAGAGCATGCCGCCAATCCATATCCGGGTTTTCTGCCAGAATGTAGGGAACCATCCGGTATTGGTAAGACTTGATAATTCCCGGGACGATAAACAGCAGCGACCACAGGCAGACAAACAAGTCCCGAAAGAACAGGGTCTTAACAATATTTAAGTATCTTCCGGAAGAAAATGAGGAAAACAGCGATCCCAGATCGCAGCGGTAAGTACGGCTGAGCATAAAATACCGGTTTCTGCCCACCATGACCGGGTTAATGAGGAAGACCGTCAGACCGAAAGAAAAAACCAGGACAAACAGAGAACCTAGAAGAAAGACTAAAATCTCCCAGGGAGACTGCAGGAAAACCCATCCTCCAAGCCACAAGTAAGGGTTTCTATCCCCAAAGTTCACTGTGATTTTCCCCGTTATGGTTGAAGTCCCGATCCCGCTGATAATCGTGTAAATCGTACACACCGCAAACGCCATCCAATAGTGCCGGCGCAGTAACTGCTGTGCGTTTTCCTTAAACTGGATTTTGGAAAACATCCGCTCTCCCTCCTCATATCCCGGGCATAATATTCCCCCCGCATACCGGGAGAAACGCCCCTGTCACCGACGACGCCAGATCACTTGCCAGAAACAGGACCGCATTCGCCACATCCCAGTCGGTATTCTGCTTTCTCAGCGGCACCTGTGCGAGATAGGCGTCGGAAGAACGTCTCCCGCTCTCCCGGCAGCGGTCGCTGTAGGTCTGCCCCGGTGCAACTTCATTGACCGTCACTCCATAGGGGCCCGCTTCTTTTGCTAGGGTGCGCAGTATTCCATCCATCCCGCGTTTTCCCGCAGCATAGGCGGACTGCCCGGCAAAGCACTGCATGGCGCATTCGGAATTAACCCCTATAATCCGCCCCCAGCCTTTTCTCTGCATGGCGGGAAGGAATGCCTTTGCCATATTGACATTATGCAGCACGCAGCTTTCAAATTGGCTGATATAATCTGCGGTATCCTGTTCCAGCAGAGGTTTCCACTCATACTGCACGACTGCGCTGTTGACAAGGATATCCGGGGTTCCGAGCGAGCACACAAGCTGTTCCTGCATGGCGGACACGCTTTCCAGCTTGGAGACATCCGCCTGGAACGCCGCGCTGGATACCCCGTATTCTGTTTTCAAACGGTTTGCCAGCTCCCGCGCGCGCTGTTCTCCGTGGAAATAGTGCACAGCCACATTGCATCCCGCTTTCGCAAGTGTGGCGCAAATGGCGCGTCCAATTTGTCCGGCGCCCCCGGTAACTACTGCCAAATGGCCACGCAAATCAATCGAGATCACTGTGCCGCCTCCTTTCCAGATAACAGGGGGATCTGCCCGACGGCTCTCCGAATTTCATCCCGGCAGGCACGGTAGGTTTCCAATCCCGGCCCATAGGGATCGGAGATCCCTCCTCCCAACACATGGACTTTGGAGGATATCTGGGGCAGGGCGGATACAAGCGCCTGCCTATGCGATGTGGAAAGCACCCAGATTTCATCCGCCTGCACTGCCAGCTCGGCAGTCAATGGCTGTGCGCGGTGCAAACTCAGATCGATCCCCGCTTCCCGCATGGCCTTTACCGCGTTTTCACTGGCCGGCTCCCCCGGACTGGCTGCCAGCCCGGCGCTCATGCAGGAAAATTCCCCACACAGCCCTTTCTCCTCAAGCATTTTTCTGCAAAACGCCTCTGCCATCGGGCTCCGGCAGGTATTCCCCGTACATACAAATAACAATCTTTTCATGGATTCCCCTCCATCTGTCTGGATTATGCCTTCGCGTCATACCAGGTCTTGCCGCAGTGGATATCGACTACCAGGGGAACCAAAAGGTTCGCCGCATGCTCCATTTCCTGAGCAAGCACCTGCTGCGCACGCTCCAGATCCTCTTTGTCCGCCTCCACAATCAGTTCGTCATGTACCTGTAAAATCAGGCGCGCTTTGAGTTTCTCTTCCTTGAGCCTTTGGTAGACGCGGACCATTGCCACTTTAATGATATCCGCCGCGCTCCCTTGAATCGGAGTATTCATAGCGACCCGTTTTCCAAACGCCTGCGTCACCTTGTTTTTACTGGCAAGCTCTGGCAGATAACGGCGGCGTGCATACATGGTCTGAACATACCCATGTTCCCTGCCGTATGCAATCGTATCATCCATATACCGTTTTACCCCGGAAAATACATTTAGGTAATCTTTGATATAGCGGTCTGCCTCTGCCACCGTGACGCCGATGTCCTTGGAAAGGGAAAACGCCCCAATCCCATAGACAATTCCAAAATTAACCGCCTTGGCGCGGCTGCGCATCATGGGGGGAAGGGTTTCTTTGGTGTACCCGAATACCTGGCAGGCCGTCCGGGCATGGATATCTTCCCCGGTTTCAAAGGCATGGATCATATTCTCATCCTGTGCAATGTGGGCGAGGACTCGCAGCTCAATCTGGGAATAGTCGGCATCCGCCAAACACTTTCCAGGCGCTGCCATAAAAAAGCGGCGCAGTTCCCGGCCGAGTTCGGTACGCACAGGAATATTCTGCAGGTTCGGCTCTGTAGAGCTGATCCGGCCGGTTCTGGTCTCCGTCTGGTTGAAGCTGGTGTGGATTCTTCCATCCGGTCCAGCTACCTTGATCAATCCCTCCACATAGGTGGATTTCAGCTTGACAAGCTTCCGGTATTCCAGAATCCTGTCAATAATGGGGTGCATTGGGCGCAGGTATTCAAGCACTTCCGCGTTGGTGGAGTATCCGCTCTTAGTCTTTTTCTGGGCAGGAAGCTGTAATTTTCCAAACAGGACTTCAGAAAGCTGTTTTGGGGAATTGATGTTAAATGCATATCCTGCATCCTCATAGATTTCCCCTTGCAGGCGTTCAATGTCCCCGTCCAAGCTTTCCCCAAACGCCCGCACGCCTTCGACATCCACCAGGAAACCGTCATACTCCATGCTGGCGAGCACTTCGCACAGCGGCTGCTCAATCTCTGTCAGCAGCGCCTGCTGCCCATTTTGGGAAATTTCCTCTTCCATCAGTCGGCACAGCCGCAAAAAACCAGCCGCAGAGGAAAGCTCCTGCGCGTATTCCTGTCCCTCGAACGACGGCAGACGGATTTGGTACTGGGCGCACAGACGCTCCACTTCATATTGCGTGTTGCCGGGATTGAGGATATAGGCGGCAAGGTTTGCGATAAAGGAGAACGGTGCAAAGTCAATGTTCTTTTCCATGCAGTACCGATAGATCGGCTTTGCGTCAAATGCATAGGATTTTTTCCCTCTCTGTCCTACGATCCTCTGGATTACCAGGTCTTCCGGCTGTTCCAGTACCAACAGTTCGCAGTCGCTGCACAAAATCAGGCGATCGCACTGGGTGTTGTTTCCATAGTAGAACACGCCGTATTCCCCCGCATCCAGAAACCCGGCCAGTTTTTCCACGGCGGGGTTCTGGATAACCGGAATTTCCTTTTCCCCGTATTCCTTGGATGTCTCCTTCTCGGAAGGTTCATCGGGAATGCCGGCTGGAAGCAGTTTTTCCGTAAGTTTAAAGATTTCCAGGCGGGAAAGCGTATCCCGAACTTTTTGCACGTCCGGTTCCCCGACCGTATAATCGGAAAGATCTCTGTCAATCGGCGCATCCAGGACAATGGTGGCCAAATACCGGCTGTGGTAAGCGGAATCCTTTCCCGCTTCCAGTTTTGCACGCACTCCCTTTTTGATAGAGGGATCGTCCAGATGG
>ERZ1643246.4062-NODE-4062-length-11928-cov-8.968753_pt1 | contig 11928 bp, 10 predicted proteins | sample MGYA00579265_ERZ1643246 | MGnify/ENA primary metagenome ERZ1643246 (study PRJEB29033, sample SAMEA4952261) | chicken gut metagenome | biome: Broiler Chicken; feature: Gastrointestinal Tract; material: Caecum | place: Ireland | collected 2018 | study: Broiler...
TGTTCTTCAGAGTACAGCCGGGGAAATAGCTGTATTTCATAGTGTTTACCTCCTTTAGATATCTAACTGAGCGATTACTTCTTTCAGCTTGTTTGCGCTTGCCTGAAGTTTTTCGATCTCTTCGTCTGTCAGGTGCATCGGAACCTTGCCCTGCACTCCGTTCGGGCCGACAAGTGAAAGAACACTTAAGCATACGTCGTCAACACCGTACTCTCCGTGCATCATAGAAGATACAGTTGCGACAGAGTCGGAAGCTGCGAGCACCAGGTTACACAGCTCAACAACAGAAACAGCTACTGCATAGAATGTAGCCCCTTTCTTAGCGATAACCTGTCCGCCTGATTTGTGCACATATTCTTCCATTCCCGGTTTGTCAAGCTCTTCAAGATCTGCGCCAAGGGCTTTCATTTCTTTGTAGTAGTCGTCGATCGGCATACTTGCAATGTTAGCTCCTGACCACGGAACGAAGGAAGAATCACCGTGCTCGCCGTATACATATGCATGAATATTCTTCTGTGCCACTTTGAAATGTCTGGACAGTCCGTAGCGGAGACGTGCTGTATCCAGAAGTGTTCCTGATCCGATGATCTGATTCTCCGGAAGTCCTGAGATCTTTGTAAATACATAAGTCAGAACGTCAACCGGATTGCTTACGATGATATATTTTGCATCCGGTGCTGCTTTTACAATCTCCGGCGTAATAGATTTGATGATATTAACGTTTGTCTGTGCAAGCTCGATTCTTGTCTGGCCGGGCTTACGTGCGATACCGGATGTAATGATAACGATATCGGATCCTTTCGCATCCTCATAATCGCCTGCAACGATGGAGATCGGGCTTCTGAAGCAGGTTCCCTGCTCGATATCCATAACTTCGCCTTCTACCTTGTCTTTGTTAATGTCGATCATAACGATCTCGGATGCGAAGTCCTCATAGGAAAGTTTGTACGCAATTGTAGCTCCGACACTTCCGGCGCCGATGATAGTAATTTTGCTGCTCATAGTTTCTCCTCTGCCTTTCTTTTTTAATTTTTTCTGAAAATAAAAAAGAAATCATGATTAATAAAATCGGACCACTGTCTTTGTAGCTCTAATCTTTGTTTATTTTCAAAACATCATTCTACATCGGTTTGTGACTCCTTGCTTCATTAATCAGATTTCGCTTTTTCTATCATATCACATTGTTAATAATTTGACAACATATGTTTTAATTTTTTCAATTCAGCCGTCTGTCGGCGTCTGTTTATGAGCAAAGATACGGTACAGCCACAATAAGCACACCAGCGCGGCTTTACGAATAACGCGGCTGAACTGTTTGCCCCAGGGATAAAGTTGACAAAAATCCGTGCTTATTCGATAATAACAGAAAACAATCAAGGAGGACTGACTATGAAACAGTGTATGGATTCTGACAATCTGCACCGACGTCTGAAAAAAATCATCGGACAGGTGCAGGCAATCGACCGGATGATCGACGAAGATATTCCCTGTGAAGATATCCTTTCGCAGATAAACGCGGCAAAATCCGCCCTGCATAAAGTGGGACAGATCGTCCTTGAAGGACACATCAACCATTGTGTCCGGGATGGTATTGAGCACGGAGACGTTGATCAGACAATTGCAAACTTTACCAAAGCAGTAGAGCGATTTGCAAATATGAAATAAACCAAACATACTCACCTGTTCTGCACGGGGTGCTGTATACTCGCATATATGCATCCTGTCCGGAGCAAATACAGGCGCACAAAAGTATTCGAGAATTTTTCTCATCTTTTGTGTGTTTTTCTTTTATTTCGTTGACAACCTATACCCCTATAGGTATATTATATACCCATACCCACATGGGTATGAATCGTTATCTGCAAGGAGATCTGCTATTATGATAAAGAAACTCGAAGAAATTATGGAATGGGGCGGAGTAAAGCGGGATATTACTTTTCTGTTTCTATCCGGAGCCGCCCTTCTGTTCAGTATCTTCGGATACTCTCCCTTTTCATTTGATATGGCCTGGATTGCTATTATCCTGTGCGGAGTACCGATCATCATGGAGGCACTCATCGGACTTGTTACGGCTTTTGATATTAAGGCGGATGTTCTCGTCTCCATCGCTCTTATTGCTTCCGTTATCATCGGAGAGGACTTTGCCGCCGGTGAAGTCGCATTTATTATGCAGCTGGGAGCGCTCTTGGAGGATCTGACCGTGGCAAGGGCCCGCGCGGGGATCGAAAAACTGGTCCATCTGACGCCCCGTACTGCCCGGAAAATCTCGGGCACATCTGAAGAAGTTATCCCCGCAGAAAATGTTCAGGTAGGTGATATACTGCGCGTCCTCCCCGGAGAGGCCATCCCTGTTGACGGAGTGATCACTTCCGGCGAAACATCTGTCAATCAGGCAGTCATGACGGGGGAATCTCTTCCCGTAGACAAAAGCCCCGGAGATGAAGTATCCAGCGGCACTGTGAACCAGTTCGGCGCTTTTGAGATGCGGGCGTCAAAAGTCGGGGAGGATAGTTCAATTCAGAGGATGATCCGTCTTGTACAGTCAGCTGATGCAGGCAAGGCAAAAATCGTAAGTCTTGCAGACCGGTGGGCTACATGGATTGTAGTAATCGCGCTGACTTCCGCGGTGCTTACATGGCTGATTTCCGGTGAGATCATTCGTGCAGTGACAATTCTTGTCGTGTTCTGTCCATGCGCCCTTGTGCTTGCCACCCCCACTGCCATCATGGCGGCGATCGGGAACGCCACAAAACACGGTTTTCTTGTCCGCGAGGGGGACGCGCTGGAACGACTGGCGGCTGTAAAAAAAATCACATTTGATAAGACAGGGACACTCACCTATGGCACACCGCAGGTGACCGCTGTAGTAAGTTGCCTGAAAGATCTGTCATGGAGTGATCTGTATGCATATGCAGTCAGTGCAGAACTCAATTCCGAACATCCCCTCGGGAAATCCATTGTCCGTTCCTATAAAGAAGAAATGAAAAAAACGCCGGCCGCTCCGGAAGACTTTAAAATGCTGCCGGGAAGAGGTGTGCAGGCTTTGACAGGCGGCCGCAGAGTTCTCGCCGGGAATCCGGAACTATTTGCCGAGAACGATATTCCTCTCACAGAGGAAATGATCGAAAAGGCTGAGGTCTTTCTTGAGAAAGGCTGCACTGTTATCTACCTTGCAATAGACAAAAAAAGCGCCGGCTTTATCGCTCTTTCCGACACACTGCGCCAGAATGCGGCGGATACTATAGACGCTGTAAAAGCTTGCGGGGTGACTCCTGTTCTTCTGACGGGAGACCATAAAAATGCTGCCGGACATATCGCCCGACAGCTCCATATCAGTGAAATGCACGCTGACTGCCTGCCTGAAGACAAATTGAACTGGATTGATTCCTATGAACAGCAGAATCAGCCCGTCTGTATGATCGGAGACGGCATCAATGATGCCCCGGCGCTAAAAAAAGCCTGCGTGGGCATCGCCATGGGCAAGATCGGAAGCGACATTGCCGTAGACGCAGCAGATATCGCTCTGGTAAACGATGACATCCGGGAACTCCCCCATCTGCTCCGGCTTTCCAAAAGGATGATGACGACAATCCGCCTGAACCTTACATTCTCTATGACTTTGAATTTTGTGGCAATCATCCTTGCTATAACCGGTATTTTGAATCCGGTCGTAGGCGCGCTGGTACATAATGCCGGTTCCGTACTGGTCATTATAAACTCTGCGCTGCTTCTGGGATGGAAGGCGAGGCTGAGGAAACCCTGATCCTGTGTTCCGGACTCTCTTACAGAGGCTCCATGCCCAGTTTTTCTCTTACCTCGGTCATCCTTGTACGGAACTCATCATAAAATCCGTTTTCATCCTGAGATATGTAGGATGTCTCATAAAATCTGCGGAGTACATAGAGTGTCAGGATTCTTGTATTATCATCATTTAATGTTTCCAGTGCACCCTCACATTCACTTAAAAAGTCATGCCACTCCATGATATAACTCTCGTAGGCTTTCAGATTCGGGATGCCAAGCCACTTTTTGATCTTGACTTTTCCCCGGTCTTTTTTCGGGCACTCATGAATCTGGATAAAATACTTAAATCCGCTCTCCTCGTAATATCTTCCAAGAGGAAACAGGCGGCAGAGTCCCGGTCTGTGTCTGTGTACCGAACACCTGCCCGCATTATCAAGAAACGGGCAGGCGTCTCTCCCGGCATCCATTTTCAAATTGGGCAGGATTATGCCGTCCACAACTCCCAGCTCGATATAATTCTCTTCCAGCAATGCTGAAAAATGCTTTTTGATTCCTCTGTGAAACCGCCAGATGTCCATCGGATCAAGGATGATCGAACTTCCCATTCCCCGGCAGCAGTCCGAGCATCCTTTACAGTCATGGCAGTCCGCTTTCACCATATCCCCGGAGGAATAGAGTCTGCCGTCGGATATCTTTTTTTATCTACATTGCGTTTCATTATTAATCGTTATATCCGTTCGGGTTCTGACTCTGCCATCTCCATGAATCCTCGCACATCTCGTCAAGACCGCGCTCTGCCACCCAGTTCAGCTCGTTTTTCGCTTTTGTTGCATCACAGTAGCAGGTAGCGATATCACCGGCGCGGCGCGGTTTGATCTCGTACGGGATCTCCTTGCCGCAGGCTTTCTCAAATGCCTTGACCATATCAAGAACCGAATATCCGTTGCCTGTTCCCAGATTGTAGACAGATACGCCTGCTTTTTCTTTCAGTTTCTCAACTGCACGCACGTGTCCGATGGCAAGATCTACTACGTGGATGTAGTCGCGTACCCCTGTTCCGTCCGGTGTATCATAATCATTGCCGAATACGCCAAGGCATTTCAGTTTTCCGATGGCTACCTGTGTGATATATGGCATCAGGTTGTTCGGGATACCTTTCGGATCCTCGCCGATCAGTCCGCTCTTGTGGGCTCCGATCGGGTTGAAATATCTCAGGAGGACAACGTTCCACTCCGGATCTGCTGTGTGCAGGTCAGTCAGAATCTGCTCCAGCATCCACTTCGTCCATCCGTATGGATTTGTACAGGTTCCCTTCGGGCATTCCTCTGTGATCGGGATAAATGCCGGGTCGCCGTATACTGTTGCGGAAGAGCTGAAGATGATGTTCTTTACACCGTGGTTTCTCATAACATCGCAGAGTGTGATTGTTCCGCCTATATTGTTTTCGTAATATTCCAGAGGTTTCTGTACAGACTCTCCAACCGCCTTAAGTCCGGCGAAATGGATCACAGATTCAATTTCTTCCTTCTCGAAGATCTCATTCATTGCCTCTCTGTCACGGATATCTGCCTTATAAAATTTCAGGTCCTTTCCTGTAATCTGTTTTACTCTGTCCAGAGCTTTCTCTGAAGCATTGTACAGATTATCTGCTACAACTACATCATAGCCCGCATTTAAAAGTTCCACACAAGTATGGCTTCCGATAAATCCGGCTCCTCCGGTTACTAAAATAGACATGGTCGTTTCCTCCTTAAGATAAGACTGCAAATTATGTTTTCCTGTTTACGTGCCAAGTATAACACAAGCCGCGGAATATTTCTTTATACTTTTAAATCATCTTTTGGTAAAAATGTTGCATGAATTACCATAATTTTTCAGGATAGAGTCCGGCGTCCTTGAGAGACTGAATCGCAGCCACCACAACAGGCTTATCTTCTTTATAAGTCACACCGTACCATTTATCTTCCGACTCCAGCACAGCTACGGCTGCTTTATTCTCAGCCAGAAGACTGCTCACTACTGCCGGGAGATAATACTCGCATTTCAGAGGATTTTCTTTCAGACCTTTTTCAAGGAATCCCGGAAATCCCTTTTTAATTTCGTCAAGCATACTGTAGGTAAATCCCCACATATTCATAGAAACGAGTGTATCGCCGTCTATAGCGTTCCATGTTTCTCCGCCGTCTTCAGAGTATGCAATGCCACCGTCTCTCTTCTCAATCCTCGTACGCTCGGTCACACTGACAAGCTCTTTATTCTCATTCAGTTCACAGACGCCGCGGGAAACATAGCCGTTGTCCGTCACTGTATTTTTCAGCCGGTAACCCACCATTGTATAGCGGTATTTATCGTCATCCTCATGAGTGGTAAGATACTCATAGATCACTTTGAAGGCGTGCTGTCCGTAATAATCGTCTGCATTGATCACCGCAAACGGCCCGTCAATCTCATCGATCGCACTCAGAACTGCATGGGCTGTCCCCCATGGTTTCACACGTCCCTCCGGGACAGAAAAATCTGCCGGGATATTGTTGATGTCCTGATAGGCATATGCAACTTCCATCGATTCCTCGATCCGGTCGCCGATCGCCTCTCTGAAATCATTTTCATTTTCTTTTTTAATAATGAATACAACTTTCTCAAATCCAGCCTGCTTAGCATCATAGATAGAAAAATCCATGATAATGTGTCCTTCTTTGTCTACAGGATCGATCTGCTTGAGACCGCCGTATCTGCTTCCCATACCTGCTGCCATTATAACAAGAACCGGGGTTTTCATTACTCTAATCCTCCTGACTTTCTGTGTTGTATAAAGCGGATAGTGGAAATCCACCCTGCTGCTTTCACAGCTTTTCTCATTATAGCAGATTTCCGGATACTATACCACTGATTTTGACCCTTCTGCAGCTTTCTTACGCTTTATCTATATTTTTCAGTGTTTTCTTAAACTGAACTGCAAACAGGATTGCTGTAAATGTCACTGCCAGCAAATCGGCAATGGGTTCCGCCATATATACAGCCATTGCCTGGTTTGACCGGATCATATGCGGCATAATATAAATCAATGGTATCAGAAGGATAAACTTCCGCATAACGGCAACGATAATGGATTCTGCTGCCTTCCCGAGCGCGTTAAAGGTCATCTGGCACGCCATCTGTATACCAAAGAGGAACATAGATCCCATATAAATACGGAGAGCTGTCTTCGTATATTCCATCAACTGTCCGTCAGAGGTAAACATCGCTGCAAATCCTCCCGGCAGCAGCATAACTAAAAGCCACAACAAAACCGAATATCCAAGGCTGACTTTAAGCAGAAGTTTAAAAGCAGCCCGCACCCTTCCGGGATCTCCCGCGCCATAACAGTAGCTGATGATGGGCTGTGCTCCCTGCCCCAGTCCCTGGAGAGGCAGCATTGCAAACTGCATTACACTTGTAAGGATTGTCATAGCTCCGACTGCAATATCTCCCCCGTAATTCTGCAGAGAACTGTTAAAGCATACGGAAATTACACTCTCGCTGGCCTGCATAATAAACGTGGCAGCCCCAAGCGCCAGGCAGGGAAGTATGATCTTAGGTGTCAGGCCCAGATTTCTCTTCTTTATCTTCAGGAATGTCTTCTTCCCGCACAGGAAACCGACTACCCAGATACAGGAAAGTGCCTGTGAAATAATCGTAGCAAGTGCAGCTCCTCGCACATCCATATTTAGGCCGAAGATAAAGATCGGGTCCAGGATGATATTTGCTACCGCACCGATCAGGACGGAAAGCATTCCCGTCTTTGCAAATCCCTGAGCTGTAATAAATGCATTCATACCAAGGGTAATCTCTACAAAGATTGTTCCCAGAGCATAAATATCCATATAGCTGACGCCGTATTCGATCGTATTTTCGCTGGCTCCGAATGCCATAAGAAAATCTCTGTTCCAGACCAGCAGAACAGCTGTAAGTATTACAGATATAATAATCTGGAGAACAAAGCAGTTTCCCAGCGTCTTCTCTGCTGATTCTTTATCTTTTTTGCCCATAAATATGGAAGCACGCGGAGCACCGCCGTAGCCTACCAATGCCGCAAAAGCAGAAACGATCATAATCAGCGGCATACAGACGCCTACGCCTGTCAGGGCCGTTGCGCCAATATTCGGGATATGTCCGATGTAAATCCTGTCGACAATGTTGTAAAGCATATTTATCAGCTGTGCCGCTACTGTCGGCAGCGCCAGCTTAAGAAGCAGCTTTCCCAGAGGTTCTGTCCGCAGGAATTCTTTGTCTTCGTTTCCTCCCGCGCCGGTGCCGCTTTCTTTTGTCTGTATTTCTCTCTGGTCCTGTTCTGTCTGTGTCATGACCAATCCCTTCCTTCCATTGCTTTTTTTGTATTGTCAAACAGCTTTTGAAGAAAGCGTGTCTGCATCTCCAGTTCCTCTTTTGTAAAACCATTTAAAACCGTATCCAGAAATTCATCCCTTACTTCATTGACAGTTTCTGTCACCGGTCCTGCCTGAGGCATCAGTCTCAGATGGATCTTCCTTCGATCCTCCGTATCGGGTATTCTCTCCAGAAGGGATTTTTGAATCATGGAGTCTACTCCCTTCGATACCGCTCCTTTCGAGAGCATACGCAGCTCTACAATATCTGCCGCTGTATCCTTACCCGGGTTATTCTGCAGGAAGCTGATAATATCAGCCTCAATCACAGTAAGATTGTGTTCCGTGCATACCTTTTTCAACAGCTTATCATACAGACGGAAGAGACTCCGCAGTCCTATAAATAATTCTGTGGTTCTTTTCATCATCGCGCCTCCTTTTTGGTTCATTCAAAAACCGTTTCTTTGTAAACTGTTTCCAGTAAAAAATTATAGCGCGGCATTCATGATTGTCAACAGATGGGAGAGAAAATTTCTTATATAAAAAGGGGTTCTTCAGAAAGATTACATACGCACTTGAAAAAAGGCATAAAAAATAGTATGATGCTAGGGTTAAAAGGTCATGTCTATTCATGTCTGCATGAATAAGTTTGTAAAATCAGAAATGAAAGGATCAATGAACATATGAATCAGGAAAAGAAAAAGAGTATAAATCCGCTTCAGTTTCTCTACCGCATTCTGCAGGGTGCGCTGATCGGACTGGGGGCGGTACTGCCCGGCATATCCGGTGGTGTACTGAGTGTAATCTTCGGTATTTACAAGCCGATCATGGAACTTCTGTCAAACCCGTTTAAAAATTTTAAGACCCACGTTCCTCCGCTGATCCCGGTATTTATCGGCGGCGTTATCGGATTCTTAGGAGTGGCAAATGTGCTTGCCTTTTTTCTGGAAAAATACCCGGATCCGTCTGTATGTGTATTTATCGGGCTGATCACCGGAATGCTCCCGTCGCTGTTTCGGGAAGCAGGTGAACAGGGACGCAGCAAAGGTTCTTTTATCTCGATGATCATATGTATGATCGTGATCTTTGCGATACTGATCGGACTGCAGATGTTCTCTGTTGAAGTAACGCCGAATTTCGCATGGTATCTGTTCTGCGGATTCTGTCTTGCGCTCAGTGTGATCGCTCCGGGAATGAGCTTCTCCACACTGCTCATGCCGCTTGGGCTTTACACGCCATTTGTGGACGGAATCGGACATTTTGACATGAGTATCCTGATCCCGGCAGGAATCGGAGCTGTTGTTACAGTGATCTGTCTTGCCAAGGCGATCAATGCGCTGTTTGACCACTTCTATTCTATCGCATTCCATGGCATCATCGGAATCGTGATCGCGGCGACAATTATGATCATCCCGGTATCCGGATTCATGAGTGCAGGGACAGCGATTGTGAACATTATATGCATCGTAGTCGGTATTATAATCGCGTTGCTGCTGGATAAATTTAACAGCAGGGTGAAGGTGGAGTAATCCGCCTGCCCTGCTGTTTTCTTTATCGTCTTCTTAATTTGCCTGCAGCATCTGTTTAAAGTTCATGTATATCTCCTTCTTCGGTATTTTTACCATCCGATTTATCTGCTATCTCCACTGTCCACACATATGTCCCAGCTTTTACTTCAAAGGATTCCATTCCGGGAAGCATGATACGTGCTGTCGTGTTCGGTGGTATTTCAACTGTATATTTCATGCCTGCATCATTTTTCTCCCACCGGCAGGAAACTTTCCCGTATATGCTGTCATAGGATGCTCCCGCATAAGTAAAGCTACCTCCCGGCTTCGGACTGATCCGGAAGTGATTCCCGCCATCAATTCGGATTCCGCACATAGTCTCAAACAACCATGCGCACACCGCTCCCTTGGAATAATGATTCAGTGATGCAATCCCGTTCTGTGCTTCTGTTCCTTCCCATGACTCCCATACAGTCGTAGCACCGTGTTTTGGCATAAAGAGCCAGCCGGGCATCTCCTCATTTTCCAGCAGACGGTAGGCATATTGCACATTAATATCGGAAAGTACATCAAGAATCAATGGTGTCGACAAAAAGCCTGTCCCCAGACGCCAGCCATAGTTGTCCAACGCTTTAATCAGACGTTTCTGTGCATATTCTCTGCCATTCTTATCCAGCAGGTTCATATACAGCGGTCGCACCAGCATTGCCTGCCGGTCTGTATCAAGAGTAAACTCAGGCAGTTTGCGGATTTCCTGATAGGCTCTGCGCACCTGATCCGCGAACTCCCTGTAAAGGGAGGCATCTTTTTTCTCTCCCAGTTCTGATGCAATTTCTGCCATATATTCCATAACAAAGCAGGTATATGCAGTGGACACCTCAGGATGCGGCAGGATCATGTCTGTCCACTTGTTCGGGTGGACATCCTCGGGCTCTGCCCACTCTCCATAGGACTGTCCCGCATTTACTGCATACTTTCTGTACGCTTTCGGGATTCGCAGAGGTTTCGACAGGAGTGTATGCTTCCCACAGCGTTTCATCATAAACCGCGCATACTTCTTCATGCCTTTATAATACTTCTTCAGAATGGAGCTGTCTCCATAGTGTTTCCAGAACCAGTAAGGGATCAGAACGCCGGCATCCGCCCATCCTACAGATCCGTTCATGGTATACATATAGGAATCTACTCCGCCTTCCGGGACAATCTGGGGCAGACAGCCATCCTTTCTCTGCCAGTCATACATATCCTGTACGTATTTTCTGGAAAAGGCCGCGCAGTCAAAGAGCCACGACGACGTATCAAAGAAGATCTGAGCGTCGCCGGTCCAGCCGTGTCTCTCCCGTGTAGGGCAGTCCGTCGGGATATCCAGGAAATTGCTCTTAGCGGACCAGACCGTACTCTCCACGAACCGGTTGAGCAGGCTATTTGAGCTGTCGAAAAAACCAGTCTGTTTCATATCCGAATAAACGGCGATGGCTGTGAAATCCGCTTCTGTCAAATCGAAGAAATCGTCTGCGTCTACCTCGCAGTAGCGGAAACCGAAGACCGCAAATCTGGTCTTGTATTCATTTTCGCCTTTCTTACTCAAAATATTTATAGCCGATCAATGTATGGTTGTGGATACCGGTAATATACTGCTTTCCATTCTCTTCCACAATACATGGTTTTTTCTTTCTGCATTTTCCGTTGCCCACATGAGGCATTCTTCCATCAGTCAGATTACAGGCAATGGACGCCGGATAGGTCCCTCGGGCGGCCAGCGGTCCCCTGTTCAGTCCGCATGAAGTCATACATACCTGCCGGATGGAGCCGTCCTTTTCTATCCGTATTTTTTCCGCACACCCCTGACGGGAATTTGATGTCAGATGAGTATGCCGGTGATAGAAAATGTACCATATGCCATTGATCTGTTCAATACTTCCGTGGTTGTTTCCTGTCGCAGCAACCCTGTCCTTTGATTTTCTTCCGTTAACCCCGATGTCGCCATTCGATATGATAACACCGCCGTACTCAAAGCCGCGATCCGGATACTGACTTACGGCGTAGCAAAGTTCATGATTTACTGAGGAAGAATAAATAAGATAATACATACCGTTTACTTTTCTTATGGAACTCCCCTCAAAAAACGCATGGCCTTCAAAGGAAGTTCCTTTTGCATCCATCTCGCATGGGATGATACGCTTCGGGGGCTGTTTTACCGTCAGCATATCGTCTTCCAGTTCAACCATATTTGCCCCCATGATTCCCGGGGCTGATGTATCTGCCGTCCGGTCCCTGCGCCACATCGGGAGCATACAGATATTTCCGTTCCC
>ERZ1643246.4063-NODE-4063-length-11927-cov-5.525606_pt1 | contig 11927 bp, 11 predicted proteins | sample MGYA00579265_ERZ1643246 | MGnify/ENA primary metagenome ERZ1643246 (study PRJEB29033, sample SAMEA4952261) | chicken gut metagenome | biome: Broiler Chicken; feature: Gastrointestinal Tract; material: Caecum | place: Ireland | collected 2018 | study: Broiler...
ACTTTTTATTTGATGTTTGATCGGGAAAATGCTCAAATAGTCGATAATTAAAGGGCTTTTGTGATATAATTCTGATGACGGTTCTTAAGGATTGTAATTTGTTGTATTTTTTGAACCACATCATAGCCATGCTTCGTGGGAGAAAGTTCTTAAGGATTGTAATTTGTTGTATTTTTTGAACTAAAGAAGCGTATAAGCCGGATAAGAGATGTTCTTAAGGATTGTAATTTGTTGTATTTTTTGAACCGGCTGGTACTGGGCGAAGTATAAGTCATAGTTCTTAAGGATTGTAATTTGTTGTATTTTTTGAACGAAACCCGCGTTCACTATAATCCATTGAGGTTCTTAAGGATTGTAATTTGTTGTATTTTTTGAACGTCACCGCTTCCGTAATATCTGTTACCACGTTCTTAAGGATTGTAATTTGTTGTATTTTTTGAACGGCCGCTCATGAGTGGCTTGAGGGTAGTGGTTCTTAAGGATTGTAATTTGTTGTATTTTTTGAACTTTGCATAAATATCCGGTAAACACGTATAGTTCTTAAGGATTGTAATTTGTTGTATTTTTTGAACAATCGATACGAATCGGCAGCAACGCATTTAGTTCTTAAGGATTGTAATTTGTTGTATTTTTTGAACACATACTTATTGCCAAGCATCCCAATTAGAGTTCTTAAGGATTGTAATTTGTTGTATTTTTTGAACTACAGGTTCGGAAATCTATATCACATCAAGTTCTTAAGGATTGTAATTTGTTGTATTTTTTGAACTTCAATCCAAGAAAATCTAAATGCTTCACCGTTCTTAAGGATTGTAATTTGTTGTATTTTTTGAACCGAATCCGCAAAACTGGCATGCTGCATGGCGTTCTTAAGGATTGTAATTTGTTGTATTTTTTGAACCAAAATCAGCGCTACGGAATATGTTTGCAGTTCTTAAGGATTGTAATTTGTTGTATTTTTTGAACCGGCTATCGTCCGCCCTTTCTCTGGTACGGTTCTTAAGGATTGTAATTTGTTGTATTTTTTGAACGGTGGCCAGAATTACAGTCGCCAGAATTAGTTCTTAAGGATTGTAATTTGTTGTATTTTTTGAACAGAAACATTTGATACTGCTTTGGCAGTAGGGTTCTTAAGGATTGTAATTTGTTGTATTTTTTGAACCACCAAGGGACGTGTGCAGCGTGCGGACAGTTCTTAAGGATTGTAATTTGTTGTATTTTTTGAACATTTTGCGCGTCTAAAAATATCGGAACAGGTTCTTAAGGATTGTAATTTGTTGTATTTTTTGAACACGGCGTGGAGGAACATGAGGTGTTTATAAGTTCTTAAGGATTGTAATTTGTTGTATTTTTTGAACTTGGCGATTTGACGTTCCAGCTCGATGTACGTTCTTAAGGATTGTAATTTGTTGTATTTTTTGAACTGTATCTATTCATCGCTATTCTCCTCTCCGTTCTTAAGGATTGTAATTTGTTGTATTTTTTGAACCAAAACAAAGAGGGTACGAGGAAATCAGAAGTTCTTAAGGATTGTAATTTGTTGTATTTTTTGAACCCGAGCCGTTTGAAATGATGTACGGGAGCAGTTCTTAAGGATTGTAATTTGTTGTATTTTTTGAACAAATTTTATCCAAAATTGACAAGTTAGAAGTTCTTAAGGATTGTAATTTGTTGTATTTTTTGAACGGTATTTCGTGGTGGCATCAGATTGTAAAGTTCTTAAGGATTGTAATTTGTTGTATTTTTTGAACACCAAGCGGCACAGAAACGTCCGGTCCTTTGTTCTTAAGGATTGTAATTTGTTGTATTTTTTGAACAATCAAGCTGGATGCTAGATTACTAGCAGGTTCTTAAGGATTGTAATTTGTTGTATTTTTTGAACTTCAAGGATATGTTCCGCAGCCTGGCGAAGTTCTTAAGGATTGTAATTTGTTGTATTTTTTGAACATGGTTCTTTTCTGATTGTAGCTGCTCGGGTTCTTAAGGATTGTAATTTGTTGTATTTTTTGAACCGGAATAAATATCCGTTTAACTTTTTCATGTTCTTAAGGATTGTAATTTGTTGTATTTTTTGAACCTTTACCGCCTTATTAAGCAGATCTTTCGGTTCTTAAGGATTGTAATTTGTTGTATTTTTTGAACCTTTTCCAGCGAGCAAATCATGATTGACTGTTCTTAAGGATTGTAATTTGTTGTATTTTTTGAACGATTTAGAACAGTATAAACAACTGATTGAGTTCTTAAGGATTGTAATTTGTTGTATTTTTTGAACGTGCGCAGGCAGCCAACAAGCAGGAGCAGAGTTCTTAAGGATTGTAATTTGTTGTATTTTTTGAACGCATACGAACTGCAGATGACCTACCAGCGCGTTCTTAAGGATTGTAATTTGTTGTATTTTTTGAACTCCCCGAAGACCCCTGCGAAGCAGTAGCCCGTTCTTAAGGATTGTAATTTGTTGTATTTTTTGAACAGCAGCGCGCAAGCGTGCGAGAAAGGGGTGTTCTTAAGGATTGTAATTTGTTGTATTTTTTGAACCAGATTCATAGCCCATCACGATGAATACCTGTTCTTAAGGATTGTAATTTGTTGTATTTTTTGAACCGACAGCGCGCATTTCTTCCAGCAGAACGTGTTCTTAAGGATTGTAATTTGTTGTATTTTTTGAACGGCCGCGCGATCGTACAACGCGAACTGATGTTCTTAAGGATTGTAATTTGTTGTATTTTTTGAACCAAAAGTACAGCGAAAAACATGTAGAATACGTTCTTAAGGATTGTAATTTGTTGTATTTTTTGAACCAAAGATGGAGATTTTATTCCTGACGTCCGTTCTTAAGGATTGTAATTTGTTGTATTTTTTGAACAAATGGAAAAGTAACGATGGACCAGTTTGTGTTCTTAAGGATTGTAATTTGTTGTATTTTTTGAACGGCAAGCGGGCAGGATATACCGATGATATCGTTCTTAAGGATTGTAATTTGTTGTATTTTTTGAACCTGGACATGCCGTTAGTTGCGTATGGAACGTTCTTAAGGATTGTAATTTGTTGTATTTTTTGAACTGGTGTTTATTACAACACGTATGATGTGAGTTCTTAAGGATTGTAATTTGTTGTATTTTTTGAACGTCATCCGGCCGCGCTCATCTGCGACAACGGTTCTTAAGGATTGTAATTTGTTGTATTTTTTGAACACTTGTTGACGGACAGATTCGGGGCATGCGTTCTTAAGAATTGTTTTTTGACATTCAATATTCCTATTAAAGGGGGACGGCTCCCCTCTTTTCGTGTCATTCCCTGTCGATTCCTCGCATATACATTCTTTGGGAGGAATCGAATGGAAGAAATCGATGGAGTTTGCTGTCATGTGGAATGCAGCGGGGAAGGGCAAGGGGTGATTCTTCTGCATGGCTGGGGTCAGGATCTGAAGATGATGCGTTTGTTGCATCGCCAGCTGCAGGAGGACTATCGTGTGCTCAGCCTGGATCTGCCGGGATTTGGCGAAAGCCGGCCTCTTCCGGAAATGTGGACGATGGAAGACTATGTGGACGTGATCCATCAGCTGGCGGATCGTTATCATATGGAAGCGCCGGCTCTGATCGCCCATTCCTTCGGGGCACGGATCGCCATTCGCTATGCCGGCAGGCATCCGGTGTCCTGCCTGGTGATGACCGGTGCTGCCGGACTTCGCATGCCGCTGTCATTGGGGAAACAGATGAAACAGCAGCTGCATCGATGGGGCCGCCATCTGCACCTTTCGATCTTTTCCGGAAGCGAGGATTATCGCCGGGCGGATCCGGTATTGCGGCAGGTGCTGGTACAGGCGGTAAATGAAGATCTTTCATCGCTGTTGCCATCCATCGTGTGTCCGGTCCTGCTGGTCTGGGGCAGCGAGGATCGGGAAACGCCGCTCTGGATGGGGAGAAAAATGGAAAGGCTCTTTGCAGATGCACGCCTGATCGTCTATCGGGATGAAGATCATTTTGCTTACTATCATCAGGGCTTTCGTTTTGCGAATGATGTGCGTCGATTTCTGGAGGAGGCCTTATGATGCTGGGACTGGAGATCCTTGGCCTGATTGCCTTGCAGCTGTATGATCTGCACTACGCGCTGTCCGTTTTTCAACAATGCCACTATCATCTGGACCGTTATCGCAACTGGGTGGCGGAGCATTTCTCCATCCAGCGGCTGTGGCGGCGCATCCAAAGCTTTCTGCCTTTTTTGTTTTTCCTTTTTCTCAAGGTGGAAAGCGCCCGCAGTCCTTCGATCCTCTGCGTGATCCTCATCTATCTGTATGTCCGTCTGCAGCGCATGAAAGAAGACCGGAGGGGCGTGCATCTGCGTTTTACGAACCGCATGTGCCGGCTGAGCATCTGTCTGCTGGTGCTGGCAGCGATCGTTACCGTCTTCGTTCGCACATCGCTCAGCTATGAATTGTATGTCTGTCTGATCCCCTTTTTATGGATGCTTGGATGGGTGCTGCTGCCCGTCGCTTCCTGTCTGGTACAGCCGATCGAACGCATCCTGCAGGAGCGCTATGTACAAGATGCCCGCATTCGGCTGGATACCTGTCCACAGCTGCTTCGCATCGGGATCAGCGGCAGCTATGGGAAAACGAGCGTCAAGCACATTGCCTATGCGCTGCTGAAAGATTCCTATTATACCCTGATGACACCGCATTCCTATAACAATCGCATGGGCATCACCCGTACGATCCGCGAACAGCTCGATCCGCTGCATGAAGTCTTTCTGTGTGAGATGGGAAGCGATCACAGCGGAGAGCTGAAAGAACTGCTTGCTCTCGTCCGTCCTTCCATCTGCATCGTTACCGCCATCGGTCCCCAGCATCTCAGGACATTCGGCTCACAGGAGGCGATCATCCAGGAGAAGATGACGATGATCGAACGGCTGCCAAAAGAGGGCATCGGTATCTTGAATATCGACAACCCTTTTATCCGCGGCTATCCGCTGCAGACAACGGCAAAGATCATCACCTATGGTTTCTCGGAAGATGCCGATGTGCGCATCGTCACAGGAAAAGCAGGCGTGGAAGGCACATACTTTGTGCTGGAGGTCGAAGGAAGGTGCTATCCGTTTCATACGCGTCTTCTGGGGGATCACAATCTGCTCAACATCGCTGCGGCAATCGCGTTGGCCAGAGAATTGCACGTTTCGATGGAACAGCTGCAGACACGGGTCGATCAACTGCCTTATGTGGAACATCGCCTGGAGATGAAACGGATCGAGGAAGGCATCCTCATCGATGATGCCTATAATGCGAATCCGCAGGGAGCGCTGGCTGCCTGTCGGGTGCTGGCACAGATGTCGGGCTGGCGCGTGCTCATCACGCCGGGCTTCGTCGAACTGGGGGAGCAGCAAAAGACATGCAGTCATGCCTTTGGCGAGGCGATCGCACAAAGTGCGGATGAAGTGTTCCTGGTCGGAGAAGAACAGGTGGAAGAGATCCGCTGTGCGCTGGATGAAGAAGGATTCCCTGCACATCAGATCCATCACTGTGCGCATATGGAAGAGGCGCTTTCGCTGGCGAAACAGGTTTGCCATACGCCGAAGGTCATCCTGATCGAGAACGATATCCCACACCTTTTCAGTCACTGAAGGCACTTGCGGCATAGAATACAATGGTGATGAAATGAAGATCAGAGTATTGTGTATGTTTGGCGGAAACAGCGTGGAGCATGAGATCAGCATCCTGACGGCACTGAGTGCGATGGAGCATCTGTCTGCGGAACGTTATGAAGCGATCCCCTGCTATGTGAGCAAGCAGGGGGAGCTGTACCATGGGCCGATGCTGAAGAAACTGTCCGCATATCGGAATCTGGATGATCTGTGCCGGCGTCTGAAGCCGGTGCATGTGGAGCGGCGTTATGGACAGCCGATGCTGGTGAGCAACGGCAGCTGGCATCGGTTTGCGATTCCCTTCGATGTCGTGCTGCCGCTGTTTCACGGGGTAAATGGAGAGGACGGCAGTGCGGCGGGCTTTTGCCGGATGCTGCAGCTGCCTTTCTGTGAGAGCGATGTGCTGTGCAGTGCGATCGGTCAGGACAAGGGCGTGCAGAAACGATTGCTGCAGCAGGCAGGATTTCCGATCGTTCCATATGCAGAGCTCAGAGAAGGAGAGACGCAGGCGCAGTGGGAGGAAAAGCTGGCGGACCTGCGTTATCCGCTGATCATCAAACCGTCGATGCTCGGCTCCAGCATCGGCATCGAGAAGGTCACGGATGCGGATGCCTGCATGGCGGCGGGCGTTTGCGTATGGCGATCATGTGCTGGCGGAAACGTGCATCGAAGATCTGCGGGAGCTGAACTGTGCCCTCTTGCATACACCGTATGGCTATCAGAGCAGCGCGGTGGAAGAGGTAACGCACCAGGGCGATCTGCTGGACTATGATGAGAAATATCGAGGAAGTTCCAAGAATGCGGCGGTGAAGAAGCGCAAGTGGCTGAAGGAAGGTGAGCTGGTCGTCATGGTCCAGCGGATGACGCTCGCACTCGCATCGCTGTTTGAACTGCGCGGGGTCGCCCGGATCGACTATCTGTATGATACGGCAACAAAACAGCTGTACGTCAATGAGATCAACACGATTCCCGGCTCGCTGTCCAGCTATCTGTGGGAGTGGGAAGGCGTTGATCTTACCCAGCTGCTGGATCTGATCATCCAGGATGGCATTCAGGCATATCGGGACAGAGGAAAGCGCATCTCCAGCTATTCCACCAATCTGTTGCAGGAAGTTGATCTCACCGGCGGAAAAAAACGCTGAACGTGTCGGTGCGCATGGATACAGAGCGCACAGCAAGATCAGAAGGAAGTGCCGTGTTTGCCTTTGCGGTGCTTTTTTCTTATAATGGATGCGTGAATGAAGATCTTGGGAAAGGAGCGAGCGGCATGGAAGAAACGAACGCCTTCAGCGAAACGGTCATACAGCAGCTGCAGCAGGCACTGCTGGCATGGTATCGTGCCCATCATCGGGATCTTCCCTGGCGAAGAGAGGTCAGCGCCTACCGCACCTGGGTCAGCGAGATCATGTTGCAGCAGACACGGGTCGAGGCGGTGATCCCTTATTTTGAACGCTTTCTGCACGTGCTGCCGACATTGGCGGATCTGGCCGTGGCAGACGATGCGCTTCTCCATAAGCTCTGGGAAGGACTGGGCTATTACAGCCGGGTGCGCAATATGAAGAAGTGCGCAGAGGTCTGCGTGGAGCGATACGGTGGCCGCCTGCCTTCCTCCTATGAGGAACTGTGTCGTCTGCCGGGCATCGGCCCGTATACGGCAGGGGCGATCGCCTCCATCGCCGGTCAGGAACGGGTGGCGGCAGTGGACGGTAATGTCCTGCGTGTCTTTTCCCGTATCCTTGCCAATCGCGAGGACATCGCAAAAGAAGTGACGAAGAAACACTACCGGCAATACGTTTCCGCCTTTTTGCCGGAGGCGGTCGATGCGGGGGATTTCAATCAGGCGATCATGGAGCTGGGGGCGATGGTCTGTTCTCCCAATGGCGCACCATCTTGTGCGCAGTGTCCGGTCGCTGCCTGGTGTCGGGCGCATACACAGGGAACGGAACAGGAATTTCCGGTGCGCAGTGCAAAAAAAGCAAGACGGATCGAGGAACATACCGTGTTGGTGCTGGTCGATCAGGGACGCATCGCCCTGCAGCAGCGTCCCGCCAAAGGACTGCTGGCCGGATTGCATGGATTTGCCATGAGCGATGAGCGCTGGGAGCGTCAGCAGGTCGAAGCGCGGTATCCGCATGCGCGCAACATCGTGGAACTGCATCCGCATACGCATGTGTTTTCACATGTGGAATGGCATATGAACGCCTTCCTCGTGGAAGAAAGAGATCCTTTGGCATCGTATCATTCGCTGGAGGAGATCGAGGAGAACATGGCGATCCCGACGGCGTTTCGCCCATTTTATGAAGCGGCCCGGACATGGATCCGGATGAAAGGAGCAACCGATGACACACGGTGAACTACAGGCGCTGTTTGAAGCGTATGTCCCATGGAACGAACAGGAGCAAAATGACCGTGAGCTGGCCTTACAGGCATTTCGCAGTTTTGATGATCTTCTGACCAGAGAGAACACCATCCTGCATCTGTGCGCCTCTCCCTGGATCATCAGCAGGGATCACCGGCAGGTGTTGCTCGTCTATCATCGTCTGTATGATTCCTGGGGATGGAGCGGCGGTCACTGTGATGGAGACGGCGTGCTGTGGCGCGTGGCGAAACGAGAGGGAATGGAAGAGAGTGGCATCACCTCGCTCGCTTTGGCGGATGAACGGCCTATCGGCATCGATGTGCTGAGCGTGCCGCGTCATCATAAGAACGGCGCCCTGGTCAGCGCGCATCTGCACCTGAATGTCACATATCTGTTTTACGGTGATCCTGCGCTTTCGCTGTCTCATAAGGCGGATGAAGTCAAAGGGGCCCGCTGGTTTGATGTGGAAGCGATCCCGCGGATCGTAAAAGAAAAAGCGATGCTTCCGGTGTATGCGAAGCTGTGCGAGCGCGCCCGGACGCTTTGATCGATCTGGCTTGCGGTAAGCGCCCAGCGTTCCATCACTTTCCCGCATATCCTGTAAGGACTGTGGGGTGGCAAAATTGGACAGAAAGGTCATGAAATTCGGCGGTACCTCCCTGAGCGATGAAAAAGTCAGGCGCAGTGCGTACCGACACATCCTTGAGGAAGTGAAACACGCAAAGGTGCTGGTTGTCGTATCGGCGATGGGACGGTATCCGGATCCTTATGCGACCGATACGCTGCTCAGCATGGGGTCACCGCTGCTGACAAAGGAAGAGAAAGCGCGTCTGGTCTCGATGGGAGAGCAGCTGTCTGCTTTGATCGTAGCCAGTGAGCTGCTGGACATCGGGATCTCTGCCTATGCCTTGCCGTTTCACAAAAACGGGATCCTGAGCGATCATCAGTATGAATATGCGAACGTGCTCGCTTTATCCGCACGCTGTGTGCAGCAGGCGCTCTCTCAGCATCAGGTGGTGGTCGCCAGCGGTTTCATCGCACAGGCTCCCTGCGGCGATGTGACGACGCTGGGCAGGGGAGGCAGCGATTTCAGCGCAGTTCTGTTTGCGCATATGCTGGGACTGGACGAGGTGGACATCTACACGGATGTGGATGGGGTCTATGACATCGATCCGAAGGTATCTTCCTTTGCGATCCGCTATGAACGGCTGAGCTATGATGAGATGCTGAACATGAAGGTGCGTGTGCTGCATGAGCGCTGTGTCCAGTATGCGAAGGAGAAGAAGATCCGCATCCGTCTGCGTGGCACGTTCTCGCAGGGGGAAGGGACCCTCATTGCATAAACATGGCATTTGCCGATGGTTCGTGGTATAATAAGTACCAGCGAGGTGATGAATGTGCAGACGATCATTTTAGTAGAAGATATGGCATGTGAACACTGTGCCGCTAAGATCGACCATGCGCTGGCGGAGACGTCGATCCATTATACGGTGGATCTGCCGCGAAAGGCAGTCATCGTGGAAGGAACACAGGACGACGTGATGAAAGCGCGGGCTGTGATCGATGAAATCGGGTTTACGGTAAAATAAGAAAGAAAAGAAGAAAAAATGCTGCAGTTCCGCTCATGAGGACTGCAGCATTTTTTTGCGGTGACTGAAATGGTGTGCCTGCTTCCTCTCCTTACCGGTCATTTCCCAGGTGCAGCAGCGTCAGCATCGCGCAGCATCCCAGGATCAGTGTGTACCACTTTTCAAAGAAGCTATGCAGCGTGGCATAATGGTAGATGGAAGGGAAGGAAAAGAAGACATAACACATATGATCCAGTGTCAGGACCACCAACAGCACCAGCGCACCGGTCTTGATCTTTTTCATGGCATCTCCCAGTGACATTGTATGAAACGGTTCCCTGGATATGCATGATCTGAAGTGGTCATACATACATTAGGATGAAAGAAAGGGAGTCGAAAATGAAAAAGAAAGCAATTGTGATCGCTGCCGTGGCTGTCGTCCTCATTGCGGCCATCTTTCTGATCTTTCGAGATCAGCCGTTCAATCAGCAGTTTCGGGAAACGACCGCTGGCTTGACGAGCTATCTGCTGGAAGGGGACATGGAGATCACCAAAGGCGAGGACATCAAGAGCTATGCGCTCAGCGTAAAGTATCTCAAGGAACAGGAACAGGATTATTTCCGTGTGTCTCTGACAGATAAGGATCTGAACCAGGAACAGGAGATCATCCGCAATCAGGAGGGCGTCTATGTGATCACACCATCGCTGAATCAGATCTTCAAGTTTGAAGGGAACTGGCCGACCAATTCGCTGAAGCCTTATCTGCTGCAGTCGATGGGCGAGATCATGGATCAGGACGGCGTTCAGGTGGAGAAGACGGCGGATGGGTATCGGGTCAGCGCTACGGTCACATATCCGAACAATCATAATTTTAATGTGCAGGAAATGCTGTTTGATGCAGATGCCAAGATCCAGTATCTGGAGATCTTCAATGCGGATCATGTCTCGCAGCTGAAGCTTTCCTTTACGAAGGTCGATTATGCGCCGGGCCTTACGGTCGAGGACTTTGCGATACCGGATCAGCTGGAAAAGCAGACGGCGGCGACCGGAGCGATGGAGGCGGATCTGCCGCTGCTGCCGATGGAAACCTACGATGCGACGCTGACCAACAGCTCTGTGCTGGAAAGCGGCAGCTCGCTGCAGCATATCCTGGAGTACAGCGGGGATAAGAACTTTACCATCGTCGAACAGATCGCACAGAGCGAGGAGACGACACAGACGGTCATCATGAGCGGTGATCTGATCGATGCCGTCACTTTGCTGGGGCAGTATGACGGCACACAGATGACGACGGTCATCGATTCAGTACAGTATACGATCTACAGTGAAGAGCTCAGCGAACAAGAGATGGCTGCCGTTTTGTCGAGCATGCAGGTGGTCGTGATGAAGTGATGATACACAGAGGAGATGTCTATTATGCGAATCTTTCACCGGTCATCGGCAGTGAGCAGGGCGGGATCCGTCCGGTGGTCATCGTGCAGAATGACAAAGGGAACCGTTATTCCAAAACGGTGATCGTCGCACCGGTATCAAAGAAGATGAGCAAGCCTCCGATCCCCACGCATGTCATATTCAGCGCAAAACGGCTGAGCCATGTGTCCATGATCCTCTGCGAACAGCTGCGGACCATCGATAAGAGTCGTCTGCTGCACTGGATCTGCACATTGGATGAACAGACGCTGGCACAGGTGAGCGAGGCGATCCGCGTCAGTTTAAACGTGTGAAGCGAACTGGAAACGGTTCGCTTTTTCGCATGCCTGCGGATCGGATGATGTTGGAGGAAGAGGGGCGATTTCCATTGAAAAAATGGGGAAAAACTATTGCCAAATAAAATTGTGCATGCTATTATATATGAGCGCTGAGAATGATTTGGCGATTTCAATGCACGGAGTAGTACTCAAGTGGCTGAAGAGGTGCCCCTGCTAAGGGCATAGGTCGGGAAACTGACGCGAGAGTTCAAATCTCTCCTACTCCGCCATTTTATTTATCAATCGGATGGTCCAGTGGTGTAGTGGTTAACATGCCTCCCTGTCACGGAGGAGATCGTGGGTTCGAGTCCCATCTGGACCGCCATTCTGTCTGTAAAAAAACACTTGCAAGATATTGGTGAGTATGATACCATATCAAACGTTGATCTTGATGGTCCAGTGGTGTAGTGGTTAACATGCCTCCCTGTCACGGAGGAGATCGTGGGTTCGAGTCCCATCTGGACCGCCATTCTTAAAAGTAAAACAAGAAAAAAACAGTTGCTATTTGATTAGGGATATGCTATTATATCACTGCTAAAAAATGCAAATGTAGTTCAATGGTAGAACACAGCCTTGCCAAGGCTGATACGGGGGTTCGATTCCCCTCATTTGCTCCAT
>ERZ1643246.4065-NODE-4065-length-11920-cov-9.943869_pt1 | contig 11920 bp, 12 predicted proteins | sample MGYA00579265_ERZ1643246 | MGnify/ENA primary metagenome ERZ1643246 (study PRJEB29033, sample SAMEA4952261) | chicken gut metagenome | biome: Broiler Chicken; feature: Gastrointestinal Tract; material: Caecum | place: Ireland | collected 2018 | study: Broiler...
GCGGTGTTCGGCTCCATCCTGTTCCGGAAGTTTTTAGGGGTCATCCCCATCCTCATCGCCATTGTGGCGGGGTATGTGGTGGCGGCCTGCTTGGGCATGATCGACTACAGCGCCATTGGAGAGGCGGGGGTGCTGTCCCTGCCCCATTTCCAGCTGGCCAAGTTTGACTGGAACGCCATTTTAACCATGGCTCCCGTGCTGCTGGTCATCGCCTCGGAGCATATCGGCCACCAGATTGTCACCAGCAAGATTGTGGGCCGGGATTTGCTGAAAGACCCGGGATTGCACCGCTCCCTGCTGGGGGATAACATCTCCACGGCGGTGTCCGGCCTGGTGGGGGCAGTGCCCACCACCACCTATGGGGAGAATATCGGCGTTATGGCCATGACCAAGGTGTACAGCGTGTGGGTCATCGGCGGTGCGGCGGTGCTCTCGGTAGTGTGCGGGTTTATCGGGAAGTTCTCGGCGCTGATTTCCACCATTCCCGGCCCGGTTATCGGCGGCATTTCCTTTTTGCTTTACGGCATGATTGGCGCTTCCGGCCTGCGCATTCTGGTGGACGCCAAGGTGGATTACGGCCGCGCCCGGAACCAGGCGCTGACGGCAGTGGTGTTCGTCACCGGCCTTTCCGGCATTACGGTGAATTTGGGGAATATCCAGCTCACCGGCATGGTGCTGGCCTGTGTGGTGGGCATGATTTTGGGCCTGTGCTTCTACATCATCGACCGCTTCCATCTGGCCAATGACTATGAGGACGAAGACGAAGAAAAGGCATAAAGAGACCCGGCTTTGGAGCGGTGAAAGCTGCAAAGCCGGGTTTTCATTTTAGCAAATTTTCTTCTCAGCCGGAGCCCCCGGGGATGGCGGGGAGATTGCTCAGGTTATCGCTTTCGCTGCCGTCAGGCAGGGAGCGCAGATATTCGCTGCCGTTGCGCACTGCCACCGCCACGCCTCGGATGCCGCCGGCTTTGGCCAGGGCGACCCCTTGGCTTTTGGTGAGGATTTCGCCGCCCTCCAGCTGATACCCCTCTACCCGTCCGGAATTTTTCACCAGCCGGGTGATTCGCTGGGCGTCGGGTTTGGGGACCGGCGTCACCAGGTTGATGTTTTGAGGAAGGCCCGAGCGCTTTCCTTTGCTCACAGGAAACACCTCCTTTCCGCAATGGGATGACAGGTTTATTTTGCCGGGAATTTGCCAGACTATACAGGCAGGGAGGGGGATTCCCTTGACATTCTCCGCGGAATCAGGTATGCTTTTGGTAAAGAGGTTGTAAAACATCCGTAAATCAAATTGCGGGCATTCGAGGAAATAGGGGAGCAAACAAGGGCAGAGGCGATCCTTTCCGGTTAGGGAGAAAGGGAAGTGGCCTCTGTTTTCCGTTAAAAAGGGCTTTTCGTAAAGAGTCAGGAACCCCACAGCGCTTTTTCCCGGCAGTGTGAAGCTGCTGGCAGACGCGTTGTGCTGGGAAAATCAAAAAGAGGAAATGAAGGGCCCTTTGGCGGGCGCCCACAGGAGTGTGAAGAGATGGAAGATCGGATACAAATCAAAATTACACGGGTGTATTACAAGCGGATTGTCCTGTATGTGGAGGGAAAAGTGGAGGGCATGGAGCAGCCCCAGCGCTTGCAGGCCCGTTTTGTGGAGGAAGGAAGCCGCCGGGTGCTGCTGCCCCAGCATCTGGACTTCCAGGGCAAGCGGTTTGTCCTGTCCATGAATGTCCTCAGTGTCAACCAGGAGGCCCCCATGGAGAGCGGCCTGTATTATCTGGAATTCAGCGATGGTTCCGGTTCGCCCCTCCGGGTCAAGGGGCCGGAAACCGAGGAGGCCAAGCAGGCGCTGGTAGGCGGGACGGAATCCTCCCTGTATATCGGCGCCGCCAAAACCAACCGGTTTTGGGCCGTGTCCAAATTTGACCTGGATACAGATGAATTCTATCTGGATGTGGAATACGCTGCGCCGGCCGGGGAGATCACCTGGCGGGTTTCCCTGAGAAAGAAGATTGCAAAATTCCAGCGCTGGATGAGCCGGAAAAAGAAACGGCTGTTTGTCCGGTACTTTAACTTTTTCAGCAAACACGTGAAGCGCACAGGCAATAAGATCTTCTTCTGTTCGGCTTCCCGCAGCCGTATTGGCGGCAACGAGCAGTTTATCCGGGACCGGATGCTGGAGCGGGGGATGGATAAGGATTTTATCTTCCGGTATGACTTTGTGGCCAGCATCAACGAGCGCCGGAGTCTGTGGGCCTTTATGCGCTTTGGGTATTACCTGGCTACTTCCGACATCATTATCCTGGACGACTATTATCCCCAGATTTATTTGCCGGACTATCCGCCGGATGTAAAGGTCATTCAGGCCTGGCACGCCTGCGGCGCCTTTAAAACCGTGGGGTTGGAGCGTATGGGGAAGCCCGGCGCTCCCAAGCTGAACACCCGCATTCACAAGTGCTATACCCATGTGCCGGTGAGCTCCGAGCATTCCGCCCAGCACAACGCGGAGGCCTTTGGCTTGGACGAGAGCAAATTCTATCCGGTAGGGGTGCCGCGCACGGATATTTTCTTTGACCCGGACTATATCCGGCGCACCAAGAAAAAGATGTACGAGGCGTTTCCTCAGGCCAAAAAAGCCAAGACCGTGTATCTGTATGCCCCTACTTTCCGGGGGATCAACGCCCGGGACGCCTATTTCCCATTCCAGAAGGTGGACTTTGTCAAATGGGGCCAGCTTTGCCGGGAAACGGACGCCTGCCTGCTGGTGAAGATGCATCCCTTTGTGCAGGAAAAGATCGAGATCCCGCCGGAGTATGCCGACTGCATTATCGATGCCGCTTCCTACCGGGAAGTCAACGATATGCTGTTCATTGTGGACGTGCTGATTACGGATTACTCCTCCATTATCTATGAGTTCTCCCTGCTCCGGCGGCCCATGTACTTCTATGCCTTTGACCAGAAAATGTATGAGGCCACCCGGGACTTCTATGAGCCCTATGAAAAGACCATTCCCGGCCAGCCCATTAAGACCTTTGACCAGCTGATGGATACCCTTCGGAAAGGGGAATTCGATTATCAGTGGCTGGATTCCTTTGTGCGGAAAAACTTTACCTACACCGATGGCAAGGCCACAGACCGGGTCATCGACCAGATTATTCTGGGGAAGCAGTAATTACGAACTGAAAAAAGCGCAGCCTTCCAAAGCAGAGAGGGCTGCGCTTTTGTTTTTGGAAACATTCCCCGCTGATGGGCGCTAAAGCATGGGGGAGGACTAATCGCCCTTTACGGCCTGTTTGCCCAGTTGGTGGATATACACCGCGCAGCCGACGCAGAGGATGCCTTGAACCACGCCGGTAAAGATGGCGGCCAATACCGACTGCCAGCCGGAGAGGGGCGAGACGGAGAGCACCCATACCAAGGCGAGAATCACGCCAACAGCGCCAAGGGTGGCGGGGATTAGGGCGTCGGGGAATTTTTTGCTGCGCCGCAGCCCCACGCCCAGCACGTAGAGGGCGGGAATCAAGATCAGCAGTTCCGGCCGGATAAAATCCGTGAGAGCTTCCACAAAAACACCTCCTTTTTGGGAAGGCCTTTTCCAGTATATGCCCGCCACGGCGGAGTGTCTCCCAGAAAGTTGCATCTATAGGCAACTTGGAGGCTACTTCTCAATGCCGCTATCCCGCAGCTTGGGAGCGCATACTATGTGCCGCACCCAGGCTGTTTACGCGGGAAGAAAGGCCGCTCCTCAATGCCAGCTTCCTCGCGGACTGGAACCGGGCACTGCCCGGGCATGATTTTTGATGGATGTGCATATAGGTTAGCAGCAGGAAAGAAAAGGGAGGTGCCTGTCTTGGGAGGAAAGATTTGGAAACGGTGCGTGCCCCTGGTGCTGACGGCGGCGCTTTTGTGGAATTTGGGTGGAACAGCCCTGGCCTTAGACGATGTTCCCGCCCCATCGGCAGTGCTCATGGAAGCCGGTACCGGGCGGGTGCTCTATGAGAAAAACGCCCACGAGCAGCGGCCCTGCGCTTCCATCACCAAAGTCATGACCTTGCTGCTGGTCATGGAGGCCCTGGACGCCGGGAAAATCAAGCTGGAGGATCAAGTGGCGGCCAGCGCCCACGCGGCTTCCATGGGCGGCTCGGATATCTGGCTGAAAGAAGGGGAGGTCATGACCGTTGACGACCTTCTCAAAGCCACAGTGATTATGAGCGCCAATGACGCGGCTGTGGTGTTGGCGGAGTATGTTGCCGGCAGCGAGGAGGATTTTGTCTCCCAAATGAACCAGCGGGCCGCGCAGCTGGGCATGGAGGATACGGTTTTCAAAAACTGCAACGGCCTGGACGAGGACGGCCATGTAACCAGTGCCTATGATGTGGCCCTGATGAGCCGGGCCCTCATTGCCCACGAGAAGATTTTCGACTATAGCCAGGTGTGGATGGACAGCGTCCGGAATGGGGAGACCCAGCTGGTGAACACCAATAAGCTCCTAAAGACCTATGACGGCATCACCGGCCTGAAAACCGGCACTACCGGCAAAGCGGGAAGCTGTATTTCCGCCACAGCGGAGCGGGACGGTTTGAGCCTCATCGGAGTTGTGCTGGGGGCTTCCTCTACCAAAGACCGGTTTGACGCCGCCGCCAAGCTCCTGGATTATGGCTTTGCTAATTGGGCCTGCGTGGAGCTGCCCATGCCCAGCCTGCCCGGTGTGGCAGTGGAAAACGGCGTGACGGATCAGGTGGCGGTGACAGCGGAAACAGAGGGGCCAATTTCGGTTCTGGTACCCAAGGGCCAGGCGGAGCAGGTGGAAACAGCGGTTTCCCTGCCGGAAAGTATCCGGGCTCCTGTGGAAGAGGGCCAGCGTCTGGGAGAAGTGGTTTTCCGGCTGGGAGAGGACACCTTGGCCCAGGTTCCCCTGTATGCTTCGAAAGGGATGGAGGCCCTGAGCCTGGGAGGGTGCTTCTGGGAATTGCTGCGGAGCCTGTGCGCTTTTGTATAGGGATTTGTCTGCTGTTTCCCCTCTGGCTGGAGAATCCGGAAAGGGATGCCCCAGGGTAAAAGAAAATATTTTATGAATCTTATCAAATCCCTTGCAAATCAAACCGGAATATTGTAGAATATATGCAGATGAAACCTTACCATAAAAATGAGGAGGCTAAAAAATGTCACTCAGATTTGAAAAACAGCACCTCTCTTCCTTTATCGGCGAAAAGGAATACTGCGCCATCGCCCCGCAGGTAAAGCTTGCCCACGAAATGCTCCACAGCGGAACGGGTCTGGGCAATGATTTTATCGGATGGGTTACCCTGCCCACGGACTATGACAAAGAGGAATTCGCCCGCATCAAAGCCGCAGCGGAAAAGATTAAGAAGGACACCGACGTCTTTGTAGTCATCGGCATCGGCGGTTCCTATCTGGGAGCCCGGGCTGCTATCGAGTTCCTGAAGTCCGACCGCTATAACGACATGAAGAAGGATACCCCCGACATCTACTTCGCCGGCAACAGCATCAGCTCCACCGCTCTGGCCGAGCTGCTGGAAATTTGTGAGGGCCGGGACGTGTCCATCAACATGATCTCCAAGTCCGGCACCACCACGGAGCCCGCTATTGCGTTCCGGGTATTCCGGGAACTGCTGGAGAAGAAGTACGGCAAGGAAGAAGCCCGCAAGCGCATTTACTGCACCACCGACCGTGCCCGCGGCACTTTGAAGCAGCTGGCCGACCGGGAAGGCTACGAGACCTTTGTGGTGCCCGATGACGTAGGCGGCCGTTATTCCGTGCTCACTGCTGTGGGCCTGCTGCCCATCGCTGTCAGCGGCGCGGATATCGATGCCCTGATGGCCGGCGCTGCCGCTGCCCAGGCAGAATACAACAACCCCGACCTGGAAACTAACCCCTGCTATCAGTATGCCGCTACCCGGAACATCCTGTACCGCAAGGGCAAGGCTGTGGAGGTCATGGTCAGCTATGAGCCCTGCTACACCATGATGAACGAGTGGTGGAAGCAGCTCTACGGCGAAAGCGAGGGCAAGGACCACAAGGGCCTGTTCCCGGCGTCTGTGGTGTTCTCCACGGACCTGCACTCCATGGGCCAGTTTATCCAGGACGGCAGCCGCAATCTCTTTGAGACCGTTGTCCTCTTCGACAAGGCCAAGAAGGAAATCACCATTGGCAATGACCCCGAGAACGTGGACGGCCTGAACTTCCTGGAAGGCAAGACCATGTCCTACATCAACGAGAAGGCCTTTGAAGGCACCGTGCTGGCCCACTGCGACGGCGGCGTGCCCAACGGCCTGATCCGTGTCCCCGATTTCTCCGAGGATTCCCTGGGCCGTCTCATTTACTTCTTCGAGAAAGCCTGCGCCATTTCCGGCTATCTCATGGGCGTGAACCCCTTTGACCAGCCTGGCGTGGAGAGCTATAAGAAGAATATGTTTGCCCTGCTGGGCAAGCCCGGCTATGAAGACGCCAAGGCTGCCTTGGAGGCAAGACTGCACAAATAAGCCTGCATCCGGTGTTCCCGGCTGCGGCGGAAACCCAATTTTAGGAGGTCCCCATTATGATTAATGTTTTTATCGGCAAGAAAGGCTCCGGCAAGACCAAGAAGCTCATTGACTACGCCAACCGCGCTGTGGAGAAGTCCAACGGCAACGTGGTGGTCATCGAAAAGGGCCTGAAGCTGACCTATGATATCTCTCACAGAGCCCGCCTCATCGACAGTGATGCCTATGGGATTCAGGGACTGGAGGCTCTTGAGGGCTTCCTGTGCGGCATTTGCGCCGGCAACTACGACGTGACGGATATTCTGCTGGATTCCACTTTGAAGATTATCGGCACGGATATGGCCGCCCTGTCTGAGCTCATTGCCAAAATGGCAAAGCTCTCTGAGACTGCCAACGTCACCTTTACCCTCTCCATCTCCGCTGACGAGAGCGAGCTGCCGGAGGATGTTCTGGCCGCTGTGACCAAGCTGTAATTTTAGGATTTGCTGATGGACCGCCTGCCTGCAATGGGCAGGCGGTTTTGCTTTTAGAAAGAGGAAGCATATGTACTGTATTCTCGTGGCCGGTATGCCGGCTTCCGGAAAATCCACCTTTGCCGCCTGGCTGAGCCGGGAAAAGCATCTGCCGTGCATGTCGAAGGACCAGATCAAGGAGCTGCTTTTCGATACCGTGGGGTTTCGTTCCCGGCAGGAAAAAGTCGCGCTGGAACCGCTGCGGAGAAAATCCTGTATGCATTTGCACAAACCCACCTTGCGGCAGGGCTGCCGTTTATCCTGGAAAATAACTTTGAGGATTCCTCCCGGGAAGGGCTGGTCTCCCTGCTGGAAAAGTACGGCTGTTTTCCCATCACGGTTTTGTTTGACGGCGATATAGAGGTTCTGTATCAACGGTTTATCCTCCGGGATCAGTCCCCTGCAAGGCATCGGGGGCATGTGGTGAATACCCAGTATCCGGAAACCGGCGAGCCTGCGCCCTATTGCCCCATGAGCCTGGAGGATTTCCGCTAGGGGATGGAGGCCAGAGGCTTTGCCCGGTTTCATCCCGGCGGTGCGGTACTCCGCGTAGACTGCACGGATTTTGCCCGGGTGGAGTATTCGGCGATTGTACAGCAGATAGAGGAAATCCTGCGGAAAGATACCCTGAGAAAGGATGAGAAATTTTGAAATTGATGATTGCTTCGGATATCCATGGTTCGGCTTTTTACTGCCGCAAGTTACTGGATGCCTTTGAAAAGGAACAGCCGGACCGGCTGCTTTTGCTGGGAGACCTGCTCTATCACGGGCCCCGCAACGACCTGCCTCTGCAATATCTCCCCAAAGAGGTGATTTCCATGCTCAACGGCGTGAAGGAATCCCTGCTTTGCGTGCGGGGCAACTGCGACACCGAGGTGGATCAAATGGTGCTGGAATTTCCCATCCTCGCGGATTCCTGCTTTTTGTATTGGAATGGCCGGGCGATTTTTGCCACCCATGGCCACCACATCAACCCCCAGAATCCGCCCTTTTTGCGGCCCGGGGATATCCTTTTAAACGGCCATACCCATGTGCCCAAGTGGGAGAGAATGGGGGAGGCTTACTATCTCAATCCCGGCTCTGTGTCCATTCCCAAGGAGGGAAGCACCCAAAGCTATGTGATTTTAGAGGAAGAAAGCCTGGTGTTCAAGACCATTAACGGGGAAATCTATCGGGAAGAATCCCTGCCCCTCATCTAAAAATCTGTATAAAGGGAAGCTGGTGTGGAAGCGTATCTTACACCGGCTTCTTTTTTGTGGTACCCGCTAAGTTCCCCGGCATCCCCTGGGGGGATTCGGGAGAACTTGCCGGAATTTCGGGAAAATACTTTTCCCGTGTAGAAGGATGTGGTATAATAGAAAACAATTGATAAGCCGTGCGGCGCCCTTCTGGCTCGGAAATGCAGCAAGGGCACAGCTCCGCCGGTTATTTTTATGAGAGGTGAAGAATTTCATGCTGACTGACATTGAAATTGCACAGCAGGCAACCCTGCGCCCCATTTCTGAGATTGCTCAAAACCTGGGCATCCAGGAAGAAGAACTGGAACCCTATGGCCGCTATAAGGCCAAGGTCAACGAAGCCCTCTTTACCCGCCTGGAAGAGAAGCCTGACGGCAAGCTCATCCTGGTGACGGCCATCAACCCCACCCCTGCCGGTGAGGGTAAGACCACCACCTCCGTGGGATTGGGTGAGGCCATGGCGAAAATCGGCAAGAAGGCCGTCATCGCCCTGCGGGAGCCTTCCCTGGGGCCGGTGTTCGGCATTAAGGGCGGCGCAGCCGGCGGCGGCTATGCCCAGGTGCTGCCCATGGAGGACATCAACCTCCACTTCACCGGGGATATGCACGCCATTACCAGCGCCAACAACCTGCTCTGCGCCATGCTGGACAACCATATGCAGCAGGGCAATGCCCTGGACATCGACCAGCGGCGGATTCTCATCAAGCGGTGCCTGGACATGAACGACCGGGCCCTGCGGAATATCGTCGTCGGCCTGGGAGGCAAGATCAACGGCGTTCCCCGTGAGGACGGCTTTATCATCACCGTGGCCAGCGAGGTCATGGCAATCCTGTGCCTGGCAGCGGACCGGGAGGATTTGAAGCGCCGCCTGGGGAATATCCTGGTGGCCTATACTCGCAGCGGCCAGCCGGTGTATGCCCGGGATCTGAAGGCGGACGGCGCTATGGCCGCCCTGCTCAAGGACGCCATTAACCCCAACCTGGTGCAGACTCTGGAGGGTACCCCGGCCATTATGCACGGCGGCCCCTTTGCCAATATTGCCCACGGCTGTAACTCTGTCCGGGCTACCCGCCTGGCATTGAAGCTGGGGGATTACTGCATCACCGAGGCGGGCTTCGGCTCCGACCTGGGCGCAGAGAAGTTTATGGACATTAAGTGCCGCATGGCGGGCCTGGCCCCCTCCTGCGTGGTGGTAGTGGCCACTGTGCGGGCTTTGAAGTACAACGGCGGCGTTCCCAAGGCAGAGCTGGGCGCGGAGAATGTGGAGGCCCTGGAAAAGGGTTCCGTGAACCTGCGGGCCCATGTGAAGAATATGCGCAAATACGGCGTGCCGGTAGTGGTGGCCATTAACCGCTTCCCCTCGGATACCCAGGCGGAGCTGGATGCTGTGGATGCGATGTGCCGGGAGATGCAGGTGCCCTATGCCCTGAGCGAGGTCTTTGCCAAGGGCGGCGAAGGCGGTACGGAGCTGGCCAAGGTCATTATGGAGATTGTGGACAAAGAGGACACCAGCGCAGGCTTCGCCCCCATTTACGGCGATTCCCTGACGGTAGAGGAGAAAATCGAGACCATTGCCCGGGAAATTTACGGCGCCGACGGCGTGGTGTACACCAACCCCGCCAAAAAGGCCTTGAAGGAAATCCACGACCTGGGGGGCGATGCCATGCCCGTCTGTATCGCCAAGACCCAGTATTCCCTGTCGGACAATGCCGCCCTGCTGGGCCGTCCCAAGGGATTCACCATCACCATCCGGGATTTGCGGCTGTCCAGCGGCGCGGGCTTCGTGGTGGCCTATGCCGGGGATATTATGACCATGCCCGGCCTGCCCAAGGTTCCTGCGGCAGAGAAGATTGATGTAGATAAAAACGGCGTAATTTCCGGCTTGTTCTAAACAGGCCTTGCATAGGGAGGCGGCATATGAAGGAATACCGGACTTGCTCTCCGGAACAAACCGAAGCTCTGGGGGAAACACTGGCCGCCGGGCTTCAGGGCGGCGAGGTGCTGGCCTGCTTTGGCGGCATGGGCATGGGAAAAACGGCTTTTGCCCGGGGGTTGGCTCGGGGCCTGGGCAGTGACGATGCGGTTTCCAGCCCTACTTTCGCCCTGGTACACGAATATCGGGGAAAAATCCCCCTGTATCACTTTGATATGTTCCGGGTTTCCAGCTGGGAGGACCTGTATTCCACCGGATTTTTCGATTATCTGGATACCGGTGCGGTGCTTCTCATTGAATGGAGCGAGAATATTGAGGATGCTCTGCCGAAAGACGCCATTCGCATCCGGTTCAGCCGGGGAGAAGAGGAAAACCAACGGGTAATCCAGGTATCCAGCCTGGAAGAATAAGCAGAGAGCTTCTTAGTTAAGAAAGGTTGGGGACAAAAGCATGCGAATATTGGCGCTGGAATCCTCTGCGGTGGCGGCTTCGGCCTGCATCCAGGAGGACGGAAAAATATTGGGGGAGTTCTATAGCAACACCCGGCAGACCCACAGCCAGACCCTGCTGCCCATGGTGCGCACCCTGCTTCGGGACACCGGCACCCAGGTGAAGGATTTGGATTTGCTGGCAGTGTCGGCTGGGCCGGGCTCGTTTACCGGTGTGCGCATCGGTGTGGCCTGTGTCAAGGGGATGGCTTTCCCCAATGATACTCCCTGCTGCGGTGTTTCTACCCTGGAGGCCATGGCCATGAACCTGCGGCAGAGCAGCGCACTGGTCTGCGCGGTGATGGACGCCCGGTGCGGCCAGGTGTACAATGCCCTGTTTGCTACCGGCGAGGGAGAAGTGCGCCGGTTGACAGAGGACCGTGCCCTCTCCATAGAAGAGCTGGCGGCAGAGTGCCCCAACTGGATGGAAAAGACCGGCAAACCTTTGGTTTTAGTGGGAGATGGGGCCCAGCTTTGCTTTGACGCTCCGGCCTTTGCGGCCCTTCCCCGGCAGCTGGCCCCGGAGCACTTGCGGATGCAGCGGGCCTCCGGCGTGGCGGAAACTGCTCGCCGGGCGGCTTTGGAGGGAAAGACGGTTTCCCCAGCAGAATTGGCCCCGGTGTATCTGCGGCTTCCCCAAGCCCAACGGGAGCTGAAAAAGCGGCAGGAGCAACAGAAGAAGGCGGAACGGGAAAATCATCAATAAGAGAAAGGCGGATGGAAAGCATGATCGCATTGGGCGCGGACCACGGCGGTTACCGATTGAAGGAGGCCGTGAAGCGGTATCTGGAGGAGAAGCAGATTCCCTACCGGGATTTCGGGACTGACAGCGAGGAATCCATAGATTATGGCCCGGTTGCCGAACAGGTGGCGCGTTTTGTGGCAGAGGGAAAGGCCCAGCGGGGCATCCTTTGCTGCGGCACCGGCATCGGGATTTCCATAGCGGCTAATAAAGTGCCTGGAATCCGTGCGGCAGTGGTGACCAATGATTTCTGCGCGGAGATGGCCCGCCGCCACAACGACGCCAATATCCTCTGCATGGGGGGCCGGGTGATCGATGAAGAGACGGCGGTGCGCCTGACGGAAATCTTTCTGACCACCCCCTTTGAAGGCGGCCGCCATGCCCGGCGGGTGGCATATATCCATAAAATCGAAGAAGAAGCCGTGGATTTTGCAGCACCCAAAGAGGAGGCTGCGGCCGGTATCGCATTGGGCGCGGACCACGGCGGTTACCGATTGAAGGAGGCCGTGAAGCGGT
>ERZ1643246.4067-NODE-4067-length-11916-cov-11.700194_pt1 | contig 11916 bp, 10 predicted proteins | sample MGYA00579265_ERZ1643246 | MGnify/ENA primary metagenome ERZ1643246 (study PRJEB29033, sample SAMEA4952261) | chicken gut metagenome | biome: Broiler Chicken; feature: Gastrointestinal Tract; material: Caecum | place: Ireland | collected 2018 | study: Broiler...
ATGGGACAAAAGAATGAAAGGAGAATGACGATGAAAGTAGTTAATCCAGTAGGACGAAAAGTATCAACAAATGTAGAAGCTAATTATGATGCCCAGCCAAGAGCATGTATGTGCAATAATGGTTTCACTTTTTCATCTGGAATGGGTTATAATGATAATTGTAACCATTGCGGATATAAGTGCTGGCCATGGAATGCAGAATCAAATCATCAAGTTGCTAAAAATACAAACAGAGCAACAACAGTTGGCAACTAATATTTTCTATACATAAAGCTACTATGAATGTATAGGATAACAAAATGATTTAACAGGCGGTATATTTTGTATGGGGGACAACTGAAAAGTTGCTCCCCTATATTTTGGAATGCGGTGCGAAATGACTATTCATATAAAAAACTATAATGTAAGCAAGTATTTAATTGAAACATGTATTTGTCAAGAAGTAATAGGGGCAGAAAATGTAAAAATTGCCTTGGTGATAAAAAGTGGATTAATAAATGAAAAACGTCAATGTGGTATAGCTCATCTTACGGAACATATGTTGCTTTCTTTTGAATATGAAAATAAATATCATAGCTATTTTCCGTATTTGTTTAAAGCAATCACGAGTATAGATAAAACAGTTTTCGAATTTACTTGTTTGCCGGGAGACATATTTAAAATTATAAAAATTATAAGGCAGATATTAACTGGACAAACACTATATGAAAGCTATTTAAATGATATAAAAGTTGATGTCATTAGTGAGTATGTTAAAGTAAGTAAAGACTATTTGTATCGTATAAATGAATTACTATTAAAAAAGTACAAAATAGCAAAGACTATGCCCATAGGTATACCTAAAACAATTTATAAAATTACTTATGCAATGATTTATAGATATTTCATAGAGAACTACAGGTCTAGTAATAGTGGTCTGGTAGTTTGTGGCAACATAGATTACGATAGAATAGAAGAATATGTGAATCAACTACTAACAACAAGTTATGACAATAATGTAGTAATGAAAAAGAAAAAATATATGGACTCTAAAAAGAGATTGTGGGGAAGAAGAAAAATCGTTTTAGAGAATAGCATTAAAAATGATTCGGCTGAATTACATGTTTTTTCTAAAATAGAAGTGACAAGAAAATGTTATGAGATTGTTGTAGATAATATTGTTTTTACTATTTTAGAAGAAGAACTTGGTAATAAATCAAATAAGACGAAAATTGAACTAAATAGATTTTCAAAGCATAATATGTTTTTGCATTTGACTATTGCTAACCCCCAAATTTCTTATAAGAGTTTCTTGAACAAATTAAAGGAGTTAGAATGTTATATAAAGAAGAGAGATACTAATATAATTAATTGGTTAAGAGAGATAATAGATAAGTATTGTGCTTTGTCATTGCAGCAGAAAATCAGATTAAATGATAGATTTGATCAGTTAATTGATTTATACTTATACGGAGACATATATTATACTGAAGAAGATTATAGAAATATTTTGAAAGAAATAAGAACAGGGGACGTACTTAAGAGTCTTGAAAAATGGATTAAGCAGCTTGCAAATACAAGAAAATGCGTAGTATTTGAACTAAGAGGGTAAATTATGAAAATTAAGAAGACTATTATTTCAATTTTGGATTTTTTAAAAAACCTCCTTTTTTGTTTGGAATTAGCATGTTCAGCATCGAAATTCTATACGTTTATAAGGCTTTTGTATAAGATTGTAATACCAATATTTGCTATTCTTTCCGCATATATTCTTAAAGTGATATTAGATACTATTAATATAAGTAAAAATTGGAATATAATTTTGTTGTTGTGTTTATCTACGCTTATTATCAATTTTACTATAACAGGCTTAAACCAACTAAATATTTATGTAACTAAGATGCACGATAGCATATTGGATAAAAAAATCAATTTGTTGATTATGGAAAAATCTTTAAATGCAGATATTAAAATGTTTGATGATTCTGATTATTATGATAAGTTTTCAATAGCACAGAGAGATTCTCAAGCATTCTCGTTTATTCTTTGGAGTACTGTAGACTTTATAAGTGCATTGGTATCTGTTTTTGGTACTTTAGCAATTATATGTCACAGTAATTTGCTATATGGGATACTTTTAATCCTAGCAACAATACCAGTCACTTTAGCTACGAGACAATATACGAAATTGGTTTATGATTTAAGTGTAGAACAAATTAATGACGAACGAAAAAAACAGTACTTGTCTTATATTGCGTCACAAAAAGAATATGCGCAAAGTATAAGGCTTTATAATATTAAGGGGTATATTAAAGAAAGATATACTGATTTTTGGCGATATTTATTCTTAGCTAGAAAGAAAAGGATAAAGCCCAAAACAGTAATGATTGGTTTTCTACAATTAATTCCGGATATAGTAATTTTTGGAATCACATTACATATTATTATCAGAATTGTAGAAGGCAAATTGTCTATTGGAGATTTTACTTTGTATACGGGTCTGTTAACCCAATTATCATCAGGTATTATTGCAGCAATTAATAATGCGATGGAAATATATGATAATAAGATGCAAATGGATAATATCAAATCTTTTCAGATGATACCGCAAGATGTGCAGGATAGCGGAGAACTGAATATTGATGAAATTGAAGAAATTGAATTTTGTAATGTTAGTTTTATTTACCCAGGAACAAAAGAGCGAGTACTAAATGACATATCATTTAAAATAAGAAAAAATGAAAAGGTGGCATTGGTTGGAATAAACGGTTCCGGGAAGAGTACACTTATAAAATTGCTATTACGTTTTTATGATCCAACAGAGGGAAATATATTATTCAATGGAATTGATATTAGAGAATATAAGCTTGATAGTGTGAGAGCATGTTTTGACGTGTATTTTCAAAATAACTGTAATTTCGGTTTCACAATATCCGAAAACATTGCTATCGGGAAAAAGAAATATGAGATAGACTATAGAAAAATGAGTGAAGCAATAAAAATAGCAGGAGTAGAAGATATTGTAAATACAGCTAAATATGGAATAGACACATATTTAACTAGGATGTTTGATGATACGGGTATTGAGATTTCTATTGGTCAACATCAAAAGATTGCATTGGCTAGAACTTTTTACAGAGATAAACATGTTTTATTACTAGATGAACCATCATCAGCTCTAGATCCGGAAGCTGAAAGTGAAATATTTGATGCAATAGAAAAAATAGGTGTAAATAAGACTATTTTATTTACTTCCCATAGATTAACGAACTTATATTTAGCTGATTGGATTATAGTCCTAGAAAATGGCAAGATAATTGAACATGGGAATAAAGATATATTATTACAACGCCGAGAGCGATTTGCAGAATTGTATGGATACCAGGCTGAAAAATTCAAATAACTCATAAATGTTATTATTTCAATTTGGGAGAAAAAGATATGAAAAGAATCTTATTATTTGTATTGCCTCTAGCACTTATTGTAGTACCTTCAGTGTGTTATCAAAATCTGTGGCTTAATTTGAAAAAAAAGAAAAAAGAGAAAATACATTTACTGTGGACATATATAATGATGATTTATTTATGGTTTGTATTTTCTGTCGCAGGAATAGGGAGCATATGGGATATTATAGATAACGGAGGAATCATAAATACAATAAATGGAGCAAATATAAATTTAATACCCTTCCAGTCTGAAGGGGTGTTTACATATGGTATGAATATAATAATGTTTATGCCTCTGGGTTTTCTAATTCCTTTTATATGGAGAAATTATAGAAAATTATTGAAAATTGTATTGGTGGCAGGGGGACTATCTGTATTTATAGAATTTGCACAAATTCCAACAAATAGAATTACGGATATTGATGATTTGATAATGAATGTTGTAGGAGCAATTGTCGGCTATATTGTATGGAAAATAGTTGGTAAGTGTTTATTTTATAAAACGGCATTATATAGAATAGACTCTATATCCAATAATGAACCGGTAATTTATATCCTATTAGGAAGTATATTTAATTTCTTGTTTTATAATTGGAAATGGTTTTTATAAATATGGAAGAAAGAATTCATTTGATTTTATCAAAGGAGAGGGTGTATCATGATGAGGTTGAGGAGATATAGAAAAAGTATATAACTACTGGTGTTGGAATTTTTGTATCTATTATTCCGTATACACATGCGTATATGTATAAAAGATAAAGCATCTATAATGGAAGAAACCTTACAATGCAGTAGTAAAACCTGGATTATTAGTAAATAAATGTATGGAGATTATTAGCGGATATGTACATAATAATATGAAAATCTAATAATAGGGGATAGTATAGCTTGCAAAAAATCTATATTGAGTTTAGTGTATTGACGCATACAAGATATAGTGTTATGATTACCTTGTAAATTATTTCATTCGGGAATATCCTGAATAAAAAATCTCATCTCGGAATGGTCCGAGATTTACAAACGGTTTGTGCGGAATGCACCTGAGAAGTCGGTTTTGGCTTCCGAAAGATTGATTCAGGCATCAGCCTGAAAAGACGGAAATGGCATCAAAAAGCAAAGAATTGTTTTTTGGTGTCTTTTTTTATGTTTCAGGCTGGCGGAAGGAGGGAAGAGTGGAACAGCCTTTGATAGGATATATCTATAAAAATGAATGGGAGGACAAGATAAAAAATGGATGTTATTGAAACACCGCATCATGGAAAGTAATAATATGCGATATAGAAAGACAACAACTGAAAAATTAGGAAGAGGTATGGAACGTAGCAAAGAAGGGGTTACGTTCCTTTTTTGTGCTGTGTTTTAGAAAATGATGAATGGAGAGCATCATGAAAGGAGGGAAAGCATGCATATCCATGAGTTTGCCGACTGCTGTGAGTTCTCGGAGGTGGCAATCGGTGGAACGCTTCCAGCCACGCAGGAATACAGGCATTTTTTAAAGAATCTGCATCCAAAGCAAATTTTGAATATGCAGATCTTGATTCCACTTTATGAAGTCCAGTTCCAGTATGAAACAATCCGAGGGAATCTTAGAACAGGAAAAAAATATTTTTTTGCAAACAACGGCGAGCATGAAAATATTGACTTGGAAATTGAGATGAAACTGGAGGACTGGGTACAGGATGAAAACCGCAGGAGGCCATACCGGGCAATATCCAATGTAAACATTCTGGATATACGCCGTGTGGCTTATGCAGATTTAGCACTCTGAAACAAACATGGTTTGGTATGCTGTCCCAAACGCCCTGGGAAGGGTTGCCGCAAGGTGTCTGGTGATTGCGCACGAAAACACCGAAAAAAGCAGATCGGCAAGCGGTGTAAAAGTACACGCCGGTAAGAATGGACTTATCCATCAACAGCAAAATCGTAATTGCTGGAGATGGAAGGATGAAGCATATCGTAAGTTTCAGCGGCGGAAAAGATTCCTCTGCAATGTTGATAAGGATGATAGAAGAAGGGATGCGTATTGATGATATTGTATTTATCAATGTGATGGCAACGCCGGAAATCGGCGCTGAATTCCCGGAAATGTATGAGTATATTGAAAAAATGGAGAAGTATATACACAGAAAGATTACGGTGGTTCCGTCTGTGATGAGTTTTGATGAAGGCTTTCACCGGAAGTACCAGTCGGGGAAAAGAGCGGGCAGTATTTATGGATTTCCACTGACGATAGGCGCATGGTGCAATGACAGGCTGAAACTTCGGGCTATACGACGGCACTACAAATCTTATGGGCCGCATATCCGGTATATCGGTCTTGCGGCGGATGAGACAGAGCGGATAGCAAGATTGGAGAGCTTTTGCCGGGCACCTTTGGCCGAATGGGGAATGACGGAATCAGACTGCATGGAATTCCTGCGAGAGCGTGACATGGTAAATCCACTGTATCAGAAGTTCCGGCGTCTGGGCTGTTGGTTTTGCGTAAAGCAGAACCTGGATTCTTTGCGTGTGCTCAGACGGGATTACCCAGAATACTGGAAAATGCTGCTTGACTGGGACAAGGAAAGCCCTCGGACGTTCCGTCCAAACTGCACAGTGAGGGATTTGGAAGAGCGGTTTTCCAAGGAAGCGGCGGTTAATGAAGAAAGATTGGAGGAAATAAAAACGAATGGCAAATACCAGATTGTTTGACAGCTGGCAGATTCAAAAGGAGCTGCCAGCTCCTTTTGATATGGCACTCGCAAATCGGCCGAGATATTCGACAAAGGAGGAAGATTGTTCCATCCATAACCGGATTACAAGGGGAAAGAAAGCGACATTGTTTCCTGTAGTACTCCGGGCGTTGTTAAACCTAATCCGGGAAGGAGATGGAGAGCACCTGGCTGCCGGAATGCAGGTTCAGAAAGGACAGACAGCGTTTTATTGTATGGAATATCACTGCAAAGCAGCGAATGGGGAGTATGACTGTGCGGTGGTATATAATCCGAAGAACGGGCGGATAAAAGAAAGAATCCTGTGCGGTTCCGATGGCTTGGAAAACCCGTCGGAAGATATGCATACAGCACATACGTCGCCCCCATTTCAGATTACAGATTCAGAGTGTACGGGGGAAGAACTGATTGCACTTCTTTCGTATGCAAGCATAGAAAAAGGGGGACCGCTCTATGATGGGGAATTTTCTCAGCATTACAAGAAACTTAAAGACAATCATGACAGCGGATGGAAGGATCCGGAGGGGATGCTGCATTCCGCATATATCTGCTGTGATAATCTATTTTGTCGGGTTGAGAATGGTTCTTCTCTACGGAAAGCGGGGATTCCCTTTGACAGGAACAGGTATGAGGATGGGAATGTGGATGTTTTGTCGGCTAAGGAACTCCGTACAGGGATATATATTCCCAACCATACAGCAATGGGGTGTTTTAATATATTTTATTTTCAAGACCGGGAACAGGAACATGAAATTCTGGACATGCAGAAGATTTACGGGAAAGAAATTCTGCTTTCTGAAGAAGAAAAACTCCTGGTGCCGAAACTGCCGCCTTCATATAAGGTAGGGAAATACGCTGAAGAAATTTTGAAAGCGGTGGATAAAACGCCTGCCCGTACATTTATGATGACGGGAAGCGCTGGTGTTGGAAAGTCAACGGATGCGCAGATTATCGCTCAGGTATTAGGGTATCCTTATTACTTTTTTACCTGTGGACCGGATACGGATGAACTTTCCCTTGTCGCTTCTATGGTGCCAAATACCAGGAAAGATAAGGAGAGGGCTTTGGGTTTTCCAACCTGTGAGGATATGCTGATGGATCCGGCAAGCGCATTAAAGGAGATGACAGGGGAATATCAGTGTGGAATCAGCCGGGAGGAGGCATTTTCTGAAATCTTGTCGGCGGTCTATGAACAAGGACGTCAGGCAGCAGGAAAGGAAAAGGATTTTACTATGGTGGAGTCTTCTATTATTACAGGCTGTAAGGGTCCTTCAGTAGTTGAAATACAGGAGCCTACAGTGATAGAGCGCCCTGCAGCACTGGTAAAACTGAATTCCCTGCTGGACGATACGGCAGCAATCACGCTCCTGAACGGGGAAGTGATTTACCGGCATCCGGAAACTATTATCATTCTGACAACGAACCTGAATTATGCCGGGTGCAGGAATTTTAATGAATCTGTGCTTTCCAGAGTACAGTTTGTCCAGCACAGGAAAGATATGACAGTGGAACAGATGGTCCAACGGGCAAGCCGGAGAACCGGATTTACTGACATGGAACTTTTAAGGGAAATGGCAGAAATTTCACTGGAAATCCGACGGCACATCCATGAAGAAGAAATCCAGGGTGGCCTTTGCGATTACCGGGAATACGAGGGGTGGATTTGGTCCTTTGTAGCAAAGGGAAATATCCTTGATGCTGCGCAGGATACTATTGTAGGAAAAGCCTCTATGGATTCGGAAGACAGGGAAGAAATCATGGAGATTTATGTACGACCCCATTTTGAAGAAGCAGCATAAAAGAAAAGGAGGACAAGAATGGGATGGAACGAAAAGAAATATCGTCGGGAAATCAACAGGAGCAAAGAACAGCTTACGGATAAAGAGACATTTCTGTCGGCAAGGTATCGGGAATTATTGAGGAAAATGGCCTCCCAGATTACAGAAAAAGGAGTCTCAGACGTTCACACGTATGCGGATTCGGCTTCTAATTGCGCTGGTTGGTGTGACGGAAAGCGGATTGGGATCAACATCGCCAATGGAATCACAAACAGCTTTGTGCAGAAAGAACTGAAAAACATCAGTTTGATTGGAATCTTGGGGCATGAGTGTGGGCACAGGAATTTTAGCAATAATGACCTGTTAGGAACCTATCTGTCCGGCATCAGCAAAGAAGGACGGCTGTACCCCTGTATGCCGATGGCGGAATCGGCGGAAGAAGAGGAAAATGTCAAGGAGATGCAGGAAGTTCTCCAAAACAGGAATCCATATTTTATAGGAGTCTTGCATGCACTTGCAAGGTATGTGAATAATTTTCTGGAAGACCTGTATGTGGAGGAACGAATGTGCCGGGAATATCCGGGGAGCATCCGGCGTGGAATCCAGATGAACCGAAGAAGATGGCTGGAGAAAAAAGGAACCGTCAAGGAACGGAAAGAGGCAGTGAAACTGGAAACAACAGCTCTGTCGGAACTTTTAATGGAGTTTGCCGTTAGCGGAAGCATCAATGCTTGGAATGGGGAAGATGAGGCCTGCCTAAAATGCATGGAAGCATGTCGTCCATATTTGGAAAAGATACGGAGCGAGGACAGGGCACCATACCGTTTTCTTCTCACAAACCAAATCCTTTTAAAGATGTGGGGGGTTATCCAGAAAGATGCAGAGAAATTGAAGGAAGAAGAGAAAAAAGAAAAGGAAGAAAAGGGGGATGACAAAAAGGATGACAAAAAGGAAGAGAAAAATCAGGAGGAAAACGAAAGTGAAGGAACGCCCAAAGAACAGGATGGAAACGCTCAGGCAGAGGGCATAGAACAGGAGGCGGCTGCACAGAATGGAACAGACGATGAGGCTGAATGGAAAGATATCTTGGAGAGGATTGCAGAGATATTTCAAAATTCTCTACCTGTGTATTCGCCAGCCCCTTTGCCGGATGATGGAGAAGAATTGCTTCAGGATACCTCAGGCATGGTTTGGCCGGCAGACTGGCAACCGGAAGACGGATGGATGGAAACGGACAATGCCAATCCGCCAGCGGAAAGCGGACAGCGGGAATCACCGATGCTTTCCGAAGAATTTTTGGAGGCAGAACAGAAACTGGACACTTTTTTATATCTGATGGCGAAAAAAAAGACAGACGATGAATATGAAAGCAGCCTGTATGCGTCTATGCTGAATCTTCTGAGCCAGATTGAGTTCGGACAGACACACAGGGAAGTGGAGATGAAAGTATTCCGCTCGCTGCAGGTACCAGAAGAAGCTATTTTGCAGTACAGGGAGATGGAGCGCCAAATGCGACATGTGCGGAAGAAGCTGCGTGAGCGACTGTTACCGATACTGGAAAAACGACGGTCAAGGATGGAATCAGGACTTCCCATAGGGCGCCAGCTGGATGTAAGCCATATCTATCGTCCAGACGGAAGGATATTTCAAAAGCGCCGAAATCCGGGAGAGACTCCAACGGCAGTGATCGCTTATCTGATTGACCAATCCTATTCCATGGCAGAATCCAAGCGGATTCAATATGCAAAGGTGGCAGCGCTTTGCCTGTATCAATTTGGGGTAGATGCTGGCATCCCGGTTTGTGTGTACGGCCACCATACCAAGTTAGGAGAAAATTGGCAAGAGCTGGTCTGCTTACATTCTTATGCAGAATTTGATTCCATAGACGGACAGGACAAATACCGGATTATGGGGATGAAACCCTACGGTGCGAACCGGGATGGCGCAGCCCTCAAATTTGTCGGCGAGATGCTGTTAAGGCGGCCCGAAGAACAGAAACTGCTAATCCTGAGCAGTGATGGGCTACCAAATGCAAGCGGATACAGTGGTGATACGGCAAAGGAAGACCTGAAAGCTGTCAAGCAAGATCTGGAAAGCCAGGGAGTGCTTTTTCTCGCTGCGGCAATTGGGGAAAACAAACAGGAAATCCAGGAAATATATGGAGATGCTTTTTTAGACATCAGCGACATAAGGAAATTTCCGGTCAAACTGACAAATGAGGTTCTTAAAAGAATCGGATAGGAGGAAATGATGGGAGAAAAGATTTCAAACCAGATTGCGGTTTATAAAACTAATAAGGTACTTTTGGAGATGCAGAACTGCCTGAAACCGGCGCCGAAAGAATTCCCATGGCATATCCATGCTGCGGGAAAGAAAGAAGGCTATTCCCTGATTCGGCTGGTTGCAATGGATTACAGCGATAAGAACGAAACCATCAGTGTTTATGCAAATCTGAGACCGGATACGATATTGTATTTGTACGCACAGCTTTGCTCTGGATATGAGTATGTGCATTGGAATGAACAGAAAATTTTTAAAGATGAGGAAAAAGGAGGGGTTGTCACAAGAATCAGGGTTGAGCGCAAAGAAGAGCATAACGGAGAAAAGCGCTCCTATCCATGGATTGTCAATATCGGCAATGGAAAAGGAGAGGTGGCCTATAACCGCAATGGCGGCCAATACTGTAAGGCAGGAACCTATGAGGAAGAAAAAAGTGTCAGCGTTAATCTGACCGATGAGGATTTTTTCTATCTGCTCAGCCGGACGCAGGCAGTCATCCGCACGTTTGAACAGAAAATGCTTTACCGGGACTGGGAGGTGCGCAATTTTCAAACGTTGTTCCGCTTGATCAAAAAAGAGCTTCGTTTCCTGCATGAGGAAGCGGACAGTCAAGAGCGGGAAACGGAGAGAGATGCAGCTTGATAGGAGGAGCAAGATGGAAATAAGAGAGAATCTGGAAGATGCGGTATTAGGACCGTTTTTCCCGAATGGTTATGTGATACGGTTGGGAAAGAGCCAGTATTTCCAGAAGTGGGGAAAAAAGAAAATCTGCTGCGCATCGTTTCCGTTGGCACGTTGTTTTTCAACAGTGGCTGCAGCAAAGCGTTATGCAGAACGTTGTTTTTGGTACGACGGCATGGATCCGCATATCTGTCAGATCCGTTGGTACATGGCGAACTGGGAGGGGGAAATGACTGGAAAACCATGTTACTGGACAGGAGAAAGCTATACATACGATATAAATCAGGCGCTTTCCTTTGCGGATTATGAGGGAGCAAGCGATTATCAGAAAGAAAGGGGGCTGTTGGAATATACCTATTTGGATTTTGCCCCGTTTGCTCTGGAAACGCTGCCGGAAGTGGCATAAAAAGTATAACATAGAGAGAAGGCAAAAGGGTGTCAGGAAACTTCCTGCATCCTTTTGCTATATTGCTCGGAAAAGCAACAGCCAATATATTCCAGTCGAATCAGATGTTTACATTAGTCGTAGGAAAATTGTTATAAAATATAGAGATTTCAAAGATTAAATGCGGTATAATGTATATGGATTAATGGAAGGAGAAGATAGATGGATACTCCTAGAACACCAGAAAAAGAGATTATATCTGTGCAGTATTATAATGTGATTTTCTATATGTTATTCCGAAGAGAAATCGATACCTTGAAGCAGAGTGCATTAAGTGGATGGATTAAAAATGAAAGCAATATCGGGATGAAAGATATCTATGGGTGGTGTACGGCCCAGAACGTCCCAGTCATAATGAAATTTAAGTACAGAAAGGATTTCCCGGTAAAGGCAAATTTGTGGAACTTTATTTCCTATTGCAGATTTCGGCTAGGTGTTAAGAAGTAGTCTTTATAAAGAAAATGCATTTTAAATATGTTTTTGGAGACGTAGTATAACGGATTAGAATAAATACGGATTGAAAACATTTTAGAAATATTGCCAGAATACTGGAATACGGGCGAAGAAAATAGTGTGTAATACAGCGGGGGATTATA
>ERZ1643246.4069-NODE-4069-length-11913-cov-6.294147_pt1 | contig 11913 bp, 10 predicted proteins | sample MGYA00579265_ERZ1643246 | MGnify/ENA primary metagenome ERZ1643246 (study PRJEB29033, sample SAMEA4952261) | chicken gut metagenome | biome: Broiler Chicken; feature: Gastrointestinal Tract; material: Caecum | place: Ireland | collected 2018 | study: Broiler...
TCGCCAGGAGACTGTCCCGCTATCAGCTTTCCGTCTGTCTCGTGGAGAAATCCAATGACGTGGCCATGGGTTCCACCAAGGCCAACAGCGCCATTGTCCACGGCGGATACGCTGAAGCCAACGCCAAGTTAAAAGGACGTCTGTGCTACAAAGGCCGGGTACAGTACGAGCAGCTTAACAAAGAGCTGAATTTCGGCTTCCGGAAGACCGGCAGTCTCGTCATCACCACCGATGAAAACGACCTGCCAAAACTTCAGGATATGATGGAAAACGGTAAAAAGAACGGTCTGACTGATCTGAAGATCTTAAATCACGATGAGATTCTCGCCCTGGAACCAAATATCAACCCGGACGTTTTATACGCGCTGTATTGTGAGGGCGCCGGCGTCTGTTCCCCGTATGAGATGGCCATCGCCATGGCGGAAAATGCCATTCACAACGGCGTGGAACTGTTTTTGTTCTCTGAAGTGGTGGGAATTGATAAGGAAGAAGACCATTTCGTGGTCCACATGACCAACCGGGATTTCAAAGCCCGCTATGTCATCAATGCCGCCGGTCTTTATTCCGATAAGATCGACCAGATGGTCAATGAGAAGACCTTTGACATCCGCCCGCGTTCCGGCGAATACATTTTGTTTGCCCCGGGTACCGGAAAGGCTTTGAACACCGTTGTGTTCCAGATGCCTTCCAAGATGGGAAAGGGCATCCTGGTGACCAGCACTTATCACGGCAATCTTCTTCTTGGACCAGACGCCATCGATGAGGACGGCACCGTGGACAGAAGCACCCATGTGGAACGACTCTATAAGATTTACAAAGAAGGCCTTCTCACCACCGACAAGATGGATATCGAGACCTTCATCCGAAGCTTCACGGGCATCCGCGCCGTAGCCAGCACCGACGACTTCATCGTGGGCGCCACCGCCACACCTGGTTTCTTAAACGCTGCCGGCATCCAGTCTCCGGGTCTCACTTCCTCCCCGGCCATCGCTGATATGATCACGGAGGAACTGGCCGCTCAGGGTCTGGTCCTCGAGGAAGATCCTTCCTACGATCCGTACCGGGCGCCGGTCATAGAGCGGAAAGAAGAAATGCGTCCGTACTCCGAGATCGCACCACTTCTGGATATCCCGTCCTGTCCGGAAAAGATCATCTGCCGCTGCGAACAGGTGGAAGAAAAAACCATCGTAGACTGCCTGCACCGGGGCATTCCGGTTCTCTCGGTGGACGGCGTCAAGAGAAGAACCCGTGCCTCCATGGGCTACTGCCAGGGCGATTTCTGCCGGCCGCGGATCAAGGCCATCATGGAGCGGGAATACGGCGTTCCTATCGACATCCGCACCGACATCCAGAAAGAAGGCGCCAAACGGGTGACCAGAGAAGAATTCCTGGCCTACTGCCGGGAGCAGGAAAAATAGGGAAAGATTGATTATATTCAACGAATTTCATATAGCTGACTGACGAGAAAAATCTCCTGCCGGAGCCATCACATGGTCATCCGACAGGAGATTTTATTCTGTCTGTATTCAGCTCTCCAGCCCCCGCCTGCGAAGCACCCGCTTCTCCACGGTGCGGAAAATCGCCTGGTCGATGAAGATACCCACCAGCACGATAACGACCATGACCAGCATGACCTGATTGATATCGGCCAGGTTCCGGCCGGTGATCAGCGTCTGACCCAGTCCGATGGATGTGGTCATGACCTCACCGCTCATCAACGCTCTCCACGCGAAGGACCAGCCCTGTTTCATGCCGGCGATGAGTTCCGGCAGGGCGGCCGGGAAGACAACTTTCCAGTAAACCTGTTTCTGGTTTGCGCCCATGGTCAGCGCAGCCTTTTTATAAATCGGCGGCACATTGTTGATGGCGTTATCCACGGCGATGGCAATGCTGAAAGCGGAGCCCATCACAACGACGAAGATGATGGCCGTCTGGGACAGGCCAAACCAGAGGATGGAAAACGGCACCCAGCAGATACTCGGCAGGGTCTGTATACCCATGATGAGTGGCCGGAGATTCCGGTGAAGGAACCCAAAATGATTCATCAGAATTCCAAGGATGCCTCCAAGCACCAGGGAAATCACATATCCGACGGCTCCCCGCAAAGGACTGTATCCGATGGCGGACAACAGACTGCCGTTTGCCATCAGCTTGAGAAAGCTTTCCCAGACGCCGGCCGGCGACGGCATGGCGTAGGACTTCCAGATGGACAGACCGTCCACGCCCACCAGATAAATGACCTGCCACAAAACGACAATGGCTGCCAGAAAGATGATTTCCTGTATGACTGCTGCTTTTTTGCTTCTCTTTTTCATGCCTTCTCATCCTCCTCCTGTATTTCATCGAGAATCCTGTGGCGGTATTCGATAAATTTGTCATCATAAACGTGTCTCGGACGTTCCAGTTCCACATCGACGATATTGCGGATGCAGCCTTTCGTGGCGGACATCACCGCAATCCGGTCACCTAAAAAGACCGCCTCTTCCACGCTGTGGGTAATAAAAAAGATTGTCTTCTTTGTCTGCATCCAGATATCCTGCAGTTCTTTTCTCAGACGGTTGGACGTCTGTTTATCCAGGGCAGAAAACGGCTCATCCATCAAAAGAATCTCAGAATCCATGGTAAAGGCCCTCGCCAGGGCCACCCGCTGGCGCATACCGCCGGAAAGCTGGTGGATGGCGTACTCTCTGTAATCATTGAGCTGCATCATTTCCAGATATTTATCGGCCCGTTTCTCCTGTTCCTCCTTCGGCACTCCGGTCATCTCCATGCCAAACTTCACATTCTGGATCACATTGAGCCACGGAAACAGCGCATGTTCCTGAAACATGACCGTGCGGTCAGCTCCCGGTCCTGTGACCGGTTTTCCGTTTAAAAGGATCTCTCCGGATGTTGGCTTTTCCAGTCCGGCAATGAGGTTCAGAAGGGTACTTTTTCCGCAGCCGCTCCGTCCGACCACGCAGAGGAATTCCCCCTGTTTTATCTCCAGATCCACATTTTTCAATGTGGCCTGATTGGTATCATCAAAGGTCTTGCTTACATTTTTTAAAACTAATGACATAAGATTTTCCTTTCTGCTTATTCCACAGTGACGATCAGGTTATCTCCCGGCAGTTCATCGATGAATTTCTGTTCCAGAGACACCTGCGCGAAATCATCCATGGCGTCCTGATTGATGTCCGTGGACACGATAATCTTCTGGAAAGCACTGTTAAGCACATCCAGTTCCAGGGACTTGCCTGTGGCCGTATTGATCTCATCGTTGATGGTCTGGGCCGCCGTATTCACATCTGCGTTGATGGCTTCCGTGGCCGCCTCATGCTGTGCCAGGAACTCGTTGACAATGTCCGGATGTTCCTGCATAAATTCATTTCTTACCACCACAACAGCCACCGGATAATTGCCGTCCATGTAAAGCTCGTTGTAATCAAGGACGATCTCTGCACCGTTCTGTACCAGCTGGGAGCCCCATGGTTCCGGCACCACCGCCGCGTCAATATTGCCCTGATCCATCAGATTCTGCACATCGGCGTTTTCCACGGCGGTCACCGTGACCGTTCCGCCCTCTTCCACAGTAGATAATCCGTTATCAGATAACAGTTTCAGCAGGCACAGATGCTGGGTGTTTCCAATCTGCGGCACAGCCACCGTCTTACCGTCCAGATCTGCCACGGACTGGATATCGGAACCCGGCGCTTTCACCAGCTCCGCTCCCGCCTGGGTGGACCCGGAAATTACAGATACATCGCCTTCAGAATTCACATTGGCACTGATGGCCGGCACCGGACCGATATATCCGATATCGATATCGCCGGAAAACAGCGCTTCCACCTCGGCCGGTCCTGCGTTGAACGCTGTCCAGGATACGGTAGTATCATCGCCAAACGCTTCCTCCAGCGTTCCGTTGGCTTTCATATACAACGCCTGGGCGTGGGTCACATTGTTAAAATATCCGATATTGACATCGTTATCTCCGCTGCCGCTTCCCCCGCCGCAGCCTGCCAGTCCGGCCATAGCCGCGATCACTCCCGCTGCTGCAATCATTTTCTTTAATTCTTTTATTCTCATATTGACCTCCGTTTTCTTATTCTTTAAATTATTTTGATGCCTTACTATTCATGATGTTAAACTTCATGAATTTTTTGATTTTTCTTCATCATGTAGTTTGCATCATTTTTCTTCCCTGATACCTGAACATATGCGCTTCATTTGCTCCCGCATTATCTGCGCTCCCGTATCTTACTTATATCTTATGAAAAAATACTTTTTCTCACAACCGGCTTTTTTGAAAACGTTTTCTCAATTTTTCCGTTGAATTTATGGGGTTTTTCCTGTATACTGAAAAAAGATGAAACACATTTCATCTTTAATAACACAATTTTGAGAAAACGTTTTCAGGAAGTTCTTATGTCTTTAAAAGAAATCGCCCGACGTGCGGGTACGTCCGTTTCCACGGTTTCCCGTGTATTAAACAGTGAAAATTATAAATGTTCTGACCCGGAGCTGGAAAAGCGAATCTGGCAGGCCGCTCAGGAACTTTGCTACATTCCCAATTCCGCCGCCAGGGCTTTACAGAAAGGAGAAAATGGTAACCAAACAGCAGAAGAAAAAGCCTGTCTTTTTGATATTTTCCTTACCCGCTTTCCTTCTCTGGACCAGGATCTGTTCTTCCGGGAGCTTTATGATGCTCTGAAAAAAGAACTTTTAAAACAGCGCTGTCTTCTGGGCCGTCTTCTGACCGTCCCGGATATCACCACCATGATGCAGGCGTCCACACCTTTTTCAGAGGATAGTTCCCGCGCCGACGGTCTGATTCTTCTAGGCAAATGTCCTTCGGAGCTGATTTCTCCGCTGAAAAACTACTATCATCATCTGGTGGGCATCGACCGGAACCCAACGGATTTTGATTATGACGAGGTGGTATGCAGCGGCACGGACGCCGCCGTCACCGCCATGGATTATCTCATCTCCCTGGGGCACAAAAAAATCGCCTACATAGGAGACTGCTCCTATGAGGCGAGGTATATCGGTTATTATCAATCTTTGATCAATCACAATCTGCCGCTGGATTACTCCAACATCTATCCCACCAGCCAGACCAGGCAGGAGGGCATGCAGATGATGCAGGTGATTCTGCAGAAAAAGGAGCTGCCGTCCGCCATCTTCTGCGCCAACGACAGCACCGCCCTGGGCGTCTTTGACTGCCTGAAGACCCACCGTAAGAAGGGATATATTCCGTCCGTCATCTCCATCGACAACATTCAGGGATCCCAGGAGACAAAACCCATGCTCACCACCATTGACATCCCGAAAAAGGAAATGGCCCACCACGCGGTTCTCCTCCTCCTGGACCAGGTCCGCGGCGGTCACAAAGATGCGGTGCGCATGGAGCTGCCCTGCCGGCTCATCGTCCGGGAGAGCTGCTCCTGGTGCGCCGGGTAAAACATTTTATCCGTTGAACCGCCGCAGCCGTTCCACCACGCTCTCCCGTTTGAAGAACCGGAAAGCCGCCGCCGGAACTAACGCTCCCAAAATAAGGAGAACCGGGAATGTAATCGCCATCGGCCAGATGACAAAGTGATATTTCAGGAACCACATGCCTCCGGAGAGCACCCGCAGCGCCGTGAGGGAAAACAGGGTGCCGAATACCAGGGAAAATCCGATGGTGGCAATGGCGTAGTACAGACCTTCCATGATGAGCATCCGGCGAAGCTGCCGTTTGGTCACACCGATGGCTTCCAGCATGGCAAACTCGCCCTGTCTGGTCACAATGCCCGTGAGGATGGAATTGACGAAATTCAAAATACCGATAATCCCGATCACCAGAGACAGAACGCCGCCGATCAGGGTAAACAGACCGATCATTCCGTCAAACTGTTCCAGCCAGTACCCTTTGGATTCAAAGTCCATGGTCGGTTCCACCTGGGAGGTATACGCTTCCAGCTCATCGGCAATCGCCGCTTCCTTATCGTCTTCCGCATTAAAAGAGAAGCACATCAGATACTTATCTGACTCCATCTCTTTAAATACTTTGGAAGGTACATAATAGAAAAACGGCGTCATAAAACTACGGTTGGTCAGGGCATAACTGTTATCTTTGATGAGAGCCAGCACTTCAAATTCTCTGGTCCGTCCATCGGCGCAGGTGAGCGTCACCTTGTCGCCCGGCTGGTGGACAATGGTGTCTTCTTCCACTTTCCCATAATCATCCGTTCCCACACTGGCAAGAATATATTTTCCGGTATTCATCTTTTCTTTCAGCACTTCCGGATCAGACTCCCCTTTGTACACCTCGATGATGGAGTAGAAAAAGTCGTCTATACCATAGAAAGATACCAGCCAGTTATCGTCGTCAAAGGAGTTCAGTTCCATGACTTCTCCCCCGAACTCCTCGCCCGGCTCGCCGTCTGCCGTTCTTGGAAAATAATCCGGCGCTTCCCAGGAATCTTTGCGCAGACCAAAATTCTGCGTCATATAAATCCGTCCGCCATCCTGATAACCGTCCAGGGACTGACAGTACTCCACGAAAGACTCCGTCAGATTTTCCTCATCAATGGTGTCATCTGATGCGCCGTTATATCCTGCCATAACGTTAAAATAATTGGCATTGGCCACCTGAAAATCTGTGGCAACAAATCGTTTCAGATACGTATCCAGGTCAAAGGAGTGGGTCACGGTAAATACACTGTTCAAAAGAACAATGGCAAGGGACAGGGAAAAAATGACCAGAACCGTCCGCTTTTTATTCCTTCCCAGATTGGAAAGGGCCATCTTCGGCAGCTTGCCGCCGTCGGTGGATTTCTTACCTTTTTTCTTTCCCCCGGCGTTGTCCGCATAACGTACCGCCTCCACAGGAGAGACTTTTGCCGCGATCCGGGCCGGTTTTCCGGTGGATATCCATACGGTAATGAGAGTAAATACCGCGGAACCGACGAAAATCAGCGGATGGATGGACACAGTCACATCATTACCCACATAAGATGTCATGGCCATCACTCTCGGCATCATGGCTCTTCCGATGAGATAGCCGAAAACCAGTCCTGCCGGAATTCCCATGATTCCAAGGAAAAGCGCCTGCCGCCGGATAATTTTCTTAATCTGACGCCCCGTGGCTCCGATGGTTTTCAGCAGCCCATAGTACTGGATGTCCCGGATCACGGATATCTGGAAAATGTTATAAATGATCAGATATCCCGTCAGGATGATCAGGAGCAGTCCGCCTGCCACAGCTCCCATCGTAAACGGATCTGACTCGGTGCTGCCGGACACATAGGCCCAGTTTACATTGCTTGCCACATAATCCGGACTGGACTCGTCCGTGGAATATCCGGCATTTTCTATCACCTTATCTAATTTTTTCTGGATAGAAAAAGAATTGGAAAACATCACATCCATGCGGATGACTCCCGTCGGGGAATAATCTTCGTCATAAGTGTAGACCAATTCATCGGCATGAGCGCTTAAATAAGCATCGGACACAATGGCAAATCCCACGTCAAGAGCCGGGTCGGCCTTGATGACGCCGGACACCGTAAAGGTACGCTCCGTCACATTTTCATCAGACGATTTGATTCTTAATTGCAGCGTCACCTGCTGTCCGGCTTCCGGCGAAAGCCCCAGCAGATCCATGGATACATCATCCATGAGAATCTCATCGGCTGCTTCCGGCGCCCGTCCGTCAATGATATCAATAAAACAGTGCGGATAATGATACTGCGGGTAATACCAGATCTCCATATGCCGTTTAAGGAACTCCTCATTTTCCACACGGTCCGCCATAAGCATACAATCTGCCGACTCCACGATGGACGGATCTTTGCTCAGCTTCTCGTACTGCTCTTTGGTAAGATTCTTAATGACGCCGTGACAGTCACTGCCCGACTGGCGCATGGTCGCCCGCTGAAAATTCTCCACTGTACCGATGCCCAGTGTAAACAACGTGGTAAACAACATGGCCGTAAGGGCGATGGCCAGCACCGCAATGATATTTCTTGTCCGGGACGCCCGGAAGCTCCGGTCCGCCAGCCGCCGGATCACCTTCTTATTCTTCACCTTACGCATCCCGCTCACCACCTTTGATCTTTCCATCCTCAATACGGACAATCCTGTCAGCCAGCTGCGCGATCTCCTCATTGTGCGTGATCATCACGATGGTCTGCCCGAACTTTTCTCCGGTCACCTTTAAAAGACTCAGCACATCCTGACTAGTCCGTGAATCCAGATTTCCCGTCGGCTCATCGCAGAGCAATATCGCCGGCTTCGTCGCCAGCGCCCTGGCGATGGCCACCCGCTGCTGCTGTCCGCCGGAAAGCTGGTTAGGCATACTGTGAAGCCGGTCTTTAAGGCCCAGCACCTCCGCCACCTGATTCACATACTCCGTATCCACCTCGTTGCCGTCCAGCTCGATGGGCAGAACGATATTCTCGTAGACATTTAATACCGGCACCAGATTATAACTCTGGAACACAAAACCGATCTTCCGCCGCCGGAAAATACACAGCGCATCCTCCTTTAGTCCGGAAATGTCCTTCCCATCCACAAAGACACTGCCCTCTGTGGGATAATCCAGTCCTCCTAACATATGAAGCAGCGTGGATTTTCCGCTGCCGCTGGTACCTACAATGGCCACGAATTCCCCTCTGTCCACACTGAGATTTACCCCATCCAGCGCCTTCACAAGACTTTCTCCATTTCCATAATATTTCTTTAAATCCTTCGTCTGCAATACCTTCATTATCAATCGCCTCCCTGTTTGCTTCATATTGTTATTCTATCATTTCATTCTTTCCACAATCTTTCCGGAATCTAACATATGTGAAAGAATTGGGGACGCTCTCTTTCCTTCTTTTGAGAAAACTCAAAATTTTCCATGTTTTATATTTTATTCTTTCAAAAGATAATTGTAGAGGAACTGCTGACTTTTCTAACAGCGATGTTGATTTGCATGAAATCTGTGAACGCGCTTATGAAGAGTTTCACAGAATAAGCTATCAACTTCAAATATCTAATCAATGCCTCGTTGATTTAAGACTGGATCTCAACATCTTTAAGGACGCTGTCTCTAAAGAATTCCATTCCCTGAACGATAAGATGGACACCGTGATCGAAGTCCTGCGTGAAAAGGAACTGCTGCCGCGGTAAACACGGCAGCAAAGTCTGCTTATTCTGCACATCTACTGCAGTATGGCGACCTTTTTCTGAAAGGTCACATATGTGGCGATTGCCGTGACAGCCGCTGCCATGGCAATCTGCCCGATGCTTTCATGCATGACGGAATCTCTGGTAAGCATCAGCTGGCGCAGGAAAAATACAACCAAAGCGCTTATGATAGCGGATGGCACTGATTTTTTTATCATACCGATGATAAATGGCCACAGAGATAAGATGGCGCAGGTCAGAATACTGCTTCCCGCTGAGATCAGCCAGAGGGCCGGAAAAGATGGAAGAAATGTATCTTCCAACATGTCAAAGGCAGCATCGGCCCCCACGAGCCAGCCGCAGCAGCACAGATAACCCAGCGCCATGGCAGCCGCTGTGAACAAGATGATGATCATAAGTTTTGCTGCAATGAGCCGTTTCTTGTTCAGCGGACAGGTAAATAAGATCATGATGGTTCTGTTATTGTATTCTCCGATGACAAAGGAAGACGTCTGTACCGATGCATATACGAGAAAGAGCAGCGGCAGCAGGATTTCCGTCACCTGAAACATGGACATAAAACTATCTCTTGTCTGTTCCGGGTCTGTCATACTGTCCACCATAGAAACGGTCAGAAACAACAGACAAAACAGATATAAAAATATGGTGATTAATATATTTCTTTTCAGATTGAATTTCCGAAACTCCAGACGGAGCAGATGAGTCATTGTATTTTCCATCTCAGTCCTCTCCTCTCGTATACGCAAAAAAATAATCTTCCAGGGTACTCTGCTTTCGGACAAGTTCTTCCAGTCCGATTCCATGATTCACGAGCATTGCCGCAATCTCCCTGGGGGAAAGCTCCGGATCAAAAATCTGAATCCTGTTTTCCTGGAGTATTTTCATCCCGGATATCTGCTTCTCTTTTTCCAGCAGAGCGGCCGCCCGGCTCACATCATCCACTTTGATTTCCAGGTAATCCGACCGGTATGCATGAATTTCATCTATGGAAATTTCTTTCCGCAATATTCCGCCGGATAATATGCCGATTGTATCCGCCATTTGTTCCACTTCCGCTAAAATGTGGCTGGAAATAAAGATGGTGACACCTTCTTCCCGGCTGAGTCTCTGAAACAGCTGGCGCATCTCGCGGATCCCTTCCGGATCCAGAGCATTGATGGGTTCATCCAGAATCAGGAGCTGTGGACGGGTAAGAATGGCTCTGCCGATGGCCAGCCTCTGTTTCATTCCCAGTGAATACTGGGAAACTGGTTTGTTTTCCACATGATGAAGTCGCACTTCTTCCAGAACTTCTCCAATACGTTCCCGGTTATGATACCCCATGTAATCGCAGTACATTTCAAGATTTTGCCGCGCTGTCATCTTTTCATAAAAATATGGATTCTCAATAATCGAACCCATACGTTTCAGACATTCATAGCTGCTATCTGTGAGTTTTTCCCCGAAGAGAAAGATCTCCCCGCTGTCCGGAGCAATGAGATTCAGCAGCATTTTCATTATGGTGCTTTTCCCTGCTCCATTGGGCCCCACACATCCGTAGATTTCTCCCTGTTTTACATGAAGGCTGACCGACTTCACCGCTGTCTTTTTCTTATAAGATTTTGTCAGATGATTTGTCCTGATCACATCATTCATCATCAAGACCTCCTTTCGCAAAACAGTATACAAAACGGACTTCTCTTTTTTGTGCCAAAATTCTCACTTTTTTCTCACTTTTCCGGGCAGGCATTAAAAACCAGCCGGAACACCGCTCCCCGGCCTTTTTTGCTGTGAACAAAAAGGTCTGCCTGCATCTGCCCGGCCAGGTTCCGGGCGATGGAAAGACCGAGACCGCTGCCGCGCCCCTTTGTATAAGTTCTTAAAAATATTCTCTCCTGATCTTCCACGGGGATGCCTTCTCCATGGTCTTCCACCTCTATCTGAACTTTTTCTTCATTCTGGCTGAGACGAACGGCAAGATATTGGCCGCTGTCACCATATTTCACCGCATTATCCAGCAAATTTTTGAGAATCCTCGTCACCGCCTCCCCGTCAGCCATCACATGACAGGGTTCTTCCGGTATCTCTATGTCAACGTGGAACTGGTTCTCTTCCAACAGATTGTAGTAATCCAGCAACACTTCATGACAAATCCGCACGAGGTTTATTTTTTGAATATGGAAAATGCTGTCGCCGGATTCCAGCTTGGACAGCGTAAAAAAATCTTCCATGAGCGACGCCATTTCATCGGCCTTCTGATAAATCTTCTCCGCCATCTCTGAGAGATTCCCGGGGGACACCTTTTCCATCAGATGTTCCTGCCGGGTTCCTTTTTCCCGGATCTCATTCTGCGGAATTCCTTCTCGCTGAATTTCTCTTCGCCGGGTTTCTTTTTGCAGCATCTCACTGTAACCTTTCAGCACGGTGAGCGGCGTCCGCAGATCGTGAGAGACGTTTGTCAGCACCTGCTGCATGGATCTTCGGGTGCGGTCATAGTCTGTTTTTTGCCGATAGTATTTCTCCAGCATCCGGTTTACCTCCGCCGCCATGCTCTTTATGGCCGGATTGTCAGAGGGGACAAGGATATAGCCTCCCTCTCTGCCCTGACGTACCTGCCTGAGCCGTTCATCGAGATACAGAAGCTCCCGGTGAAGATGCAGATATTTTCTTCTTTCCCACAGATACAAAGAAAAAAGGCAGAGGGACACAAACATCCATCCTGCCATCATCCAGATATTCATTTATTCTTCCTCCATCTTATAGCCGATTCCCCAG
>ERZ1643246.4071-NODE-4071-length-11911-cov-13.541329_pt1 | contig 11911 bp, 9 predicted proteins | sample MGYA00579265_ERZ1643246 | MGnify/ENA primary metagenome ERZ1643246 (study PRJEB29033, sample SAMEA4952261) | chicken gut metagenome | biome: Broiler Chicken; feature: Gastrointestinal Tract; material: Caecum | place: Ireland | collected 2018 | study: Broiler...
TTCATCGTCTTCTCCACGGCATTCAGGATATTTTCATACCCGGTGCACCTGCACAGATGGCCTGAGAGCAGCTTTCTCAACTCATCTCTTGTGTATTCTTTTCCGCTCTCAAGGATCTCTACAGCACTCATGATCACACCCGGCGTACAAAAACCGCACTGCACCGCCGCCTCATCGATAAATGCCTGCTGGATGTCTGAGAGTTCGCCGTTCGGTCCCATTAGTCCTTCTACAGTACGGATTTCTTTTCCGTCCGCCCATACCGCCAGATAGATACAGGAATTATAGCACTCCCCGTCGATCATCACATTGCAGGCGCCGCACTCTCCCACCTCGCAGCCTTTCTTGACGCTGGTCAGGGAATAATCATTCCGCAGCATATCCGTGAGGGACGCTCTGACATCCACCATGGTCTCACGCTCCACACCGTTGATGCGGCAGCGGACGAGTTTATACTGCTTTCCGCTCTCAGAATCCGTCATGATCGTATTGCGGGACGCTCCTGATGACACATCCGTCTGTTCTTTCTTCTCCAAGGTCTCGACCGTCCTGCTGTTCGAAACTGCCGGGGCTTGTTCCACCGTCATTCCGCCTGCCCTTCTGACCGCTTCTCTCAGCGCTCTCTTGCACAAAAGTTTAGAGATATGCTCCCGGAATGCCTTGCTTGCTCTCCAACTGTCGCGGGGCGTTACATCCTCGAGTACTGTATCTCCGATCTTCCCGATGTTCTCCTCTGTCACCTTAAGCCCTCTTCCTGCTGCCTCTGCATGGACGGCACGCATGGGAACAGGTCCGGCCACACCGTATGCAATGCGGATATCTGTAAATGTTTTCTTGTCATCAGAAAGTTTTACATTTACAGAACATCCCAGAGTCGCAATATCCATAGCATTTCTCATTGCGTATTTAATATAATGGCCTTCGTATCCTTCATATGCTTCTCTCGGGATCAGGATAGCAGTCTGTATCTCGCCGGGTCTTAAGTCTACTTTTCCCGCCTTGATATAAAAGGCTTTGATAGGAATCCTTCTGATCCCGTCCGGACCTGTCAGCTCGATCACTGCATCCCACGCAAACAGGGTGGACGCCGAGTCTGCTGATGTCACACCGTTACAGGTATTCCCTCCGATGGTTCCGATATTCCTTATCTGAGGTCCGCCTACCATATCTACGGCTTCGCCGAGAACGTTGATATATTTCTGGATGATCGGGTCTTTCGTAATGTGTGAGAAACTGGTCAGAGATCCGATCCGTATGGTTCCATCCTCTTCTATAGTCACACCACGCAGCTCATCCAGACCGTATATACTCACCAGCTCTGCACCTGCGCACTTTCCTTCTCTCATCTGGACGAGCACGTCGCTTCCGCCTGCAATGACCTGCGCCTGCGGATACTCCTGAAGCAGCCTGACCGCATCGTCCACACTCTTTGCCTCATGCAATGCCTTCATATCATACATAATCTTCCACCTCTTTTCCGTGTCAGAGCAATCCCGCCTCTGTAAACTTCTCAAACAGCAGATGGGGTCTCATCGGTATCTCATTAAGCGCAACGCCGGTCGCCTGCAGGATGGCATTGCGGATCGCCGGAGCCGGTGAACAGGTCGGCGGCTCTCCCAGCGCTTTCGTCCCGTATGCGCTGGTGGGCTCATAGTTCTCAACAAATGAAGCGTGAAGATCCGGATGATCCATAAATGTGGAAAGCTTATAATCAAGAAGATTATTGTTGAGCGGTCTTCCGGTTCTCTCATCATAGAGCATCTTTTCCGACAGGGCATATCCGATCGCCATACTCATACCGCCGTGCACCTGTGCTTCGGCAAGCGCCGGATTGATCAGACGTCCGCAGTCGTGAACATTCAGAATATCTGTCACCTGCGCCCTGCACCCGGGTATATCTACCTCTACTTCCGCAAAGGTACATCCGAATGAATATGCATTATTCTTGATCTGGTAACTGCTCTCTGCCGTGAGATGCCCGTTGTTCGTCAGACTGTACAGCTTCTCTGTTGCCAGTTCACCCAGTGACATAAGAATCTCTCCGTCCGTAGTTCTGACAATATTTCCGTTTACAATATCCAGATTTTCTTTCATTTGTCGTGTTAATTCATGCGCCGTCTCAATGATCTTTTCTTTCAGCAGTTCTCCGGTCTGACGAATGGAAAATCCTGCCATATAGGTCTGTCTGGACGCATACGCTCCGGTTCCGAACGGCGTCACATCTGTGTCCTGCGATGAGACTACGTGGACCATCTCAAAAGGAATACCGAGTGTCTCTGCCGCCATCTGGGCAAATGCAGTGTCCGCTCCCTGTCCGATCTCCGTCTCGCCTACCTGCACCTGAATGCTGCCGTCCTGATTGAGCACCATACGGCAGGCGGACGTCTCAAGGGAGATCGGCCATACACCGGTATTGTACCAGAAAACCGCCATTCCCACGCCGCGCCGTATATCGCCGGTCTGATGAGCATATTTTTCTTTCCGTCTGTCATAGTCGAACTCTTTGCGTCCTTTTTCCATACATTCCCGGAAAGAATCATAATAATTTACATTTTTCGAGAATCCGTCCTTAAAGCCTTTCGGCATCACATTTTTCATACGGAACTCATAGGGGTCCATGCTGATCGCCCTTGCCACATCTTCTGTGTGGCTCTCCATAGCGAACATCGCCTGTGGAATCCCGTATCCTCTCATAGCGCCGGAGACCGATTTATTTGTAAATACTGTATATGTATCTGCTTCGATATTGGAGCATGGATACAGCTGCGGGAAGCAGCCCATTCCTTTCGCCGCAATACTGTGCCCGTGGGATGCATATGCCCCCTGATCTGACCAGCTCTCGAACTTACGCGCTGCAAAAGTTCCGTCCGGACGCACATAAGAAATAATATGGAAATGAATGGCATGGCGCACACGTGTCGACACAAACGTCTCTTCTCTGGATGTATCGATCTTCACCGTCCTGCCGCCCACCTGTGTACAGAGATATGCGCAGAGAGGTTCATACAGAATATCCTGCTTGTTGCCGAACCCGCCGCCGATATAAGGCTTGATCACTCTTACCTTTCCCCACGGGATGCCCAGCGCCTGTCCGACAACTCTCCGGCAGATATGGGGAAGCTGTGTGGAGGTCACAACCACGATCCGCCCCTGTTCCATATATGCATAACAGACCGGATTTTCAATATGGCAGTGCTGGACAGTAGGCGTCTGATACCATCCCTCCACCTTTATCAGCCCCGGTTCTTTGACAGCCGCTTCATAGTCGCCGTTGCGTATTGATGTGTGCTTGAGAATATTGTGAGGGTACTTTTCATGGAGCTGCGGTGCTCCGTCCTCCATAGCCTTGTGTACGTCGAGCACGAAAGGCAGTTCTTCATATTCTACTTTAATCGCCCTAACAGCCTGCGCGGCCGCCACCTCGTTTTCCGCGACCACGGCTACTACGTCATCCCCGTAGAACCGAACGTGCTCCACCAGCAGCAGCCGGTCTGCGACGTCCTGATGCGCCTCCTCCGTGGACCATGGATGTCCTGCCGTGGGATAATAATATTTCGGGACATCGAAACAGGTAACGATCTTCACCACTCCCGGAATCTTTTCCGCTTTGGATGTGTCAATGCACTTCACATATCCGTGTGCGATCGTCGAGTGCAGTACCTTTGCCACATAGGCATTTTTATCGCACAGATCATCCGTATACTTTGCCCGTCCGGTCACTTTCTCAAATGCATCTACGCGCTTCACACTCCTGCCGACTATATGTTCCCTCTCGCTCGTATGATTTTTACCAGTTACATAGCCTTTCTCCTCCATATTTTTCACCTCCGTTACACTTACGGCAGACTGATTTCTTTCCCTTTTACGTATTTGGCCCTGATCTCCCGTTCGTCCGCCAGATATATCATACGTTCCAGCCGGCTCCTGATATCAAGCGGCTGCGGATGCTTCAGACGGCTGTCATCCAGCACTACCGCGTCAAACTCATATCCCGGCTCAAAACTTCCCACTTTTCCGAAAAACTCTCCGCCGCCTTTTGTAGCCATATAGAACACTTCCTCAGCGGTCAGCGCTTCCAGACTGTTATCCTGTAATCTCCACCGCAGTTTTGACGACTGTACGGCATGAGCCATGGCGCGGAACAGATTTTCCGTGGAGCCGCCTGCCACATCACTTCCGATTCCCACGTGCAGACCTTCTTCAAGGAATTTCCTGACCGGAGCGATTCCGGATGACACATTCATATTGGACTCCGGGCAATGAGCGACAAACACACCGTTCTCTTTCATCCGTGCGATCTCTTCATCGCCGCTGTATACGCAGTGCGCCATAATGGTCGGGCAGTCAGCTCCGAACAGTCCGAACCGGTCATACACATCTCCATAGAATTCCGACCACGGACAGAGTTCTTTTACCCACTCAATCTCACCCGGATTTTCCGACAAATGTGACTGTACAGGCAGAGCATAGCGCATCTGCAGTTTCTTCAGTTCTTCCATCAGTTCATCCGTACAGCTCGGCGTGAACCGCGGTGTAAGAATTGGCTTTGTATTCTTGTATTTTCGATGGTTTACATCCTTGATCCACTCCAGCGTCTCATCTGCCGACTCCTGCGTCTCCTCACAGATATAATCCGGACAGTTGCGGTCCATATTTACTTTGCCCACATAGGTGTCAAGTCCGCTCTTCTCCAGCAAATCCATAAGAAGAAGTGTTGCCGGACGGTGCACCGTGGCAAAGATACAGGCTCTCGTCGTAGCACTGTTCTTAAGATTCTCCGTAAAGATCCGGTAGGACTTCTCCGCATAATCAGTTTCTTCGAATTTAGCCTCCTCCGGGAACGTATTTACCTCAAGCCACTCCAGAAGTTCCATATCCATCCCAAGTCCCCGGTAGGAATACTGCGGCGCATGGATATGAAGATCCACAAGTCCCGGGATGATAAGACAATCGCCGTAATCCCGGATCGGATTGCCTCCCAGCCTGAACGGCAGTGTCTGATAAATCCCGTCCACTCTGCCGTCTTTACAGACAAGATATCCATGTTCGCAAATAGCAAACTCTGTCTGGCTTTTACTGTAGATAATATTTCCTTTTAAAATAAAAATAGATTCATTCATCAAGTCTTGCCTCCTCTCTCATATACCGGATGATGTGCCCATCTCTCCGGCATACTTATAGTCAGCCGTTTCCGGCGGCTGGTAGAGACGTTCACCCGATTATGAACCTATATAAGTACGCAATATCATTTGTAACAGTTCAGCCCGAACGGCGCGGACTGAACTATTGCAGCATTTCTATGTAAACATGGTAACACCGGAAGAAAACGGTGTCAATCAATTCTTGAAATTCAGACTCTCTCCAGCATTACTTCCACAACTCCGCCGCAGACCATGCCCTCATCTTCTGCCTGATCAGCCGTCATATCCACTGTGCAGATCTGAAAATCCGGCGTATCTGTGCGCATCATGACGAGCGCTTTCTGTATGATCTCGCTCTCCACGCATCCTCCGCCGATCGTATCCACAGTAGTTCCGTCTTCCAGAATGAGCATCTTCGTGCCCACGCTGCGGGGTGCAGAGCCTTTGCGGGAAATGATTGTCGCCAGAACTTTCTTCGGAACTCCGGTATTTTTTTCATCGGTTTCCGTACCGAAGATACAGGAAAGTATTTCATCCGAATAGCCGCCCGCTTTTTCGCCGTTCTCTTTACTCCGGACGTTCTTTACCTGTATGATTTCAGCCATGACAGATACGGCTATTTCTTCCGGCGTCTCCGCCCCGATCTTCAGTCCGATCGGCGTGTGGACAGCGTCTAATACTTCACGGCTCACGCCCTTTTCCTCAAGCTGGTTCTTTACAATCGCAACCCGCCGCCTGCTGCCCATCATCCCCACGTAGGCATACCGCTTCTGCAGAATAGCTTCGAGACACTCTGTATCATACCTGTGTCCTCTCGTCACGATCACGAACCATGAATCGGAATCACCGGGGATATCCGCCAGACCTTCCCGAAACGGCACACAGAATACCCGATCCGCCCCTGCCGCTCTTGCATTGTCCGCGAACTTCGGACGGTCTTCTATGACAGTGACAGCAAATCCAAGCATTTTTCCTATGCGGATAATGGGCATGGACACATGTCCAGCCCCGCAGATGATCAGTTTGGGGGTACGTCCGATCCTTTCCCTGAAAACTCTGTCATTATCCCGGACGCTCTCACAGTATTTCCTCTTGCTCTTGTCAGGATTAACAAGAAGCCTCTTTTCCCCCATATGTTCACCTGTCAGGACAGTCTCAGCCCAGATATCGCCTTCTGAATGTTCCAGAGCATTTTTTAGCTTCAAATAAAACGGATTCATTTCTTTCCTCCCAGATATCAATCAGCGCCCCCGCCTCTCTCGTGCCCGGATCAATAAGGTCCGCCTCTGATTTTACAAACAGGCGGCACCCTTTCGGGATGCCGCCTGCTCTCTCATTATCATGCCGGATCACTATGCAGCCAGTCTTGCAAGTACATCTTTAAGCAGTTCATAGAACCGCTCAAAGGAATCCAGCGGTACATTTTCATCCGGTGTGTGCACGTTGTAAAGTGTCGGTCCGACTGCAATCGCATCCAGTCCCGGCAGTGCTTCTGAGAAGAGTCCGCACTCAAGCCCTGCGTGCAGCGCTTCCAGCCTCAGTTCTGTTCCGAAGAGTTCGCGGTAGCTCTCTACAAATACTTCACGGATTCTGGAATCTTCCTTGTAATCCCATCCCGGATATTCTCCGCTGTAGTCGATGGCAAATCCGAAAGTCTCCGCCAGAAGAGCGAATCTCTCTTTCGTATCTTCCTGAAGAGAAGCCACGGAAGAACGCGGGGATACAACGATCACGAGCTTTTTTTCGTCCGCTCTTACCACACCCATGTTAGAGGATACGACTACAAAACCGTCCATCTTGATGTTGCGTCTGTACACTCCGTTCGGAGCAAGGCGGATGGCGCTTACAAATGCTTTCGCATCCTCATCTTTCAGTGCAGAGACACTCTGTCCCTCTTCCACGGAAAACTCGCATCCAAAGTCCGGCTCAAAGGATGAAATCTCCTCCGAAAATGTCTCGGCAAGTTCACAGGCAAGTTTCTCTGCTTTCTCCGCCTCTGCTTTCTCTGCGTAGATCAGGGACGCCTCACACTCTCTTGTAATGGCATTGTCCTTTGTTCCGCCTGCAAATGTGACAAGCTTTCCGTCTGTATTTTTCATCAGGTGCTCCACCATGCGCGCCATCAGGATATTTGCATTCTGGCGCTCCTTGTCGATATCTGTACCTGAGTGTCCGCCCAGCAGTCCCCCGATCTTGATCTGTACCAATGTCCCTTCTGCTGCGATCCTTTCCACAGGTCTTGTAAGCTGGACTCTTAAGCCTCCTGCGCAGCTTATGGTTGCAACGCCCTCTTCCTCAGAATCCATATTGATCATTGTGCGGGCAGTAATCTGGGATTTATCCAGTGCCTGTGCACCGTTCAGTCCGACTTCCTCTTCTGTAGTAAATACACACTCAACCGGCGGATGTTTGATATCTTCATCGTCCAGCACCATCATCATAAGTGCAATCGCAACACCGTTGTCAGCGCCCAATGTAGTACCGTTTGCTGAGAGTACGCCGTCTTTGAGTACAAGGTCGATTCCCTCTTTCTCAAAATCATGCTCTACTCCTGCCCTTTTGTCGCATACCATATCAATGTGTCCCTGAAGCATGACGGGAACTTTATCTTCCGCGCCTTTGCTTCCGCCTTTTTTGATGATCACATTATAGCTGTCATCCTGATATACCCACAGTCCTCTGTCCTTTGCAAACTTTACAAGGAAGTCGCTGATTCCCTTCTCGTTGCCCGATCCTCTCGGTACAGCGCAGACCTCCTCAAAAAAATGAAATAACTTTTCCGGCTTATAACCGGTAATCTTATACTCCATGATTAATTCCTCTCTTCTTGGCTCTGTTTTTGCAGTACTGTCAATCTGCCTGTTTATTATAACAGATTCTGCTCTGTTTTTCACTTATTTCAGATACAATATCCGTCTTTTTTCAGTTTCCTGCCTGTTACCATATAATGCAGGCTGTTATCGTAGAGTTTTCTGCGTTCTTCTTCGGTCAGCTCTCTTTTTATTTTCGCCGGATTGCCCGCCACGAGGCTCCCGTCCGGTATCACCATATCTTCAAGCACCACGCTTCCCGCTCCGATCAGACATTCTTTTCCGATCTGCACGCGGTTCAGGACAACAGCTCCCATCCCGATCAGGCTACCCGTACCGACTGTACAGCCGTGCACCACTGCATTGTGGCCTATAGTCACATAATCGCCGAGTACGGCGGGGCAGCCTTTATCCGTGTGGATGGTACAGTTGTCCTGAATGTTGCTGCATTTTCCTACTACAATCTCCGCACAATCGCCGCGGAGAACTGCATGGAAGAGAACAGTGGAATCCTCCCCGATGGTGACATCTCCGAAAACCACCGACTGTTTCACAATATTTGCCGAGGATGCAATTTTTGTATTTTCCATATCTTTATGACGCCTCTCTTTTTAATTCTATTCTCCGTTTATTATTGTCTCACTATATCTGATGTTTCATCCGGTGTTCCCTGTTCAGAAGCCCAGAAATGCACAGATCACTGCGATCACAATAGCCGGAAGCATATTTGCGACTTTCAGTTTTTTCTCCCACAACAGGTTGATTCCCACACAGAAAATCAGCATAGAGCCTGTCAGAGAAAGATTGGAAAGTGCGCGCTCTGTCATGACCGGCTGGATCGCTCTTGCAAGAAGTGTAATCACTCCCTGAAATATGCCCACCGGGATCGCCGAAAAGATACAGCCCTTTCCCATGGATGCAGTCATCACGCAGATAATAAGCATACGCCGTTTACCTGCATCAGGGTGTCCTGATATCGGGGACTGATTGCTTTACTGAAAAGGAGACCGATCAGCCCGCCGATGGTAATGGCGGAAACGTTGATGATCGTACCCAGTCCTATCATATTACTGCTTCACTGTCCTTCCTTAATATAAATGTCATTTTTCCATATATTTCCGGTCGTCTTCCGGACGGATCGTACGGATCACCCTGCACGGATTTCCACCCGCCAGAACATTGGCGGGGATGTCATTTACCACTACGCTTCCGGCCGCTATGATCGTATTATCCCCGATGGTAACGCCTGAGACGATCGACACATGACCGCCGATCCAGACATTATTCCCGATATGTACCGGACGGGCATACTCAATTCCCGCCGCTCTTCTTTCCGGGTCAAACGCGTGGCCTGCCGCATAAATACCGCAATTTGGCCCGATGCGCACGTCATCTCCAAAGGTAACTTCATTTCCTGCAAGAAGTACAAAATTGTAATTTGAGAAAAAGTTCTCTCCCAAAGTCACCCTTCCCCAGAAATCACAGTAAAAGGGTGCTTCAATACGGAATTTCTTCCCCGTCTTCTTCATTTCACGGCGTATGATCGCCTCGCGTTCCGCCGTCTGGGACGGACGGAGGCTGTTATAATCAAAACTTAATTCCTGACTGCGCAGTCTTTCTTTGCCCAGACTCTCCTCCTGCGCGTCATACAAATATCCGGCAAGTGCCTTTTCTTCTTCTGTCATAATATCCTCCTTGATCAGCACTCTGTATGGCTGCTGTTAACATTGATACATTATACAATAGTCTTCTTGGATGCCGCAAGAGTTCACAGGTGTTTTTAGGGCCTTCAACATTATCCGGGTATGTGTTAGAATGGTCAGAAAGATACAATAAAAACCAGAGAAAAGAGGCTGAATATGAAATACGATTTTACCACCATCCTGGACAGAAAAGGGAAAGATGCAATTGCCGTGGACGCCCCTGATATGGAGAGCTGTTTCGGAGCGGACTATTTCTCAAAGGCAAAACCGAAACCGGGATTCGACCGTATCCCCATGTGGGTGGCGGACATGAATTTCCCCACAGTTCCCACAATTCCCGAAGCAATCATCGAGAGAGTGAAGCATCCTGCCTATGGCTATTTTGTGCCTCGGAATGAATATTTTGAAGAAATTATTCAGTGGCATAAGAAACGAAATAGAATCATTGGGTTGAAAAAAGAGCACATCGGTTATGAAAACGGAGTTCTGGGCGGTGTTGTGAGTGCGCTCAATGTCCTCTGCTCCAAAGGAGACTCTGTACTTCTGCATTCGCCCACATATATCGGATTTACCGGAGCGCTTACCAATAACGGTTACAACATGGTGCTCAGCCCTCTTATACAGGATGAAAGCGGAATGTGGCGCATGGATCTCGAAGATATGGAGAGAAAGATCATCGAGAACAAGATCCACGCAGCTGTCTTCTGCTCCCCTCATAATCCGACCGGAAGAGTATGGGAGCGGGAAGAACTTGAAAAAATGATGGCGCTCTACCGAAAGTACGATGTTTATGTCGTCTCTGATGAGATCTGGTCCGACCTGATCCTTGCAGGACATAAGCATATACCGGTGCAAAGTATTTCTGAAGATGCAAGACAGCGGACGATCGCTCTCTACGCGCCGTCCAAAACCTTTAATCTTGCCGGACTGATCGGAAGCTATCACATCATATATAATACATGGCTCAGAGACAGGATGGACAAAGAAACCTCTCTTTCTCATTATAATGACATGAATGTATTGTCCATGTATGCCCTGATCGGCGCATATAAGCCGGAGGGATATGAATGGGTTGACCAGCTCTGTGAAGTGCTCACGAGGAATATAGATTATGCATACCAGTTCATCCGGGAGCGTTTTGAAGGAGTAAAAGTCATAAAACCGCAGGGAACTTATATGCTTCTTCTGGACTGCGAAGAGTGGTGCAGGAAACACAGCCGGACGATCGACGAACTGCAGACCGCAGGACTGGAAGTCGGAGTACTCTGGCAGGACGGACGCCCCTTCCACAGCCCGTTCGGCATCCGTATGAATCTGGCGCTGCCGCTTTCAAGGGTGAAAGAAGCGTTTGACCGGCTCGACAAATACGTGTTTAATTCGAATGGCGCGGACTGAACTGCCGCATATTAAAGATGCAGAATTTTCCCTTGACATCGGCATTTCGTTGAACTACAATGTACACGTACAAAAACAGAATACATCATTCGGTAGGTGAGGTTACCACAGGGATAAGGATAATCCCGAAGATTGCTGCCGCGAGATCGTGGAGACACGATAAGATGGTCAGCAGGCTGTGTCGTGAAGGTGCAGCCTAATGCAATTGATATGCCCTGTGATACTAAAGCTTGAACGATGCATCCCGGTCATGTTTATTTTTGTGGATTGATTATGACTCCGTCATTGTTCAGGCAGTGACGGAGTTTTTGTGTTCTATAAAAATATTATTTACAGTAGCAAAAGGAGGTGAGGTTATGGACTCTGGTGCCAGTTGCCACATATGCAGCTTAATGACAAAAAACAACATAAAGAGAGGTACTTATCATGAACAAAGATATTTTTGTAAAACTTCTCCAGCAGCGTCAATACAAAGCTGTGAGGAGTATTCTGGATGTAATGAACGAAGTGGACATAGCCTCACTGCTCTCGGAGCTTGATGATAAAGAACTTGCTCTGGCTTTCCGCCTGATCCCGAAAGATAAAGCGGCGGAAGTATTTGCCAACATGGACAGCTCTATGCAGACTTATCTTGTGGAAATGTTTTCCGAGAAAGAGCTAAAGGAACTTTTGGATGACCTGTACATGGACGATACAGTAGATATACTTGAAGAGCTTCCTGCAAATCTGGTCAATCGGATCCTTGACGCAGTCAGCACCACAGATCGAGCGCTCATCAACCAGCTTCTGAATTACCCGGAGGACAGCGCCGGGAGCATCATGACAACTGAATATGTGGATATACGAAAAAATATGACGGTCG
>ERZ1643246.4072-NODE-4072-length-11910-cov-6.976466_pt1 | contig 11910 bp, 7 predicted proteins | sample MGYA00579265_ERZ1643246 | MGnify/ENA primary metagenome ERZ1643246 (study PRJEB29033, sample SAMEA4952261) | chicken gut metagenome | biome: Broiler Chicken; feature: Gastrointestinal Tract; material: Caecum | place: Ireland | collected 2018 | study: Broiler...
CCATGATCACCGCCGACCACGGCAACGCCGAGCAGATGACGGAGCCGGACGGCAGTCCCATGACCGCCCACACCACCAACCCCGTGCCCTTCATCCTCTGCGGCGCGGGGACGGAGCTGCGGCCCGACGGCCGTCTGGCGGACATCGCCCCCACCATGCTGGACGTGATGGGTCTGGCCTGCCCGGAGGAGATGGACGGCAAGACGCTGATCGTGAAGTGACCAAGCTCTGAGAGATATGAGAAAAGAGACCGCTGGAAAGCGGTCTCTTTTTGTATAATTTCTGGAAATCCTGCCCATACTTCCCCCAGACCTGAACTTGAGGGAGGTAGGATACATGGCAAATAAAATCAGGTCCCTGCTGGGCGGCGGAGGCTTTTACGCCGTTCTGGCCCTGTGCGTGGTGGCGGTCGGCGTGGGCGGATACTTCCTGCTGTTGCGGGAGGAGTCCCAACAGGAGATCCCGGCGGAGACGCCGGACGTCCAGACCACAGCGCCGTCGGAGCTGCCGGAGCATGAGCCGGTGGTGGAGACAGTCCCCCTGGAGGAGCCGGAGACGGAGAGCGAGCCCGCCTCCATGCCGGAGGTGACGGTGGATGACACGCCGGTGGTGGCGGAGGCGCCCAGCGTGGTGGTCTCTCCCCTCCAGGGGGAGGTGGTGGCGGCCTTCTCCGTGGACCAGCTACTGTACAACGAGACCCTGGATGACTGGCGGACCCACGACGGCGTGGACATCGCCGCCGCGGCGGGCGACGCCGTTCTGGCGGCCAGCGCGGGGACCGTGCTGTCTGTCACGGACGATCCCCTGATGGGCACCACGGTGGTGATCGGCCACAGCGACGGCTATGAGACCACCTACGCCAATCTCCAGGCAAATCCCCCGGTGGAGGAGGGGCAGGCCGTCACCGCCGGGCAGGCCATCGGCGCGGTGGGGACCACGGCCGCGGCGGAGTCCGCCCAGGGCGCCCATCTCCACTTTGCCGTCACCCGGGAGGGAGAGGCGGTGGACCCGCAGTCGTTCCTGAATCCATGAGCATCCCACACACAGCAACGCCCCGGACAGTCCGCTGTCCGGGGCGTTGTGCCGGGAAAATACCGCAGGCGGGGATCACTCCGCGGCGGGCGCGGACTGCGTCCGGGCCTTCAGCCGGGCCTCGGCGGAGCGGAGGGTCCGGCGCAGGAAGATGACGCTGAGGGTCAGACTCATCAGCTCCGCGATGGGGAAGGCCACCCAGACCAGCTCCAGCCGTCCCGTCTGGGCCAGCAGCCACGCCACCGGCAGCAGCACCACCAGCTGCCGGGCCACGGACACGATCAGGGAGTAGAAGGGGTTGCCGATGGCCTGGCACACAGAGCCGGCGATGATGCAGAAGCCGGCGAACAGGAAGGAGATGCTGATGATCCGCAGGGCCACGGAGCCGATGGCGTCCATCTCGGCGGAGGCGTCAAAGAAGCTCAGCAGCACCTCCGGCGCCAGCTGGAAGATGGCCAGGCCCACCGCCATGATGGCCACGGCGGTGCACACCGCCAGTTTGACCGTCCGCTTCACCCGGTCCATCCGGGCGGCGCCGAAGTTGTAGGCCACAATGGGCACCATGCCGTTGTTCAGGCCGAACACCGGCATGAAGATGAAGCTCTGGAGCTTGAAATAGGCGCCGAACACGGCGGTGGCGGTCTTGGTGAAGCCGAAGAGGATCTTGTTCATGCCGAACACCATCACCGAGCCGATGGACTGCATGACGATGGTGGGGAAGCCCACCCGATAGATCTCTCTGGCGATCCGGCCGTTCCAGCGGATCTCCCGGGGGCGGATGTGGACGTCCCGGTTGAATTTCAGGTTCATGAAGATGGCAAAGCAGGCGGCGACGATCTGTCCCAGCACCGTGGCAATGGCGGCGCCCGCCACCTCCAGCCGGGGGAAGCCGAAGTAGCCGAAGATCAAAATGGGGTCCATCACGATGTTGATGAGCGCGCCGGTGAGCTGGGTCACCATGGCCAGGGTGGTGCGCCCCGTGGACTGGAGCAGCCGCTCAAAGCAGAACTGGCTGAAGATGCCGATGGAGAGCCCCAGGCAGATGGAGGCATAGTCCACGCCGTAGTCCACGATGATCTGCTCCCCGCCGGCCTGCATCTCGAAGAACGTCCGGGAGAAGAACACACCGATCAGGGCGAATACCACGAAGTTGCACAGGGCCAGAAAGATGCCGGTGTTGGCGGCCTTGTCCACCATCTCCTGATTTTTCTCCCCCAGAGACCGGGAGAGGAGGGCGTTGATGCCCACAGCGGTGCCCGTGCCGAAGGCGATCATCAGGTTCTGCAGAGGGAATGCCAGGGACACGGCGTTGAGAGCATCCTCACTGAGCTGGGCCACGAAGATGCTGTCCACCACGTTGTAGAAGGCCTGAACCAGCATGGAGATCATCATGGGGATGGCCATGCCGGCCAGCAGCTTGCCGCAGGGCATGACGCCCATCTTGTTTTCCTGGGGCGCCGCGGCCTGGGAGGGAGAGATCTCGCTCATAGAAGTTCCAACATCCTTTCTCGTTCAGCGAGACGTGGCCCGGAAGCCCCGTGCCACGTCTCGTATTTCATTTCTCTATTTGCCTGTCATCCAAAGGGTCGGACATTCGGAAGGATGTACAGGCGATTTCCCGTTTTGCCCGCCGCGCCGCAGCAGGACCTGATTATTTCTTCAGCTCACCGGTGGCCAGCTGGGTCAGATACGCGTTGATAAAGCCATCAATGTCGCCGCACCCCACGCGCCGGGGACGCGCGGGGGCCCCGCACAGGACTCAAATGGTCGGGCAGAGCCCGCCCATTTCAAGATTTTGCCCCGCAAAATGCTTGGACGCCGCGCCGCGGCGGAACATGGACGGCGAAGGGAGGCCTTATTTCTTCAGCTCACCGGTGGCCAGCTGAGTAAGGTATGCGTTGATAAAGCCGTCAATGTCGCCGTCCATGACGTTGTCGATGTTTCCGGTCTCGTAGCCGGTGCGGGTGTCCTTCACCATCTGGTAGGGCATGAACACGTAGGAGCGGATCTGGCTGCCCCACTCGATCTTCATCTGCACGCCCTTGATGTCGGAGATCTTCTCCGCGTGCTGCTGCTGCTTCAGTTCCACCAGCTTGGCCCGCAGCATCTTCATGCAGTTGTCCTTGTTCTGGAACTGGCTGCGCTCCTGCTGGCTGGCCACCACGATGCCCGTGGGCTTGTGGATCAGGCGGACGGCGGAGGAGGTCTTGTTGACGTGCTGGCCGCCGGCGCCGCTGGCCCGGTAGACCTGCATCTCGATGTCCTCGTCCCGGATCTCCACCTCGTCGTCGTCCTCGATCTCGGGCATGACCTCCACAGCGGCAAAGCTGGTCTGCCGGCGGGCGTTGGCGTCAAAGGGAGAGACCCGCACCAGCCGGTGGACGCCGTTCTCGCTCTTCAAGAGGCCGTAGGCGTTGTCCCCCTGGATGGCAATGGATGCGGACTTGATGCCCGCCTCGTCTCCGTCCTCATAGTCCAGGATCTGGTAGGTGAAGTCGTGACGCTCCGTCCAGCGGGTGTACATGCGGTAGAGCATCTGGGCCCAGTCCTGGGCCTCGGTGCCGCCGGCGCCGGCGTGGAAGGTCAGAATGGCGCTGTGGCTGTCGTACTCCCCGGAGAGCAGCGTGGCCATCCGGGATTCCTCCACCTTTTCCTCCAGCGTCTGGAAGCCGGCCTTCAGCTCGTCCAGCAGCTCCGCGTCGTCCGCCTCCTGGCCCATCTCGCACAGGGCCGTCAGGTCCTGCCACTCGGTGACCAGCTTGTCCTGGCGGGTGATCTTGTTCTGCAGCTGCTTGAGCCGCTGCTGCACCTTCTGGGACCGCTCCAGGTCGTTCCAGAAGCCGTCCTGGGCGGTCTCGTCCTCCAGCTTCTGGGCCTCCGCCCGGGCGCTGTCCATGTCCAGCGCGGCGGAGAGCTTGTCCAGCTCGGGGCCTAAGTCCCGGAGCTTCTGCTTATATTCGTCGTACTCGATCAAAGCCATGTGCTCTCTCCACTTCCTCAAATTTCATTAGCCATAGTATTATATCGGAGGAACGTTTGTTTGTAAAGAAAAATGCGCAAAAAAACGGAAAATCCCGGCCCGTCCCGGCAATTTTCGGCCCCTTTCGCCCCGCGCCGGAGAGCGGGAAAAAATCTTTCCGGGAAAATGACAAAAAGTTCATAATTTGTTCATGATTGCGGAGCGCTTTCTTTGTATGGTACAAGAAGAGAGATAGAAGCTGCTGCAAATGTTTGGAAGTTTTGGACTTTGGAGGAAGAACGTATGAAAGGATTTTTCAGGAAAAAGCTGCCGGCGTGTCTGCTGGCCCTGGCGATGATGGCCAGTCTGATCCCTGCCGCGTCGGCAGTATCGGCGGATTTGACGTTTGATGTGGACGAGGACAGCTCCGTCTGGCTGGACGCGGACGATTTCTGGGACCTCTATGACGATCTCACCGGCGGAGACCTGGAATATGTGGAGTTTACAGGCTACGACGATTTTGACGATTATGGCTGGTTCGAGGCCGACGGCTATGACTATGACGACTATGTCTCGGGCTACGAGCTGTACGACAGCGACCTGGATGATGCCCGCTTCTATTATGATGAGGATGATACTTGGTATGACGATGACTTCGAGCTAGATAGCCTGGAGTTCATCACCTTTGACAACATCGATGACGCGACCCTGGACTTCGAGGTCAAGCTCAAGGGAGACGAGGGAAGCGAATATGCCACCGTCCGCATCGAGGTTTACGGCAGTTCCAGCGGTTCCGGCGACGTGAAGCTCACCTACAAGGTGGAGCCCAACAAGGAAGTGACGGTGGACGCCGACGACTTCTACGACCTCTTCGACGATGAGGACGGCCGCTACGATGAGCTGCTGTATGTGGAGTTCACCGATTATGACGACTTCGATGATTACGGCTGCTTCTATGCGGAGGATTACGACTACGACGAGATTGAGCTGAACGAAAAAGAGCTGGACTACGGGTTCTTCTACTATGACGACCGGGACATGTCCGACCGCAGCGACGAATATGACCTGGACACCCTGACGTTTGCCGCTGACCGGAACGCCGATGACGACACCCTGGCGTTCGATTTCACCATGCGCGGCGTGGACGGGGACAAGGTCTACGGCACCCTGTACATCGAGATCGGCAAGGGCACCTCGTCCAAGGCCGACATCACCTATGAGATGGACGCGGACGACGAACTGACCCTGGATGCCGACGATTTCTACGACCTGTTCTGGGATGAGTCCGACGACGACACTCTGTTGTATGTGGAGTTCACGGACTACGATGACTTTGACGACTACGGCTGGTTCGGCGCCGACGGCTATGACTACGACGACTACGTCCGGGACTACGAGCTGAACGAGAGCGACCTGGACGACGCGCGGTTCTACTATGACGACCGGGACGTGCGGAACGACTATGAGTTTGAGCTGGAGACCCTGACCTTCTACACCGACCGAAACGCCAAGGACGAGGACCTGTTCTTCGACTTCACCATGCGCGGTGAGGACGGCGACACGGTGAAGGGTACCCTGTGCATCTCCATCGGCGGCGGGGTGACCGCCCAGGGCGGCGACATCCGCTACACCACCACCTACAGCGGCCGGGTGCAGATCAACGCCAACGACATCGCCCGGTTCTTTGAGGAGAGCTATCCCGGCTACACCCTCCAGTATGTGACGCTGAAGGGGGCGCCGGACTACGGCAGCCTCTACTACAACTACTACGGCACCAGTGAGTACGGCACCTCCTACAGCATGCGCATCACGGCGGACAACTGCGACGACATGGATCTCTACTTCAGCCCGTCCAGCAGCCAGTACGCCCTCAGCGAGCTGACCTACGTGCCCAGCGGCGTCAACTACTGCGCCCAGATCCCCTTCACCGCCTACGGCACCGGCAGCCGGTCCGTGTCCGGCACCATCCTCATCAGCGTCAACCTGGACACGGTGCCTGACATCTACGGCCCCACCCCGGTGAACACCGTGGTCCCCTTCCCCGCCGCATCCATCTACACGGCGGTATCCCAGGCCAGCGGTCTGGGGCTCGCCGGCATCCAGCTGCTGGAGCTGCCGGCCACCAATGTGGGTACCATCTACGTGGGCAGCGGCACCGCCACCCGGGCCAACACCTCCACGGTGTACGGCTATTCCAGCGGGAACCAGCGGATCAGCCAGCTGCGGTTCGTGCCCGCCAGCGGCTACACCGGGTCGGTGGAGATCCCCTATGTGGCCTGCAACAGCAGCGGCGTGCCCTTTGCCAGCGGCAAGCTGTGCCTGGGCGTGGTGCGGCAGATGGAGGACTACTCGGACATCAGCGCCACCACCTGGTGCTACAAGTACGTGCTGGAGCTCAGTGACGCCGGCGTCATCTCCGGCTACAGCGACGGCACCTTCCGCCCCAACGACACGGTGACCTACGGCGCGGCGCTGAAGCTCATCATGCTGGCGGCGGGCTATGACGAGCAGAAGCCCGTCAACTCCAACGTGTTCAGCGGCTATCTGGCCCGGGCCAAGGCGGACGGTCTGGTGTCCGGCAATGTGGATTTGACCGCCAAGATCACCCGTCTGGCCGTGGCCCAGATCGCGGCCAAGGCCATGGGCCTGAGCATCACGAACCTCTCCAGCGTCCAGCCCTTCACCGACACCACGGACCCCTATGTCCGGGCGCTGAACGCCGCCGGGATCGTGGGCGGCTACTTTGAAAACGGCACCAGCACCTTCAAGCCCTACAACACCCTGACCCGGGGCGCCATGTCCGCCATCGTCTGGCGGATGGAGCAGTATCAGTAACCTGCTTTACCAACGAAACGGAAAGGCGGACCGCATTTGCGGTCCGCCTTCTTTCCTGTTATGGAAGTTCTTTACACAGACAGTGACTCCGCCAGCTCCAGGCCGGGGTTGTGCTTCGTCAGGAAGCCCACGCTCCACTCGCCGCCGAAAGCCACCAGCAGCCGGCCCTTGAAGTCCTCCAGAATGGCGGAGCCGGTGCACAGCACCAGGTCCTCCGGCTTGCAGGGGCAGTTGGTGATGATCCGCAGGTGCTCATAGGGCAGGCCCTCCATGTACAGCTCCACGCCGTACTCGCTCTTCATGCGGTACTGGAACACGTCGAACTGCAGCGTGCCCACCACGCCCACGATGACCTCCTCCAGGCCGGCGCCGGGCAGCTTGAAGATCTGGATGGCGCCCTCCTGGGCGATCTGCTCCGTGCCCTTGATGAACTGCTTGCGCTTCATGGTGTCCTTGGGAGACACCCGCATGAAGTGCTCCGGCTCGAAGGTGGGGATGCCGGAGAACTTGAACTTCTTCCCCGGCACAGTGACGGTGTCGCCGATGGAGAAGATGCCCGGGTCGAACACGCCGATGATGTCCCCGGCGTAGGCCTCGTCGATGATCTCCCGCTCCGCGGCCATCATCTGCTGGGGCTGGGAGAGGCGGAGCTTCTTGTTCCCCTGGACGTGGTAGTATTCCCGGTCCCGCTCGAATCTGCCGGAGCAGATGCGCATGAAGGCCAGCCGGTCCCGGTGGGCCTTGTTCATGTTGGCCTGGATCTTGAACACGAAGGCGGAAAAATCCTCGCTGAATACGTCCACCTCCCCCTGGTCGCTGACCCGGGGCAGGGGCGGCGTGGTCATGCGGAGGAACTCCTCCAGAAACGGCTCCACACCGAAGGTGGTGAGGGCGGAGCCGAAGAACACCGGGGACAGGGTGCCGTTCCGCACGGCCTCCAGATCAAACTCCCGGCCGGCCCCCAGCAGCTCCACTTCCTCCCGCAGGGCGGCGGCCTTTGCCTCGCCGATCATGTCCTCCAGGGCTGGATCGTCCAGAGCCACCTCAGCGGAGCTGACCTTCTTGCCCCGCTCCTCTGCCTGGAAGAACAGGATCCGCTGCTTCTCCCGGTCGTAGACGCCCTGGAACTCCTTGCCGCAGCCGATGGGCCAGTTGACGGCGTAGGTGTCGATGCCCAGCTCCCGCTCCACCTCTTCGCACAGCTCCAGGGGGTCCCGGGTCTCCCGGTCCATCTTGTTGATGAAGGTGAAGATGGGGATGTGCCGCAGGGCGCAGACCTTGAACAGCTTCCGGGTCTGGGGCTCCACGCCCTTGGCGCCGTCGATGACCATGACGGCGCTGTCGGCGGCCATCAGGGTGCGGTAGGTGTCCTCGGAGAAGTCCTGGTGGCCGGGGGTATCCAGGATGTTGATGCAGAAGCCGCTGTGCTGGAACTGCATCACCGAGGAGGTGACGGAGATGCCGCGCTGCTTCTCGATCTCCATCCAGTCGGAGGTGGCGGCCTTGGCCCGCTTGCCCTTCACCTCTCCGGCCTGGGCGATGGCTCCGCCGTACAGCAGGAATTTTTCGGTCAGCGTGGTCTTGCCGGCATCCGGATGGGAGATGATGGCGAAAGTGCGGCGCCGGGAAATTTCGGAACGTAAATCAGACATGGAATATCCTCCAGAAAAGAATCAGAGTGCGGGCCATCATCGACCCCGCGCCGCCTGGACGCCAGCCGGGGCCGTCAGACCGCGAAAAACGGACGGGAGAGGTCTCCCGCCGTGTATGTTCCCGAACAATGTACCATATTTTATGCGGATTTGCAAGATTTCCCGCATCTGTCCCACAAAAAAACCGGGGCAGTTGTATGGGAGCAGAAAATCAGCGGGGACCGGCTGATGCCGGTCCCCGCAGTCTGCCTCTCCGCTGGCAGGCGCTCACTTGATTTCCACGCCCATGGCGTCCTCGTAATATTTGGCCAGGGCGCACTGGTCCTCGTCGATCATGCCGTGCTGGTCCATCCAGTCCATCTGCTCCTTGACGATCTCCGTCATGGGCAGCTCCACTCCCAGGTGGGAGGCCACGTCCATGGCGTTGTTGATGTCCTTCAGGTGGACAGCGATGCGGGCGCTGGCGGAAAAGTCCCGGGACAGGAGCTTGGGGACCTTCACGTCCATCACCGCGCTTTGGGCGAAGCCGCCCTTGATGGCGTCAAAGAGGGTCTGAGGATCCAGACCGGCCTTTTTGGCAAAGGCAAACGCCTCACCCATGGCGCACAGGTGGATGCCCACCATCATGTTGTTGGCGACCTTGGCGGTGCTGCCGCAGCCGGAGGGGCCCATATAGGTGACGGTTTTGCCCATCATCTCCAGATAGGGCTTCACCTCGTCAAAGACCTCCTTCTCGCCGCCGCACATAATGACCAGGGTGCCGCCGTTGGCGCCGATCTCGCCGCCGCTGACCGGGGAGTCCAGCAGCTGGAAGCCCTTTTTCAGGGCGGCGGCGTGGAGCTCCTGAATCACATAGGGAGAGGTGGAGCCCATGTCCACCAGGGTGGTGCCGGGCTTTGCCGTCTCCAGGATCTCCGTGATGGTGGCCTTTACGATGGCGTTGGTGGGCAGACACATAAAGATGATGTCGCAGGTCTCATAGAGCTCCTGACCGGTCTCCAGGGCCTTTCCGCCCCGCTGGGCGAACCGCTCCCGCAGGGCGGGCACAGGATCGTAGCCATAGATCGTCGTACCGCTCTTGTCAATCAGATTGGATGTCATGCCATAGCCCATGACGCCAAGGCCCAGGTATCCAATAGTTTTCATGCCCATTGACCTCCTGTTCTCATTTTGCCGCAGATGCCCGGCTCATTTCCGCCTGGGCGGGATGTGGACAGCCCGGCCCAGGGCGTCCAGAGCGCACTCCCGCATGGACTCTGTCACCGTGGGATGGGAGTGGATGGTGGCCACCAGCTCATCCAGGGTCAGCTCACTGCCGATGGCCAATGCCCCCTCACAGATGAGATCCGTGGCCCGGGGGCCGATGATGTGCATCCCCAGCACCTCGCCGTATTCCTTTCCGGCCAGGATTTTCACCAGGCCCTCTCCCCCGTTCAGGATCAGGGCTTTGCCGTTGGCGCTCATGGGGAACTTGCCAACAATGTAGTCGATCCCCTGGGCCTTGGCCTGCTCCTCCGTGAGGCCCACAGAGGCGGCCTCCGGCTCGATATACACGCAGGTGGGGTTGGTGGACTCGTCGTAGTGGGCCTCCATGCCGCAGATGTTCTCCGCAGCCACCTCACCCATGGCGGAGGCGGTGTGGGCCAGCTGGGCATAGCCCTTCACGCAGTCTCCGATGGCGTACACGCCGGGCACGTTGGTCTCCATCTTGTCGTTGACGATGATCCGGCCACGGTCGTTGGCAAGGCCCGCCGCCTCCAGGTTCAGGCTGGCGGTGTTGGCCTTCCGGCCGATGGCCACCAGCACCTTCTCCGCCTCAAAGCTGACGGCCTCGCCGGCCTTGTTCCGGCAAGAGACCTTGGCGCCCACAGGGGACTCCTCCACAGCCTGCACCGGGCACTCCAGGTTGAACTCCATGCCCATCTTCTTCATGTGGGCCACGCCGATCTTGGTCAGGTCGCCGTCCAGCATGGGCAGCATATGGTCCAGGGCCTCCACCACGGTGATCTTGGTGCCGAAGGCCGCGTAGGCGCAGGCCAGCTCCAGGCCGATGACGCCGCCGCCGATGACCACCATGCTCTTGGGCAGCTTCTCCAGGCTCAGCGCGCCGGTGGAGTCGATGCAGTTGGGGTTCTCCTTCAGGCCGGGGATGGGCGGCTGGGAGTTGACAGAACCGGTGGCCACGATGATGGCGTCGGCGGTCATCTCCTCCACGGAGCCGTCGGACTTCTTCACAGACAGCGTCTTGGGGCCGGTGAAGGTGGCCTCGCCGTCAATTTTCGCCACTTTGTTGGCCTTCAGCAATCCGGCCACGCCCTGAGTCAGCTGCTTGCTGATGGCGTTCTTGTGGGCGATCACCTGGGGGAAGTTCACCCGGACGCCGTCCACCTCCACGCCGATCTCCCGGCCCTGGTCCTGGATCTGGGACACCAGCTCGGCAGAATGGAGCAGGCACTTGGTGGGGATGCACCCCACATTCAGGCAGGTGCCGCCCAGATACTGCTTTTCGATGACCGTCACCTGGGCGCCCAGCTGGGCCGCCCGGATGGCGGCCACATAGCCGCCGGGACCGCCGCCGATGACCAGCACCTTTTTGGGACCGCCGGGCGCGGGCGCTGCCGCGGCAGGTGCCGACGGCTGGGCCGCCGGCGCGGCGGGGGCTCCCACCTGCTCGCCGGGCTGGCCGATCCAGCCCAGCAGGCCCTGGACGGGCACGTCCGCGCCCTCCGGGGCGACGATTTTCAGCAGGATGCCGTCGGCCTCCGCCTCCACCTGGTTGGTGAGCTTGTCGGTAGTGATTTCCAGCAGGGGCTCACCGGCCTTGACGGGATCACCCTCCGCCTTCAGCCACCGCTCCACGGTGCCCTCCTCCATAGTCAGCCCCAGCTGGGGCATTTTGATTTCCGTTGCCATTGTATTCGCTCCTCACAGCAGGATGTCCATGGGATGCTCCAGCAGCTCCCGGACCGCCATCTCGAACTTGGCCGCCACGGCGCCGTCCAGCAGCCGGTGGTCGAAGGTCAGGGAGATCCGCATCACCTGGTGCTTGGCAATGGTGCCGTCGTCCTCCATCACCAGCTCATCCTCCGTGCAGTTGACGCCCAGGATGGCGGCGTCCGGCTGGTTGATGATGGGGGTGAAGCTCTCCACGCCGAACATGCCCAGGTTGGATACGGTGAAGGTGGAGCCCTTGTACTCGTCGGCCCCCAGCTGATTTGTCCGGGCCCGCTCCGCCAGATCCTTGGCCGTGGCGGACAGGGCCTCCAGGCTCAAGAGGTCCGCGTCCCGGATCACGGGGACGATGAGTCCCGTGTCCAGGGCCACCGCCATCCCCAGGTTCACGTGGGCCCGGCGGATGATCTGCTCCCCGTCCAGGCTCACCAGCATCTCCGGATGCTGCCGCAGGGCCTTGGCCACGGCCTTCAGCACCAG
>ERZ1643246.4073-NODE-4073-length-11910-cov-6.841501_pt1 | contig 11910 bp, 11 predicted proteins | sample MGYA00579265_ERZ1643246 | MGnify/ENA primary metagenome ERZ1643246 (study PRJEB29033, sample SAMEA4952261) | chicken gut metagenome | biome: Broiler Chicken; feature: Gastrointestinal Tract; material: Caecum | place: Ireland | collected 2018 | study: Broiler...
TCTTTGTGGGAGGCGACGTCTACACCGGACCGAAATTTGCCATCGACGCCATTGCCGCCGGACGGGAGGGAGCCATCTCCATCCACCGGTTTGTGCAGCCTCACAGCAGTCTGACCATTGGCCGTAACCGCAGGGATTTCATCGAGCTGGATAAGGACAATATCCGGGTAGAGGAATACGATAATTCCAGCCGGCAGATTCCCGGGAAGAACGCGTCCATCGACGCGAAGAGATCTTTCCGGGATCCGAAGCTGACCTTTACCGAGGAGCAGGTCAGAAAGGAGACGGCCCGCTGCCTAAGCTGTGGAGCTTCGGTGGTGGATGAGAACCGCTGTATCGGCTGCGGCGTCTGCACCACGAAGTGCGAGTTCGACGCGATCCATCTCTACCGGGAACACCCGGAGTGCAGCACCATGCGCAAGGCCGAGGACAAACTGAAATACATTCTTCCCTACGGCATCAAGCAGGCCATCCGGATCAAGCTGAAAGGCGGGAAGAAGAGCGATGCATGAGCTGGGCGTGGCGTTTCGGGTAATCGATACCGTGAAGGATGTGGCGCGGGAAAATGACCTGACGCAGATCCACTCGGTAACGCTGGAACTGGGGGAAGTCTCCACGGTCATCGAATCCTATCTGCAGAACTGCTGGAAATGGGCGGTCAAAAGGGAGGGCGAAATGCTGGAGGACACACTGCTTGTGGTGGAGACCATCCCGGCGGTAACCTACTGTGAGGACTGCCGCAGAACCTACGATACGGTGGCCCATGGGAAGATCTGCCCCCACTGCGGCAGCGAGCATACGTATCTGATCCAGGGAAACGAATTTAATATCAAAGAGATTGAGGGCTGCTAGCGTCGGTGTACAAAGGGACAATACGGTCGAGAAATGACCGAAATTGCACGGTTTGAGGCGTGTTGCCCCTTGTACACCGACGCTAGTCAGCCCTCCTGCTATTTCAGGAAAGGCCAGGCGCTGGATTCTTTTGGTGTAATGTGGTATACTGATTCGCAAAAGCAGGCGGGAAGACAGTATGGAAGATACAGGAATCAGAGAACAGGTCATTCAGGAAATATGCGCGTTGGCGCGAAAATATGATGTGGATCGGGTAATTTTATTTGGCTCCCGTGCCCGGGGAGATTTCAGAAGAACCAGTGATATCGATTTGGCGGTAGAAGGGGGAGATTTTGTCCGTTTTGCGTTGGATGTGGATGAGGAGACGTCCACACTGCTGAAATTTGATATTGTAGATCTTGGCAGGAATATTCAGGAGGAGTTGTTGGAATCCATCCGAAGAGAAGGGCGTATATTGTATGAAAAAGAATGAGAATATAGCGCTTGATATTGTAAAAAGGGCTAAGGAAGATTTCTTTGACATGTTCTGCGCATTGAGAGAAGAGGTAGAACGAAATTGGCTGTGAGGAGGTAAACGATGCTTCCGGGAGAAACGATAGGAGAAATCCTCTTAAATATTGTAAAAATTTATCTGATTTTATCCTTTCTTCTGACCTGCTATTCTGTGATACGGATGTATGTGATCCGGCACAGAGCCACGGCGGTCAAATACGGGAAGGAGAGAATACAGCAACTGATCGAGCAGGGCAGATTCCGTCAGTTGCCGCTGTACACTATGGATGAGATCAGTCAGAAAAAATCGCTGGGGGAGGTTCGGCTCTCCATTTTTCCCAACGATACGGGGGAGCGGAGAAAGTATGTGATTGTCTGTCCCGGCGGCGGCTATGCCCATTGTGTGACCGGGCAGGAGGGATATCCCATCGCGGCAAAGCTCAATGAGATGGGATATACGGCTTTCGTGCTGGAGTACCGCACCGGTTTTCACTGTGGCGGCTACGCCCCCATGCAGGATCTTGCCCGGGCGGTAAAGAGCATCGAGGAACATCACGAGGAGCTGAACGTGGACCCGGAAGATTACGCTATCTGCGGATTTTCTGCCGGGGGTAATCTGGCCGGCGTCTTCGGAGGAAAGGAACACGGCTATGCGAAATACGGAGTGCGAAAGCCCGGCGCGTTGATTCTGGGCTATCCCTGGACCAACGTGAACCACTGGCTGGATCATCCCTACTGGAACATCTGGAAGGGACTGATCGGAATCTGGCTCTCCGAGCGCGGACTCCTCTTTATGTTCGGCCATTACGCCAGCCGGAAAACCAGAAGTTCCCTCTGCGTGCAGAACTATATCACGCCGGATTACCCGCCTACCTACATGATGGCCGGCAGCAACGATCTGCTGGTCCCGGCCAGCCACCACGCGGCGGTGCTGAAGCAGGCGCTGAAGCGGGAGGGCGTGCGGCATGTCTATGAGCAGTTCTGGGGCCTTCCCCACGGCATCGGCCTGGCGGTAAACACCAGGGCCGAGGGCTGGCTGGAATACGCGGTAGCTTTCTGGGAGGAGAGCGTCACACCGTCAGATGATACTTCTCCATCCAGTCATTGATCTGAATAAAATATGCCATCAACTGGGGCCCTGCCATCAGTTGTCCGAACCATGGCTTTCCCAGTTCTTTGTGGGAGGCCATGAATTTTTTTGTCTTCTTTTTGTCGATCAGCGGAGCGACGGGGGCGTTCGGATTTTCCACAATGGCGGAAAGGCGCTCCACTAGCAGCTTCTCGTAACCGGGATGATAGGTTTTCGGATAGGGGCTCTTCTTCCGGTGGAGAAGGGTTTCCGGCAGCAGGTCAGCGCAGGCGTCCCGCAGCAGCGTCTTCTCCACACCGTTCTGGTACTTCATTTCCCAGGGCACATTGAAGACGTACTCCATGATCCGGTGGTCGGCGAAGGGTACCCGGGCTTCCAGACCGGAGTACATGCTGGTGCGGTCCATCCGGTCAAGAAGCGTCTGCATGAACCACTTGATGTTCAGGTACGCTACGGCCCGCCGTCGGGAGGCCTTCGGACTCTCGCCGGGCAGTTTTGGAGCCTTTGCCAGGGATTCCTGATAGCGGTCATAGGAGTATTCGGCGAGATGAAGCCTCTGCTTTAGATCCGCATCCAGAAAGACGGTGCGGGCGGAGATGTCCGCGGACCAGGGAAATCCGTCCCGCTCCATCAGTTCCTTCCGGTAAAACCAGGGATAGCCCCCGAAAATTTCGTCGGCGCACTCTCCGGTCAGGGTAACCTTATTCTGCTTTGCCACCAGAGAGCAGAAGTAGAGCATGGAGGCGTCCACGTCGGTCATGCCTGGCAGATCCTTGGCGTCCACCGCGTCGTAGAGAGCGTCTGCCAGGGTAACCTCGTCGCATTCCAGATAGGTGTGACGGGTCCGGCAGAAGGACAGCATCTGATCCACATAGGGACGGTCCTGTTCCGGCTGGAAGGCGTTGGACTGAAAATAGATGTCGTTTTGCCGGAAATCGAAGGAGAAAGTGTTCAGGGTCTCGCCCTTTTCCCGGAGACAGGCTGCAGCCACGGCAGTCACAATGGAGGAGTCGATGCCGCCGGAGAGAAAGGTGCACACGGGCACATCCGAGACCATCTGACGTGTGATGGCGTCTCTTACCAGAAAACCGGTCTTTTCCACAGTCTCACGGTAGGAATCGGTGTGCTCGCGCGCGGTCAGTTCCCAGTACTGGCGTTCGTTGGCGCCCTCCGGGGTAAAGCGCAGGCAGCAGCCGGGGCGGACTTCTGAAAGATGTTTGAAGACACCGCATCCGGGAGTGCGAGCAGGACCGATGGCGAGAATTTCCCGCAGTCCGTCGTCGTTGATTTCCGGGACAAAGCCGGGGTAGCAGAACAGGGCTTTTGGCTCGGAACCGAAGATCAGAGTGTCGGCAAGCTGCGTGTAAAACAGGGGCTTGGTGCCGGCCCGGTCCCGGTAGAGAAGCAGTTTTTTCTCAGTCTCATCCCAGATGGCAAAGGCAAAGATGCCGTTGAGCCGCTCAACAAAATCCTCGCCGTAGCACATGTAGGCGTAGAGGATAACCTCGGTGTCTGAGGTGGTGTCAAAGACATACCCGGCGGACAGCAGCGGAGGGATCAGCTCGTCGGTGTTGTAGATTTCTCCGTTGTAGACGATGGCGCAGGTGTGGCCATGCCTGTGGCGCACCATGGGCTGGGAGCCCTTTGCGATATCCCGGATGGAGAGACGGGCATGGGAGAGACCGGTCTCCTTCCAGAGGCAGATGCCGTGGGCGTCGTTTCCCCGGCGGGTCAGCGCTTCGTGCATGTCAGTCAGCACCTGCTCCCACCGTTCTTTTTCTCTGAGGTAGTCCTGTTGAAAATTACAAAAACCAGCGATTCCGCACATAACGATGTTCCATTGCTCCTTTTATTTCCCGAAAAATTCCGGGAGAGATTCCCTTTAGTATATGCGAAAGTTCCATGAAATGATACGGGCGGCAGGAAACCTGCCGCCCGTGAGGATTTCATTGCGACTGTTTCACAGCCACTCCGTCCATATGTGCATGCTATCGATCTACTTGAATTTCTCGGCCAGCGCGCAGATCAGTTCCACGCAGTAATCCTCGCCCAGACGGCCGCTGTCCAGGGAGATGTCATAGTTGCGGTAGCTGCCCCACTCCTGATCGGTGTAATAGCGATAGTAGGTCTTGCGCTGTTTGTCTTTCTTCAGGATGCGTTTTTCGATGCCGACATCCTTCACTTCTCCGTAGCGCTCCAGCACCCGTTTCTTCCGGTGCTCCATGTCGGCGTGGATCATGACGTTGAGACATTTCATATCTGCCTTGCGCAGCAGGTAGTCCGCGCAGCGTCCCACGATCACGCAGGGACCTTTGGCCGCCGCCTCCAGAATGACATTCTTCTGGATGATGAAAATCTCGTCCTGGGGACTCTGGAAATACATGGCGCTGGCTGCCGATACATCGAACCACTTGTTGGCCGCCGACGCGTGCTCGCCCTGCTCCTCGACCATCTCCCGTGCATAGCCGCTCTCCTCCGCCACCTGGTTTACGATCTCCTGATCAAGGAAGGGGATATTCAGCTTTTTTGCTACCTTCTCCCCGATGCTGTGTCCTCCGCTTCCGAATTCTCTGCTGATAGTAATGACTGGATACATAGGAAAACCCCCTCTCTGTCATTTTTATGTATTCATTTTAGTGCAATCTGACGGGAAAGTCAATGTGATTGGGCGGCAACACTGGACATTATTTATGAAAAAATTTTAATAAATTCTTAATAGGAACTTCACGCATCTTTTGAGGGAAACCGCTATAATGGAGAACAGAGAAAAATCCCGGCGGCGGGAAGCCGGCGGATGGAGAGAAGGTAAGTTATGTTGAAGAAGCGTGCCGCGGCAGCGGCGAGAACAGAGTATCCTGCACAGGAAGACAGACAGGAAGAATCCCAGGGGACGGCGGAATACGAGGAGACCGTGGTGGAGGAAGTTTTCCAGCTCAATGAACTGGTCCCCATCCACAGCAGCGTACAGGACGATATGAAGCGGATCGCCGATATGGAGGAGGAATTTTCCCATATCATGGATCCGGTGCTTCGGATGTACAACGCGGCTATGAACGTGACGGCAACCCGCATGAGCATCATCAAGGACGAGTTCAAATACCGGGGAAAACGGTGTCCGATTCACCATATCGACACGCGGCTCAAGTCGGTAAAGAGTATTCTGGGAAAACTGGAGAAGAAGCACCTGGAGCTGTCTCTGACTTCCGCCTGCAATCATATCTTTGACATCGCCGGGGTGCGGGTGGTCTGCCCTTATATCAAGGACGTGTATCTGATCCGGGACCGACTGCTGGATCAGGACGACATTTATATCATGGAGATCAAGGACTATATCGAGCATCCGAAAAAGAACGGGTACCGGAGTCTGCACATGATCATCCGGGTGCCGGTCTATTTCATGAACAAGAAGCAGTTCGTGCCTGTGGAGGTTCAGATCCGCACCGAGGCCATGGATCTGTGGGCCAGTCTGGAGCACGACATCAAGTACAAATCCCTCTATCAGGATATCGGCGTGGATTTTACCGGGGAGCTGTTGGAGTGCAGTCAGCTGATCTACCAGGCGGAGGAGAAGATGGAGTTTATGAACAACCTGCTGGAGGACTGAGGCGGGAGCCGCAAAAAGGATCAGCTGCAAAGGAAAGCGTAAAAAAGATAGCGGGGAGGATGTCAGGGAAAATGGAACTTGCGGTCATGCATATGTCCGGCGCGTATCTCGCCCAGAACTTTTATCGGGAGCCGCTCGGCTGTCCGGACGGGGCGGGACAGGGAGCGGAAAGCCGGAGTGCGTCAGATGGTAAAACTCCGGGAACGGAAAGCCGGGGAGCGGAAATCGGAAACGTCGGGATCCGGGAAATCGACTGCCGGGATATTGAGGGGACCAGGAGCTACTGCGATGATCGGGCGAAGGAGCGGCTGCGGGAGCGGATTGCGGACGCCCCTTTTTCCGGGATTCATTTTCTGGATTCCGGCAATTATCACTATCTTTCGCTCCTGTGGCTGGAGAAGATCACAGAGCCCTTTTCCCTGGTGCTCGTTGACCATCATCCCGATATGCAGCGGCCTGCCTTCGGGGATATCACTTCCTGCGGCGGCTGGGTGCGGGAAGCCCTTCTGACCCATCTCTGTCTGGAGCGGGTGTATGTGGCGGGCGTGGAACCGGAGTTGTTGGAACAGGAGGGGATTCTTACCGGGGTTACCGTCTCCGGGGAGAAGGCGGATTTTCCGGTGGAGCGTGTACATGTGGGGCTGTCCGGACTGTGGGAGAGAGGCGGAAGCGGGGAAGAACACCGGAGGCCGGTCTATCTCTCCATCGACAAGGATGCCTTGAGGAGACAGGACGCCCGCTGTGACTGGGATCAGGGAGAGATGTCCATGGAAGAGCTCTTTGGTCTGCTGGATCAGATTGCCGGTCACTGCCGGATTCTCGGAGCCGACGTCTGCGGCGAGAACCCGGACGATGAAAGCGGCGAGGACGCTGAGGTCAACAATCGGACCAACCGGCGGCTTGCCGAAAAACTGCTGGATTGCATGAGCGCGTCCTGGTAAGGCGGTTTTGACCGGTCCCGGACTTTTCCGGGATATCAGAAGGTCAAAGGTCGCCCGAGGCCGCGGATCCCTCACCGGGCAGCTGCAGACGGAGCAGTTCCCAGCGGGAGGAGGTTTTCGTCTTTCGGAAAATATTCTGCAGATGCTTCTGAAGCGTGCTGTCGGTGATCCCCAGAGACTGGGAGATCTCGGTGTTGTCCCGGTAGGCGTAGATCATGCAGAGAATTTCATATTCCCTCGGGGTCAGGCTGCAGGTTTTCTGCAGCTTTTTTGTAAAGTTCTCCGAGAAAGTCCGGGGAGTTTCTCTGGTCAGGCGGTACAGCACCGCGTTAAAATGGGTGCCCAGGGTACGCAGGTGGAACATGTCCTCTCCGTCGAAGGGCCGGTCCTCCCGGGTCTGGAACAGGGTCAGCACGCCGAGAAACTGCTGCTGATAGACGCTGGCGTACTGGAGACTGTCAAAAATGTGAAAAGGTTTGTAGCAGTGCAGGTACAGGGGAGCGGAGAGACGCTTCTGCTCCGGTATCAGATCGCTCTCCTTGATCAGCTGGGGTTCCCGGGAGTGGATCAGCCAGAGCAGCTGATCTTCCTCGGCCTCCTTCAGGTAAGCCTCCTCCGCGGCGCAGAAGTCCTCGGGATAGCAGATGGGACTGGAAAGGCACGGACCCTCCGCGGTGTCGTCCCTCAGCAGAATGCTGGCGTAGCTGAAGGGGAGCAGCAGTTTCAGCCGGGGCAGAAACTGGTTTTTCAGATCCTCAGCGCTGGTGCACTGATACAGGTCGTAGAGAATATCGTTGAAAATCAGAAAAATGTTTTTGTCCATGGCCGCCTCCAGGTTGTCTGATGTGTTGTGGGGTAACTGCTTTGCCGTCCTGATTCATGAGAAACAAATTTTGGGGTATTATATCACGCTAAATACTCAAAGGATAAAGGAAATCGAAAAAACAAAGCGTATACAAAGGCGTATTCATTGCTGACAGGTAATGAATGCGCCTTTTTCCGTTATGGGCCGGACAGCGGTTCCCAGAACGGATGCCCGCAAAAGGAAAGGAGAACATATTATGGCAGAAAAAGCACAGGTAATCAAGGATCTGGACAGGGTCATCTCTCTGATTGAGACGGACAGCAAGGACATTCCGGCGGAGGAGAAAAAGAAGATGGTGGCGGAGACGCTGGACCATTTTGACAATTATGTGAGCCCCGGCTGGCTGAAATACCGGAAGTCGGTTTCTTCCGATTCCGAGCAGGGAGCGGTGCTGGAGTGGGAGGATGAAGGCGCCTACTGTTACGGATTGAACGGAGAGAAATTCATCGACTGTCTGGGAGGTTTCGGCATCTATACCTGCGGACATCGGAATCCGGAGATCCTCAAGGTTGTGAAGGCCCAGCTGGATCATCAGGCGCTGCATTCCCAGGAACTGCTGGATCCGCTTCGGGGATATCTGGCAAAGGCGGTGGCAGACATCACGCCGGGAGATCTGCAGTACTGCTTCTTTACCAACGGCGGCGCCGAGGCGGTGGAGATGTCTCTGAAGCTGGCGCGAATCGCCACCGGCGGCAGATGGTATATCTCCACGGTGGGCGCTTTCCACGGGAAATCCATGGGAGCCATCTCCGTGGGCGGCAAGGGAACCTACCGGGTGCCCTACACGCCGATGGTACAGCAGATCCAGCATGTGGAGTACGGAAACGCGGAGGATATGAGAAAGGCCATCCGCAATCTGCAGGCAGTGGGCGAGAAGGTGGCAGCCGTGATTCTGGAGCCGATCCAGGGCGAGGCCGGCGTCATCATTCCGCCCGAGGGATATCTGGCAGAGGTGCGCAAGATCTGTGACGAGTACGGCGTGGCGCTGATTTTCGACGAGATTCAGACCGGTATGGGACGTACCGGCACCATGTGGAGATGTGAGGCGGAGGGTGTTACCCCCGACATCATGACCTTCGGCAAGGCCTTCGGCGGCGGCATCATGCCGATTACCGGTATCATCTGCAAGCCCAAGATGTGGGTACAGGATCTGATCGACAACCCCTGGCTGCTGGGATCTCCCACCTTCGGCGGAAACCCGGTATGCTGCGCGGCAGCCATCGCCACCATCAAATACATGCTGGAGAACGATATTCCCGGCGTCTGCAGAGAAAAGGGAAAATTCCTCAAGGCGGGACTGGAGAGCCTGGCAGAGAAGTATCCGGAAATCATTCAGGAGGTCCGGGGCACGGGCCTGATGCTTGCGGTAGAGTTCCACACTTCCGATCTCGGTTACGAGTGCGCGAAAGGACTCTTCGCCAGAAGAGTGCTGACAGCCGGAACGCTGGTCAACGCCAAGACCATCCGTTTCGAGCCCACAGCAGTGATCTCGGAGCAGGATATGAAGGACGTAATCAGCCGGATGGATGAGGCGCTGGCAGATGTGAAGAAGGCCATGTGACGGTTTGAAAGAATACAGTGAATAGACAGTGAATAGAGCAGGAGGTATGAGGATGGAATTACAGAAAATGTTTATCGACGGCTCCTGGGTGGAGGGCAGCGGAGGAAAGTCCGCTCCCACCTACAACCCCGCCAACGGAGAAATTCTTGCCATGATGACGGAAGGCACGGAGGAGGATGTGAAAAAAGCTGTGGCGGCGGCAAAGAAATCCTTTTACGAGACCCGTGAGTGGCGGGATATGGATGTGCAGGTCAGAAGCGATATGATCCTGAAGATTGCCGACGCCATCGAGGCGGAGAAGGATGTCTTCGCGAAGCTGGACTGCCTGGATCTGGGCAAACCTCTGCGGGAAGCGGAGGCTGATGTGGACGACGCGATCCACTGTTTCCGCTACTACGCCGGGGCCATGAAGACGCCCTGTGGCGGCTATTATGAGGTAAACGAGGGCTTCGGAAAGATGCACACCTACACGATTCATGAGCCGGTGGGCGTCTGCGGTCTGATTACCCCCTGGAACTATCCGCTTTTGATGGGCGTGTGGAAACTGGCGCCGGCTCTGGCGGCGGGGAACAGCGTGGTGTTCAAGCCCAGTTCCAACTGCGTGCTCTCCAGCGTGCACCTCTTCGAGATTTTTGAGAAGGTGGGACTGCCGAAGGGCTGCGCGAACCTGGTACTCGGCCCCGGCTCTGTGGTGGGCAATACCCTGGCAGAGAGCGAGGATGTGGATATGATTACCTTTACCGGAAGCACCGAGGTGGGACAGAGCATCATGCGGGCGGCAGCCGGAAATATCAAGAAGATCGGTCTGGAGCTGGGCGGAAAATCCCCCAACGTGATCTTCGCGGACGCGGATCTGGACGGCGCTGTGGAGTGGGCCATGATCGGCATTTTCCTGAATCAGGGCGAGGTCTGCGCGGCGGGTTCCCGGATCATCATCGAGAAGAGCATCAAGGACCGTTTCCTGGAGAAGCTGATCAAAAAGACGAAGGCCATGACCATCGGAGATCCCATGAAAAATCCCGATATCGGTCCTCTGGTCACGGAAGGGCATATGAAAAAGGTGCTGGATTACATTGACAAGGGCGTGGCGGAAGGCGCGAAGCTGGTCTGCGGCGGAAAGCGCTACACCGAGGGGGAGTGCGCCAACGGTTACTATGTGCTCCCCACAATTTTTGACGGATGTACTTCCGATATGACCATCGTGAAGGAGGAGATCTTCGGACCGGTGGTTACGATTCAGACCTTCGAGACGGAGCAGGAGGCCATTGATCTGGCAAATGAGACCGAGTACGGTCTGGCGGGCGCGGTCTTTACCACCGATGGCGCAAGAGCCCTGCGGGTCATCAGGGAAATCCGGGCCGGCATTACCTGGATCAACTGCTACAACCCCACTTACAACGAGGCGCCCTGGGGCGGCTACAAGCGCTCCGGCATCGGGCGTGAGCTGGGAATCCATGGCCTGGAGGAGTACCAGGAGGTCAAGCAGATCAACATCAACCTGAACCCTGGAACAGTGGGCTGGTATGTGAACGAATAAGAAAAAACGCGGAAAGGAAGTAGAGGAGACATGCTGAGAACAGACTTACCTGAGATTGTTACGGAGACACTGCCCGGGCCGAAAGCCCAGGCGTTGATTGACCGGAGGGCAGCCGCCACGCCCTCCGCCATCGGCTGTGCCTATCCCCTGGTTATTGACCGGGGCGAGGGCGCAATGATTGAGGATGTGGACGGCAATAAATTCCTCGACTGGGTCGGCGGCGTCGGCGTTCTGAATATCGGATACAGTCAGCCGGAAATTGTGGAGGCGGTAAAGGAGCAGGCGGACAGATATTTTCACTGCATGTTCAATATCGGCACCCACGAAGGCTATGTGAAACTGGCGGAGAAACTCTGTTCCATCGCCCCGGTAAAGGGCGAGAAGAAGAAGGCCTTCTTTGCCAACAGCGGAGCGGAGGCCGACGAGAACGCGGTAAAGATCGCGAAGGCCTTTACCGGAAGGGAAAATATCATCGTATTTTCCGGCGCTTTCCACGGCCGTACCCTTCTCACCATGTCCATGACGGCGAAGAAGGCCTACGCGGTGGGCATGGGCCCCTTCCCCTATGGAATTTTCCGGGCAAAATTTCCATACTATTATCGTAACCCGGAGGGGATGCCACAGGAGGACGCCTGCGGCTACTATATCTCTTCCATCTACGATGTATTTGAACAGTGCGCTCCGGCGGACACCATAGCTGCCATCGTGGTGGAGCCCCTTCAGGGAGAGGGCGGTTTTATTCCCGCGCCCATCGAGTGGATCAGAGAAGTGTGGAAAATCTGTGATGAGAATGGCATTCTGCTGATCGCGGATGAAGTGCAGTCCGGATTCTGCCGGACCGGCCGAATGTTCGCCTCCGAGTACTGGAAGGAGGCCGGCGTAGAACCGGACATCATCGCCACCGCAAAATCCATCGCCGCCGGCGTGCCCCTGTCCGCCATCGTGGCGAGGGAGGAGATCATGGAGGC
>ERZ1643246.4074-NODE-4074-length-11906-cov-10.375665_pt1 | contig 11906 bp, 10 predicted proteins | sample MGYA00579265_ERZ1643246 | MGnify/ENA primary metagenome ERZ1643246 (study PRJEB29033, sample SAMEA4952261) | chicken gut metagenome | biome: Broiler Chicken; feature: Gastrointestinal Tract; material: Caecum | place: Ireland | collected 2018 | study: Broiler...
ATCCCGTTCATCTCCTGATACAGACGCTTTGCATAGCTGTCAGTCATACCGCACACATAATCTGTCACAAGGAGGAGGCGGAGATACAATTTCTCCGCTTCATTCTTTCCTTCCGCCTGCAGTCTGTAAGCATTTTTGTAGTTGTCAGAGATGAAGGAAACCACGCGTCTGTCGATCGTATCCTGTCTGACGTCTGTATCGTAATAGAGCACAGCCCTGACCAGTTTATCCATAAGGTTGTCAAGAATAGCAGACTCCGCCACTTCCATCTTGTAGATCTCCATGGAAGAAAACACATACCGGTAAGCCATATCTCCCAGCAGATCCATCAGTTTCTCCCCATAAGTTCCGTAAAACAGATCCTGTCCGAATGTTCCGGCCATGATACTGTCATAGTTCGAAGTAAATCCATATGTAGCACAGCTGATCAGGAAGCCCTGAGCGCTTATGATCCAGTTCTTTACCGCATAAGATTCCGGATTGCTGACTTCTTTCTTCTGCCCCCGCTCATAAAACCGGCGCAGCTTTTCCAACGGTTTGAACGAAGACTCCGGACAGGCACGCTCCAGCGGTGCCAGTTCTCTCTCCAATGTGTGATATGAAATAAATCCTTTTACAAATGCATCTTCTATATCGGCTGTCTTATATGCCAGATCATCAGCCGCTTCCAGAATATAAGTCAGCGGATGTCTGTTGCCGCCCGCTCCCGTCGCTTCGGTCACACGGCGGAAAACCTCTTCATCCGCAAGGTAATATCCCATTTTCTTATCCTTGATATTTCCGCTGTCTCCGCAGATCCCGGTAGACGGAACTGGATATTTGATAATGGTATTGAGCAGTGCATATGTCAGATTCATTCCGTGCTCGTCTACCAGATAATGCAGTTTTGTTACAAGCCGGAGCGCCTGAGCATTTCCTTCAAAATGATAGAAATCCTGCTTCATCTGTTCGCTCAGCATATCTTCTGCAGCCTGCCCCCTAAAAGACAGCTTAGGCAGATTTCTGGCAAACCATTCACGGATCGCCACCTCGCCGAAATGACCGAAAGGCGGATTCCCTATATCATGGATCAGGCCCGCGCACTCAAGTATATGTGAAATATCTTCCTTCATATGCGGCGCAAATCCGGAATTTCTGCGAAATTTCAAAATATTTTCCCCGATATTCTGTCCAAGTGATTTTCCAAGAGAAGACACTTCCAGAGAGTGGGTCAATCTTGTCCTGATAAAATCACTCTGGTCAAGAGGGAATACCTGTGTCTTATCCTGCAGGCGGCGGAATGACGCGCTGCCGATAATTCTGTGGTAATCCTTTTCAAACTCACTTCTCAGATCCGTGGATTTCGATCTTCCCGAACCTTCCCGCTCCCGTTTCGGGGACAGAAGCGTTCTCCACTCCATCTTGCGTCTCCCCTTTCCCATCTGTAGTGACAGCTCAGAGTTCTCGATCAGTCGAGATAGATCGGCGGCTCATACGCCTTGCCCAACAGCGCCTTTTTACGCTCCTGAAGCCCAAGGAACGCCCACTCTGTCATATCCGTCCATTTATGGATCGTACGGTCGTATACCTGCACATATCCGATCCTTGTGGGATGCATCCGGACACTGTTAGACTGATATTCTCGTCCCGTATACGGATTAACCTCTCCGGCTTCTCGATCTTCATCTGCATCCTCATGCGAAATAACCGGTTCAAAATCAGTTCTGTCCTCTGCTTCCGCCTCCGGCTCCTGAGTCACTTCCGGCTCTTCTTCTGAAATATGTTCTTCCTCATATTGCGGCTGCTCCTGAGCCGCCCGGGCAGTCTCCTCCTTACGCGCTTCTTCTTCACGGTGTTTTCTTCGCAGGAAAATTCCTCCAAAGCGCTCTTTTTTCGGCTTCTCCAGCTCTTTTTTAATTTCCTCCACCGGTTCTCCGGCTTTTGCATTTTCTTCCAGCTCAGAGAGTTCCTGATGCATCTCATAAAGCTCTCCAATCGTCATATCTCTTTCATCCGGAGCAGCTGCATCCGTATCCGGAAGTGCTTCTGTCTCTGGAACTGTATTTTCTTCCGTCTCACTCTCCTGTACAGCCTCTCCTGTTTCTGCAGGCTGTTCTTCCGGCCGCACAGTTTCCGCTTCCGCACGTGCTGTTTTCTCCGCCTGTTTCTTTTCCACCGCATCAGTACGCGCGATCGCAGCCATCTCAAGCGCCGCCGTGCTTCTTGGCTGTACCGGAGCTTCAGACATAATGCTTAAGTGAAAAGGACAGTCGAGGATCCGCGCAATCATGCGCATATCCTGTTCCTGAAAATTATCTCTCCCGAGACGCTGGGTCAGGTTCTGCCTTGACATCTTTTTGCCAGTCCGGACTTCGATCAGCTCTGCCAGCTGTTTAATTGTCATTCCTTTTCTCCCCAGAATGATCTTGACCTGTTCACCAAATGTTAAATCTTCCATGGTTTTCCTCCTTATGTATTCTTTATATTCCCCAATGGTATGTTTTCCTGTTTCCTATTGCCCGAGATACTCCTCCAGCGTGATTCCCCGCTCTGTGATTTCTTTTGCCACATCTTTTCCCACATACCGATAATGCCATGGTTCGTAGATAATACCGGTTACATCGGATTTTTCCGGCGGATACCGAAGTATAAATCCGTATTCCCAGCAATGTTCCATCAGCCACTTCTGCTCTGCCGTATCCCCCTGCCGGTCATCCAGCTCACCGTATGATGTGGAAATAATATCTACGGCAAGACCGGTCGCGTGCTCGCTTGTTCCCGGCAGCGCAACCGAAGTACTTGTCTCCTGATACGCCTGAAGCGGAGTCATTTTCTGATTCAGTCTGTTCTGCATAGATGCATTGAATGTCTCGATCTGCTGATCATAAGAACGATAGGCCGAAGTAACATACATACTCAGCCCCTGAGCCGCTCCGTCATCAAGCATCTGCTTCAGATCTGCAATAATCCTGTCATCCACCGGATAGCCCGGTGATATCTCCGTCAGTTTTTCAGGAGTATAGGCCGGATCCAGCGGATGATCCTCGTTCACAAGGATCAGCTGCCAGCCGTCCGCATCTGAAGCCAGTGTTTCCGTATTTTCTTCTACGGCTTTTTCTTTCTTAATCTGCTCTCTCAGATCTTCATTTTCCGCGGTCAGCTCTGCCTCCGACGCCGCTGCTTCTGCTCGTTCCTCCGAAACGACCCGGTACGCCGCCAGAGATGTGATCAGCACACCCGCCGCAAGCCCCAGCGCAGCACCCATTCCCGCTTTCTTTAACTTGTGTATATCAAAATTAAAATTTATCATAATGTCAACTCTGTGTGTAATTCCGTATCAATTTCCTCGTCTGTAGTACAGACTGCCATTCTGTACGGGAAATCCGGCATACAGTATTCCCTGCAGCGGTAGACTTCCTTAAATTCCTCCGGCTGCCGGATGAGCACCGGCGGTTCTCCCATCCGTATACAAAATGAGTTTACCGGAAGGGCCATGCCTTTTCCGGTCGCTTTCATAAAACTCTCTTTAAGCACCCAGTACCGGAAGAAAAGTTCCCGGCGGGCATCTTCCGTACCTGCTCCCGCAATCGTTTCATACTCTTCCCTGCAGAAAGCGCGTGCGGCAACATTCATTCTGAGTTTTCCGAGTTTCTCTACATCACATCCGACCTGCACCGCCTTCCCGTCTGTGCAGACTGCACACATAACACAGGTTCCCGAATGTGAGAAGTTATGGGCGGTTTCTTCCGGCAGCCCGTATTTTTCACAGATTTTCTGCCACAACGCCCACACGCCTATACTCTGCGCCTTCATCTGGACAAGCCGGAGCGCGTCAGCCTTTTTCTGCCGGGACTCCGGAACATTCCTGTAATATCTTTCATAACATTCCTGTTCCAGAAGCGGCGTGACATCCGCGATCCATGCTCTAACCATCTTTTATCCTTTCATATATCTGACTTCAAAAGTCTCGATCGTGATCGGTTTGTTGAACAAAGTTCCCTGAGCATAATCACAGCCCAGCTCTTTCAGAACATTTAACTGATCCTGAGTCTCCACTCCTGATGCCTGTACAAACGCTCCAAGCTGTCTGCAGATGTCTATTACCGCCTGAGCAACAATACGGCTGCGCGTATTGCCGACAATATTCGTGATCAGGCTTTTATCCAGTTTCAAGCCGTCAAATTCCATCAGAGAAAGGATGGAGAAACTGGAATCTTTCGCCCCGAAATGATCCAGTATAACACGGACATTTGCCTTGCGGATCTTACTGCTCGTCTCAGCAAGCATCTCCTGATTCATATCGCTTCCGGACTCAGAGACTTCCACTTCCAGATACTCGCATCTGACATGATATTTCTCTATCAGATGCAGCATCTTATCTGCAATGCTCTCCTGCTTCAGGGTAGCACCTGCAAAATTCACTGCTATCGGAATCAGCGGAATGCCTTCCACCTCCCACCTGTGAAGAGTCTTACACACTTCCTCAAACACATACAGATCAAGATAATGCGACAATTTTGTTTCTTCCAGAAGATTAATATATCTTCCCGGATTGACAATACCCAGATCCTTATGGTGATATCTCACTACAGCCTCTGCCTCGGCAACATTTTCCGTCATTGTATCTATTTTCGGTACAAGACAGACAATAAAATTGCCGTGTTCCAGATCTTCCAGAAGATCCTGTTTGATAATCGGCTCATGATGTCCTTTCTTGAGGTTTTTATAATATTTCTTCTTTTCCTCGCGCATTATGACTTCTGCATTATTCACCAGTTTTTCAACATCAATGTCAACTTTCTCCCACGCGTATCCGATAGATACAAGGCCGAGGCTGATATTGTCAAGCTTGGTATGTGCAGCATAGACCTGTTTTGTAAAATCTTCATATGTTGTATTTTCGACCAGTACAAGATACTGGTCGCCTGTCATTCTATATACCTCGCCGCTGTGGAAATACTCCTGCAGTACTTCTCCAACACGGATTATGACCTCATCACCGTAGTCTCTTCCGAACTCTTTGTTAAAATTCTTCAGGCCGTTGATATCAATGGAAAGAGCTCCCAGAGATTTAAGCTCGCTGCTTTTGACATTTTCCAGATAATCGACCAGACTGTTCCGGTTGAGAAGACCCGTCAGGTCATCGTGATAGCTGAGATATTCCTGCTGTTTCTGCATCTTCTGAAGTGCAATCGCCTGCGGAATATATGGAAGGAGCGCCCTCATAAGGTCAAGGGTGCACCCGCCCCTGTGCACGCCGGCAACAGCCAGAATCGCCGTTGTATCATCACTGATCTGTCTGAATACACTGTAACAGTCTGATGTGGTATCCGTAATCTCCGTTTTCATCCACTTAGGCTGCTGGTCTTCGGGAAGCAGCTTCAGACGATCCCGCTGCCACTCGACATTCTCTGCACACCACTCATAGATTGTCTCGATGTCTCCCTGTTCTTTCTCAATATAATAAGCGTACTCTGAATCGTAGTAATCACGAACAGTGCTCAGGACATCGTTCATGATCTCTGCAAGAGAACGTGGTTTATAGCTTTCACTCATCTTTTTCTCTCCCCTGTCATGTTTCGACAAAATATAGCAAAAAATGCATTTTCTGCATTTACAAAGGCATTTTTATTGTAGTATAGGCAACCTGAAAATGCAAGATAAAACTAGGGAGAACCGGACGGACTCACTGCCGCCGGTTCCCCCTGTCTCTCATTCTTATCCTTTTTTTCGCAGGAATCAGATATTTTATGAATTCTTCATAATGACGCTCTCGACTACGTCCGCCACATGCTCGCAGGCATCAGCACATCTCTCCAGATAAATATAGATATCTCTCCACGCAATGATCTTCAGCGGATCGTCAGACTCGGTATACAGCCCTCTTACACTCTGCATAAACATTTTATCCGCTGCTTCCTCAAGATCATTGATCCGGATCACAAGCTGCTTGATACTTTTCGATCTCTTGAAATTTCTGAATTCCTGAAGGAGCTCCTTCAGTGCATCGCAGCACTGAATAATAATATCCGTCATTTTCAGAGCGTTGGGCTCTATATCCTGCACATTGTTCATATAGACCCTGAGCATGACATCCTCTACCTTATCTGTCACATTATCAATATTCTGGCTCAGGGAAACAATATCCTCGCGCTCGATGGGCGGCAGGAATTCCTTTGCCAGATGATCCAGCATATCATGCTTCTTTGCATCCGCGCTGTGCTCTACCTCGTGAATCATGTCAAGCTGTTCTTTTAAATTCTCCGGCTTAAAATTCTCAAGTGCCGCTTTTAACATCTGCGCGGCACGGCAGGAATCCTCTGCACACGCCACAAAATTATCAAAGTAAAACGAATCCTGTTTCTTTGCCATTTTTCTTTCCTCCTATTGCCTTCTCTCTGGGAAGTATTCCCCGGAAAGCATCCTTCTTCCGGCTTTGTCCGGTGTCAGAATACCATAATAAATATTTTTGCTACCACAAAACTGATAAGCCCGCAACCCGGAAATGTAAAGATCCATGTCAGCATCATATCCTTTACAACGCCGAAATTAATTGCAGAAAGCCTCTTTACAGCCCCCACACCCATGATCGCGCTCGTCTTCGTGTGTGTGGTTGATACCGGAATACCGAATACGCTGGAAAGCAGCAGACACACCGCGCCCGCCAGATCGGCGGAAAAGCCCTGAAATTTCTCCAGCTTTACCATATCCATGCCCACTGATTTAATAATCTTCTCGCCGCCTACACTCGTGCCGACACCCATGACCGTACTGCACAGCAGCATCAGCCAGACCGGTATGAGCATACCTTCCACACTGCTCTGTCCGTTACAGAACGCAACGCCCAGAAACAGTACGCCGATAAATTTCTGTCCGTCCTGAGCTCCGTGCATAAAGCTCATAAATGCCGCGCCGAAGATCTGCGCCACGGTAAAGAACCCGTTGGTCTTCCTGCGGTCCATGGCTGCGCAGATTACTGTGATAATCCTGCAGATCACCCAGCCCATAAAAAAGCCGAGCGCAAGACTTAAAACCAGTCCGTAAAGCACTTTGACCCACTCATCGAAATTAACACCGCCCACACCGTTGTGTATAGCGATTGCAGCTCCTGTAAGTCCCGCAATAAGGCTGTGGCTCTCACTGGTCGGTATTCCGAATACAGAAGCCGCCACACTGTAGACTACGATTGAAAACAGCGCCGCACACAGAGCGATCAGTGCTTCATCTGTCTGTCCGCCGAAATCGACCATATTACTGATCGTTGACGCAACCGAGCTGTTAATATGCGTCATTACAAGTACTCCAAGGAAATTAAATACCGCGCTCATCATGATTGCGGTCCTGACTTTCAGGCATCTCGTCGCAATACATGTAGCAATTGCGTTTGGGGCATCTGTCCATCCGTTTACGAATATAACGCCCAGCGTGAGCAGTACCGTCACCATCAGCACAGGATTGGAAAATACCTGCTGACAAAATCCCGCAAAAGAAACGTCCATAATTTCTCCCTCTTTGCTTATATTTAATTTTGGCCGGACATCCTCACGGATATCCTGTTTTGCATAAAAAGACCGGCATGCCGGTGCCGGATATTTTACGCAAAATTAACTTAAATATAACATTCGGCCGCTGAAGTGTCAACGGCCGAATTATTTCTTAGCAAAAAAATAGCACGCGCCTTCACAGTTCAGGCGCGCCATTCGCAAAGCCGCACTGCGTGCTTTTCGCGGCTTCCGCCGCTTCTTTGCACTCCGTCCACAGTTCAGACGCGCCATTCGCAAAGCCGCACTGCGTGCTTCTCGCGGCTTTCGCCGCTTCTTTGCTCATATACAGGCGCTCACTCCATGAAAAAAACCGTGTAAAAACTCATGCGAGCATGGTTTTGTACACGGTTTTCTCCATGGCTGAACTGTTACTATAAGTTCCACTTTTTATCCTGGGCTACGCGGAGTCTGTTCATCGCGCGGGCAAGGGATGCCTGTGTGTGATAGTACTCCTGTATGCTCTGTTTCTGCCGCATCTGTTCTTCTGCGCGTTCCTGCTGTTCCTGTGCGCGGCGGACGTCGATATCCTCCGGTCTTTCGGCAGTATCCACCAGCAGCGTGACACGGTTATTCACGATTTCTGCAAACCCTGTTCCGACTGCAAGATCCCGCCAGTCGTCCTCGCCTGCGAGCTGCACTTTTGCAGTTCCCACAACAATGGCAATAACCATATTTTCATGGTTGGGCAGGATTCCCTTCTGTCCGTCCGGAGCGGGAATGATAAGTTTTCTGCAGCGGCCTTCATAAAAGACTTTATCGCTTGCTATGATCTTCAGACCAAATGTATCCATTATGCATACACTCCTGTTCTATTCTGCAGTCTTATGCTTCTGCTGCTTCTGCCGCTTCCGCTTTTGCTTTCTCAATCACATCATCGATAGTTCCCACATTAAAGAATGCGGATTCCGGATACTCATCCATCTCTCCATCGATAATCATCTTAAAGCCGCGGATCGTCTCTTTCAATGGTACGTATTTACCCGGGATTCCAGTAAATGTCTCAGCTACAAAGAACGGCTGTGACAGGAATCTCTGAATTTTTCTTGCACGCATAACAGTCGCCTTATCCTCATCGGAAAGCTCTTCCATACCGAGAATTGCGATGATATCCTGCAATTCTTTATATTTCTGGAGAATCGCGATAACCTTATTCGCTACTTCATAGTGCTCTTCGCCCACAATTTCAGCTTCCAGAATACGTGAACTGGACTCAAGAGGATCTACGGCCGGATAAATACCCTGCTCTACGATCTTTCTGGAAAGCACGGTCGTTGCATCCAGATGAGCAAACGTTGTCGCCGGAGCCGGGTCTGTCAGGTCATCCGCCGGCACATAGACTGCCTGTACGGAGGTAACAGAACCGTTCTTCGTGGAAGCAATACGCTCCTGAAGCTCACCCATTTCAGTTGCCAGAGTAGGCTGGTAACCTACGGCTGAAGGCATACGTCCGAGCAGTGCGGACACCTCGGAACCTGCCTGTGTAAAACGGAAAATATTATCGATAAACAGAAGCACGTTTCTGTGTTCTTCATCACGGAAATATTCTGCCATTGTCAGTCCTGTCTCCGCAACACGCATACGTGCTCCGGGGGGCTCGTTCATCTGTCCGAACACTAAGGCTGTTTTAGCCAGTACTCCGGACTCTTTCATCTCGGACCAGAGGTCGTTTCCCTCACGGGAACGCTCTCCTACTCCTGTGAAGATCGAATATCCGCCATGCTCTGTTGCAATGTTGCGGATCAGTTCCTGAATAAGTACTGTTTTACCTACTCCAGCACCTCCGAAGAGTCCGATCTTACCGCCCTTTGCATACGGAGCCAGAAGGTCGATAACCTTAATTCCGGTCTCCAGAATCTCGACAACCGGACTCTGATCCTCGAATGAAGGCGGGTCTCTGTGGATTACCCATTTCTCGGAATCCGTGATCTCGTCTCCGTCGTCAATCGTCTCGCCGAGCACATTGAAAAGTCTGCCGAGAGTCTTCTCTCCGACAGGAACTTTAATGCCGGCTCCTGTAGCTGTAACTTCCATATCCTTGTGAAGGCCTTCACTCGCTGCCAGCATAAGACAGCGCACCTCATTGTTGCCGAGGTGGGAGGCAACTTCCATAATGCATTTCTTGCCGTTATTTTCAACTTCAAGCGCATCTTTGATAAAGGGAAGCTCGCCGTCTTCAAATACTACGTCAACGACAGGTCCCATGACCTGTGTGATTCTTCCTTTATTCATAATCATTCTCACTTTCTTTCCAAAAGTATCCTTCTACTTCTTCTGCGCCCTGGCGCCGGCACAAACTTCAGTGATCTCCTGTGTGATCGCTGCCTGACGTGCCCTGTTATATACAATAGACAGATCCCTGATCAGATCCTGTGCACTGTCTGTTGCGGATTTCATCGCCATCATACGGGCATTATGCTCGCTTGCATACGCCTCTACAAGACAGCCGTATATCATACCGGTCACATAGTTCGGAACGATACTGTCCATAACCGCCTCGGCGGAAGGATACAGTTCGATCGACTCGCGATGTACATTAAGAGGCATCTTCATCTCATTGAAAGAACTTCTCTCAAGGGGCAGAAGCTTAATTACTTCTGCTTCCGACTGGACCGAATTCTCCATCCTTGTATATACGATATAGATTTCATCCAGTTCTCCCTTTTCAAACTGATCCAGCAGTACGCCCGAGATATCTCTTGCCCGGTGCATGGTCGGCTTCTGAACTGTATACTGAAAATTCGTATCTATTTCCACGCCGTGCTTTGCAAAATAATGCCGTCCCAGTTCACCTACAATAAAAAGTTTGTGTATTCCCGGTCTTGACAGAATTTCTTCTTCCAGCTTGACAATATTATGATTGTATGCCCCTGCAAGTCCTTTGTCGGCAGTGACAACGATAGAACCGATTTTTCTCTCTTCCGGCGGGATATCCTCCCTCTTCACAAAATAGTTATGCTCAAGTTCGGGAAGGTGTCGGAGAATTCTCGATATTTCTCCCTGCAGTGCGTAGAAATAAGGCTCTGTATCCTGCAGTTTTTTCTTCGCCTGTGTCATCTTGGAAGAAGAGATCATATACATCGCATTTGTGATTTTCATCGTGTCTTTGACACTGTTGATACGGCTCTGTATCTCTCTGATATTTGCCATCTTATCACCTGCTCTTCTTGTACTCTTTTGCAGTCTCCACGATCTTCTCAATAAGCTCGTCAGACAGCACTTTCTTTTCTTCGATCTCCTGTCCGATCTCCGGATGCGCGGTATCGAAATATGTCAGCATATCCGCCTGGAACTTCTTGATCTCTTTCTTATCGATTCCGAGAAGTACTTTATGTGTTGCCGCACAGAGAGTGATAACTTTCTCGTGCAGTGACAGCGGATGATACAGAGGCTGTTTTAACAGCTCCATCAGTCCGCTTCCGTATTCCAGCTGCTCCTTTGTGGCTGCATCCAGATCTGAGCTGAACTGTGTAAACACTTCCATCTCTCTGTACTGTGCCAGATCGATACGGATACTTCCCGAAGCCTTCTTCATCGCTTTTGTCTGCGCAGCTCCGCCCACACGGGATACAGAAAGTCCTACATTGACTGCAGGTCTCATTCCCGATGCGAAAAGTCCGCTCTCCAGAAAGATCTGTCCGTCTGTAATAGAAATTACGTTTGTCGGGATATATGCAGATACATCTCCCGCCTGTGTCTCAATGATCGGCAGCGCAGTGATGGAACCGCCGCCTTTCTCCTCACTTAAGCGGCTGGAACGTTCCAGCAGTCTTGAATGAAGATAGAATACATCTCCCGGATATGCCTCACGTCCCGGAGAACGTCCGAGGAGAAGCGACAGTGCACGGTATGCTACCGCGTGCTTGGACAGATCATCATATACGATCAGGACATCTTTGCCCTGATACATGAAATACTCTGCCATGGCAGTTCCCGCATACGGGGCAATATACTGCAGCGGAGCACAGTCGCTGGCTGTAGATGATACTACGATCGTATAATTCATTGCGCCATGCTCTTTCAGAGTATTGACAACCTTTGCCACTGTAGACGCTTTCTGTCCAATAGCTACATAGACACAGATCACGTCTTTGCCTTTCTGATTCAGGATAGTATCCATAGCAATGGATGTCTTTCCTGTCTGACGGTCGCCGATGATCAGCTCACGCTGACCGCGTCCGATCGGGAACATGGCATCGATAGAAAGGATACCTGTCTCCAGCGGAACACTGACTGACTTTCTGTCCACGATTCCGGGAGCTTCCTGCTCGATCGGGCGGTAATCGTCCACCTCAATATCTCCGCGCCCGTCGATTGCCTCGCCCAGCGCGTTGACAACTCTTCCTATATATTTATCGCCGACAGGTACGCCGGCTTTCTTGCCTG
>ERZ1643246.4075-NODE-4075-length-11905-cov-8.743629_pt1 | contig 11905 bp, 10 predicted proteins | sample MGYA00579265_ERZ1643246 | MGnify/ENA primary metagenome ERZ1643246 (study PRJEB29033, sample SAMEA4952261) | chicken gut metagenome | biome: Broiler Chicken; feature: Gastrointestinal Tract; material: Caecum | place: Ireland | collected 2018 | study: Broiler...
CAACATATTCCCGGCAACTAACGTATGCCCTCACGTCATGAAATACTGCGCCTTCCGGCGGTTCCTCATGCCCTCAGTGGTCCATTTGCGAATCAGCGTTCTGCCCGGCTTCCACCTGCCCGGACTCTCTGGAAGTGCCCCTTCCGCGTTATCTCCACTTCAGCGGTTTACTTTTATGAAGTTAGTGCTATTATATGCATATTTCTGCGGATTGTCAAGAAATTTTCGAATTTTCCCTATAATTATTTATTTCCGAAATGTTTTCTAACTATGGCAATAACCACGATGACCACAAGCACAGCCGCCGCTCCTGCCGCAACAGAGATCCAGAGCTTCGAGTTGCTGCCGTCTCCTGTACGGACATCCTCTATGTCCTGGGTGGTGCTGATCTTTTCCGCAGAAGCCGGCTCTCTGTCCTCCGCGGCTTCTGTTCCGGAAGGAGAGACCGATGGCTCTGTATTCTCCGGTTCCGTGGGGTCTGCGGGTTCCGCTGTGGGCTCTGCCGTCGGCGTCACAGGAGGTACAGAAGGCTCTTCGCCGGGCGTCTCCGTTGGCTCCGGAATATCCGCCGTATACGCCCGCAGCGTCAGATTTACGTAGGCTGTATAGATATCGCCATAGGTGTTTGTTGCCTCGTAGCAGGCTTCCTGAAAGGTTCCGTCCTTCAGAAAAAAGCTGGAATTGCGCTGAATGCTGGCGTTAAACAGGGGACGGCTTCCCTCCAGAAGCGATTCATCGGTTCCGATATTCAGGTTATCACCACTAAGCGTCAGAACCAGCGCGCCGGTGCCCTCCGGCACTTCCATGGGTTCTTCCAGTGCCACGGTTGTATAACCGGCGTGACCCACCGTACCCTCCGCAAGGGTCGTCCAGCGGGAAGCATCCGCCACGGGCACGCCATTTTCCACCGGTGCATAAGAAAGTATGTAGCCGGCCCCCTCCGACCAGGTCATAAACATAACTTCTTCCAGGGCTTCGCCGGAACCAAATTCATAGACATTGGCGCAAGTAAGACTCCCTTCTGTCTCCGGATAATAGGAGGAGACGGCGCCGTACTCATCGTTGTAATAGGCCTTCCGTTCTTCGGCGGCACGTGCGCCGGCGATGGCATACATCTGATTATACTCCACCACCTCAAACAGCAGCTTGTCTTCATAAGAAACCCAGGTGTAGCCGCCCTCATTTCCGTAGTCTGTCCCATAGCTGTTCTTGATCAGCCAGGCACCGTCCGACGCCGGTGTCTGTCCGTCCGCAGTGGCGAAGTTCTCTTTGGGATAGGAGTCATTCCATCCCACCACAGACACCGTATGGTTTCCATTCTCCGCCTCGCCGCTCTCCGGATACCAGTAAGACGCGGTATCCGCATGGAAATATTCTGTACTGTCAAAATAGGACACCGTGACTGCCCCGTAATCCAGAATGGCCTGCTTGATGTCCTCCGGCCCCGCCGTTTCATCCAGATAAACAATATCCGTAACCTGATACAGCACCGGAGCCGTATCGTAATTGGCCGGCTTCTGATTCGTTCCCTCGTAATAGTAATCGTTGACCTGATCATCCTCCGGATTCTCCGCCGCACCCAGATAGGGAATGTCGCTCTCCGCCCTGGCCCCCACAGTTGCCAGATAGCCTGTGGTCATGGCCGCATAGCCTCCGTCATTCCGGCGCAGATTGGTCCACCCGAAGCCGCTGGAAGGATTATTCAAATCCGGATCTGAATAATTTCCGTTGACCCACCACAGGACATCTTCTTCAGAAAGATCCACGCTGGTATCAGCCAGTCCGAACTTGATCAGATAGCTCTCCAGAGATGAAATTCCTCCAAAATCCCAGCAGGTACCCCAGTATTGTTCGCGCACGGCCGATACCTGATCCGGCCGCGGATCCCAGGCAGCCGGCAGCTCCGCCGCAGCGGCCGGAAGTGTCTGGGCCAGCAGCAGCACGGCCGTTGCAGCTGCCAGCAGGGCTTCTTTTTTTCTCATACTTTTCCTCCCGTTCTGTAAAAAAACTCTTGTTTTTATCTTAGCGAAGCAGATGACAGATTGCAACCCTTTATCAAAAAACATTTCCCTGCCTTATGCCGAAGCACGGTATTCTTTCCGCGCTTCCCTCTGTTCTTTTTCAAGTACTTTGTTGCCATTTAACCGCCGGACCTGTATGATAGAAGAAAAAAGGAGGTCATCATTATGAGCAGATTTACATTACCAAGAGACATCTACCACGGAAAAGGTTCTCTGGCTGAACTTAAAAACCTGAAGGGCAAAAAGGCCATCCTTGTGGTGGGGGGCGGTTCCATGAAGCGCCAGGGTTTTCTGGACAAAGCCGTTTCCTATCTGCAGGAGGCAGGCATGGAGGTTCAGGTTTTTGAAGGGGTAGAACCGGATCCCTCCGTAGAAACCGTCATAAAAGGAGCCGAAATGATGCGCGCCTTCGAGCCTGACTGGATTGTATCCATGGGCGGCGGCTCTCCCATTGACGCAGCCAAAGCCATGTGGGCCTTTTACGAGTACCCGGATGTGACCTTTGAATCCCTCTGTATTCCCTTTAATTTCCCGGAACTTCGGCAGAAAGCAAAATTTGCCGCCATTCCTTCCACATCAGGAACCGCTACAGAGGTAACCGCTTTTTCTGTAATCACCAACTATCAGACCGGAGTCAAGTATCCTCTGGCTGATTTCAATATCACTCCGGATGTGGCAATTGTAGATCCGGACCTGGTACAGGCTCTCCCAGCCAAGCAGGTGGCCTACACCGGCATGGATGCTCTGACCCACGCTGTTGAGGCTTATGTTTCCACTCTCAGCGGCCCGTTTACAGATCCTCTGGCTCTGCAGGCAATCGAGATGGTCCTGGATTATCTTCCGGCTTCTTATAACGGAAACCAGACTGCCAGGGAGCAGATGCACTATGCGCAGTGCCTGGCCGGCATGGCTTTCTCAAATGCTCTTCTGGGAATCGTGCATTCCATGGCCCATAAAACAGGGGCTGCTTTTTCCACCGGCCACATTCCCCATGGATGTGCCAACGCTATTTATCTGCCCTATGTTATTCGCTATAATGCCAAAGATCCCATCGCCGCCGGACGCTACGCGGAAATTGCCCGCAGAATGGGACTTGCCGGCACCAGCCAGCAGAGTCTGATCAACAGCCTCTGTGAAAAAATATCTGCCTTCAACAAGGCTCTCCAGATTCCCGCAACCCTTCAGGAATTTGGCATTCAGGAATCCGAATTTAAGGAAAAACTCAGTTCTATCGCCGAACTGGCTGTAGGAGATGCCTGTACGGGATCCAATCCCCGTGCTGTCACTCCCGCTGAAATGGAACGCCTTCTGACCTGCACGTATTACGGTACAGAGGTAGACTTCTGAATATTTTCCGGTCTTTTCAGAGACAGGACTATGCATCCAGAGCGCACCCGGGAACCGGAAAAAATCCGGAACCCGCGGTGTTCTCTGTCTTATTTTATCTCTACAGAAATTTTTGTGACGTAATCCTTTTCATTTTTTGTGGCCAGATCTGCCACCAGATATTCTTCATATGCATCACCGGCCGTCCTCAGGCCTCTCTGCCGGATTTCTTCTGTCAGAAGCTTATATGCCTCCGTCATATGCTCATAAGGACCCTTATAGTATAAAACCGCGTACTTTCCTCCCGGACATTTTTCCCCTTCCCCCTCCTCACAGGGCATAAAAAGCCTGTCTACCATTCCGTATTTTCCGTTCTCCAGATTATCCCTGGCCAGAATACAGCCGATGGATACCGTTCCCGCCGCTCCTGTCTGCTTTGCGAAACGCTCGTATGCATCCCCCCATTGTTCATCGGTGGCTGTTCCGGCATCCAGCGTCAGCGGCTCACTGTATCGAAACCAGCGGTCCGGAAGCGTACAGATTTTCACTGCTCCCGGGACTGCTTCGTCTGCTTCCCGGGTATTTTCCGCCAGCACCTGAAACAGCTGCCGGATCTCCCGAAGCCTTCGGATCTCTCCATCCAGTTTCCCGATTTTATCCGAAGCCATGTGAAACAGCCGTTCGGGAGAAGGACTGCGGAAATACTCCCGGATTTCCCGCAATGGCACTCCCATCTCCCGAAGAGAAAGCAGCGTGCTGAATGTATTTATCTGTGCATCACTGTAATAGCGGTATCCGTTCCCGCCTACACCTTCCGGATGAAACAGACCAATTTTATCATAATAAAACAGGGTATCCTTTTTAATGTTGAAAAATCGGGCAAATTCTCCCGTTGTATAATATTTTTCTTTTCCTCTCTGCACAATATTCTCTCCTTGACTATGGACTTACTCCATAGTTTATACTGAATCGATGGAAAGTCAAGACCAGACAGCTGCTGTACTTAAAGGACCGCAGAATTTTTCATCACAAGAGAAAGGATTTTTCTATGGACTACAAAACGCTTTACGCAAAAACCCCACCCACACGGCTGTTTTTTAAGGCCGCCGTTCCGGGATCCATAGGTATGCTGGCCTCCTCGATTTATCAGCTTGTGGACGGCATGCTGGTAGGACAGCTTCTCGGAAATACGGCATTCGCCGCCCTAAATCTGGCGATGCCTTTTGTGATCATAAATTTTGCCCTGGCCGACCTCATCGGCGTAGGCTCCTCTGTTTCCATCTCCATCCGTCTCGGAGAAAAGAACGAGAAGGAAGCCAGCAATCTCTTTACCTGCGCCAGTTTGATGATTCTGGGCGCGGCAGTGCTGATCGGCTCGGTGCTGTTTTTTGCCGCCCCGTTTCTCATGCGGCTTATGGGCGCCGACGCGGAGCTGGCCGCCCTGGCTGTACAGTATCTGCGGGTATACGCAGTCTTTTCTCCGCTGACCACCATACTGTTTGCGGTGGATAATTATCTGCGGATCTGCGGTAAGATCCGGACCAGCATGGCGCTGAACATTTTCATGGCAGGCATGTGCGCGCTTCTGGAGTTTCTGTTTTTGTACGTATTCCGGTTTGGTATCTGGGGCGCCGCTCTGGGCACCTGCATCAGCATGAGTCTATCAACGCTGATTGCCTTTTATCCATTTTTCCGCGGAAGGCTGGCTCTGAAATTCTGCCGGCCCCGGTTCAGCGCAAGAAGCATCCGCAAAACACTCAGCTGCGGCTGTCCTGTATTTTTGAACAATGTGGCCGGACGTGTAGCTTCGATTCTGATGAATACTATCCTGCTTCGGCTGGGCGGCGACTCGGCTGTCTCCGTGTACGGAATTCTGATGTATGTAGACGGTTTTATTCAGCCGCTCCTCTATGGCATGTGTGATTCCCTGCAGCCCGCCGTAGGCTTTAACTGGGGCGCCAAAGATTACCGCAGGGTTACGGCCATTGAAAAGCGGTGCTTTACTGCCAGTGGAATTCTCTCCCTGGTATTTTCCGCCGTGATCTTCTTCTTTCCGGCCCAGATCGCAGGCTTATTTACACAGGGCGGAGAAGCCGGCCTTCTGGAGATGGCTATTCCGGCGGTTACCCTGTTTTCCGCTACGTATGTGACGCGGTGGATTTCCTTCGCCTCTCAGAGTTTTATGTCCGCCATTGAAAAGCCTCTGTTGGCATCCATCATTTCCGTCATGACTGTTCTTGGTTTTCCGGTTGTGCTGATTCTGATCTTCTGGCCCCTGGGGCTTACCGGCCTCTGGCTGAATCTTCCGGGAACAGCCCTGCTCTCGGCAGTTCTTTCTGTGGTCATTCTGCTCGGGATCCGAAAACAGCTGCGCGGCACGGAAGAATAAGTACCTTTCACGCCACGGAAAACTGTGCTACAATAGAAACACATCGAAAACCGGTGTACAGGAATACATTTCCCGCACACCGGTTTTTTCAGGAAAGGAGCGCAAACCGATGACTTACTCAAATAAAGAGGAACCAAAAGAAAATCCAGCACGCCCGGAAGGGGCCGCGGGAGAAAGAATGCTGGACCGCATGAACGCCAGCCATGAACCGATCCGTGCCTTTGCCTTCCCTCTGCTGTCCTGGCGAGAAAACATGCGGATTCTGGATGTGGGCTGCGGCGGAGGCGCCGCCATCGCAGAAATGCTGAAGCTTTCCCCTGGCAGCATCATTGACGGAATTGACTATTCCGAAGTCAGTGTCCAGAAATCTTCTCTGCTGAACCGGGATTATCTGGGAAGCCGGTGCTTTGTCCAGCAGGCGGATGTGTCTGCCCTTCCCTTTGAGACGGATACCTTTGATCTGACCACCGCCGTGGAGACTGTCTATTTCTGGCCGGACATCCGCGCCGGACTGCGGGAGATTTTCCGGGTTCTGAAGCCCTCGGGTACTTTTGCCATCCTGAATGAGGGCAGCGATCCGGACCATAACGACTGGCCAAAGATCGATGGCTTCATGCGCATCTACCGTCCGGAAGAGCTGGAACAGCTCCTCCGCGAATGCGGATTTCAGAACATCCGTACACAGCACGGGCCGGAACAGATTATCTGTGTAACCGGATGCAAACCGGAGCTGTAATCTTCCGGCAGAAACATCAGTCGGAAGATGGCTTTTCAAACCACCTTGCCATGCGCCTATTTTTCATGTGTTATAGTTCCCCTCCTTTTTCCCGGCAGCTTGTGCAGTCCCTTGCTTCCGTAATGGGCCAGAAACACGAACAGGCCCATAATGGCAAGATACTCTGCAAAAAACAATGGAAGCGGGCGCTCAAAATCAAAGAATACAAACGTGGTCGTCAGAAACATGTAGGAAGGGAATTGATTCTTCACGAAAGCGTAAAGGCCATATACGGCAACCGCCGCACCTCCAAGCCGGAGTGCCAATTTCAGCGGCCTGGATTGAATTGGCCCGGACGCTTTCCGAATCATCCCAAGGATCCTATTCCAATGCAGGCCGAGATGCAGCGCCATCAGGGTAAAGCTCCAGAACACGCTGAAAATATGCAGCCGACGAGCCATCGCAATGCCGCCTGAAATGGGCAAAAATGCGAACACTTCCCTGGACAGGATGATGGCGCTTACCATAGTTCCAAGCACAGAAAGGAAAAGCAGCAGATTTACAGCAACCTGGGCCGTGCGAATCGGCGTATAATTTGTATGGAACTCCGCTTTTTTCAAAAACTCCTTTACCATAGAAGGAACTTCGTGACCATAAACCGGGGTTACGATACCAATCTGATCCCCGGTAAATGTAAGTGATTCTTGATGAATAGCCTGCGGAATACTGATTGGGTTTTCTGAAAGCTGCCTGGCAGCATACAGGCTATTGCCGGTGCCGGTGAAATAAAATATCATAGCGCTTCTCCTCTCTGTTTCTCTTGCAAAGGACCGAAGTTCTTGCTAAAAATCCCCCTTAAGTAGATTTAGCCATTTGCCTTGTCTGCTTAAGAGGGATCCTATACATTCTTTTTTAGTGCCTCTCTCCCGGCGAGTCATAGCATTCACAGAATCGGGCCGCAAAGGAAGGCGGCTCGCCGCCCGCATACAAATGGGACAGATCCCCGAACCCAAGCGTCCGGAAACATGCAATCCCCTTCTGCCGTTCCTCTGTAACCACCGTAGTCACACTGGTGGGCAGAGCGCACAGCCCCTGCCACAGCACCATGGGAGACACACTCATCAGATGACTTAAAAGAACACACTCCACGCCAAAATGGCAGAACAGGGCCAGCGTATCCCTGTTTGGCCGCAGCGCGCGGTAATACCGCCCTTCCCGGCGGTAGCCATGCTGTTCCAGAAGGTTATCCAGCTCACCGGCCACCCAGTCGTACTGTTCTTTTACATTTCCCTCTTTCATGGGCCCCAGCTCAAACCACTGATCTGCCCGGTAGGCCCGGTCATCCACCGTCCAGTCCGCAGGCATCCAGTCCCAGGGAATCTTTTTGCGGTCTTTTACATCCGGTCTCCAGATCGGCGCGTCAAACTCTCTGAGCCACCGGCATTCCTCCGCAGACCGGTGAAGCCGCTTCAGCGTGCAGGAAGCGGTATCCTTCGCCCGTCCCAGGGGGGACACATAAAAATAATCAATCTTCTCTTTTTCCATTCTGTCTGCCAGCAGCTCCGCTTCCCGCCATCCCTTTTCTGTCAGGGAATCTGCCTCATAATCCGGATCGCCGTGGCGTATGATCAACAACCTCATGAATGCCGTTCCTCTCCTGTTTCATCTTTTGTTTCTTTTCATCTTATTGCATTCTTCCCGGTCTGTCAATCACAGGAATCATCCGCCCTGCCTACAAGCGCAGTCCGTCCATCCACTCTCTCACACTGGCCTCTGCTTCCGTCACGCTGTTCCGGGAAATAGCCAGCCCTTCCTCCACAACAGCAGCTTCCGGCTGGAGCTGCTGGATAGTCTGGATCGTTCTGGAAAATCCGCTGCCCCCGTGCACCGTGAATGGGATGATTGTTTTTCCGCTGAAATCATATTCCTCAAGGAATGTATAGAGCGGCATGGGGAGATCCGCGTTCCAGTTCGGATACTAAAATGAGGGTCATCTCCCCTAGCCCTTGAAAACACTGGCTTTAACGTCTTGCACAAATGTGTTTTGCGTTCTCTTCTCTTTGAATGCTCCCCGTATTTGGCACCCCGACTTTATGATTTTTATTGTAGCACTCTACTAATTTCAGTACAAATGCCTATATTTCATTGTGGACCATACGTAAAATGTATGACTAAAAAAAACATAATGCCCCATCTAGAAAGCCATATGCATATCATCCGAAAAAAATATCAGATATTTTCAAAGTCCGCTGAAAAGTTTCTTGAAATACCGAAAAATATATTGAACAGAGCAGAAAAATATGGCCATAACAGCCATCTTTCTCACTACTCCATATAAAAAGGAAACCATACAGGAAAATATATTGTTACATATTTCGTCATTGAACTTAATAAAAAACTGTGATGGAATCGGAGCGTTCCCTATTGTTCCAATTACCTTAAGTTCTCCGTTCCTCCCAGAGGTTTTGGACCTGCGGATACAATATGCTCCGGCATATCGGGATATTTTTTTGCAAAATTATCCCGGAACATTTCTGCCAGCTTCTCCGCCTGGGCATCATAAGCCGCCGCATCTTCCCAGGTATCCCGGGGATTCATGATCTCGTCCGGTACATCCGGGCAGGACTGGGGGATATCCAGATTAAAACGGGGATCGTGCCTGTACTCTGCACTTTCCAGAGTACCATTTAACGCAGCGGTAACCATGGCCCGCGTATATTTCAACTTCATACGACTTCCGGTTCCGTATGGCCCCCCTGTCCAGCCTGTATTGACAAGATATACTTTCGTCTTATATTTCTCGATCCGCTCTCCCAGCATATTTGCGTAAACAGAAGGATCCATGGGCATAAAGGGCTCTCCGAATAAAGTAGAAAAGGTGGGCTGAGGTTCCGTTACGCCGCGCTCTGTACCGGCAAGTTTTGAGGTGAAGCCTGTAACAAAATGATACATAGCCGCATTCTCATCCAGTCTTGCGATAGGCGGAAGAACACCGAAAGCATCCGCTGTCAGGAAAATCACTACTTTAGGGATTCCACCGACTCCCGGTATCTCCGCATTTGAGATATAATCTACGGGATAACCTGCTCTGGTATTTTCTGTCAGAGAATCATCATCAAAATCAAATTCTCGTGTCTTCTCCTCCATGACAACATTTTCTACCAGGGTGCCGAATTTAATGGCATGATAAATTTCCGGTTCATTCTCCTCTGTAAGGTGGATACATTTTGCAAAGCATCCTCCTTCAAAGTTAAAGATCCCCCTGTCTGACCATCCATGCTCGTCGTCTCCGATCAGCTTCCGGGCAGGATCCGCAGAAAGAGTTGTCTTTCCTGTGCCTGATAAACCGAAAAATACTGCTGTCTCGTGAGTCTCCGGATCCATATTGGCAGAGCAGTGCATAGGCAGCACGTCCTCCTTTGGCATAAGAAAATTCATCACGGAGAATACTGACTTTTTGATCTCTCCGGAATACTGGGAGCCGCAAATGATAACCAGCTTTTCTTCATAATCGATCATAATCGCTGCTTCCGAATTTACTCCGTCAATTTCGGGAATACACTTAAAGCCGGGAGCTGCGATCACAGTAAAATCAGGTTCCCCATAATTCTGGAGTTCTTCCTCTGTGGGGCGAAGAAGCAGGCTCCGAATAAAAAGATTCTGGCTTGCCAGCTCATTTACAATACGAAACTTCCTTGTACACGCCGGATCTGCCCCTGCCATCCCGTCAAAAATAAAGACCTCCCGGTTCTGGAAATATGCAGTAACCTTTGCCTTGATGGCGTCAAATTTTTCTTTCTCTATAGGAACATTCACCTTTCCCCAGGCAATATCATTGTGGATACCGGGAGTATCTACGATAAATTTATCTTTTGGCGACCTGCCTGTATATTTTCCTGTATTGACTACAAGAGCTCCTGTTTTGGACAGTTTTCCCTCTCCTCTTCTAAGCGCCGTCTCCGTCAGTTCCGGTACTGATAAATTCCGATAAACTGCTTTGGGATTAATAATACCAAGATTTTCCAATCCGTATGTCTGCATAAAAAATCCTCCTATTTTCCTGATCTCATAGTATGTTCCCTGCTGCATTGAACGTCTATATTGTATAGCGCTAAACTATATTTGTCAATACTTTCTTATGTTTATTGACTTTTTTTGTTTAATACTATATTATAATATCAGTGCTATGAAACAAATATTCTTCAGGAAGTCAAATCAGATACAGGATATAAATATATTAAAGAAAAGGAGCAAAATATGAACGATCAAAATTGTCAGATGCTGGTAGACCAGTTTTATTTTGTAGCAGGCAGAATGTCAAAACTGCGTACCTCGCCAATTTATATTGAGGATGCAGAACCAATGAACCTCCCGGCGCTCCACATGATTGATATGATCGGAAAGCATCCTGATTATAAACTTACACAGATTGCAGAAATATTAGATGTCACGAAAGGAGCGATTTCCCAGATGGCCCACAAGCTGGAACAAAAAGGACTGATCCGCAAAGTGGAACATATGGAAAATGAAAAGAACATTTATTTCGAGTTGACAGAAGAGGGATGGAAAATCTATAACGGTCATGAAAAACTCCATGAAGAAATGTATGCAAAGCTTAAGAAAATGCTTTCTCCCTATAACGATACAGATGCGGAGAAAGTAAAGCAGATTCTACAGATCATGAATGACTGTCTGATCGTATATGGACATCTCTGACATGAATAAAGCAGGGGGCGGTATTTCTCAAGAATACCACTCCTGCTTTATACTGACAGCACACATCCTCACAGACCCCGCCCACCGTCTCACCTGTTACCGATCTGGAATATAAAAAGGACCGTACCGAAGTACCGCCCTGATTACCATCACATATTCTCTTTTGCATACTTGACATATTTCTTAAAAGTGTTGCGTGATATATTATGTTTCTTCAGCAAACCAACTGCCTTAATGTTCCTGTCTGCCAAATATAGGACAATATCTCCTTGCAATTCTTCCGTTAATTTATCAAGCTGGCCGGGCTTCTCTCTTATTATTTAAACGCCAGTTCCAATAACTCAGCTGCAATTTTTTATCCTTCACTCGCATAATATTATCTTCGACTTTTTCTTTACCCAGCAAATGAATATTTCCATACCAGATAATTTCCTGATCTATAACCGCAAAATTTTCACAGGAATCTTCCACTGTTTTAATAAAGAACCCAGCCTGACGCATATCCTCATGCAATTGCATCCAAAATGCAGCATCGCCAAATCGTAATATATTTCTGATTTTTGCTGTTTGGCTTATCTGGTATCGTCATAGATACCCGCCCTTGTTGAAGAAGCGGAGATAAATATTTACGTACAGTTTTTTTGTCGCGATATCCAAGATGTTCCATAATTTCTTGTATATTCTTTGCTTCAGCGCAAAATCTTAGTATACGTTCCTCTATACCTGGTTCTTTAAGTA
>ERZ1643246.4076-NODE-4076-length-11901-cov-33.481259_pt1 | contig 11901 bp, 14 predicted proteins | sample MGYA00579265_ERZ1643246 | MGnify/ENA primary metagenome ERZ1643246 (study PRJEB29033, sample SAMEA4952261) | chicken gut metagenome | biome: Broiler Chicken; feature: Gastrointestinal Tract; material: Caecum | place: Ireland | collected 2018 | study: Broiler...
ATAGATAGTGATATCCTTGAGAAAAATGTGTCAACTAATATTGACAATATCATTTAAATAGAATTTTGTCTTGCTAGGTTTTATTAACTTAGGAGAATTATTAAGTTTAGACGATAGCCACTCAACGGTTTGTTGAAATATTTTTTCTTCATTTTCAGAAAACTCAATCACTAATATTTTCCCATATCATCACCAACTTTCAACAAATAATAATCATTTTAATCCAGTCTATTTTTATCCCTCTATTTTCATAGAACCAATATCACATACTACACTTGCAATACAAGCAATAATATGACTGATTAAAATAGCTAACCAAATTCCAGTTAAACCACTTCCTAAACTTGCGAAAATATATGCTAATGGAATACGGATAACAATATAGTAAAAAATCATAAGTATCATACTTCTTGTTGGTTTTCCAAGTCCATTTAATGTACCTAGACAACAGCTTGTAATCGTGTAAAGGACATAGCCTATGCTGACTATCGTAAAATACTGATTAACAATAACTGCTACATTCTCACTTGCCACAAAAAAACCTGCTAATTGTTTCTGCCCAAAAACATTGTACAGTATTGTCGTTGAATATATTTTAAATATTTATATATTAATCTAAAATAAATTTTTCACTAACTAACGAAATTTTTTATTAAGTTTACTGCATTATTTTCAATCAAAAATAAGAGCCTGTAAAACCCTTAAAATACAGCTCTACAGACTCCAATATTGCAGAGTAAAATTCTTCTAACTCTACATCCTGCTAATTTTTATAAGTTCATACAAATTTTATTCATTTCTCCATCATCCACTATTCTCTATTTACAGTCAAAAATTTACATCATTCCTGAATTTAAAAATCAATTTCATACTCAAAATATCTGCGGGATTCGTTCTTTGCTTCACTCGCAACAGTCGCATTGCCAGATACCTTCACCCCTTTCAGAAAAGCATCAATCTTTACCGCATCGCTTTCTTTTAGTCCTGAAGAATTGCTCAGCTTAATGGAAATCTTATGATGATGGAAACCGTCTCCGCCTTTCATCCTCAAATGAATCAGATTTTGAACATTGTCATCTTTCAAAAGATATACAAGTTCTGGTTCTTGAGGAGCATGCCCTTCCATAAACATCCCTGCCGCAACATCATTGACGGAACACTTCTCCTCTGACAAATCATGCTCGCCTTCAGCATTTCCAACGCCTGCTGCCTTTGCCTGTGCTTTTGCCTTAGTTTCAGAAAAAGATATCCTTTCCTCCTTATAAATCACTCTGAAATGTTTTGCTCCAAGATCCTGTGCCACTCGCTGAAGTTCATTCACACGCACCGTTTTAAGATAGCTGAAGTACTCATCCAAAGCAATGTAAGTATTTTTATCTGTAGGATTCACATAATAAAATTCACACTCAGCGTCTGGATAAAACTGCAGTCCAAATGCATTTAACGAATCCTTAAAAATATTTACAACACGGATTCCACCCTTATTGGACAAAAAGCCAATGGAACCCTGACAAACATCACTCTCCGCATATTTCTTATCTCTTTCCGTGACGCAAATAAATTTGGACAGCAAGAATTCCGTTTGTTCTAAGGTATCCAAAAAAATAGGCTGTAATGACCTTAACTCCATACGCCTATGACTGTCCTCAACTCCTTCTTTTACTGCAGCAGCTCTTTTCTTCACTGTATCACCGACCGCACCTGCAATTATTGAAACATCCGAAATATCAAATTTCCCATCATTATTCTGATCCATAGCCTGAACTGCATGAGTCTTAGTTTTGTCAATCAGTCCTTTCGCTGCACTTCCTACATTTTCCAGAACTGAACCCAATTTCTTCTTTTTCACCTTTTTCTCACCCTCTATCTATAATTTCTAAGCAGTCTAATTTTCAATTATAATTTTATATATATTTTATCTTACATGTTTATTAAATTGATTACAATACAATCTGTGTTTTCAAAATTTTTTTCTATTTCATTGCTCCATTTTCACAGAAAATGGCATTTTTCAATTTCCAATCAAAGAATAATAAACCGGTTTATCAAATCCATCCCAATAAAAAAACACCGCATCGCTGCGATGTTTTTCTATTACTCATATATACTCTATCCCATTTTCAAACACATATCTCCATTTATGACTCATAATTATTTTCTAAATATGTAAGTCCTTTTTGCAAAATACAGTAATTCCCCCTGCATAAAGAACAGCGGCTCCAATTCCAAGCACAACGGCACCGATAATCGCATTGCTCTCGCCAGCGACAACGCCATCTGCATTAAAAAGGGTAAAGAAAGTAAAGTATTTTGCTGCTTCTGCCTTTTCACCGGTATTGGCAAGCATTTGAAGAACATACATCAGCACTGGGATGCCTGCTCCGAAGGCAATGCTGTATTTGGTATCCGAAAAGACACAGGACGCAAGGAAACAGATGCTGCCGATAAATAAATGCAGGCACATCAGGGCAGCATTTAATTTCAACAGCTCCGAAATCACAAGTTCTCCCGGAAAGCTGGTTTCTGCTATAATTATCTCCAGTCCCGTGGCATATATCATCAGAATTAAAATACCACTTATAAGAACTGACATTTGTGTTAATGCTACTGTTTTTCGTTTTACAGGAGCTGCAAGGAGCGTTGCCATTGAGCCCTTATCTGTGTATTTGGCAACTAAACCATTGCCGCGCAGAATGCAGAAAAGCATTGGAAACAGGAGTAAAATAAAGCCATAGAGATATGAAATCATAAATCCGATCAGAGTTGTCGCACCGGCACTCATACCAACAGAAGCCATAAGTTCCGGCATCAGTTCATAAAATTGGTCCAGAGAAGCCATCATTTCCGGGTCATACATACTGATAATAATAGCAACATACATTGTGATGACAGCCCCAAATATAACAAGCATTTTTACACTGTTTTTTACTTCTCTTTTATACAAAGTCCAATTAAGCATGATCATCACCTCCGTAGTAATCCATGAAGATTGCTTCCAGTCCCCGCTTTGCTGTGACTGTGACGCTGTTATCGGTACAGATACCGTCGAAATCTTTTGCAAACGCTTCCGCTTCTTCCGGAGTATCCAGGTGAACGGTATATGAACGCATATGACGTTTTCTCAGAGTTTCAACCGAGTCAACAGTTACAAGTTTTCCGTTGCGGATAATTCCAATACGGTCACAGGTGCGCTCTACTTCTTCAAACATATGACTCGATAAAAAAATAGTTTTGCCCTTTTTCTTTTCTTCGGCCATCAATTCGATAAAGCGGTTCTGCATTAAGGGATCAAGTCCGCTTGTTGGCTCGTCCAGAATCAGTATATCCGGGTCGTGCATAAAGGCGGCAACAATACCAAGTTTTTGTTTCATTCCTTTGCTCATTTTTTTGATTTTATCTTTGGGGTCTAACTCAAACCGCTCAATCATTTCCGACATTCGATTATCCCTTTTTAGACTGCGGTATTCAGAGATAAATCTTAAGAACTCCTTTCCGGTCATATCATCAAAGAAACTGATTTCGCCGGGTATATATCCAAGGCTTTTCTGAATTTCATCACGGTTTTTCCAGCAATCCATTCGGTTAATCTGACAGCTGCCGACTTTGGGCTTGATAAAGCCCATCAAGTGACGAATTGTCGTAGTTTTTCCTGAACCGTTCGGTCCTAAAAAGCCAAACACCTCGCCTTTATCAACACTGATTGACACATCGAAAATTCCTTTCCCGCCGCCATAATCTCGTGAAAGATTCTGAATATCTATAGCGCTCATAAATGCTCCTCCCTATATAAGATTTTTAACTGTAATCATGCTTTCAGCATTTTTCGCTCTTATCATCCCTGAGTTTTTTGTTGATTTTTTTGTTTAATTTATTTCTCCAATCCTGTGTGTAGGTTCTGGTACTTTTCAAAAGTTCATCTACAAAACCTGCTGCATCCTTTCCTATTATTTCCACAACATTCTTTCCGTCTGCAGTACTTTCTTCAAACAGGTCAATCAAATCACATTGTACTTCCATCATATCGTAGCCTCCCTATTTAGTCAAGTGTTTTTAGAGAAAACAATAATAATCAGTGATAGTATAATTAAAGTGATACTTCCATATTTCAAAGATAATTTTAAATAATCTTTAGCTCTATCAATTCGTTTTCCGCCTATACATTGTCCAACTATTGAAGTCAATACCATATTTAATGCCATAGCTGGATAGAATAGTATAGTTTCTAATTTTCCTGTTACACCATAACCGGCAATAGCTGAAATACCATAACCGCTTACTAATGCGGTCAGGAAAGTCGTACTAATAGCGGGAATACTCTGCTGAATAACCGACGGCACAGCATTTTTAATAAGTGGCATAATTTCCGATTTATCAAAATCAGCTAGAGTAAACTTAAATATTTTCTTTTTTGAAATATAGATACACATAAAAATCAAGCAGATAATTTGTGAGGTCAATGTTGCAATAGCCGCACCATGAAATCCAATTATTTTAATAAGTATAGGGTCTAAAATTGCATTAAGTAGGGTAGATACAAGCATTGCAACAGCTTGAAACATTGTATTTCCAAAACTTCTTAAAACCGCTGTGAAATATAAATATAAATAGACAGCTACATAACCTAAGATATAAATAGACAAGTAGCTTCGTGCCATATCAAATATTTCATCTGGCGTATTCAAAGCAGTTAAAATAGGGTTTAAAAATACTTCTAATAAAATTGTAATTAGTATTGGAAATATTACAGACACAAAAAATGAAGTAGATAATACACGATTTTTCTTTGTGTCTTTTTTGGCTCCGATTGCTTGCGATAAAAGAATAGAAACACCATTTGTTGCCCCCATACCGATTGATGTTAAAATCAAGATTATAGGTGTAGAATTTGTAAGTGCCGCATATGCTTGTTCTCCTAATAAGTTCCCAATCCAAAGACTATCCACTAAATTGTATGCCATATTTAAAAACATAGCGACAATCATTGGAAGCGTCATGGATAATAAACATTTTTTTGTATCTCCATTGATAAAGTCTATCTTACTATTCATATTAAGTCCTCCGTTATTGAATGAACATCATTCATATTTAGCGTTTAAATATTCCCTGCTTTAAGCAGGGGATATATCAAAAATTAAATAATTTATTAAAAAAGGCTTTTATTCTGTCGCTTTTTTCATTTAAAGCAATTTCATTATTCATCAATATTCCTAACTGACCAAAAACACAAAAACTCGCACACGTTTCTGGATCAGAAATATTTATCTCATGATTTTGATTAGCTCGAATAATTATTTCTTGAACAATAGGAGTTAGCTTTTTACAAACGCATAAAGCAAGTAAATCATGAAAATTTTTATTTTGATTATCATGAAACATTTGATAGTAAGTATCACTTTCATGCTCTGAAAAAAGCGTCATTTTATTAAGAATTTCCTTTAAAGTGTTTTGTTTTATGTCGATATCTTTTGTCATTTTAGAAATTAACATATTTGCATACTCATCTAAAGCTGTTTGGAATAGAACATCTTTAGACGGGAAGTATCTATAGCAAAGCCCTTGAGCAACTCCTATTTCTCTTGCAATATCAGAAATTGATGTTTTTTCAAAACCATTTTGTGCAAATAACCTTATTGCTGTTTCCAAAATTTCTTGTTTTCTTTCTTCCGGTTCTTTTGAAATACGCATTGTAACACACCTCCTTTTTCATCATAATGTCTTGGGCATTACATGTCAATGACTAATATTCAGTCATTTTCGTGCTATTGTTAAACTAGAAGTATTGCTAATATGTTCCCACAATACTGTACCAAAATCTTTTGATAATAGATTTTCCATTTCCTTTTTTGAGTATATTTTCACATCACCACTTTTACTATGCTTCATGTAAAAGTTCATAATTTGTCTGGCTCCTGCTGGTTGCCAACAGTCGCCAATAATGAAAAGCCCACCTTTTTTTAATACCCGTGATACCTCTTTTACTACTTTATCCGGTGAGGGATAATGATGAAATGAGTCATTACATATCACCGTATCAAATAAATTATCTTCAAAAGGTAGATTTTCAGCATCTCCTAAGTATAATTTCGCATTATCGCCAATCTTTTTTTTGGCTTCTTCAATCATATTGGAAGATAAGTCTATTCCAGATAACTGTCTTGTAATATTTAGGTTAAATATGCTTTCTAACAAAGCTCCTGTTCCACACCCTAAATCAAGCAGTGAACCAACATGTTCTTCCTGCTTTAATTTTTTTAAAATTGGAGCATATAGATTTCTTGCATGTTCACCTACCATATCAGTATCATAAGAAATAGCCTGCTTGTCGAAAGTTTTTTTTGAATTTTCCTTATTTTGTTTCATAGTATCGCTCCTTTCGTAGGTTATTATACAGCACGAGTGAACGATTGTCAATGAATAATATTCATTCAATAACATAGACTTGATAATACTATGACAAACCTAATTATCTGTTGTTCTATTATCTTCCATTTACTATCCTTATTAAAATAATTATTTCAAAAACCGTAGCGTGCAGATCACAATGAATTGTGAAATACAGCTACGGTTTTTCTTCTTCGCTGAATTTATATCCCACGCCCCAAACAGTAATGATGTATCGTGGATTATCTGGATGTGGTTCGATTTTTAATCTTAGCTTTCTGATGAAAGAAGAAAGATTGCTTGCGTCTGGTGCATTGTCATATCCCCATACATTTTCGTAAATCTGTTCTTTGGTAAACACCTGTCCCTTGTGACTGGAAAGAAAATATAGTAAGTCAAACTCTTTAGCGGTCAGATGTATTTTGTTTCCTTTGCTGTCAGTAATAGTTCGGGTAAAGAAATCTATATTTAGGTTATCGTCCGTTTGCTTAAGTGCAACAGGTGTGACACATAACGTTTTTGATAGCCACTCTACTAACTGATAAAAAAGAACTTCTTCTTTATCTGTAAATTCCGCAACTAATATTTTCCCATGTAATCACCTCTTTTGAAAAATATTAATTTGTTTTTGGCTCTTTTGGCAGTACAATCATAAAAATGATATAAGCAATGAGACTACTCGTATAAGCTAACACAAATAAGACAAAAAGCAGACGAACCATTTTAGGGTCTATTTCAAAGAATTTTGCAATACCACCACAAACACCCGCTATATATTTTCCTTTTCTTACCCTATATAATTTTTTCATTGCTTGTTTTTCCTTTCTGTCTATGACTTAACCCTTTTAATAAAGCAACTGAAAGACAGCCACATAATACTAATATACCCAAGCTACAGCTCCACCCTTGAAAAGTTGTATCGTAGTAACCAGAAACACCGAAAATGGCTGTAATAGGATAGAATGTTCTTAATGAATTTGACATACTCATAAACAAGCCTGCAAACGAATAAATTTCAGCTAAAATTAAAGCAAGCCAATAACTTTTTTTCAAATAAGGTACGATTGCAATAATAGGGGAAACAGCAAGAAAAACACACGCTCCGTCTATTATATACATTTTAAAATATGTCAAAATCACTGATACAGACAAATCAGAAAAATGTAAAAGGGCTTCTACAAAAAGTGTAATAATAAAGAGTAACATATAAATCAAAATACTAAAAATAAAAGCTACAATCATTTTAGCAACCGTTAATTTTACTTCGTCCACTGGAATAAGACGCAACGATTTTATAGTATCATCTTGTTCTTCACGACAAATTATATAGCTTCCTAACAAAGCAACAATAGCAGGCAAAACAAACATAGTTGCCCATACTTGTGTAATAGTCATATACCAACCAACAACACTTGTTGTCAGTTGGTCGTCAGATACAGTTGTTATCCCGCTTACAAAAACTATAACAGCTATCATAATGGTCGCAAAAATTGTAAATATAATTATATTTGAGCGACGAAGTTTCTGAATTTCCGCCCATAACAATATTCTCATTATTCCACCTTACTTTCTTTTGTTTAAAGTAATATTTACAAGTAGAATTGAAAGTATGACCCAAACACAAATACTGGCTAAAGCTAAAGGAACATTTACTTGTGGAAGCGTCAACCCAGAAATTGCACCATTTCTTGCTATAATAACAGATACACAAGAAAGCGGGTGTAAACAAGAATTGACTGGCGTTATCAAAAAACCTGCAAAAACATAAATCAAAGTAACACAAACTGGAAATATATATCCTTTTTGCGAAGCTGAAATTGCCATTATTGGAAGTATTGCTAATGCTGTTAAAACTGAAATTTCCAAACATCTTTCCAGCAGAAACAATACACTGTTCCAATCAAACTCTACATAATTAGGTATAACGCTAAACAATACAGAAGCTAACGCAGTAATAAGCATGAAGCAAATAGAGTAAATCAGCACGATACAAAATTTACTGAAAAAATATCCCATTTTACTTACAGGAACAATCCAAAGTTGTTTTAACATATCATATCTATTCTCATCGTGCATGAGCATAGTACCTAGTAAGCCTAAAACAAATGGTAAAATAATAAATAGTGTATAGCCAAAAGCAGACCATCTGTAAAATATTGAAGGTTCAATATCTGTTTGACCTAAGTAACCAAAATACAAGGAAGCAAAAAATGGCATTACAAAAGCGGATAGTAACATAATCCATATTAGTTTTTTACGGCGTAACTTACAAAACTCAATCTGAACTAATTTAAGCAATTCCCTCACCCCCTGTAATTCTTTTAAAATAATCTTCTAATGTATCATTGTAAATTCCAGAACTAAAAATAGTTATATTTTCCATAACGAGGATTTTGTTAATTTCCCCCATGTTCAATGTAGTATCATAAATTCGTACTGTTTGTTCATCTTGAACAGAATAGTCCTTTACATGAAACCTGCGTTCTAAAATAAGCATAGTCTTTGGAATGTCCGAAACTTGCAACAAAATATACTTGCTGTTTCTTTTTTCCAATTCAATCATACTGCTTTCTTCTAACAAAACACCCTTGTCAATAATTCCTATATCATCTGCAAGCAACGAGATTTCTGAGAGTATATGGCTGGAAATCAAGACTGTCTTTCCATGTTCAACACTTAACTTTTTTATGAAATCTCTTACCTCTGCAATACCTATAGGGTCAAGTCCATTGGTCGGTTCGTCTAAAATCAACAGTTCTGGGTCATGTAAGATAGCATTTGCAATACCTAAACGTTGTTTCATACCAAGAGAGTATTTTGAAAATGTTTTTTTATCCTTGTAGGGTAAGCCTACAATCTCCAATGCGTTTTTTACAGCATTAGGAGACGCTGTACCACGCAATCGTGCGAAAATTTCCAAATTTTCTGTTCCTGTTAAATTAGGATAAAACCCCGGTGTTTCTATGATAGCACCTATTCGTGGATATATTTTTTTCTCGTTTCCTATAATATTTTTTCCAAACACTTTCGCATTACCATAAGTTATAGGTGTCAATCCTAAAATCATCTTCATTATAGTTGTCTTTCCCGCTCCATTACGACCTAACAGACCATAAATGCGTCCTTTTTTTACATGAAGATTGACTTTGTTTACTACAGTATGTTTCCCATACCTTTTAGTTAATTGTTCTGTCTTTATCACTGTTTCATTCATATAAATTTCCTCACTCACTTTCAATTAGTTTTGTAATATAGCAGTTTAATTGAAAACATTATTGCTACTTACACATAAAATTATAGTGTATGAACCTTGCCAAAACCTTGCCGTAACCATGTTTTTTCCTTGTTAGTCTTAACAATAAGAAAGCTCTGCATATTTACAGAGCCTTTGGAAATGATATGATAAATTCTGTTCCCTTATTTGGAGTGCTGTTTGCGGTAATAGTTCCTTTGTGTGCATTGACAAGCTCCTTTGTAATAGCCAATCCCAAACCATTCCCTTTAGCTGAACGGGATTTATCGCATTGATACAATCTTTCAAATATATGCGGAAGATTTTCAGAGGTAATACCTTTCCCATTATCTGATATAATGATTTTAATATGTTGCTGATCTTCCAGAACTCGCAACATCATTTTGTCTCCATTGCTATGAAGAATAATATTTTGTAATATATTATTTAAGATACGAGTATATGCGTTAACATCTATCCGTATTAAATATTCTTCTTCAGGTATATCAATTTCATATTCAAAAAAGTTGTTCTCTAAAACAGAAATCCAATCAGCAATAAGATTACGGGATAACTCATTCAAGTCTAAAATTTCAAAATGAAAAACTTGCTCTCCAGAGTCCAACTTCACCCACTCAAATAAATTTTCCACAAAGTGTTTAAGATGTTGTGATTTTTCAAAAGCAACATGAATATATTCGTCCTTTTCCTCTCCCGATACAAGCCCACTCTCTACTGCTTCCAGATAACCAACTAAAGAAGAAAGAGGAGTTTTTACATCATGTGAAAGACTTGTCATTAGCCTTTTATATGCCTGTTCAGATTGTTTTTGACGAATAAGTTGTGATTGGCTATCCATTGCAATTTGGTTTATATCATAACAAATCTGTTTCGTAATATCTTTTTCCTGCACTAAAACACGTCTATTAAGATTACCTGTTTTTATATCTTCCAAAACATCTCTAATAAAAGAAATCTGTTCATTAATATGATACAGCTTAATAACAAGATATACGATTATCAATATTGCAAATATAAGACCAACAAGAAGATATATATTCATAATCAAGCCTCCTTGTTAAAACGATAACCAACTCCTCGAACCGTCAAAATATAAAAAGGATGTTCTGGGTCAGGCTCAATTTTCTTTCTAAGTTTGCTGATGAAAGACATAATATTACTATCGTCAAAAGCATATTCATCTTCCCATACTTCTGTATAAATTTGCTTTTTGGTAAAAATTCGCCCTTTGTTGGAAGCAAGAAAGACCAGTAAATCAAATTCTGTACTTGTCAGCTCAACTGGTACATCATGGACTAACACGGTTCTATTTGCTTTATCAATTATCATACCCTTTAAAATTATGCAATCATTATCCTCTGTGAATGTGGGATTTAACATTGTATAACGACGAATAAGGGAATTGACACGAGCAAGAAGCTCATTGATACTAAAAGGCTTTGTTAAATAATCATCTGCACCTAATCGAAGTCCAGAAACTTTATCGTCCTCACCACTTTTGGCTGTTAACATAAGAACAGGGATATTACTTGTTTCTCTAATCTTCTTTAAAACTTGAAATCCGTCCAGGTCTGGCATCATAACATCTAAAATTATTAGCGAAAGTGATGTATCATCTTTGTTTTCATCAATTAAATACAGTCCCTCTGCACCACCATAAGCAATCATAGTAGATAAGTTTTCTTGTTCAATACATTTTTTCATTAAAACACATAATTCTCTATCATCATCTATAATCAATACCTTATTCATTTGTTAACTCCTTTCGTTTCTTAAATCTTCCGTCGATTGGTTTTTCTGCATATTTTGGTATCAGCCACATACGATTAATACGAATAACTCCTTGAATACGGTTCGTAGAGCATAATATCTGAACCCTACGTTCCGATAGTTTCCATTTTTGTGCGGTTTCCTTAACGGTCATATAATCGAACATTTTATATTCTCCCTTGCAGAAAATAATTATAGTGCGTTATAGCGAACAATGCAATTATGATAATAAATAATTGAAGCTATTGAAGCCAAAAAGAGTTTTAAGTTCTTTCTGGCTTCAAAAAAATATTTATCCTATAATCTTCCAGTTACTATCCTTATGAAGCGTTAGTTCATACTGTGATACCTGTGTCACCTTTGTCTGATTGTCAATGAATTTCACCGCAACGCTCACTTTCACATTGTCGCCATCAGTCGTGAATATAGGATTGACAAGCTCGGAAAAGAGGTAGTCTCCGTTTATCGGTTCAAGGGCATTTCCCTCTACATAGTAG
>ERZ1643246.4077-NODE-4077-length-11896-cov-7.836585_pt1 | contig 11896 bp, 15 predicted proteins | sample MGYA00579265_ERZ1643246 | MGnify/ENA primary metagenome ERZ1643246 (study PRJEB29033, sample SAMEA4952261) | chicken gut metagenome | biome: Broiler Chicken; feature: Gastrointestinal Tract; material: Caecum | place: Ireland | collected 2018 | study: Broiler...
ATAGCCTCCGGCTTTCCGTTACATTCCAGTCCCCCGTTACTTGACTTCCATCCATGGTTTTCGATATAATACACGGAGAAAAACATAAAGGGGAAACAGGGAGTGAAAGAGAAAAGGCGGTTATGGGTGATCCTGGCGGTCATCTGGATGATTGTGATTTTTTCGTTTTCCGCAAAGCCATCCGACGAGTCATCTGAAGAGAGCTTGTTTGTAGGGCACATCGTTGGACAGATTTTTGTGAAGGATTTTGAAAACTGGACTGTCGGAGAGCAAGAAGCATTCGCCGAGAGTATCAATTACCCGATCAGAAAGACGGCTCATGCAACGGAATACGCTATTCTTGGATTTCTGACGTTTCAGGCATGGAAATCACAGGCATGGAGAAGAGAGACGAACAGTGGAAAGAGAAGAACATATGGCGTACGAGGCTGCGCGATCATGGCATGGGTAGTCAGCACGGCGTATGCTGCAACCGATGAGATCCATCAGATTTTTGTGCCGGGACGGGCATGTATGGCAACGGATGTGATGATTGATTCGGCAGGGGCAGCGGCAGGAATTTTGCTGACGATCCTGATTGGCCATATTATAATAGGTAGAAAAAGGAGAAGACACGATGGAAATTAAACTCGCAAAATCAGCGGGATTTTGTTTTGGAGTGAAACGGGCTGTAGACATGGTCTATGAGAAGGCAAAAGAGCGGACAGACCGGATGGACGCAGGAGAGCAGGGACTGCCGGAGATCTATACCTTCGGCCCGGTGATTCACAATGAGGAGGTCGTTAAGGACCTGGAAAAAAAAGGAGTGAAAGTACTTCGCTCCGAGGAAGAGCTGGATGCGCTCACGGAGGGGACTGTTATCATCCGCTCCCATGGAGTCGGGAAGCAGATCTACGATAAACTGGAGAAAAAAGGACTTCCCTATATTGATATGACCTGTCCTTTTGTAAAGAAAATTCACGATATTGTAAAACGGGAGAGCGATGCCGGTAAATACATCATCATCATCGGCAATCCGAATCATCCGGAGGTCATAGGGATCCGTGGATGGGCCGGAAAGAGAGCCTGTGTAATCGAAAATGAGCAGGAAGCACGGGAATTTTGCCTGGGAAACATGGAATTAAATAATGAGTCAGACAATAAAATCTGTATTGTCTCGCAGACGACATTTAATTACAATAAATTCAATTATTTAGTTGAAATTCTCTCGAAAACGAGGTATGATATAAGTGTTTTAAATACAATCTGCAATGCCACAAAAGAGCGTCAGACAGAGGCTGAACATATTGCAAACGAAGTGGATGCGATGATTGTGATCGGTGACAAGCACAGTTCCAATACACAGAAACTGTTTGAAATATGTAAAAAGGCATGTAAAAATACGTACTACATACAGACTCTTGACGATTTGAATATGAATCAATTAAAGTTAAAGTCCGTGGAAGCAGTAGGTATTACAGCAGGGGCATCCACGCCCAATAATATAATTGAGGAGGTTCAAAATAATGTCAGACTTAACTTTTGAACAAATGTTAGAGGAATCTTTTAAAACAATACACAATGGAGAGGTTGTAGAAGGTACGGTCATCGATGTGAAACCGGATGAGATCATCTTAAACATCGGATATAAAGCAGACGGAATCATTTCCAGAAGCGAATATACAAATGAGCCGAACGTAGACCTGACCACAGTTGTATCTGTTGGAGATTCCATGACAGCGAAAGTTTTAAAAGTAAATGACGGGGAAGGACAGGTATTACTGACCTACAAGAGACTCGCAGCAGAAAAAGGAAATGAAAGACTCAGAGAAGCATATGAAAACAAAGAAGTGCTGAAGGCTCCGGTTACCCAGATCCTTGGCGGAGGACTGAGTGTTGTTGTTGATGAGGCGAGAGTATTCATCCCGGCAAGTCTTGTATCAGATACATATGAGAAAGACCTGAGCAAATATCAGGGACAGGAAATTGAATTCGTAATCAGCGAGTTCAATCCGAGAAGAAACCGTATTATCGGTGACAGAAGACAGCTTCTTGTTGCTGAAAAAGCGGAGAAACAGAAAGAGATCTTCGCAAATCTTCATGTAGGCGATACAGTAGAAGGTGTTGTAAAGAATATCACAGATTTTGGTGCATTCATCGATCTGGGAGGAGTAGACGGACTGCTTCACATCTCCGAGATGTCATGGGGACGTGTTGATAATCCGAAGAAACTGTTCCATGTAGGAGAGACGGTGAAAGTTCTTGTAAAGGACGTTCACGATACCAAGATTGCGTTATCATTAAAATTCCCGGAAACCAATCCGTGGCTTCACGCTTCCGAGGATTATGCAGTTGGAAATATCGTAACAGGAAAAGTGGCCAGAATGACAGATTTTGGCGCGTTTGTAGAGCTGGTACCGGGCGTTGATGCGCTCCTTCATGTATCACAGATTTCCAGAGCACATGTTGACAAACCTTCAGATGTACTGAAAGTCGGACAGGAAATTACAGCAAAAGTTGTTGATTTAAATGAAGAAGAAAAGAAAATCAGTTTAAGCATGAAAGCGTTAGAGCCGGCTGCTGAGGAAGCAAAAGAGGAAGCTGATCAAGCAGAGTAGTATTACCTACCGGTTACGATGCGTATCTGAATGCTGCAGAGTAAAAATAGAGGCTACTTGCTTTAGTCTCTATTTTTTCATGTTTATGCATATGTTAAAAAAAGAACGAGGAGGAAAAAAAGATGGGACTTTTAACTTTCAAGGGTGGCATACATCCGAATGATGGAAAAAGTCTGGCAAAGGACAAGGCGATTGTCGAAGTCCTGCCTGAGGGAGATCTGGTCTTTCCGCTTTCGCAGCATATCGGCGCCCCGGCGGCTCCGATTGTAAAAGCAGGGGATCATGTTCTGAAAGGCCAAAAGATTGCGGAGGCCGGAGGGTTTGTTTCTGCGCCGGTCTATTCATCTGTCTCCGGAACGGTCAAAGCGGTTGCACCGTATTTTACACCGACCGGAGGAAAAGTTTCGTCCATTATCGTAGAAAATGACGGGGCTTATACGGAAGCGGAGAGACTTCCTGCAAAATCTCTGGATCTGATTTCCAAAGAGGAGATCCTCAATCTCATTGCAGAGGCAGGAATTGTCGGAATGGGAGGTGCAGGATTCCCTACGAGAGTCAAGCTCTCTCCGAAAGAGCCTGAGAAGATCGAGTACGTGATTGCAAACTGCGCGGAGTGTGAGCCGTATATTACGGCGGACTACCGCAGAATGTTGGAGAATCCGGAAGAGCTTGTGGAAGGCATGCGTGTGATTCTGAAACTTTTTGACAATGCAAAGGGTATTTTTGCAGTGGAGGATAATAAACCGGACTGTATCGCAAAGCTGAAGCAGCTGACAAGCGGTGAGCCGCGGATGGAAGTGGTGAAGCTGATGACGAAATATCCGCAGGGAGGCGAGCGTCAGTTGATTTACGCCGTGACAAAACGGGCGATCAATTCTTCCATGCTGCCGGCGGATGTGGGATGTATTGTAGATAATGTAGAGACCATCATCCATATTTATGAGGCGGTTGTAAATGGAAGACCGTGCATTGACCGTGTTGTAACGGTTACCGGAGATGGAATCACCAGTCCTGGCAACTTCAAAGTTCCGCTTGGCATAAACCAGCAGGAGCTGGTGCGTGCGGCAGGAGGTTTTCGTGGTACTCCGGAGAAAGTGATTTCCGGAGGTCCGATGATGGGATTTGCCATGTTTACTCTGGACGTTCCTGTCACCAAAACTTCTTCATCGATTCTGTGCCTGACCAAAGACGAGGTGGCGAAGTATGAGCCGTCTGCATGTATTAACTGCGGCCGGTGTATCGATGCGTGCCCAAGCCGTCTGATTCCGTCAAGACTCGCAGACTATGCGGAGCGTCATGATGAGGCGGCTTTTGAGAAGGAATACGGAGTAGAGTGTATGGAATGCGGTTCCTGCAGCTATGTCTGCCCGGCAAAACGGCAGCTGAAGCAGGCAATCAGTTCCATGAGAAAGACCGTTCTTGCGAACAGGAAGAAAAAGTAGAAAATGAGAGGTGGACAAAGTGAACGAGCAGTTTAATATTTCGGCATCTCCGCATATACGCGCCAAAGACACTACAGAGAATATCATGCTGTGGGTTGTCATTGCGCTTCTGCCGACAACTCTTTTTGGAATCTGGAATTTCCGGGATCAGAATGCATGGATCCTCGTAGTAGTGACCGTTGCGGCAGCCGTATTGACGGAGTATCTCTATGAAAAGCTGATGCATAAAAAGATCACAATCAAGGATATGAGTGCCGCGGTTACAGGCCTTCTTCTGGCACTGAACCTGCCACCGTCAGCACCTTGGTGGATGGGAGTTCTTGGAGCGGTATTTGCAATTCTGATTGTAAAACAGCTGTTTGGAGGTCTGGGACAGAACTTTATGAACCCGGCTCTGGCTGCAAGATGTTTTCTCCTGATTTCATTTGCGGGAAGGATGACATCCTTTACATACGACGGCGTGGCGGGCGCAACTCCGCTTGCAACCATGCGTGCGGACGGATCCATCGCAAATGTGGATACCATGAAGATGTTTATCGGACAGATTCCAGGTACGATCGGTGAGACCTCTGTCATTGCCATTATGATTGGAGCGATTATTCTTCTTCTGAAGGGAATCATTGACCTGAGAATTCCGGGATCCTATCTTGTAACCTTTGTGATTTTCATCACAATTTTCGGTGGACACGGATTTGACTGGAGCTTCATCACCGCTCATCTTTGCGGCGGCGGTATCATGCTTGGCGCATGGTTTATGGCAACAGATTATGTGACGAGTCCGATCACAAAGAAAGGGCAGATTATTTACGGTATCCTTCTTGGTATCCTGACAGGACTGTTCCGTCTCTACGGAGGATCCGCAGAGGGAGTTTCCTATGCGATCATCATCGGCAACATTCTTGTTCCGCTGATTGAGAAGGTTACTCTTCCAAAACCATTTGGTAAAGGAGGAGAGAAATAATGAATAAGATTATTAAGAATACAATTATCCTGACCATCATTACGCTGATTTCCGGTGTGGCTCTTGGAGCGGTGTACCAGATCACCAAGGCTCCGATTGCCAATGCACAGGAGGAGGCAAAGCAGGAAGCATATAAGCAGGTATTTGAGGATGCGGATTCATTTGAAGCGCTGGATGTGGATGCCGATGAGGCGGCTGAGGCTGTAAAGGCGGCCGGCGTGGACGACGGCGCTACGATTGATGAGGCTGTGGAGGCAAAGCAGGGCGGAGAGACCATGGGATATGTGATCACTGCCACGGACCCGAACGGATACGGTGGAGACATCCAGGTTTCTGTCGGAATCGAGACGGACGGTACGGTGAACGGGATCGCGATCCTTTCCATCAACGAGACTGCAGGCCTTGGAATGAAAGCATCAGAGCCGGAATTCTATGAGCAGTATTCCGGAAAGCAGACTGATCACTTTTACGTATCCAAAGATGGCGGAGAAGGAGAGGAGATCGATGCCATCAGCGGTGCGACGATCACCTCCAGAGCGGTGACAGGAGCGGTCAATGCTTCCCTTGGATATTTTCAGAATGTGTTAGGAGGCAGTGTAGATGAATAGATGTGTGGAACGTTTATATAATGGGATTATCAAAGAGAATCCGACCTTTGTCATGATGCTTGGAATGTGTCCGACACTTGCGGTAACGACTTCCGCCATCAACGGAATCGGTATGGGACTGTCCACCACGGTCGTTCTGGTGCTGTCCAATATGATGATTTCCGCTCTTCGGAAGATCATTCCGGACTCTGTCCGGATTCCGGCTTTTATCGTTGTCGTGGCATCTTTTGTAACAATTGTACAGTTCCTGCTGGAAGGTTTTGTGCCGAGCCTTTATGATTCTCTGGGACTTTACATTCCGCTGATCGTTGTAAACTGTATTATCCTTGGCCGTGCGGAAAGCTATGCTTCCAAGAATCCGGTTCTTCCGTCTTTATTTGATGGTCTTGGAATGGGACTTGGATTTACATTTGGACTGACCTGCATCGGTATTGTAAGAGAGATTCTCGGAGCAGGACAGGTATTTGGTTTTCAGATCATGCCGTCCTCCTATGAACCGATTACGATCTTTATTATGGCACCGGGGGCATTTATCGTACTGTCCATGCTGGTAGCTACTCGAAATAAGATCATGAACCATCTGGAAAAGAAAGGTAAGAAGGTTGTAAAGCCTCAGGGAGGCTGCGCGGAAGGCGGATGTGCTTCCTGCGGCGGATGCGCTTCTTCTCTTTCGGCTGGACAGAACAAGGAATAGGAGGGGAAACAGATGAAAGAATTATTTATTATTGCGGTCGGATCTGCACTGGTCAATAATGTCGTACTGAGTCAGTTCCTTGGAATCTGTCCGTTCCTTGGAGTATCCAAGAAGATTGAAACAGCGGCAGGTATGGGCGGAGCGGTTATTTTCGTTATCACGATTGCATCGTTTTGTACCAGTGTTGTCTATGAATTCATTCTCCAGCCGCTGAATATTGAGTATCTGCAGACGATCGTCTTTATTCTGGTAATCGCGGCTCTGGTACAGTTTGTGGAGATGTTCCTGAAGAAATCCATGCCGGGCCTTTATCAGGCGCTTGGTGTGTACCTTCCATTGATCACAACCAACTGTGCAGTGCTTGGTGTTGCGCTGAATAACGTACAGTATGAATACAATATTCTGAGCAGTGTGGTAAATGGATTTGCCACAGCTTTCGGATTCACCATCGCCATCGTCATCATGGCCGGAATCCGTGAGAAGACAGAGCACAATGACGTGCCGGAAGCGTTTAAAGGAACGCCGATTGTGCTGTTGACAGCATCACTGATGTCCATTGCGTTCTTTGGATTTTCAGGCTTGATTTAAGGGAGGAAAATGGATTATGACAGGTATACTCGTTGCTGCCGCAATAGTCGGCGGTGTAGGTTTGTTCATCGGTGTCTTCCTGGGAGTCGCAGAAAAGAAGTTTGCAGTGGAAGTCGATGAACGTGAGGAGGCAATCACAGAGGTGCTTCCTGGAAATAACTGCGGAGGCTGCGGCTACGCAGGATGTTCCGGGCTGGCGGCTGCGATTGTCAAAGGAGAGGCTCCGGTCAATGGATGCCCGGTAGGGGGCGCGCCGGTTGCCGCTAAGGTAGGAGAAATCATGGGCCAGGACGCCGGGGAGACGATCCGGATGACGGCATTCGTAAAATGTGCCGGCACATGTGAGAAGGCAAAAGAAAACTATAAATATACTGGTACCAGGGACTGCGTGATGGTCAACATGATGCAGAACGGTGGACCGAAGGCATGTACATTCGGCTGTCTGGGAGACGGCAACTGTGTGGCAGCATGCCAGTTTGACGCAATTCACATTCAGGACGGAATTGCGGTAGTGGACAAGGATGCGTGCAAGGCATGCGGACAATGTGTGGCAGCATGTCCGAGACATCTGATTGAACTTGTGCCGTATGAGCAGAAGCATCTCGTACAGTGCAGCTCGCTGGACAAAGGAAAGGATGTCATGAGTGTATGTTCCGTTGGATGTATCGGATGCAGGATGTGTGAGAAGGTCTGCGAATTTGATGCAGTCACCGTTACCAATAACGTGGCGCACATTGATCCGGAAAAATGTACAAACTGCGGAAAATGTGCGGAGAAATGTCCGAAGAAGATCATTCTTTGATTTTAACGAGGGCAGGAAGAGGAAGATTCATGGACAGAAAGAAATGGATAAAAGAGAGTGTTCGAATGATAAAAGAAGATATCTGGAATATCCGGTTTGTCATTCTGGTGCTTGGAATCTATTTCTTTCTGGCGTGGAAGTGCTTTTACTCTTCCTGCCCTCTTGTTATGATTTCCGGCTTTCCATGTCCGGGCTGCGGACTGTCCAGAGCCGGCTTCTGTCTCCTCAGGGGTGCGTTTGCCCAGGCCTGGTATTTCCATCCGTTTATCTATGGAATCGCTCTTCTTGCAGCGGCCTTTGTGATCCGCAGATATGTGATTCACAGGGAAGTGCGTTCCCTGCAAAAGTATCTGATTCTTCTTCTGGCAGGCATGCTGATTTTTTATATGTACCGCATGATCCGGTATTTTCCCGGAGAGCCTCCGATGAGCTACTATCCTGGAAATCTGCTGAACCGGATTTCCCAGACGCTTACCATGGCTCTGGGGCATCATTCCTGATGGCGGAAATTTGCAGATTCTGTGAAATCAGGCATTTCTGGTTGTGTTGATTCTGAAAGCATGATAAAATGAAACAAGTGAAAGGGGAAAGCGGACATGGAAGATCAGAAGAATCATTTTGAAAATACAGAAGAAATCGTAGAGAAGCACGACGTCGCAGAAGGAGCGCCGACGCCGGAGCCGGAAGGAAAGGCGGAAGAGACCATGCCGGAACCGGTCCCGGTGCAGGAGGAGAAGCAGAGCGGGACATCCGATGGGGGTGGTTCCTATTCTTACGGAGAGCGTGCAAGGGAAGGAGTGCCGTATCAGACCCGGAATGCGGAATATCAGGAGGAGATGGATACCACGCCTCTTACAATGGGAGACTGGCTTTTGACGCTTCTGGCAGGCTTCATCCCGTGCTGCGGGGGAATTATCCTGTACTGCTACTGGGCGTTTGCAAGACGTGGAAATCTCCACAGGAGAAATTTCTGTAGGGCTGCGTTGATTGTGGAGGCGGTGCTGATCGTACTGCTGATTGTCTTCCTGATCCTGATTGCGGTCATTGGAAGCGTATCCTACAGCAACATGCCGGGAGAGTATTATTATTACGGATATTAAAAGAGAACGGAGCGCCGTTGAGTGCTCCGTTTTCTGCGTCCGGCCCGGAAGCGAGATGCGGGCAGGGTACTGGCGGTATCGAACATATGGTTGCGGCAGGGGAGCGGATGTGCTAAAATAGACCGGAAGAAGGAGGTCCGAATGAAAAAGGGCGATATCATTTTGATTCTTTTGATTCTGCTGGCGGCAGCGACGTCATTTGGAGCGTATGCTTTTTTTGCCGGAAGCGGAGGCGCGGAGGCAGTGGTGTATATAGATGGAGAGGAAGAGGGGCGTTACAGCCTGAAGAAAGAGCAGACCATCGAGCTCAATGGAGGGACCAATACCCTTGTCATTCGGGATGGCAGCGCCAGTATGGAACGGGCGGACTGCCCGGATCAGATTTGTGTCCGGCATAGGGCAATTTCAAAAAACGGGGAGAGTATTATCTGTCTGCCTCATGAAATCGTGGTGACGATTGAGGATGGGAAAGAGGCGGAAACGGATGCGGTTGTACAGTAACAGAGGTGCAGTGGTGGAACGAAGAGGAGCGAAACTGGCGTCATTTGGAGTATTTGTGGCGCTTGCGTTGATTTTTAGCTATATTGAGACGTTGATTCCGTTTCAGATCGGAATTCCGGGGGTGAAGCTTGGTCTTGCCAATATTGTAATTGTGATTGCCCTTTACCGGATGCCGGCAGGGGAGGCTTTGATGCTCTCGGTTGTACGAGTGATTCTGTCCGGATTTCTGTTTGGAAATCTCATGAGTATCCTTTACAGCCTGGCGGGAGGACTTTTGAGTCTGGCTGTGATGTGGGGGATGAAGCGGATCAAGACGGTCAGCATTTTGGGAGTCAGCATAGCAGGAGGCGTATTCCACAATATCGGACAGCTGGTGATGGCGGCTCTTGTGGTGGAGACATATGGGGTGTTCTCCTATGTGCCGGTGCTTCTCGTGTCGGGACTGATTACCGGGCTGGTGATAGGGCTGGCATCCGGAGAAGTACTGAAAAGAATCAAGGGAATTTCATTTTAACAGATGGAGGCAAAAGGATGATTTCATATATACGAGGAGAGCTTACGGAGATAGCGGAGGACCATGTGGTCGTCGATGTAGGGGGAGTTGGATACGGGATCTTTATGGCCGGAAGCGATATGGCACAGCTCCCAAAGACAGGGCAGGAGGTCAAGATTCACACCTATCTTCATGTGAAGGAAGATCTCATGCAGTTGTTTGGGTTTCTCACCAGAGACGGGCTGGAGGTGTTCCGACTGATTATCGGTGTCAGCGGAATCGGCCCGAAGGGCGGCTTGAGTATTCTGACTCAGATGACGCCTAATGAGCTGCGGTTTGCCGTCATGGCAGGAGATGCCAAGGCCATTGCGAAGGCGCAGGGAATCGGGAAGAAGACGGCGGAGAAGCTGATTTTGGAACTGAAGGATAAGCTGAAGCTGTCAGAGCCTGCCGGACCGGAAAGAGATGTGCCGTCCATTTCCGGCGGAGCAGAGGGAGCGGGCCGGATTCAGAACGAAGCTGTAGAGGCTTTGATGGCGCTTGGCTACGGAAGTACCGAGGCATATCAGGCGGTAAACAATGTGGAGATGACGGAGGACAGCACGGTGGAGGATGTGCTGAAGCAGGCACTCAGACAGATGGCGCTGTTCTAGGACCGTGTGTCCGGTGAAATAAATTTCCGGCGGGAGATCCGCACGGATGGAAGGCAGAGAATCATGAAGAAACGAATTATTACGACAGAAACGCTGGAGGAAGATCAGAAGATCGAAGGAAGTCTCCGGCCCCAGCGGCTGGAGGATTATATCGGGCAGACAAAGGCAAAGGAAACGCTTAAGATTTACATTGAGGCGGCAAAGGCGAGAGGCGAGGCACTGGATCATGTGCTGTTTTACGGACCGCCGGGACTGGGGAAGACGACGCTTGCGGGGATTATCGCAAATGAGATGGGCGTTCATATGAAAGTGACGTCCGGGCCGGCGATAGAAAAGCCGGGCGAGATGGCGGCGATTCTCAATAATCTGCAGGAGCATGATGTGCTGTTTGTAGATGAGATCCACAGACTGAACCGGCAGGTAGAAGAGGTGCTGTATCCGGCCATGGAGGATTTCGCCATTGATATTGTCATTGGAAAAGGTGCCGGGGCCAGGTCGATCCGTCTGGATCTTCCCAAATTTACCCTGGTCGGCGCGACGACCAGAGCGGGGATGCTGACCGCTCCACTGCGGGACCGGTTTGGAGTGGTGAACCGGCTGGAGTTTTATACGCCGGAGGATTTGAAGACGATTGTACTGCGCTCGGCCCGTATGCTGGGAGTGGAGATTGATCCAAAGGGAGCCATGGAGATTGCCAGACGGTCCAGAGGGACGCCGCGTCTTGCCAACCGTCTCCTGAAACGGGTACGGGATTTTGCCCAGGTCAAATACGATGGAGCGATTACCGAAGAGGTAGCGGTTTATGCACTGGATCTTCTGGAAGTAGACCGGTTCGGTCTGGACTATGCGGACCGGACGATTTTGACAACGATGATTGAGAAGTTCGGAGGGGGACCGGTCGGACTGGACACCCTTGCAGCGGCCATCGGGGAGGATTCCGGGACACTGGAAGATGTATATGAGCCGTATCTTTTGAAAAACGGATTTATCCAGAGGACGCCAAAGGGACGGACGGCTACAGCGCTGGCCTACCGGCATCTGGGACTTCCTGTGGAAACGAAAGAAGAGTAAAGTGGACGATCCTGAGAGAATATCAAAGAAAAAGGTTGGTTTTTCCCTCAGGATCGTTTATAATGTCTAATAGAGACTTCGTTTGAGAAGGAGGAGACACTGGTTATGGCAGCATCAAGAAATTATACCGAAGTGATCATTGATGGCAAGGTATATACGCTGAGCGGCTTTGAGAGTGAGGAGTACCTTCAGAAGGTATCCAATTATCTGAATCACAAGATTGCGGAGTGCAGTGAGAACGAGAGCTACAAAAAGCAGAGCAGCGATACGAAAAGCATCCTTCTTGCGCTGAACATTGCGGACGATTATTTCAAAGCAAAGGAGCAGGGCGCGTCTCTTGAAATTGATATGGAATCGAAAGATAAAGAGATGTATGACTTAAAGCA
>ERZ1643246.4078-NODE-4078-length-11896-cov-5.964868_pt1 | contig 11896 bp, 13 predicted proteins | sample MGYA00579265_ERZ1643246 | MGnify/ENA primary metagenome ERZ1643246 (study PRJEB29033, sample SAMEA4952261) | chicken gut metagenome | biome: Broiler Chicken; feature: Gastrointestinal Tract; material: Caecum | place: Ireland | collected 2018 | study: Broiler...
CAACGGGAACTGGTTGATTTTGCTGTAAGATGGATAGAAGAAAACCGAAAATGAGAAGAAATATGTTTTATGGTACCTGACCACAGGGAGACTCTGTTCCGGTTCCTGAGTGCGTTGGAAAAGCAGCCGGTGTTGTGTAAAAAATGTACGAATTTAAAAAAGGACGGTTTTCATGCTGATACATGAAAAGATCTTAAAAAAGAAATAAGTTGACAGAACCCAGGGATACCCGCAGCGGAGTATCCCTGGGTTCGTTTCATTCCCGGATGGCATTTTTCATTCTCCGGTTCAAAACCAGCAGACCAATTACCAGAAGAATCGGGAAAATGGCGGCGGCCAGCAGTCCCATTTTCAGATTGCCGCCGGCAAGTTCCGAGATATTTCCTACGACTGCCGGACTTACGGTACCGCCAAAATCCCCTGCCAAGGCCAGAAAAGCGAACATAGCAGTGCCTCCCTGCGGGCACTTCTGAGAAGATAGGCTGATGGTACCTGGCCACATAATGCCTACGCTGAAACCGCAAAGGGCACACCCGGCCAGACCAAGAACCGGCAGAGGGGAAAGAGAAGCCAGCAAATAGCATGCCACGCACAGCAGGCCGCTTAGCAGCATGGTTTTTGTCAGGTTCAGTTTCTCGCTCATTTTACCGTACAGGATGCGGGAGATTCCCATGAACACGGCAAACAGGCAGGGACCGGCCAGGTCCCCCACGGTTTTGGATACGCCGAGGGCCGACTCTGTAAATGCGGAAGCCCATTGTGCCATGGATGCTTCGGACGCGCCGGAACAAATCATCAGTAAGATCATCATCCACAGCAGCGGCAGCCGAAGCAGCCTGCCAAGGGGCAGACTTTCGCCGTCTTCTACCTGGCGTTCGATGGGACAGGTGAGAAACTGAAAGATATTGAACAGCGGAATCAACGCCCAGATCAGCGCGAGTATCTTCCAGTTTTCGGTGCCGAACACCGCGAAAAAGAGGGTGGACCCAAGGATCACGCCCACTGCGCCCCAGCAGTAAAAAGAGTGCAGAAGACTCATTTGGCCGTCCTTGTTCTCAAAGGGACAGGCCTCCACAATAGGACTCACCAGAACTTCCACAAGGCCGCTGCCGATGGCGTAAAATACCACCGCGATGAGAATTCCCAGAAAAGGCACGGGGAGTACTTCCGGGAGGATCGTCATCATCACAAGTCCCGCTGCCGAAACTACCTGGGAGGCCACCACACAGATGCGGTAACCGATTTTATCCGCAAACCTGGTTGCCCCAAGGTCAACCAGCAGCTGGGTCAGGTAAAATACAACAGGGATCAGGGCAATCTTTTCCAATGAAATCCCATAGGTGCTTTGAAAGGTCAGGAACAGGAGAGGCGCGAAGTTGGCGGCGATGGCCTGGGTGACGAATCCCAGGTAGCAGGCTGCCAGTGTTTTTTGATATTTTCGATTCCCGGCCATATCATTTACCCACCCGAATGTTTTTCACAGTTTTTTTCTCAATGCTGAGATTTTCATATACCCGAATGCCGCCGCTGCCCGATGGGGCCGGCGCAAGAATCTCAATCCTGTCACCCGTCTGACGAATCGAGCTTTTGTTTAACCATTTGAATTCCATGATGAATCTCCTTCCACATTCATATTTAAGCGTATTATATAATCAAAAATATCAAAGATAAAGAGATTATACTGCCAGGTTGAAGCACTATTTACCCAATCCGTGTTTTTGCCCGGGTGAATATCCATACCTTTTGCGGAATTGACGGCTGAAATAATTGACAGAATGAAACCCACAGGCGAAACTGATCTCCTGCAGAGTCCCCGTGGTCTCCTGCAGCATACGCTGCGCCGTCTGAAGACGGTACTGAATGAGCGCATCCACCGGGGAACATCCCAGATAGGTTTGGAAGCACCGTCCCGCTTCGCTTCGGCTGATATTTGCTGCGCCGGCGATATCTGCCAGAGTGACCGTCCGGGCGTAGTTTTCATAGATATATGACAGCATTTTCTGAAGGCGTATCTGGGAGTTCAACTGTACCCGTGACGCTTCGGATTTCGGCAGGGAGTCGAGATTGCGGTAGATTGCTTCCAATATACAGCAGATGCTGCGCTGAACCGTCAGCTCGTAACAGGCGGGCTGCTCCCGCATGGCACAATAGGCTGCGCGGATCTGTTGACGGACATCCTTCCACAGACCGTTGTTGTGCCGGAACACAACAAAAGACAGGAAACTGCACGCAAGAATCGGCTGGATGTATTTCTGATAAATGGCGCTGTTCTCCGGGGCAACCACTGTCCCGGAAAAAACAAGATTTGGAAAGGGATCCGGCGTGGCGCCGGACAGCTGCCGGATTCCGTGGAGCATATTCTGGTTGACGAAAATGCTGTCCCCCGGTTCCAGAATCGTATGGGTTTGTCCCACCTGATAATCCAGAACACCGCTTTGCGCTGTGGCGATCTCAAAGTAGGGATGCCAGTGTACAGGTCCCGCCCGGTCTGGCAGGGCGGCAAGTTCATCGCAATAAAACGCGACGGGAAAAGCCAGGATGTCGTGTGGTATCTGTTCCTGCAGTTGATGATCAAGTAATATGGGCATATGTTATTCCTCTTGTTCGGGAGTCCTTTCTTCACACCATGCAAATCCTGCGGCTATTAGGACCGTGGCTGCGGTCACGGTGCCTCCGGCGGATGCGCAGTTCGCCCATGCTGCCTTTGGCGGGATGGGCAGCGTCTGCGGTTTTGCAGAAACCGTCCTATGCGCAGGTAGAATGACTGTCGTCATTATACTCTATATAACCGACGCAGGCAAATAATTTCCGCTGGCCTGCATTGATACATTTGAAACAAGTATTTTTGGCGGTTAATCGCAGAATAAACGGAAAAAAGACTTGTAGGAATAAGCCGGGAAGCGTATGATACTTAAAACGGAGGACTGTTTATGAAAGCGATCATTTGCGATGATGAAAAAAGTACCTGTTCTGATTTGGAGGATTTGCTGTTAAAATACGCAAAGGAAAAGAAAGTTTCTCTCAACACAGAGGTCTTCTATTCGGGAGATCCTTTATTGGATTATTTAAAGCGGGAAAAAACGGATATTCTTTTTCTGGATATCGAATTACCGGGAATGAACGGGGTTTCTGTGGGGAAATATATAAGGGAAATTATGGAAGATGATAATCTGTTTCTGGTATATATATCTTCCAAAGAACATTATGCCCTGCAGTTGTTTCAGAATCAGCCCTTTGATTTTCTGGTAAAACCCATAGAGCAGGAAAAGGTGTATCCTGTGTTGGATCATATTTATCGTATTGCGGGAAAAAATAATCGGAGTTTTGTGTATCAGAATCACAATGACAGCTTTCGTATCGCCTACAATGATATTCTGTACTTTCAGAGCGAAGGAAGAAAGATAAACATTGTGATGAAGGACGGAATCGAAACATTTTATGGGAAGTTAAGCGCGATGGAGGAGAAGGCGCCGGAATTTTTCCTGAGAATCCATAAATCCTATCTGGTGAATCAGAATTATGTAAAAGAGTTTACCTATGAATGGGTGAAGATGATTAACGGAGATATCCTGAATATCAGCAAAGCCAACCGTGCCAAAGTGCGCAGAAAGATCCTGGAGAGTGCGGCCGATGAGTTTAGAAATATATAATTACATAATTGCGTTGCTGGCAAACGCATTGCGCTTTTACGCGCTGAGGCATTTTGTCTGCATTTTTGCGCCAAAAGAGACCTGCAGATGGAAGTATGTGTTCCCGCTGTACCTTGCGGGCTGGGGATGCACAAGCCTGGTGGGTCTGTGGTTCTCTTCGCCCGCCATGAATATCATGGCAAATGTGGCCAGTCTGTTTATCATTTTCCTGCCCTATCCATTAAAAAGGGCAAGAAAATGCCTGGCTGTTTTTATTATTTATGTGATCAATGCGCTGGTGGACAGCGTTGTTATTTTGTCTTTGAGCACATATGTGGCGGGAGAATCGGTAAATCAGGTATATGAGTGTATTACAAGCTTTCTCCTGCTGTTTATCGCCATGATTCTGGAAAGAACTGCCAGGACGGAAGAAGAAACAGAATTGCCGCTGTCCAACATGGCGGCGCTTCTGATGGTTCCGGTGATCAGTATCCTGTACATATATTATCTGGTAATCACCGTTTCCGAAAAAAAGACGATGGTTATTTTCGCGGCCTTCACCCTTCTTTTTATTAATATCCTGATTTTTTATCTGTACCATTCCCTGCTGAGATTTTATTCTTCCCGTATGAATGAGCAGGTATTTGAACAGATGCTGGAGGTTTATTCCTATCAGCTGGATATCGTCCGGGAGTCAGAAGAACGCATGAAGGCGTTGCGGCATGACATGAAGCATCACCTGATGGAACTGTCAGCGCTGGCCAGGAAAGGCAGTAATGACGAGATGACGGCATATTTAAATGAGATGCAGGAGTTTATGCTGAATCCAAAAGAATATGCATCTTCCGGAAACCGGGAAATAGACGGGGTACTGAATTATCTGCTTCGGAAGGCGAATACCGTTCTGAACCAGGTAGATGTGCAGATGAACCTTCCGGAAAACATGTGTCTCAATAATTTTGACATCTGTGTGATTCTGGGAAATCTGGTGGACAATGCGGTGAGAGAAGCCGGAAAATCGGAGGAAAAACGGCTGGCAGTAAAAATTCAGGTGAGACAGGAAATTCTGTTTATCTTTGTGGAAAACAGTTATCAGGGAAAGCTCATAGAAAAAGGAGGCGCGCTGCATACAACGCAAAAAGATCCCGCAATCCATGGGATCGGACTGGAAAATGTAAAAAAGGTTGTTGCCGCAAATGGGGGCGAAATAAAAATAGAATATACAGAAAACACATTTTATGTGCATGTACTTTTGTATCTGTCACATATCAAAGCGTAAGAGACTCGTTGGGGGTCTCTTTTTTTACGCCCGTTTTTTACAAAAGGATGGGCTGATTTTTACAATTCAGAAGAAATGGTGCGTACCTGTGCTATAGTGCAGGAACAAAAGGGAAAGGAGTAAAGGCGATATGAAAAAACTGAGATGGTTTTGTCTGGCATTATGCATAGGTACCATTTTCGCCGGATGCAGCAGGAGTGGGGCCGTGTCCGATAAACAGGAAGCGGAAGAAAACGTTTCCATGGGAGAAGAATATCATTTTCCGGAAAAGTATGAAAAGACATCTGATTCCGGAAAGGTAAAATTCAACTGTCAGCTGGAGATTCCGGAAAATATGAAACAGACGATGCCTGTTGCCGCCGCAAAGGGGCTGTATTGCTGTGACAGAGAAAAGGCATGGTCGCTGTTCGGCGAAGGAAAAGAAGTGAAGGAAAAACCGGAAATCGCGACAGAGGAAGGAAGAGCCCCCTTTGATTATTATCTGTTTGCGGATGGCGAAAACCTGGGGATCGATGAAGGGATCAGTTATGGAAGCAGCAATTCCCAATATTATCTCAACATTGGTGTGCAGGATCCGGATCATCAGGCGGATTTTGAAGCCGGGGAGGTTTCTTTTCAAAGCGGTGAGGAATGTGTCGTGGAAATAAAAAAGATAATGGAAGAATTGGGATATCCTTCCGAAGATTTCCTGTTCGGTTTTTATCCTTTGAATGATCAGACGATGAAAAATCTGGAGGATATGTGTGTACAGGAAGGTTATCTGGAAGAAGATCAGAGAAAAGAGGGCTGGAGTCAGGAAGACGATGCGTATTTTCTTTATGCCTACCAGCAAAAGGAGGGCATTCCGATTTTCCATGAGCTGATGAGCATTGCCAAAAGCATGGCATCCGATACGCCGGACAATGCGCCCGTCCAGGCAGTGTATTCTGCCAGGGGTGTGGAATTCTTAAACATCAGCAATGTTTACGAATTTGATACGGAAGAAGAGCAGATTACCCTGAAGCCTTTTGAGGAGATTGCCGCTGTAATCGAGGAAAAATTTGATAATATTTTAAACGACTCAAGCTATGAAGTGACAAGGGCCAAATTCTATGAGAGGGTCTGTCTCAACGAAGCGCAGAAATACGAGACAGAGCCCATATGGTATTTTGAAGTAAAAGACGATCATGCCGGAAAATCGGTGACTTTAATAAACGCAGAGACGGGAAAAGAAATATTTCTGCAATAAGATCCCATGGATGGGAGCGTCTGGAAAAGGGGAGAAATGGATGAATCAGGTACATTATTTTCGGTCGGATCTGCGTCGCCTCATAAAGAATTATCCGACCTGGCTGGCGGTTTTGGGGGTTGCGGCAGCCTTGTGGTTTTCACTTGAAAATAACGCCTTTCAGAAGGAAATGGTAAATGGAAATGTATTGGACACCTATATCATGTCCACCAATATGTCGGGCGTAATGATTGCCTATGCATTCTGCGCCTTTTCTTACGCTGCCGTATTTTGTGAGGATCTGGAAAATAAGTATGCCAGATACAGCATTAACCGGGGAAATACCTGGCGGTATGTGGCATCCAAATCGGTGGTGATTTACGGGTCGTCGGTCCTGACGATGGTTCTGGGAACCTTTCTGTTCGTGGTCTGTATCCGCATACGCCTGCCCTGGGTGTCAGAGTATGCGAATATCGGAGTATTGCAGGCGGGAATGTATCGGACATTGCTTGACGGGGAGCACTACTGGATGTATGTGTTTTTCTATGCGCTGCAGCAGGGAATGCTTGCCGGCGTGCTGTCTCTGGCCGCCGCATTTCTATCCATGTTTGTTTCCAATAAAATGATGATATGGATTACGCCGATTCTGATTTACCAGGTTTTGCTGGAATATCGCGGCGACGGCTGGTTTGGGGTGATGCTTGTAAGGCCTTTTCTGAATCAGTTTCCCACAGACATCCAGTATTTTCTTACCGTCTTTGGCAGCAGCCTGTGTTTTTCCCTGCTGTTTACCTGGGGAATCTGCAAAAAAATAAAAAACAGATTGTAGAGGTGGGAATATGAAATTACTGCAGTATACCTGGAAAAGCGCCATGATGAAGATCGTCAATGGCAGGATGGCGGTTTTCGCGCTAATCATGCTGGTAATCGGCAGAACCTATGTAAGACCCATCCGGCAGTTTTCGGTTGAAATGGACTATCCTTCTTCATGGTGTGTATTTCCGTTTGTGATGTGCAGTTTTACTTATCTGATTATGTTTTGGTTTGGGGTCATTTACGCCAACTCGGATGTGCCATTTATGCAGCATATAAATATGTATCATACCATCCGTGTGGGAAGAAAGCGCTGGGTGCTGGGACAGATCGGGGGGATTTTTATCCGTTCGGCTGTTCTCACGGTCTGGGCGGTTATCTGCACAATCCTTCCCCTTCTGCCGGATATTGAGTGGAGCAATGAATGGGGAAAACTGCTGCGAACGGCAGCGATGACCGATGCCCTTGCCCGGTATGACAGTTCGGTGCAGATCTACTATGAAATCTTTTCGGAATTTACGCCATTGCAGCTTATGGGACTGGAAATCCTTCTCTGCACGCTCATTTGTACGTTTATGGGTGTTCTGATGTTTCTGTTCAGTTTGTTTCTGAATAAAATTGCGGCGGCCGCGGGCAGTCTTGCCCTGGCGATTGCGCTGTTTCCGGTATTAAATCTTCACCCTTTGCTGCGGCATAAACTGGCGCTTTTTGTCCCCACCATATGGGCGGAAGCGGCAAGAATCGCCACGCCGGATTACGGGTACTACTGGCTGCCGTCCATACCGTATATGTTCGGGTTCCTGCTGGCGGGAATTTCAGGTATGACGGTATTTCTTTTCATCAAGATCAAAAAGACAGAGTTTCACTGGGAAAATGAGGATCTATAGGAGGGCGGAATCGATGGACGCACAAGATTATGTGATTGAAGTGTCGCATGTGAGCAAAAGCTTCAGAGATCAGAAAGTTTTAAAGGATGTTTCTCTCACCTGTAAAAGCGGAAGGATTTATGGGCTTGTGGGGCATAACGGCTCCGGAAAAACCGTCCTGTTCAAATCCATCTGCGGATTTCTTTCCTGCGATGAGGGAACCATTTCCGTAAATGGGAAGGTTCTGGGAAAAGATAAGGATATGCTGAATGAGGCGGGAATCATCATTGAGGAACCGGGCTTTTTGAGAACCTGGAGCGGCTATCACAATCTGGAATTTCTTTATACGCTGCGAAACAGAAAGAATAAGAAACATCTGTATTCGGTACTAAAAGAAGTGGGACTGGATCCCGCATGGAAGCGCCCGGTGGGAAAATATTCCCTGGGCATGCGCCAGAGACTTGCCATCGCGCAGGCGATTATGGAAGATCCCGGAATTTTAATTCTGGACGAACCCATGAATGGTCTGGATAAAAACGGAGTGAAGGAAATCCGGGAGCTCTTGCTGAAAATGAAGGAAGAAAACAAGCTGATTCTTCTGGCCAGCCACAACCGGGAGGATATCCAGGTCCTTTGTGACGAGGTTTATGAGATGGAAGGGGGCGTTATCCGGAAATTGTAAAAATCGTTTGACCGCCATAAAGTCATTGATAAAACGTCACCGAAACGTTATGATAAGGACAGGAAGAAACGGAATCATCGAAATCTTCCCGGGTGTCTGCTGTAATCAGCTCTGGCAATAAAACGGATCGACCCGAGTTTTGAACTGACATCGGCAAAAAAGCAAGGAAGGTGAAAAAGTGAATAATCAGGATAATATGAATCAAAAGTCTAATATTATTATGTATACAACAGAAGATGGTCTGGCAAAAATTGAAGCGACTTTTGACGAAGATACGGTATGGTTATCTATTGACCAGATGGCCGAATTATTTCAGAGGAATAAATCGACGATTTCAAGACATATAAAAAACATTTTTTTGGAGGGAGAACTGGTAAGAGAATCAGTAGTTGCAAATTTTGCAACAACTGCGTCGGATGGCAAAATCTATCAGGTTGATTATTATAATTTAGACGTCATTATTTCTGTGGGATATCGTGTTAAATCTAAACGTGGCACGCAGTTCAGAATCTGGGCAACTAATATTCTCAAAGAATATATGAGAAAAGGTTTTGCGCTGGATGATGAACGTCTGAAAAATTTAGGTGGCGGGGGATATTTTAAGGAATTGCTTGAAAGAATCCGCGACATCCGTGCTTCTGAAAAGGTATTTTACAGACAAGTTCTGGAAATTTATGCTACCAGCATTGATTATGATCCCAAAGCCGAAATATCCATTCTCTTTTTCCAAAAAGTACAGAACAAAATTCATTATGCCATTCACGGTCAGACGGCAGCTGAGGTTATTTATACAAGGGCGGATGCTGAAAAAGAGTTTATGGGACTTACAACATTTGCCGGAAAGCAGCCAACTTTGAAAGAGGCTGTTATTGCGAAAAATTATCTGGATGAAAAAGAACTTCGTGCTATGGGACAGCTTGTCTCTGGATATTTAGACTTTGCTGAGCGTCAGGCAGAACGCGAACAGGCGATGACTATGAAGGATTGGGCGGAACATCTGGATCGTATTCTTACAATGGGGGGAGAACAACTATTGCAGGGGAATGGAAGTATTTCTCATAAGCAGGCAGTTGATAAGGCAACTGCCGAATATAAGAAATATAAAACCAGAACCCTTAGTCCAGTAGAAGAAGATTATTTGAACTCTATAAAAATGTTGGAACAAAAGACAGATAAGAAATGAAAATGCAAGATGCGTATAGAATAAAGAAAAGAAACGATTCTGAAAAAGCTCTTGACAAGTGGGAGATCCAGGTATATCATTAAAATATAAAAAGTTTAAAAATAAACAAAAAAAGGGGCACAGGATGACGAATTCTCTGGAAGCTTTTCTTTACGGAACGCAATTCAGGCGTCTGATGGAAAAGGAGCTGGAACCGGTGGAACGCCGGTATGGACTGCAGAAAATTGACATGCATATCCTGTTTTTTCTTGCAAAGTCGGCGGATCATAATACGGCAAAAGACATTGTGCAGCTGAATATGTTTACCAAGGGGCATATTTCTCAGTCGCTGACGCGCCTGCAGAAGAAGGGGTATATTCAAATTATGCAGGATAAAGAAGATCGAAGATGTACTCATAATTATCTCTCCGGGGATGCGGATGAGATTATACAGGAATTGAAGAAGGCCTATCAGAATATTCAGGACATCATTCTGAACGGTGTGACGGAGGAGGAGCAGGCAGTGTTGGCTTCCGTGGCGAAAAAGGTCGGTCAGAATATAAAGAATGCCTTGTAAGAAAACAGGGATTTTTGCGGATCTCTGTTTCTATTTTTAAATATAAAGTTTAAAATTAAATTAATTATAATTAAACGGATATCCATTTGATAAGATGGAAGAAAGGATGTGCTTCATTTATGACAGAAATAACAATTTTTTATGATGACACCAAAAAGAGCTGCCAGGACTATGCCGACAGGTTTGCGGAACAGGAAAACGTGAAATGTAAAAAAGCATCGGAATATCTGGATCAGCAGATGATTTTCAATAAAGGCGCGAAAATCGGGCTTATCTTCGAAAGTGAAAACGGGAAAGTCTCCTATTCGATCCTGCATATTATCTGGCGTCTGATTGCAGATAAGAAGGAAAAGCATATGATCTTTGTAACCGGAGGGGACAGAGAGTTCCGGGCAATAAAAGCCGCCGCGGATGACATGGCGCAAAGAGGCTATCATGTAAACAATATTTACTCAAAATATATTCTCCAGAAACATAAAATCAGGGAAGACGAAGCGGTGGATGAAATCCTGTATGCCCTGTCAGATGGCCACAGCAATGTACCGCACAGGGAGGATTTCCGGAATCTGAGCAAAAAAGAACTCAGAAAGCAGATACGGGAAGAGATAAAGGTGTATCGGAAATATCAAAAAGAAAATATTGCCAGATTGACTTAAAGTAAAAAAATAAATACAATGATAGAAAGACTTATTAAGGAAGAGGATTCAGAAAGAAAACAGGGGAACGCACATGACACGGCAGGAAATTTTTGACTATGCGAAAAACAGATACGGAACCGAACCGGACTACCCATGGGCCGATTCCAATGCGGTTCTGCGCCATGCGGACAATAACAGGTGGTACGGTCTGATTATGGAGGTTGGCCGTGACAGGCTGGGGCTTTCGGGCACCGGTTTGATTGACATAATTAACGTAAAGTGTGATCCTGTTCTGGGCAGTTTTCTGCGGACGCAGGATGGATTTCATCCCGCATACCACATGAACAAGGAGAAATGGCTCACCATCCGCCTTGACGGCAGCGTGCCGGAGGATGAGATAAAAAACCAGATTGACTTAAGTTTTGAATTGACATCTTCAAAGAAAAAATAAGCCAGACAACGGCATTGAGGGTTAAAAAGCAAAGGTATAATTTGTATATTTGCCTTTGCTTTTTTCATGACTATATGGTGATTATATGAATTGTCAATGAATCATGAACATGATAGAATACCGATAAGGAGCAATCGTGTTACAGGGTGGCTTGACCTCATTCCAACAGAATGGGGGTGATGCCTATGAAAAATCATTTTGATTTTGGGGATTTAATGACCTTTGGTCTTTTCCTTCTGGCATTGCTTACATTTATATTTTCGTTTTGTAAGTAGCCATACATAGCAAAACCACCCTTGTACTTTGGACGGTTCAGGGTGGCTTGCTATTCCTGTTGTCGGTCAACTCCCTTGTGGGCGGTTGTTCTTTTTTCAGTTATAATATAACACGATTGTTCAGAAGGTTCAAGAAGAAAGATTGGCAGTAATCAATCAAACGTGCGCTGAACGGTGAGCTGTATTGTTGACTTGAGCCGTAAAAGAGAATACAATTGTTTTGAATGACAGCAGCAAAAAAGCAAAGGAGGACACCGCAATGAGAAAAAATTTTGGAGCAAAACCATTGTTGTATCCCCAGCCGGTGCTGATTATCG
>ERZ1643246.4079-NODE-4079-length-11893-cov-17.413921_pt1 | contig 11893 bp, 11 predicted proteins | sample MGYA00579265_ERZ1643246 | MGnify/ENA primary metagenome ERZ1643246 (study PRJEB29033, sample SAMEA4952261) | chicken gut metagenome | biome: Broiler Chicken; feature: Gastrointestinal Tract; material: Caecum | place: Ireland | collected 2018 | study: Broiler...
TCCTTTTTGTTCAATTTTTTTGCGTCACCCCCTCTTGACTTAATACCATTGGACTCAGAATTGGGAGAGACTGCAAGAGCCTATCTGGAGGGGGATCAAGCAACGCAGACCAGCCCTATGGATGATTGCATCGATCAGTTCTTTGATGGAACCATGTCAGAATCAGAGTTGCAGACCGAGTATGAAAAACTGCTGAAAAAAGAGCTTTTTGGCTCCATGGAAAATCCGACGGGACCTCTCACCGCGTCGCAGAAAGAAATCGCAACTAATTTTTACAATGCGTTTCGGGAAAAGATTTTGTCGGCTGCCGTTGAGCGTAACAACACCGAGGGGAAACAGTATATCACTGGGGACATGAATGTGCAGCGCAATTGGGCCTATTACAATTCCGACTATTATTATGCCAGTGAATCGGCAATCTCTGCTATTACGGAAGGTGCTCAGAATGTGTCGCAGGAGTATGGCTCCACTTTTGAGGTTCCCGACTACATGGCACAGGGCAAAACCAATCTATACAATTTTAACACGGCTTTAAGCGGTGATCCGTTTGTTGCATCCGATTATCACTATATCATTGACCCCGATGTTGCGCCCCCGGAAAATTTCAAGTGGTTTTATGAAAAGGGCGGAGACGCTTATAGTACCACCATCCGAATGAATTCACTTACCGTGGAGGATGCAGATGGCAACAAAACGGTCACGGATTACACTACCGATACATTTGATCCAAAAGATCCCTTAAAAGCACAAACATGGGTTTCCTACACAGACGAAGATGGCATAGAGCATCGGCTCAGCACAGATCTTGTGTTCAACAATAGCAAAGAGGATCTTCGGAATGTTGCGGATTTGCTGTCCTTCTCTGATAAAGATACGGACAAGGCCAGCTTGCTCAATCAATTCTTGTCCAACTTGCAGCTCTATCCGAAGCGGTATTTTGACCGTTTCCCGACTGTCTCCCGCAGTATGGATTTTATGGTTTAATGCAGAATCTATCTCTTGATACTTTGCGAGATAACAAATGCAAATTGGCAGATTGTAAGTTCAAAAGTTATCTATTTGGTGGGGCCGATACTTATGTTTGCCCTTACCGATGCTAAAAGTCCATCACCGACTTTGCATAATACCAGAGAGGTAATCAAGCAAAAGAACCCGCACAGTTATGGTTACATGCCACAACTGTACGGGTTCTTATCATTTAGAATAGATTCTTTCCACTGAGATCATCTAACGATAGTATCGCTTCTTGAAAATGCATTCAATATGTTGGGTAATGCTTTGCACTTCATTAGCCAGAACTGGCCACGCCTATCTTTATTTTTAAAGAGACAGAGTCTTATGGAGCATTTTATTCATCATAATTATCATCATCGTCAATATCAATACGGAATCTAAACTTCGGCTCAGTCTTTGACCGTCGGACCACGCCCGTAGGCTCGGAAATCTGAGAATCGGCTCGAAAAGCCTGCCCTTCAATAATCTTCATAAATTGATCCACCACATGATCTATGGCAGACGAATCCTGCTGAAAAAGTCCCCAATTCAAGCCCAAGAAGTTACTGGCCCCCATCAATGTATAGGCCAACACCTCGGTATCGATGTCCTGATAAATCTCACCATTGCTTTTCGCCTTGTCCAGGCCCTGCTTGTAGGCTGAGCAGAATGTTTCGTAATACTCCTGGAACAGGTGATAATCCACGTACATAGATTCCCAGATGATATGGTACATATACTGGTTTTCCATGGTAAATTTCAGCCATGCCCGCATACCGACACGTTCGGCCTCCAGCCGGGTCTCACAATCCTTGATGGCGCGGCTAAGATATTTTCTGATCTTGTGGCTGCATTGAAGCAACAAATACTTATATAGATTATATTTGCCGTCAAAGTACAGATAGAATGTACCAGAAGCAACACCGGCCAGGCTGGTAATTTCATTAATGGAAGCGGCGTGATAGCCCTTTTCATAAATGACTTGCGCAGCGGCGCTGAGAATATTGTTCAATGTAGCGCGCCCCCGCTTGGTGCGAGGCATGTTTACAAGTTCTTCCTGCATACGACGAAACCCCTCTAAATTTCTGCCGGGCCAACAATGCCCCTGTCAAAATCCTGATCGTAGCAATCCGAGCTACTGTAACTGTGGAGGTCAGGCAGGCCAGATACAGGTACATAAGCATTGTCGGTTATTAACATGATCTAAAAGTTTAAGTATATTATAGCGAACTTCAATAATTACTGCAACCAGCAAGAGCAAAAAACCAGTTTTCGATGGTAATGACATTTTAAAGAAAAAGAGCTTGGTATATTCCACACTTTTGGAAAGCAGCTGCAACACCCATACCGCGGATAAAAATAGCGCCAGTGTTGATGCGTGCTTTTCTCCTTTCAAAACTCTGCGGCCATCTGGTGTAACGTCGTTTTACAGCTCTCGAACCTTGTATGCAGTCTAGCAGTTTTACACCAATCACAAAAAGGCAAAAGCAGAAAACGGATGCATTAGATTTCAATGTATCCGTTTTCTGCTTTTCCTATGTTACAGAAAGTGCTCTGTTATGAGGACAATTAGACGATCGTAAATGTCGTCTTCGGATTATTGATAAAGCCCAGCGTCAAGGCAGCAAACAGAACCGGTTTTTCATACATGGATGCATGCCCACAGCCAGGGATCACCACGTATTCGCAATTGGGTATCCGCTCCACAATACGCCGCTGCTCTTCCATAGGCGTCAGGTAATCCTCCATGCAGGAAACTACCAGCGTGGGGGTCTGAATCTGATCCAGCTGATCGGTCACATCAAAATCAGACGAGCTGTTGGTCAGGCGCACCATAGCCTGCATAAATTCCTGATTGGAGAACACAGTCTGGAGCACCTTGTGCCGCTGTTCCATCCAAGTATAGTGTTCCCGATAGAATCCAGGAGAATAGATCACAGGGATTGTGGTCATATAATAGGCCTCCGCATTATCGGCGGCTAGATTCCACGCCTCACCGATGTCACCCAGCCAGGGACCTGTGCGCGACGTGGTATTGAACAGCACCAGCCGGTTGAGCCTGTGGCCATATTTGATGGCAAACCGCTGCGCCACCTCGCCGCCGTATGAAATTCCCAGCATGCTGACCTTCTCAATTCCAAGCTCATCCAACAGTGCCAGAACCACCTCTGCCTGAATCGCCTGAGAGAAGGGGCCGTCCATTTTGCTGCTCTTTCCCTGATCCAGCATATCCAGCAGAATCAGTCGGTTATTGGCGGAAAAAGGCTCCACAAACTCCGCCCAGCTGCCGCAGGACATCATAATGCCATTGAGCACTACGATGGGTTCCCCGGCGCCGTATTCCTCGTAGTGGATAGATTTATCCTGAAAAACAAATCGCGCCATGTTTACCTCCGTCCAAGAATGCCGACTTCCACTGCCTGATCCCACAGCTGCTCACGGAATTTGGGATGCGCAATCTCAATAAGCCGCGCCACACGATCCCGGATGCTAGTACCGCGCAGTTCCGCCACACCGTATTCCGTCACAACCCGGTCCACATCATTGCGGGACAGCGATACTGCCGCGCCTGGCATTAGCTGCGGTACGATCTTGGAAACCTCTTGCTTCTGGCCGTCGGGCCCCTTCACCATAGCGGTGGAATACAGGGCAATAATGCTCTTTCCGTTTTTGGACATCTGCGCGCCAACCGCAGTGTCGGACTGGCCGCCGGTGCCAGAGAACTGCCGGGAGCCCAGAGACTCCGAAGCGCATTGTCCGGTCAGATCCACTTCCAGGGAGGTATTGATGGACACCTGGTTATCATTCTGTGCGATCACATAGGGATCGTTGACCCATGCACCATCCATAACTGCCACAGCAGGGTTATAATCAATAAATTCATACAGCTCAGGAACACCCATAGCAAAGGTAGTGACCATCTTTCCCCGATAGGTCTGCTTGCATTTGCCGTTGATTACGCCCATTTTAGCCAGGCGCATCATGCCACTGGTGAGCATCTCAGTATGTACACCCAGATCATTTTTCTGCTCCAGAGCTGCGGCTACGGCATTGGGAATACCTCCAATTCCGAGCTGAATGCAGGAGCCATCAGGCACCATCTCCGCGATCAGCTTGCCGATCGCCGCGTCCTTTTCGCTAAATGGTGCGTCCGGAATAACAGGAGGAGCATAATCCGCACGAACCAGGTAGTCCACCTCACTCACCGGCACCTGAAGGTCGCCCAGGGTGTAGGGCATATTGGGATTAACTTCCAGAATGACCAGATCAGCCGCTTCCAGCATTCTCTTCTCATAGGTATTGGACAGAGACAGAGAGACGTATCCGTGCTTATCCGGCATAGAGGCCGCACCCACATAGATGTTCGGCTTCACAAACTGCAGTCGCTTGGTACAGGCCAGGTGAAGATGGTTCGGGATATACGCCATATTCCCGTTTGCATGTGCCTTGCGCATCTGAGGCGCAAAGAACCAGCCATCCACTTCAAAGGAATCCACATATTTCGGATCATAGATCTGGGACGGGTGGGTGGGAAGACAATTGGTCACCTTTACGCCGCGAACACGATCTGCGATCGTGTGCAGCTGGCCCATAAACAGCCCCGCCTCCGCAGCGCCTAGTCCGGTTACAATGACGTCACCAGACTTCACCATTTCCAGCGCCTGCTCAATGGAAATATACTTATCCTCATACTGCATAATGGTTCACTCCTTATCCACACAGGAGATAATGTACTTCATAATAAATCCCAAAACAGCCAATCCGAGATAATCTCGGCCGTAAATACGGGGCACAGTATCCCAGAAGAAGGCCTCGTCGCTTTCTGTATCACACAGCTGCTTCCAGCCCAGCACTGAGCTCTTTAAAATGGAGACCAGTTCGCCAGCGGAACCGATCACAGAAATAGTCTCGCCCTGTTCCGGAGGACACAGTTTTACATAACCTGTTCAGTGTAGAGGAAGGAGGGCCAGCGCGGCCCTCCTTCCTCGCAGATCCGCGAAGTTATGCTATCCGCGGCAACACACCGTAGTTATGTGTGCTGAGAACTTAGCCGGCAGAGAGCAGGGTCTCCATGCTCTGCAGGCCGTCCACCAGCTCCCAGCCGTCTTCCACGTCAGGATTGATCTTGGACAGGTTCATTTCCTGGGTGCCGGCGCGGTTGCCGTCAGCATAGTCGATCTTGCCGCCGAAGGGGTTCTGGATGGGGCCGCCGGTCTCCAGCGCATTCATGTAGTTCTCCCAGGTGATGTCCTGACCCTCGATGCGGCGCAGGCCCTCGCAGAAGAAGTGAGCGGCGATCCAACCGGTCTGAGCATAAGCGTTCATGGAGTAGCTCTCGTCGATCTTGCCGACCCACTCCTGATACAGGGCCAGAGCCTCTTCGTCATCATAAGCCACCCAGCCGTTGCCGTACACGTCAAACTTACCAGCGATATCGTCTGCTACCAGGGGAGGAATGGCGGAGGACACGTTCACGTAGGTGGTGATAACAGGGGCGGTGTTGCCCTGAGCCGCCAGCTCCTTCACGATAGTGGGCATGGTAGCCTGGATGGCAGCGCAGATGATAAAGTCAGCACCACTGTTCTTAATGGAGGTAACCGCAGCGGACACGTCAGCGGAGCCGGCAGCAACCTGCTCGGCAACGTAGTCAATGCCCAGCTCCTTGCACTTCTCCTCCGCGCCGGTGAGCATGTCTTTGCCGGCGTCGTCGTTGGTGTAAATGATACCAATCTTGGTTGCGTCAAAGGTACCTACGCCTCGGGCCACCATGATCTGACCCTCAGTGGTGTAAATGGGCTGAACGGGGAAAATGTTATAACCTTCCTCGTTGGTGGTGGCATTCTGCGCATACAGCTGGCCGATGCCGGTGGCAAAGTACACAGCGGGGATGCCATAGCTCTTCAGGTCCTCAATGGTAGCGCCAACTACGGGGGTACCGAAGTGTCCGACGATAGCAAAGACCTTCTCGTCCTCCACAAAGTTCTGGAGGGCGGCCTTACCCTTTACGGGGTCAAACTCGTCATCAGTGTGCAGGAACTCGATGGTTCTGCCATCAATACCGCCTTCAGCGTTGACCATGTCCAGATAAGCCTGGATGCCGGCGTTAAAGGGCACGCCCACAGGAGCATAGGAGCCGGAGGTAGCCGCAGAGTTCGCAATCAGAACGGTGGTATCCGTCACGCCCTGGGAATACTTCACGCCACCGGATTCTCCACCGGGATCAGAGGTATTGCTGCCGGAATCCTGTGAACCGTTGTTGCCGCAGGCCGCCAGGGACAGAACCATAGTCGCCGTCAGGAGCAGGGAGATAATCTTTTTCATTTCAGTTCCTCCTGTTCAATATGTTTGTGTGGACGACTCCACATGGGGCACAAAATCATATATTGGGGGCCGCTCAGCCACCCAGGTACGCCTCTACCAGCTTGGGATCGCGGATCAGTGTGCTTGCCTCGCCCGAGATGTTGCACTCTCCTACCTCCAGAACGTAGCCGAAGTCCGCAATCTTCAGCGTCTGAAGGGCATTCTGTTCCACGATCACAACGGTAGTTCCTTCCTCTTTGATCTCTCTGATAATTTCAAAAATATCTCGCACCACCAGAGGCGCCAGACCCAGAGAAGGTTCGTCCAGTAGCAAGATCTTGGGATTGGACATCAATGCCCGTGCGATTGCCAACATCTGCAGCTCGCCGCCGGAAAGCGTGTAGGCCAGCTGACGCTTGCGCTCAGCTAGACGGGGGAAGTAGCGATAGCACCGCTCAAAACCCGCCTGAATGACCTTTTTATCCCGCACGGTAAAGGCACCTACCTTCAGGTTCTCCTCTACTGTCAGATCACCGAAAATCTGACGGCCCTCCGGAGACTGTGCAATGCCCAGACGGGCAATTTTCTCCGTATCCATGTTGGTAATGTCTTTGCCGTAAAATTCGATCTTTCCTTCTGCAGCCGGAGTCAGGCCGGAGATGGTACGCAGTGTAGACGTCTTTCCCGCGCCGTTGGCACCTAGAAGCGCCACAACGCTACCCTCGTACACCTCAATATCGATCCCCTTAACCGCTTCAATGGCACCGTAGCGAACCTTAAGGTTCTTAATGGAAAGAGCTGTCTTTCTCATTCGGGCTCCTCCTCACCAAGATAGGCTTCCTGCACCAACTTATCTTTCTGGATCTCTTCTGGCGTCCCGCAGGCCAGGAACTGGCCGAAGGAAATCGCGCAGATACGGTCACAGATGTTCATGACAAGGCGCATGTCATGTTCCACCAACAGGATGGTGCAATGATAGACATCCCGCACCTGTCGGATGGTCTCCGCCAGTTCGGCCGTCTCCGAATCGTTCAAGCCGGCCGCGGGTTCATCCAGAATAATCAGTTTGGGATTGCACATCAGGGTACGAGCAATCTCCACTTTTTTCAATACGCCGTAAGGCTGTCCACCCGCCAGGGTATCCTTCAGATCTGCGATATCCAAGAAGTCCAGTGCCTGCTCCGCCTTGGCACGCATCTCCCGCTCCTCGCGGCGAGCCCTGGGCAGGCGCAGAGCCTGCTCAAATATTGTGGCTTTAAAATCAGTATGGGCACCGATCAATACGTTGTCAATCAAGGAAAGTTCCTTAATGACCTCTACGTTCTGAAAGGTACGAACCAGGCCCAGCCGAATGATCTCGTGAACCGGGTGACCTACCAGATCTACCACGTCACCGTTTTTGCAGCGGAACAAAACCTCGCCCCGATCGGGATGATAAAACTGTGTAATACAGTTAAAGGCAGTGGTCTTGCCTGCACCGTTGGGACCGATCAATCCGAAGATCTCTTTCTCTTTTACATAAAAGGAGAGTCCCTCCACCGCTTTTAAGCCGCCAAACTGAATAGACAGATCAGTAATGCTCAGCGCCTGCTGATCAGGTAACGTGTTGGCAGCACGATGCGTCTTAGACATCGCTGGCCCCTCCCTTCTTCTTTCCACGGGTAAAGAGCTTTTTAATATCGTTGCACAGGCCAACTACTCCGTTGGGATAGAACATGACGACCAGGATGATGAGTACGCCGGTAAAAATGTAGGCAATGCCGTCAATCTTACCAATCACCGGGATCCGCTTCAGCAGCAGGTCGGGAACCGCAAATACGATCAACGCACCGATTACCGTTCCATAAATGGAGCGCAGTCCGCCGATGACCACTACGGCCAGAATGTTCAGCGAAAGCATCATGGTCCAAATAGACGGATAAGAGAACTTTACGAAGTGCATGTACAGGGCGCCGCCCAAAGCCGCATAGGCAGTGGCAATAGCAAAAACGATCAGCCTGTATTTCAGCAGATAGATACCCATAGCCTGCGCGGCCACCTCGCTGCCTCGCATAGCGTGCAGGGCGCGGCCCATCTGTCCGTTGACCAGATTATGGGTCAGCATCATAACCAGCACCAGAACTACCGCCAGCAGAACAAAGGTCATCTCACGGCTGAGAGACACACCGAAAAGCTTGGGATAGCTGGCAGTCAGGCCGGAAAAGCCATTGGTGAACTGATCCAGCTCCTCAAAGGTCTTACGCAGGATCTCAGATACGCACAGGGTTGCGATAGCCAGATAAATACCCGCTACCCGCAGGGAAACGAATCCGACCAGAACACCGATAAACGCGGCGATGATCACCGCAACCAGAAGTGCCACAATAAAAGGAGTCCCCACGGAATCTGTCAGGTACCCGGATATATAGGCTCCCAAACCCATAAAGCCGGCAGTGCCCAGGGAGATAAGACCAGAATAGCCCAGCAGAAGGTTCAGACCGAGGGCCACAATGGAGTAAATCAGCACACTACCAAGATTGACTACAAAAGAACTGGGCATAATGCCGCTGTTGGCCAGCAAGGGCAGCAGGCAGATCACTACGCCAAACAGGATGTAGCGGATGTAGGGGTTTTTCAAAACCCCAGGAGCAGAACGCACAGGAGTCGCAGACGGCTGTACGGTATTGCTTTCCTTTTTCATTGCCGTCCTCCTTCTCAGACTTTTTTGATTAGTTTCTTGCCCACCAATCCCTGAGTCCGGAAGACAATAAACAGCAGAACCAGCAGGTACATAAGCTGTCCGCCCCACACAGAGGAGACATACAGCGTCAGCAGGTTGGTTCCAATGGCGATAATGTACGCGCCCAGCACCGGACCATAAAAGGTCTGGAATCCACCCAGAACGCAGGCGATCAGTGCATTGACCTGCACAGAGTCCATAACATTGGGTGTAACAGAGGTGGTCGGCGCAATCATCACGCCGGACAGACAGCCCAGGCAGGCAGCCAGCGCCCACGCAAACAGGGTCACATTCTTGGTGGGAACGCCCATCAGACGGGCCACAGGCTCATTGGAGGCCGTGGTACGAATGGCAATGCCCATTTTGGTCTTTTGCAGGACATAAAAGAGGATCACCATCAGGATGATACCCAGCAGAATGTTAAAGAGACCGTTGTAGGTCAGATAGGCTCCGCCCAGATTCAGCTCTCCGCTTTCAATAAAGCGCGGCAAACTGAGCGGGTCCACGCCGAAGAACATGGGCGCCAGGCCTACAAAGACCATAATTAAGCCCAGTGTAATGATCTGCTTAGCAATGGGTGAAACCTTCTTTGCCCGCCGGATAATGAAAAAATCCACCAGACAGCCCAGTAAAACAGCGGTACAGAGGCCGCACACCGTAGCCATCCATAAGGGGAGCTTCAAACCCGCCACCAAAGTGGCCACCACATATGTATTGAACATCCCCATCGAGCCCTGGGCAAAATGCGTAATGTTGCTTGTTCTAAAAATGATGATGATGCCCAGCGCTGCCAGTGCATAGACACCGCCGGTTTCCAAACTGCGAAGTACGACTTGGATGAAGGTGCTCATAGATTGTTTACCCCCATTGAATTACATTTGCCGCCCACGTGTAGCCGATACCTGCGGCAATCATGACGACCGTGTCGCCATCCTTTACTTTCCCCTGCTCCAACGCCAGTTTCAGAGACAGGATCTGATCAATCTGTCCAACATGTCCGTAGTTCTCCAGGTAGATTGTCTGATCCTCCGTAAGCCCCAGATCCTTCAGCATACCCAGGTGGCCGGAACGCTTGATATGAAGGATATCCAAATAATCGATGTCCGCCCGGGTCTTTCCAGACTTGCGCAGCGCTTCGTCAATGCAGTGCATCCAGTTGGGCATGGATTTCTCATTCAGCAGCTCCTTCATCTTTACCGCATCCATCAGGCGCAGCTTGAAGTGCTCATCCACATTCTCCTGGGTCACAGGATTCTTGATTCCACCTATCGCGCCGCCGGCCGTCCACACGATGGAACCGTCACTCATAAGATGGGTGCCCAGCAGCCGATTCTTGCCGTAATTCTTCTTCAGCAGAACCGCACCGCCACCAGCGCTCAGATTAAACATGAACGACACGTCATTATCTGTAAAGTCAATCAGGTCACAGTTGCGGTATCCGCCGCACACCAGAACCGTATTGCACTCATCGTCTGCGATCAGAAGATCCTTCGCCATTTTCAGTGCCGAAACACTGGTGCAGCAGCGATTCTGTACATCGATACCCCAGGCGTTACGAGCTCCGATCCGATCCTGCACATAGCAGGCAGATGTTGTAAGCGGATACTCCTTCCACTCTTCGGTAATGCAGAGAATCGCATCGATTTCCAGGGGATCGACCCCAGTATTCTTCAGACAGTCAAGGGCGGCGAGCGCTCCCATCTCCTGTGTGCCATCGCACGGATCGTCGCTCGGCACGTACTTCTGCACAATTCCCAGCTTATTGATTACCGCATCTTCCGACCAGTTTCCATTAGTTGCGGCAGATATCTCGCTGGCAGTCATTATTTTCTTCGGCAGATAGACTCCAATTCCAACGATTCCTACATCCGGCTTGCGTTCCATATTAAAATACCCCCATCCATACTTTGTTCACAGTGTTATTGCCTGGTTTTCCAATTATATGGTGCATTTCCAGGCGAAATGTGAATGACAAATTATGTTGAAGGGTCGTTCAGTATCCCCATTATAATAATCGCTCACCATTTTGTCAATAGTATAAAGGTTATATATTTTTGTTTTGTACATTTAGTATATTTTATACTTGACAAAGGAAAAATGCAGCGCTATATTCTATGTGAAGGGTGATTCAGTAATATTATTTTGTTTGGGAGGCTTTTTTATGGCTAACGGGTTGACAATGCAGCAAATTCAGGTCGGAGATGTCTCTACTTTTACCAAAACTGTCACAGAAAGTGATATTACACTGTTCGCCGGATTCAGCGGCGACTTCAATCCCGCCCACATCAACGCCGTAGCCGCCGAACAGAGCATGTTCGGTCGGAGAATTGCTCACGGTATGCTGTCTGCCGGTTTTATTTCCACAGTTCTGGGCACTCAGCTGCCTGGCCCTGGCACTATTTACATGGCTCAGGAGCTGCGCTTCGTAAAGCCGGTATTCATCGGTGATACTGTAACCGCAATCTGCACTGTCGTAGAGCGGAACGAGGAGAAAAACCGCCTTAAGCTGGAGACCGTGGTCGAAAATCAGAACGGCGAAAAGGTAATTACCGGTTTCGCCACTGTAATGCCGCCCAAGGCCTAACGGATACACGTTTCATTTTTATATGACAGGAGGACTTTTGCTGCTATGAAAGAAGTCTATGTTGTCAATTGCTGCCGCACCGCGGTCGGCTCCTTCGGTGGAAGTCTGAAGGACGTACCCGCTGCCGATCTGGGCGCCGTCGTGGTGAAGAACGTGCTCAGCCGTGCCGGAGTAAAGCCTGAACAAGTGGACGAGCTGATGTTCGGCTGTATTCTCACCTCATCTCAGGGGCAGAACGTGGCCCGCCAGGTGGGCGTGAAGGCCGGCCTGCCCTACTCCGTCCCCGCCTACACCGT
>ERZ1643246.4082-NODE-4082-length-11882-cov-6.489558_pt1 | contig 11882 bp, 13 predicted proteins | sample MGYA00579265_ERZ1643246 | MGnify/ENA primary metagenome ERZ1643246 (study PRJEB29033, sample SAMEA4952261) | chicken gut metagenome | biome: Broiler Chicken; feature: Gastrointestinal Tract; material: Caecum | place: Ireland | collected 2018 | study: Broiler...
TAGGAATATGATAGCTTACGCTCTCATACACCTACCCTATTTAGTTAAATTTGTCCTAAAAATCGACATAACACTTGAAATAACTTGATTTAAGCATTTAAAAAACGTCCTATTTTTAAAGCTTCAAAGCTACTAAAAAAGGACATTTTAGACTCATATGTTTTTAATTGTTTAAGTATTAGTATTTTTATATAAAGGTGACAAGCTTCTTAATTTATGAATAATTTCTGCTAAATATCTCACAGTATAGTTTATCTCTTCTTTATTATTGTATTTTCCAATACTTATTCTAATTGTACTATGTGCCATTGTATCAGATAATCCTATTGCTTTTAATACATGTGAAGATTCTATACTTCCTGTAGTACATGCACTACCTGTAGATATGTATATACCTTTTTTGTCTAACTCTTGTAATATATTATCTGCTTCTACACCTTTGAAAGAAATACTTATAATTCCTGGTAATCTATGTGCTATATTTCCATTTACTTTCGCATCTTCTATATTTTTTTCAATTTCTCTTATAAAATACTCTCTTAAATTAGAAATCCTATCATTCTTCTCTTCCATATTTTCATAAGCAATAGACATTGCTCTTGCTAATCCAATAATACCTGCAACATTTTCTGTTCCAGCTCTTCTATTTCTTTCTTGATGACCACCATTTAAATATTTTCTAAATTTTATTTCATCTTTTAGATATAATACCCCAATTCCTTTAGGGCCGTTAAATTTATGTGCTGACAAAGAAAGTGAATCTATCCCCATTTTTTTAACATCAATTCTTATATTTCCTATTGCTTGCACACAATCTGTATGAAATAAAATATTATGTCTTTTAGCAATCTTACTTATTTCATCAATTGGTTGAATAGTACCTATTTCATTATTTGCTAACATTATTGAAATTAATATTGTATCTTTTCTAATTTTCTTTTCTAAGTCTTCTAAATTTACGATCCCACTATTATCCACTTTAACATAAGAGATTTCAAAGCCTTCCCTTTCTAATTCCTTACATGTGTCTAAAACTGCTGGATGCTCTATTTCACTTGTAATAATATGTTTTCCTATATTGGCATTTCCTAAAGCTATTCCTTTTAAAGCCATATTATCGGCTTCACTTCCTCCGCTTGTGAAATAAATCTCACTTTGTTTTGCATTTAACATGTCAGCAACTTCTTTTCTTGATTTCTCTATTATTTCCTTATTATCTCTGCCTATCTTATAAGCAGATGAAGGATTTCCATAATTATCTTTCAAGTATGGTAACATTTCTTCTAATACTCTATCATCCATCTTAGTTGTTGCTGCATTATCCAGATAAACTTCCACTATTATCACTTCTTTCCTTTTGAATTATAACACATAAAATTTCTATTTTAAATATATTGACAAAATATATTTCATATTATATTCTTTGTATATTGGAGGCGATATTTTGAATAATATAAGAGTAGGATGTTCTGTTTTAATTAAATCAAATGATAAATTGTTATTAGGAATTAGACATAAGGAACCAAATAAGGGTATGGTTATTACTCCTGGAGGAGGAGTTGAACTTTTTGAAAATATGATAGATACAGTAAAAAGAGAAATTATGGAAGAGACAAATTTAGAAATTACTAATATAAAACAATTAAAAACTTACGAAATTATAAATGAGCCTAACGAGCATAGGATTATTATTTACTGGTCAGCAGACTATGCTGGAAATTCCATCCTCTCAGCAAGTGACTTATCAAATGCTAAATTCTATAGTAAATCAGAAATTCAAGAACTAGACAACCAAGGAAAATTAAGTGATATTACAAAGAAAGTTCTAACTGATAATAATTGGTTATAACTATTTCTCTAATGATTTAAACTACTAATTATGGATTTACTCTCTAAATATTTTTCAAAATAGAACTAGATAGTCTCTATCTATCTAGTTCTATATCTTTATTTATTGACCTTTCTATATTCCATACCTCAAATACACAAAATTTATCTTCATATATATTCATCATAATGCCAAATGGTTTATTTGGCATTTGAAAATTGCCATAAATTATTTTATCCACACATTCATCATATAATTTTTTGAATAATTTATAATCTAAATGAGGTGTCTTTTTGGGGATACTTCTTTCTATTTCTTCAGTTTCGTGTTCCTTTAAATTCCAAGTTAATTCACTTATTCTATTATTTCTAGACACTTCATATTGTCTATCTTTTATTTGAAAAAGGCCTTTTGCAAGCATTTTAGCATCTTTATAATTATGTATAGGCTTTTCATAAATGGAATCCCACGGTATTTCTAATGCTGTATGTACAGTCTTACCTCTTGTAATATCTCCAACATCAAATCCCGGTCCAACATAATCTATTAAGATTTTATCATTTTTTTCAAATACTACCATAATAGCGCCATTAGTTTTATATCTTGGTGTATAATGCCCTGTTAGCATCGTTGACGGATGTTTAGACATAAGAATAACTCCATCTTCAGTACATTCCTTTACTTCTTTTAAATAATCATTTATATCATCTAGTTTGACATCTCTACCTCTTATTAATTTGTACCCCTGTCCAATTGGAGCATCGGTCCTACAAAGAAGAGGCTCTTCCCCAAACATTTGCCTTATTTTCGGACTACTAGTATCTATATAATCTCTTAATACATATACATCTCCAAATGATTGTAAACCTAAGCTATTGCAAACATCCCAACCTTTTAATTTTCCGTATCTAGATATAATCTTTCTATCGTTCGCTTTTATCAAAGCTTCCATTACTTTTCTCTCCTATTTCTTTTCTTTTAAAGTCAACTAACCATCCTTCTAAATTTTTCATATTTACTACAGAATACTTATTTTCTCTCTTCAATAGCATTAAACTTCCAACTGTCGCCTGTATCTCTCCTACTATATTTTCTGGTCTTGTTACTTTTTCATATTCTTTATGTGTAGGTTCATCCATTCCTCCAAACAAATTTAATTGCCTACTTTCCTCTAATAAATTTTGTCTTACTTGCTCTGAAATATTTGTAAAATTGTTATATTCTGGTTTTATAAAGTATTTTCTATATTTCTCATCTAAATTTCTTAAAATAGATTCGTATTCTTGCATAAGCATTCTGTCAATTTCTTCCTGCCCTTTATCTATTACAAAGTTATTCATTTTATAAGATGAATTAACCCTAGATGCAATTCCTAATTTTGATATTTGACTTTCAATTTGCCTTGCAATTCTTCCATTCGGTGCTTTTGCTAAAAATATAGAATACAATGCTCCTTGTTCTAATAATCTTTCGTATTTTCTATAGCTTGCTGCCGTTCCCACTTTTAGTTTATCGTTTGCAAAATAAGCAAGATATACATGATGTCCTTCATGACAAAATACTCTGGCATTATTATTATTTGTTTGACATACACTACCATTACATCCTAAACATAAGTCAAATCCAGATTTTTCTTGACAGTCTTTACACTGATTATAATTAGTTCCTGTCAAATTTACAAAAGAAGCACAAGGAATTATTTTTTTTCTTAGTAAATCATAATAACCCTTACAATGTTTTTCTGCTGTCTTTTTAATCTCTACATTTCCGTTTACATTCTTCATAATGTATGCTATGTGTTGCATTATCATAAAACAACATTTGCGGCGTATTATTTATCCATTTTATTCCTAAAAACTGTTTTATTCCCATATTGAAGTTCCTTTCAATTTTTCAAAATGTGGTCTTAATTTCTTAACTATTTCTATCATCCAATCTATTCTAATATTCTCATTCCATAAGGCTCTATCTAATGCATCTATATCTTTTGCAATTAACTTTCTTATAAATTGTGATTCTACTATAGGAGCATCAGCTAAAAACATTTCCCCTTTCTGATTCTCATAATACAAATATGGAATATTTCTTTGCTTCTGATTAATTATCTCACTATAATCATCTAGCTTTCTTAATTCATAACCATATTGGCCAAATTTATCTTTTACATCTATATCAACAGCAACAATATGTAAATGTGCATGATCCGAGCAGGAACCTCCTTTAGCTGAACAAGATAAAGCTCCATGTTCATAAAATACTGATTTTACATAGTGTTTTTCAAAAACTTTTTTTAGTTCTTCTTTTACAATTTTTAATTCTTCAATTTGTTCTTTTGGCAATTGTGATATTGATAAATAATGGTCTTTTGGTACTATCAATAAATACCCAGGAACTAGTGGCCCTACCATAGGCATTATTACAAATTTATGTGTGGTTGCAACTATTCTACTATTCAATCCCTCTTTTTCAAATTTCTCTTTTAAGTATATATCAAAGAAATTATTTTCTTCTTTTCCATTTATTTCACTACAAAATGAGCATTCCATTTTTACCTCTCCTCTTCATCTAATTCTTTTTTATATTCTTTATTATTAATTGATTTAACACATCTTTCTAACATTCTATATCCAATATTCATATTATTAAAATCTGTTGCTGTCCCCCACCAGTGGTTATTGTTACCATATATTGTATAATCTGTCCAGTCTAATTTATTTAGTTTTCCTTCATTAAATACTGGTGACCCTGGTAATGGCACAAATCTATATAAACTTATTCTATGAATGTACTCCCTTAATTCATTTAAATATTGTATTGTTTCCAAACTAGATTCAATATTTTCTCCTGGATATCCATGCATTATATATAATTTTACTGGTATACCACTTTCATGTAATTTTTTTATTACTACCTTGGCTTTATCTAAATTTATGCCTTTATTCATATTGTCAACCATTATTTGTGAGCCACTTTCTATTCCAAGTCGTATTTCTTGACAATTACTTTCTTTTAAAGCTTGTATAATTTCATCATTAACCGTATCTACTCTCGAATTGCATTCCCATTTCAAACCATACTTCTTAAAGATACTTGCAATTCCTACTGCATGTTTCGTATTTAATGTAAACGTTTCATCTAATAAAGTAATTCCATCACATTTTGGATATCTTTTTAAAATATATTGAATTTCTTTTTCAAAATCATGCAAATCCCTAAACTTTACTTTACCTCTATTTTGTATTGCACAAAACTTACATCCGAATACACATCCTCTTGATGATATCATACTAATAGAGTTTTTGCTTTTCCCACCGACACGATTATTCATATATATTTTTTCATCTGGTATTAAATGCCTTGCTGGAAATGCTAAATCTGTGATATCAACTCTCTCTCCTTTTATTATCCCTTTTTCTTTACAACCATACTACTAAAAAAGGACATTTTAGACTCATATGTTTTTAATTTTTTTAACTTTATAAAACGAATTATTTTTGTTATCTTTCTTCATCATCATCTCGACTTTTTTCATTTATAACATCTTGCAAAATTCTAACATAACTTTCATATCTTTCTCTACTAATAATTCCAGCTTTTACGGCTTGTTTTACCATACAACCTTCTACTGGTTCTTTGTAGTGCAAGCAATTAGAATATTTACAACGTCCACCCCAATCTTCAAATTCAGGAAAATATTCTTGTATTTCATTTGGCTTAAAGTTAGATATATCTAGGTTCCTTATTCCAGGCGTATCAATAATAGATGAATTTTCATCCCAAATATAATATTTTGATGATGTAGTTGTATGCCTACCTTTTCCACTTTTTTCACTAACATGCGACGTTTTTATCTCGTCAGTATCCATCAATGCATTTGTTAAGGATGATTTGCCAACACCACTATGTCCTACAAAGATAGCCTGCTTTCCTCTTAAAACATCTTTTAACTCTTCTATACCTGTTCTATCCATCGCCACAGTCCCTATTACTGGTATTTTTATTTTTCTATAAATATCTAATACTTTTTCATCTTCCTCTGTTTTTAAATCCGATTTATTTAAGCATATAGCACAGTCAATGTCATTGTCTTGTAAAATCATTAAGTATCTATCTATAAATTTTGGGTGTAATGGAGGAGTCTTTGCTGATACTACAATGACAGCCATATCAATATTAGCTGCAATATTATGGCTACTACTTGCATTTGGACTATTCCTTGTGCTATCTTTTTTAGTTCTTGATAATACATTCTTTCTTGCAATTAAATTGTTTATGTAATATTCTCCTTGCTTTTCTTCTCCTATTACTACAATATCTCCAGGAAATACTGTTTGATTACAAACTGCATTAACACCTTTTTTTAATCGAGCCGTTATTAAATTTCCATTATAAAGTATAGTTGCTTCATTATATCTAGTCTCAATAACTATTCCTGTAGTTTCATTTGTCTTCTTAATAACGAACTGTGTATCAGCTTGTTCTATGTTTCCTTTTCCAGCTTTTGCTCTTTCTTTCTTTTCTTTTGATTTCTTTATTTGTGTACTATCATATCTTTCATAATGTGGCATATTAAGTTTTTCCTTTCCTATACTTTACTTCACTTCTTAATTTCCCATTAAATTTTCCAGAATTAATCATTACTCCATCACCCTCATAAGCACAATCTCCATCTAAAAGATAGTTGTTAACAAATATGTTGTTGTTTACATTCAAAAAATCTTTTAGGTTTTCTCTTTTAATCCAAATAGCTTTTTGTTTATTAAACTCATCATCAGAAACTTTTTCTTTCTTTTTAGAGTTTAATGTTCCAAATATAACATATAAAATGGCATATCTATTTACTCCTTTATAAGCAGCATAAAAATGATTATGTAATTCAAAAATACTTTTTCTATTAATTGTAATATCAATATATCCTGTTTCTTCTTTAACTTCTCTAACTGCTGCTTCTTCTGGAGTCTCACCTTCTTCTATTCCCCCAAGTACAAATGATCTACAATTTCTTTTTAAAGCATCAACGCAAAGATAAGTATTATCTTCTTCATTTTTTATAACAGCTATAACACCAGTTCTAAATTTAGTTTCGACATTTGGATTTAGACTTTCTTCTCCTACACCTTTAAAATAAGGTGCAACAACTTGTTTATATGGTAAATTAAACTTTTTTGCTAATTCAAAATGTTCTTGAATATGAGCTGGTACTAGCATTATTGAGTTTTTTTCTAGTATGTTATTATCTAGTGCAATTATTGGTAAGCTTTCATTTGTTAGCGGATGCTTAGCAAAAACATTTTCTACTTTTCCTAAATCACTTAAAATATCTATGTAATCATTCTTCATTCCTACTGCAATTGCAGTAACACCATATATTAGTTCTTCATTAGTTATTATTGATGGAATTGATTTTCCATTTGTCAATTCTATTTTAATTTTTTTCATTCTTCATTTTCTCCTTAAATATATTTAAATTAAAGAATCTGTCAAAAAAATATGGTCTTTTTCAAATTTAATATCTTTTTTATCATCTTCTATCTGATTATATATTTCCCAGTAAGTACAATTATATATAGTATCTACGCCAAGTCTATTTACTATTTTATCAATTTCTTTTTCTGATGAACATACTTCGCAATAAATGCCAAACGGTAATTCATCTAAATGTAGCTCTACTTCTCCTTTTTTCCAAATTATCCTATATTTTTCCATAATATAAGTCTTTGTTAAGCCAATTTTTTCAAGTAAATATTTCATTGAATCACAATTTTCTATTTCAAATGTTGCATTTTCTCTTTCAAAATACTTTTTTTGTGTTTTATTAGGTGTTTTTTCTTTTATTGTTATTGTATCATCAAATCCGTTTTTAGTCCTAATAAAAATGCCTTGTCTTGCTAATCTTTCATCTTCAAAATCATATCTAGTTGTTTTCTCAAAAGTTCCTCCAATTAAAATGTATTTATTCTTTCTAAGTTTTTCTAAAAACACATCTACATCTACAATTTTAAATTTTATTTGAATATCATTTTTTTTCAAATTATCCTCCTAGAATTTTTAATATTTCTTTCTCTATATTAAATCCATTTTCAGTTTTCTTAATTACTTTATTAAGAACAATAATATAATCACATATATTAGCTACACTATCACTTTTCGGAAATACTCCTAAAATATTAATTTTATCTGTAACATTTTTTAATATCTTTTTTATGTATAACATTGTTTTTCCCGAATAAATGCTATCAATAACTAAAACAGATTTATTCTTTAATTTCTCTAAATCACTAAATTTATTTAAGCCTTTTGCCTCGTCCATATGAACTTCCCAAAATATAACTTTATTTTTATATTTATCCAAATCAAAATACGGCATTATCTTAAAACACCCATTTAGTATAAAAATAAAATAATCGAATTGTTCTAATTCTATCTGGCTGAAATCTATTTTAAAAGATTTTTTTTTGCATTTATAACTATTAGCTTTGTATTGCTTTATATAGTTTTCTTGTAATTTAATGTTCTTGTTTTTTATGTATTCTTGTTCTATATTTGGTGGTTTACTAAATAGATTACTATATTTAGCATATAATTCAATAAATTCTCTATCATCTAATATATAATTTAGCAAATATGTTTTTAATTTATAAATTCTGTTGTCACTCCCTTCAATTTTTACTGCATATTTTAAAATTGGTCCAATTGAAAGATGAAATGTAAAATCTTTAAAAAATATTTTATGTGACTCCATTGCCTTTAAGCAATAGTCGTTTAATATTCTTTTTTGATTTAAAATTCGTATATATTTAAACAGAGCATAATTAAATATTAAATTTTGATATTGCGTAGCCTTTTCTATATCAACAACATCTACCATATTAAGTGTCGGTGGATTAAGTCTGTATGTTTCATCTTTTAAATAGCAATTCCATCCTGCTTGTTTTAATTCTTTAGCAGTACTCTTATTCTTTGTTAAAACAATAGCTCCCGATCTTCCGTATTTCGAAAATTGAATATTCTTTTTAAAAATTTTATTTAACATTATCATAATAAACCTCATTAACTATACTTGAGCGACTACTTAATGAACAAAAAATAGGATGTTGATTATATTTTACATATATCTTTACCAATCTTTTTGTAAAATTAATTACATCTTTCATTTCTGGTGCTTCTAAATTACTGTATGGTGTATTTTTCTTCGGTTGGAAAACTGAATAATCAGTGACAATTCCTTTTTTTGCAAATTTTTCGCATTCATTTATTAGTTCATTATAATCTTGTAATCCTAATACAAAATTGCTCCTTACATTGCCCTTTCCAAAAATATTTACTGCTTCATATAGCTTACTTACAAATTCCTCATAATTGATTTTGCCAGGACAGGTAGATGTAAATAAATCTTTATTTGCAATTTCCAAATTATATTGAACCTGCTTTATTCCCAATTTCTTTAATTTTTTTAATGATGCTATTGAATCATGTGGACATACATTTGTAATTGTGTCAAAATCTTGCAAGTCAAATTGTCTCGTTAAGTTTTCTACAAACTCGATTAAAAATTTCCAAACTATTTTACAGTCAGTTAAATTACCTGCCATAATAAAGAGATGTTTATGCTTTAGCTTTGTATTCTTTAACAATTTATCTAATGCTAAATTTGTATTCTTAAAAAATAAACCTTTCTGCGAATTCCACCATTCATCTACATTATTATATTTATATAAATTATTTAAAGTTGGCTTACATACCTTGTCGGAAACTTTTTTAGGATGTAAATCGCAAAATTTACATTGCTTACCACAAATCCAATTATAGCATCCTTCAAACAGTAATAAGGAAATTCTATCCATACCCACTACATCAACATAATCTCCTACTAAAAATTCATCATCTATTTTTTGCTGTAAAATATCATACTCTTTTATAAAGTTAACATTTAATTTTGATTTATTGTTATTTTGATAAATTTCTAGTTTTCCATCTTTCCATCTTAACTCTATTGAAGATTTTGGATTATAGCGACATTTTACTATTGATTCATTTTTATTATCACTTAGTAATATCTCTGATGGAATTATTTCATTTCTAGATGAATAGTCATATACCTCTTTGCCATCAGATATTGGCTTTTTATAAATAGTTTTATTTTTAAAATTAATTTCTTTTATAATATCTGAAAATAAAGAAAGTGGCTCAAATTTAACTCCTTCTTCCAATATTTTTATTTTAATTTTTGTTACTTCTGAAAAGCATTCCATTCTGTTTTTCTCCCATTCCCTTAATATTAATAATATTTAAGTACATTATATAAAAATTTTATATTAATTTTAATTGTTTGTAATGTATAAATCAAATTTGTATTATTTTCTTATAGTGAAACTTTTTTATATAAAAGTTTCGCATTAGTTGATTTATTATAAAAAATATAGTAAAATATATGAAGATTTTGCTATATTTGGTAAATATTACAAAAAAGTATATTTTTGGGAAACAGGTGATATTTATTTATAAAATTGATAATCTCAATATTGGTGAAAAAATAAAATACTATAGGAAACTAGCAAAAATGACTTTATCAGATGTTGGTAAATCCATTAATAAGTCAAAAGCTACAATTTCTAAATATGAAAGTAATCAAATAATTCCTGATGCAATAACTTTATTAGAACTATGTAATTGCTTAAATATTTCTATAAATGATTTTCTACCAATTGTAGAAGAAAAAAATATAAATTCTAACATGTTATTTAATCCGTTTGGAACTAATCAATTATTTTTGTACTACTACACAGATAAAAAGCTTATGGCATCCATCATTGACTTGTCAATTTCTAATGGTAATTATATGTGTAAATTTTATAATGGTGTGAAAAACATATCTAATTATCAACATTGCTCATACTATTATGAAGGTACTTTTGAATCCAATAGAACTACAGCATATTTTACACTTCATAATTCTTCACATAAGAATAATATGCTTGAAAAGGTTCAAATTGTAGTAAATATTCCTTGGTCAGACAATATAAAAGTATGTAAAGGTCTAATTCTAGGACTTACTCCTAATTCTCTTCCAATAGTAAAAAAAGTCATATTATCTTCTTTTGAAATAAAAGATATTCATAAATATAATGAAGCATTAACTTTTTCGAAAGAGGAAGTAAATAAAATATATAATGACGGAGCTTTAATTATAGAAAATAAAAATTATGATGAATTTTTCTTTGATTTTTAACTCAAAAAAAGAAGCAATTTTTTAATTTTGCTTCTTTTTGTTCTCAAATTAGGTTTGTCTCTATTATTTATTATTATAAAAAATAATTTTAGACCTATATCAAATTTTCTGGATTCAATAGTTTCAATTCGTCCAATACAAAAATGCCATCTTTTCTCACTAAGACATCATCAAACCATATTTCCCCTCCACCATATTCTGGTGTTTGAATATTTACTATATCCCAATGAATACTTGAACGGTTACCATTATCGCTTTCTTCTAAACTATCTCCTGGTGTAAAATGAAAACTGCCTTTTATTTTTTCGTCAAACAATGTATCTCCTATTGGCTTTTCTATATAAGGGTTTAATCCTAAAGCAAATTCTCCAATATACCTGCTTCCTTCATCTGTATCTAGAATTTCATTAAGTTCTTTTGTTTTGTTCGATATAGCTTTAACTATTTTTCCGTCTTTAAATTCAAATCGAATATTGTTAAACAATATTCCATTATATCTTGTTTCTGTATTATATGTTATATATCCATTTACACTATTTTTTATAGGTGCTGTAGCCACTTCTCCATCTGGTATATTGAATGTTCCCATATATTTTTCAGCGGGTATTCCCTCTATACTAAATGTTAAATCTGTCCCTTCTCCTACTATGTGAACAATTTTTGTTTTATTCATTAATTCTACTAAAGAATCCATTGCTTTTGACATTTTATCATAATCTAATGTACAAACATTAAAGTAAAAATCTTCAAAGCTTTCGGTATTCATATTGCTCATTTGTGCCATTGATGCATTTGGATATCTTAAAATACACCATTTTGTATGTT
>ERZ1643246.4083-NODE-4083-length-11877-cov-5.099645_pt1 | contig 11877 bp, 13 predicted proteins | sample MGYA00579265_ERZ1643246 | MGnify/ENA primary metagenome ERZ1643246 (study PRJEB29033, sample SAMEA4952261) | chicken gut metagenome | biome: Broiler Chicken; feature: Gastrointestinal Tract; material: Caecum | place: Ireland | collected 2018 | study: Broiler...
AATTGTAAACTTTAATATTAATTATATTGATGATCGTTTAGCAAAAGTAATTACAAAGATTTTATCTAGAATGCTTTTCTTAAAAGCAAGTGCTACAAAAGATCGTGGTAGTTTAGCTTACCATATTATTATTGAAGAGGCGCATCGTTATGTTCAACATGATAGTGACGTTGAATTGTTAGGATATAATATTTTTGAGCGTATATCTAAAGAAGGACGTAAGTATGGTGTTTTCTTAGCTTTGATTACACAAAGACCTAGTGAACTTTCTGATACCTGTGTTTCTCAATGTATGAATTTTGTTATTTTAAGAACTTTGCATCCTACTGATTTAAAATATATTAGAGAGATGGTTCCAAATGTTTCATCAGAAATTGTATTGCAACTTAAGAATTTGAAGCCAGGAAATTGTATTGCTTTTGGATCAGCTTTTCAAGTTCCAACATCTATGTATATCGATCTTCCAAATCCTAGACCGCTTTCTAATAATGTTGATTTGAAAACAGTTTGGTATAAGCAACCAAAAAATAACCTTATGGAAGAACCACTAATGAATCCAGCTGGTGCAAATACTGGAATATCCATGGGAGGCAATACTCCGCAAATTCAGACGATGCCTTTTAATCCTAACTTTAATTCTAATGTAGTACAAACAATTCAACCACAACAGGTTGCTAGTGTTGTTTCGGCACCTACAGCTCAGACAACTCAACCAGTACAACCACAGATGACCGATGCCCAAAATAAATTTATTCAGCCACAAAATGCTACAGTAGTTTAATTTTTACTTTTTCTTTTATAAAATATGTGTTAGAATAATATATAGTTAAGATAAATGGAGGATATGACTATGGCTTTAGATAAATTAAAAACTTTATTTGGAGGAGACGAAGAATCAGGGGAAGAAATAGGAGCAGATGAAGAGTTTTATACCACTTCTAGAGAAGAATATCATGAAGAAAATGGTGTTGCTGGCAGTAAAATGATGCTTTTAGAACCTCGTGCATATTCTGAAAGCCAGCAAATTGCTGATTATTTAAAAGGCCGTACTGCAGTGGTTGTTAATTTAAAAAGAGTAACACCAGATCAAGCAAAAAGAATTGTAGATTTTCTAAGTGGAACAATTTATGCTATTGGTGGAGACTTACAAAAATTAGGAGGAGGAATTTTTCTATGTACTCCTAATAATGTTAATGTAGAAGGTAAGATTAGTGATGATACTAATCCATCTGCTAAATCAAAGAGTTCTAAGAAAGATAAAGAGGATGATTTTGATTTTTAATAGTTGACAGTTAGAAATTTAGACAGGTATTCTGAGGTGATTATATGGAAAAATTTAGTTATGAAGCTAATGGATATAATCGTCAAGAAGTAAATCAGTTTGTTAGTGATGTAATTGTAAAGACAGAAGATATTATTAAAAAATGTAAGGCTCAAGGTGAAATGGTTGATAAATTGAAAGCGGAACTTGAGCATTATAAAAAAATGGAAGCTACATTACAAACGGCTATTCTTAAAGCTGAGGAGACTGGCGATAATATTAGGAGAATGGCAAGAGAAGAACGTGATGTTATTGTTCGAGATGCTAAGAATAATGCTAGTCGTATTGTCAATGAAGCACTGTTAAAAGCAGAAAAGATTGAAAATAATGCAGAGACACTAGAGAAAAATATGAAAATATTTAAGCGTAAATTGAAAGTCATTATGGAGCAACAAATGGCTGTTGTTGAAGAAATAGAATTGTTAGAGTTAGATCCTAAGTAGGGTCTTTTTTTTACTTTGCTTTGTGGTATAATGAGATAAAATTTCAGAGGGGGATATTGGTGTATAAAGATAATTATCCACTTCCTTTATATGGAAATTTAGGTAGTTTTATTGATAGAGATACTTTATCTTATTTAGGTAGTGGTTGTAATGGTCATATTTGGAAATTGGATAAAGATTCAGAAACATTTGCTGTTAAAACTTTTGTTAATCGTGAATTTTGTATGAAATATGAACTTTATCAAAAAATGAAAAGTTTAGAATTACAGCGAACATTAAAAGCAAGGGAAGTTCTTAAGCAAGTAGATAGTCCTTATGATATGGATGCTTATATGATGTTATATTTGGATGAGGATAGGAATTTTTCTTTATTTGATTTTCCTACTGCTATGCTTTTAGAAAATTTTTCAAGAATAGAACAGGATGCAAGTATGTTAGCTGATAATCATATTATTATGTGTGATGTTGATATTTCTAATTCTATTTATGATCAGTTGACATCTCAGTTATATATTTCAGATATTGATTGTTTTTATTCTGATGATACATTGCCTTCTTTTCGAATATTAGATAGAAATTATTCTTTGATTATGGATTTATTTGTTGATTATTTATCTAAGGACTTAGGTAAAAGTGATCTTTCTTCTTTCGATAAGACCTCTTATATTACTCAGTCACAAGAATTGTTTGATGATGATTTTGTAGAAGAGAGTCCTTGCTATAAAATAGAAAAAGTTTTTGGTAAGTATCAGACTCCTAGGCAATATTTTACGAAAAAGTAATTGCAGTCATATAAAAAATATGGTATAGTTAGTTGTAAAGCAAGTGCGAAAGACGGGATGCTTTGGAGTAAGTAGAGAGCTTGTGGCTGGTGAAAACAAGTTATGAAGAAGCATTTAGATCACTTTCAAGTTGTGATTTATGGATAAGATAAATACGGTAACGCGTTATAGTATTAGAGATAGATTTTCTATGAATTAAGGTGGTACCACGAGCAATTCGTCCTTTGGATGTTGCTCGTTTTTTCTTTTTAGAGAGGAGATATGTATGAATAAGTTTATGTTTTATTTGGATTCTTTTATTATGACTGTTAGTAAGGGCTTTTCGTATGTTACACATTATAGACAATATAAAGTTGAAAATATGGTTAGTAAATATGAAAATAAGCAATTGAGTAAGAGTAAATTTAGAAGGGAGAGATAATTATGGAATTTAGAAAGTTAGAAAATGGTAATATTCATGAAGTTGAGTCTAAATATGTTAAGGAATGGAAAGATAAAGATATTTTAAAAGAGACAATAGAGAATAGAAAAGATTGTCCTGATTTTGTCTTTTATGATGGACCAATTTATGCTAATGCAAAACCTGGAATTCATCATGTGTTTGCTAAGACTATTAAAGATGCTTTTTGTAAGTATAAGACTATGTCTGGTTATAGAGTTTTAAGAAAGATTGGTCTTGATACTCATGGACTTCCTATTGAAGTTAATGTTGAGAAAAAGTTAGGATTTAAGAATAAGAATGATATTGAAAAACTTGGTATTGAGAAGTTTTGTGAAGAGTGTAAGATAGAGACTGATAGTAATATTGATGAAGTAAAAAAAGTTACAGATATGATGGGTCAATTTATTGATTGTGATCATCCTTATGTTACTTGTAGTAATGATTATATTGAGTCTGAATGGTGGATTGTTAATGAGTTAAATAAGAAAGGCTTAATTTATCATGGTAATAAAGTATTACCTTATTGTCCTAGATGTGGTACAGAGCTTGCTTCTCATGAGGTGTCTCAGGGATATAAAGAGGTTAGTGTTAATACGGTTATTGTTCCGTTTAAAGTAGTAGGTAAAGATGAATATTTCTTAGTATGGACAACTACTCCTTGGACATTGATGGCAAATGTTGCTTTATGTGTCAATCCAGATCTTACTTATGTTAAAGTATCTTCTCGTGGTTATACTTTTATTGTTGGTGAAAGTTTAGCTAATAGTGTTTTAGGAGAAGATTATGAAGTTATTGAGAAGTATCAGGGTAAGGATTTAGTTGGAATTCAGTATGAACAATTAATGCCATTTGTTACAGTAGAAGGGCGTGCTTTTGAAGTTTTAGCTGATAATTATGTTACTGATAGTGATGGTACTGGTATTGTTCATATTGCGCCTGCTTATGGTGTTGATGATAGTCGTGTTTGCCGTCTTAATGGTATTGGTTTTGTTAATCCTGTTGGTAAAGATGGTTGCTATACTACTGGTCCTTGGGAAGGAAGATTAGTTACTGATTCAGAACTTGAAATTGATATTATTAAATGGTTAAAAGAAAATGATAAGTTATTAAAAAAACAAAAAATGGTACATGATTATCCACATTGTTGGAGATGTAAACAACCTTTAATTTATTATGCAAAACCTGCTTGGTATGTTAAAAATACGGCTTATAAAGATCAGATTATTGAAGCTAATAAAACCGTTAACTGGTATCCTGATTACGTTGGAGAAAAGAGATTCCATAACTGGTTAGAGAATATGATTGATTGGGGAATTTCTAGAAATCGTTACTGGGGATGTCCTTTACCAATTTGGACTTGTGATTGTGGTCATTTTGAGACGATTGGATCTCGTCAAGAATTGAAAGAAAAAGCAGTCGAAGATATTGATGTTGATACTTTAGAACTTCACCGTCCTTATGTTGATCGTATTCATATTAAGTGTCCTAAATGTGGTAAAGAAATGAGTCGTGTTAGTGATGTTTTGGATGTATGGTTCGATTCTGGTGCGATGCCTTATCCTTTTGAAAATAAAAAATTATTTGAATCGCAATTTCCAGCTGATTTTATTGCTGAAGGAGTCGATCAGACTCGTGGCTGGTTCTATGTGTTAATTGTTTTATCTACTTTAATTAGTGGTAAGAGTAGTTTTAAGAATGTTGTTGTTAATGATATGATGCTAGATGCTTATGGTAAAAAGATGAGTAAGTCTACTGGTAATATTATTGATCCAATTAAAATTATGATGCAGTATGGTGCAGATACAATTCGTTTTTATATGTTATATGCTTCTCCTGTATGGACACCATTAAAGTTTGACGAAGAAGGTGTTAAGGAAGTTTATTCTAAATATATTTCTACATTTAGAAATGCTTATTCTTTCTTTGAAATGTATGCTAATGCTGACCATATTGATCCTAGAGAATATGATATTCCAGTTCATAAACGAGAACTTATTGACCGTTGGATTTTATCTAAATTAAATAGACTTATTCGTGATGTACAAGCTGCTTATCAAGAATATGATTTGAATAAAGTTACTAAACTTATTGTTCCATTCTTGAATGATGATTTATCTAACTGGTATATTCGTAGTAATCGTAGAAGATTCTGGGATAGTGAACTAACAGAGTCTAAAAAGGCGGTTTATTTAACTACTTATGAAGTATTAGTTGCTTTATGTAAGTTATGTGCTCCAATTACACCATTTATTACAGAAGAGATTTATCAAAGATTAACCGAAGAAGAGTCTGTTCATCTTGCTGATATGCCAGTTGAAGATACTGATTTAATTAATGATGGTGTAGAAGAGAGAATGGATTTAGTAAGAGATGTTTGTTCTTTAGGTAGATTTGCTAGAGAAGAAGCTGGTATTAAGGTACGTCAACCAATTTCTCATTTAATCTTACCTAAGAGTGATGAGATGATTATCGGTGATTTACTTCCAGTTATTACAGAAGAGTTAAATGTAAAAGAAGTCGTATTTAAAGAAGATATGAGTGAATATTTAGAATATACTGTAAAACCTAATTTTAAAGTATTAGGAAAAACGTTAGGACCAAAAGTAAAATTATTAGGAGAAATACTTAGTCATTTAACTAATGATAAGATTGAAAAACTTCAAAATGAAGGTTTAGTTGTTAGTTTAGATGGTGATGACTTTACTTTAACTAGTGATATGGTACTTATTTCTTTAAAACAAAAAGAAGGTTATGCCTCTACTAGTAATCAACGTACTTGTGTTGTTCTTGATACAGAACTTACAGAAGATTTAATATTAGAGGGTCTTGCTCGTGAGTTTGTTCGTAAGGTACAAAGTTTAAGAAAAGAAGCTGATTTTGTAATTACTGATCATATTATTGTGACATATCATGGTAGTGATGCTATTAAAGCAATGCTTGATAAATATTATGATTATGTCATGGGAGAAGTACTTGGAGATCAGTTGGTTGTTGATGAAAGTATGCCTTTTGATGATAAATTGAATGATGAAGAGGTTTGTATTCAAGTAAAAAGAGTATAAAAATTATTTTAAGAGACTTTTGTCTCTTTTTTTGATTATAAAAATTATGAAATACTGACTTCTATTTTTGTTTTTGATATAATAGTAATAGAAAAGGGGAAATATCTATGGAAAAAAATGAAGAGATGGAAGAACTTAAACAAAAAGCTTTTGTATGTGCTATTGTGTTTTTGTTTGTAGTTATTATTGGTCTTATATTTATTTTTAATCGATTTGGTAGTGATGTTGATGCGGTAAGTGATGCTCTTCGTAATGATGAAGATTTTGTTGTTTTTTTTCGAAGTGATGATGAGTCTTGTAGTGAGTGTTCTATGGTAGAAGAAAGATTAAATGCACATGGTGTTTCTTATTATAATTATGATGTTAGAGTTGGAAATTTTTCTAGTTTATTAGAGAAGTTAAAAATTGATTATGAAGTTTTGCCTCCAGCTATTTATGTTATTCAAGATGGTAAAGTACTTTATAATATTACTAATATACAAAATCAAGAGGTAGTGGATTCTTTTATTGAAGAAAATGGTTTAGAAGAGTTTTCTAATGGATAGGAGTGGTAGAATGTCTAATGTTGTTGCTTTAATTACAGGAGGTAATCGTGGTATTGGAAAAGCGATTGCTTTGGAGTTTGCAAAGGCGGGAGTATCTTTGGTCATTAATTATCATCGTCATGCTATTTTAGCAGAAAAGTTACGGGAAGAGATTGTTGATCAGTATGATGTTGATGTTTTGTGTGTTAAAGCGGATGTTTCTTGTGAAGATGAAGTAGAGAATATGGTACAGAAAGCGATTGATTATTATGGCAAAATTGATATTTTAGTTAATAACGCTGGTGTATGTCATGATAGTCCGGCTTTGGATAAATCAGTTGATTATTTCCGAAGAATTTTAGATGTTAATTTAATTGGTACTTATTTATGTAGTAAATATGTAGGTAAGGTTATGCTTGATAGAGGATGTGGTAAAATTATCAATATTTCTTCTACTAATGCTATTGATACTTATTATCCAGAGTCTTGTGATTATGATGCGTCTAAGGCTGGTGTTATTTCTTTAACACATAATTTAGCAAGAGAGTTTGCTCCTACGATTTTAGTTAATTGTGTGTGTCCTGGCTGGGTAAAGACTGATATGAATAAGGATTTATCGATTGAGCAGATTCAGGAAGAGGAACGTAAGATTTTATTACATCGTTTTGCAGATGCTGATGAGATTGCGAAAGTAGTAGTTTTTTTAGCTAGTTCGAAAGCTAGTTATGTTAATGATTCTATTATTAGGGTAGACGGGGGAAAATGGAATGGATAGAAAAGTTGTGATTTTACCTAATGATGGTAGTAAGGTCTTTGAACGAGTATTAGGAGTTACTCCTTCTGGTGAGTTAGAAAGACATGCGGTTGGATATTTAGAGTATATGAAGGAAAAAGGAATTCGTCCTTATCAAAAGTTTAGAGAAATATTAGAAAGTAAAAAGATTGTTTTAGTATCAGAAGTTAAGAAAGGTGAGAAGGTTTATGTATCAAGATTTAGAAATTCATGAAAATACAGTTCAGTTGATAGAAGAGGCTGAGATGGAATGCAGGGAAGAGTTTAGAAAAATAGATAGGATGATTTATAAAAATAGTTTAAAAGTATTATCTAGTTTTCATAAGAATGAAATTACAGAGTCGCATTTTAATGCTACTACAGGATATGGTTATAGCGATTTGGGACGTGATGGTATTGAGAAAGTTTTTCGAGATGTTTTAGGGGCAGAGCGAGCTCTTGTTCGTAGTCAGTTCATTTCTGGCTCTCATGCTTTAACGGTATGTTTTTTTGCTTTGCTTCGTCCGGGAGATTTACTTTTAAGTATTAGTGGTAAACCATATGATACTTTAGATGAAGTTATTGGTATTGAAGAAAATCCTAGTTCTTTAAAGAGTTTTGGTATTTCTTATGATCAAATAGAACTTGTAAATGATGATTTTGATTATGAAAAAATAGAAGAGTATTTGAAAAATCATAAAGTAAAAGTGATTGAAATTCAGAGAAGTAAGGGTTATTCTACTAGAAAAAGTATTGGAATTGGAAAGGTAGAAAAAGTAATTTCTTTGATTAAAAAAGTTGATTCTAACGTTATTGTCATGGTTGATAATTGTTATTGTGAGATGGTAGAGGATAGGGAACCTACTGAGGTAGGGGCTGATGTTATGGTTGGATCTTTAATCAAAAATCTTGGGGGAGGAATTGCTCCTAATGGTGCTTATATTGCAGGACGTAGTGATTTGATTGATTTATGTGCGGAAAGATTAACCTTGCCTGGTGAGGGGGCAGAAGTTGGACCTACTTTAGGTATTAATAAGCAAATTTTACAAGGAATTTTTATGGCTCCTAGTGTTGTAGGATCTGCTTTGAAGACGGCTGTTCTTACTAGTTGTGTTTTAGAAAATTTAGGATATGATGTGGAACCTAGTTATCAAGAGGATAGAGTAGATATTGTACAAAATATTATTTTTCATGATCCTAATAAATTAGTTTCTTTTACTAGAGGTATTCAAGAAGGATCACCTATTGATTCTAATGCGGTTGTTGAAGCTTGGGATATGCCAGGTTATCAAGATAAAGTTGTAATGGCTAGTGGTTCTTTTACTCAGGGATCTTCTATTGAGCTTTCTTGTGATGGACCTATTCGTGAACCTTATATTGCTTATATGCAAGGAGGTCTTACTTATGATTATGGTAAGTTAGGGCTTATGAAAGCAGTTGATAATTTACTTCATTTATAATACAATATAATAGAAGGAGTGGAGTATATGAGTTTATTTAATTTGCTATATCAGGATGTATATTCATCAGGATATGATAAAATTTCAATGTTAACTGTTGTTACTCAGGTGATTTTTGTTATTTTAATTGTTGTTTTTGTAATGTGTATTTTAACTATTATCGGTCAATGGAAGTTATTTAAAAAAGCTGGTAAACCTGGTTGGGCGGCTTTGATACCTATTTATAATACCTATGTTTTATGTCAAATTACTGGTGTTAATCCTTGGTGGATTGCTATTGTATTTGTTGCTGGTGTTATTATAGAGATAGTACCAGCACTATCGATAGTAAGTACAATTGTTGAAATTTATTTTGGGGTTTTACTTGCTGTTAGTGTTTCTCGTAGTTTTGGGAAAAATGATGGTTATGCTGTGGGAATTTATTTCTTAGGCTTTATCTTTTATCCAATATTAGGTTTTGGTAAAAGTGAATATCTTGGCCCTACGCCAATGAATGATCTTATCTTTAAAAAGGATAATGTTACTAATACTACTTTTACCACTCCAGAAGCTAATGTAAAAGAAGATAATAATTCATCACAAAATGTTCACTATTGTCCTTCCTGTGGTACACAGTTAACTATTGATACTAAATATTGTCCGCATTGTGGAAGAGAATTATAAGAATATTTTCATATTCTTTTTTTTTTAACATATATTTTAATAGAAATAAGGAGGAATCTTATGATTAATAAACAAAATTTATGGTTTTTAACGTTATTTAGTTTGATTTTAGTACTTAGTGTTTACTATATTACTATGCCTAATGATTTATTAACTCAGGCAGTGGAGGTTGAAGAGAAGGATAATAAAAAAGAGGAAGTAGTAGAAACGGTAGAAGAGATTTCTTCTTTGACAGCAATGCGTGTTAGTTTGGAAGAAGAAAGACAGAGTATGATGGATGATTTACAAGAACAGTTGACAAGCGATGTGATTAGTAGTGAAGAAAAAAATAATGCTTATGAGCAGTTAAAATATTTGAATACTTTACAAAGTAAAGAAGAAGAGTTAGAAAAGAAGATAAAGAAAGAGTTAAAACTAGATTCTTTTGTTAAAATCGATAATAATAATGTATCTGTTGTTTGTGTTTCTTCAAAGCATGATAATAGTTTAGCTAATAATATTATGCGATTGATACAATCAGGATATGAAGAGAAGATGTATATTACAGTAAAGTTCCAAAAAGCTTAGGTATATGCATACAACAAAGTATTTTGCTTACATACAATACTTTAGGTGGTGCAGATATGGCAAATGGAATACTAACCGCTAGAGAGAAGGAGATTTTTGAATTATTGATTCAAAATATGACTACTAGAGAAATTGCAAAAAAGCTTGATATTAGTGAAAAAACAATTCGTAATCATATTTCTAATACGATGCAGAAATTGGGTGTGAATGGTCGAGCAGCGGCGGTTGTTGAATTATTGAGATTACATGAATTATCTTTATAAATCGTACTATTTTAGTACGATTTTTCATATACTTTTCTAGGTGATTCTATGCTTAAATCTAAGGCAATTCGTAAAATCTTTGTTACAACTTTATCATTATTTGTTTTGTTAGTTGCCTATTCTTTACCTTCTTTAGATGATACTTATACGTTAAAGACTAATTTAGAGATAGAAAGTGCTACTGGTCTTGCTACTGATAATATTTATTTGCTTAACTCTAATGGATATTTAGTAAAGAGTAGGATTCTTTTAGAAAGTACGGATTTAGAAAAAAAGATTAGGGAAATTTTAGAGCAATTAACGGTTGAAGATGATAATTATTTTCCTAAAGGACTTTTTCCTTATATTCCTCAGGGTACGAAAGTATTAAATGTATTATGTGGTGAGAAGCAGGTTAGTATTGATTTTTCTAAGGAGTTTTTAGATATGTCGGTTGATTTAGAAAAACAAATTGTTTCAGGTATTGTTTATAGTATTTTGGATTTGGATGATATTCAGGAAGTTATTATTTTAGTAGAGGGACAATTGTTGAAGGAGTATCCCAATACACATGAAGCGTTACCTAGTCCATTGACGCGAGATATTGGTATTAATAAAGAATATAATATTACTTCTAGAAATGATATTTCTAAAGTTGTTGTTTATTATTTGTCTGAAATTGATGATGAGCTATATTATGTTCCGGTTACGAAATATGTTAATGATGAGCGGGATAAGATTAAAATTATTATTGATGAACTTTCTAGTAGTTATATTTATGAAGCCAATTTGATGAGTTTTTTACATAGTAATGTGGAGCTTTTAGATTATTATGAGCAAGAGAATGTTTTGTTTTTGAATTTTAACGATTATTTATTTGATAGTAGTGATAAAGTATTAGAAGAAGTACTTTATAGTATTGCTTATTCGGTGTTTGCTAATTACGATGTTTCTATGGTGATGTTTGAGGTAAATGATCAACATATTGATGAAATTTCTAGAGATCAGTTATAAAATTAAAAAAAAGACTTGAAAGTCTTTTCTTTTTATTGTATAATTCTACTTGTCAGTTGGTTATGTCTGCGTAGCTCAGCTGGATAGAGCAATCGCCTTCTAAGCGATCGGTCAGGCGTTCGAGTCGCCTCGCGGACACCATTAAAAAATTAAATCCCTTATTTAGGGATTTTTTTTCGTTTGTTTTGATGTTTTTTCTTCTGGTATTGCAAACATATCTTCTAATTCTTGCTTTTGAAAGAAGTTTTTAATTCTATTTTTAAAACTTCTATTTTTTTTGGCAACTATTTCTTTTGGTGTTTCTAGATTGAATTGTTGACTTCCTAACAAGATTTCGTTTTTGTTTGCTACATTCAGTATTTGTTGCCAGTATTTTTTTGCTGTAGTGGTTGTGTTTGTGATTTTACCTAGGTTGTTTTTATTAGCGTAGGCTTCCTTTGGTGTTACATATAAGGCAAAGGGATCAAGATACGTCTTTAGATTTTCTTCGGTTAGTTCAAAGTAGCCATCCCTAATTAATTGATTAGCAAATTCTTTTCCTTTTTCTGTTAAGTTAAAAAAGTATCCCGGGTGTGGTGTGGACAT
>ERZ1643246.4088-NODE-4088-length-11870-cov-4.446805_pt1 | contig 11870 bp, 9 predicted proteins | sample MGYA00579265_ERZ1643246 | MGnify/ENA primary metagenome ERZ1643246 (study PRJEB29033, sample SAMEA4952261) | chicken gut metagenome | biome: Broiler Chicken; feature: Gastrointestinal Tract; material: Caecum | place: Ireland | collected 2018 | study: Broiler...
GCGCGACGACACCACCAATTTAATGGTGTCGCAGATTGCACGCGATATTTTCCATGTGCCGAAGGTCATCACGCGGCTGGCCGACCCTGCCACCAAAAATATTTACGCCACCCATTTTGGAATGCGCACCGTTTGCAGCACCAACCTGACGGCAAACGCTTTGCTCTCACGCCTTTTGGAAGATGACGCCGACGAGCAAAGCGTGGCGTTTGGCTCGTCCACGGCCTTGTTTTCCACCGTGCCCGCGGCAGATAACATGGTGGGCCATTTGGCGCTGGAAATTGCACCCCCGCGCGAGGGGATGCTGGTATTCGGGCTTTTGCACGCCAACGGTCTGATGGAGCTGATGACGCCCAACCTGCGCATCAGCGCGGGCGACCGCATTATTTACAGCGAATTGGCTGACTGACCGCGCCGCTCGCGTGTCATAGAAACAGAAAGGGAAGTGCATTTATGCGTGTATGTATTGTAGGCGGGGGAAAAGTGGGCTACTATCTGGCCAAAACACTTTTGGAACACGGCCACACCCCCACCGTGATTGAGATGAATCCCGGCCTGTGCAATCACTTGGCCGACAGTCTGGATTTGCACGTTATTTTGGGCGACGGCACGTTTGCCGAAGTGCTGGAAAGCGCCCATTTGGAAACCTGCGAATCGATGGTGGCCGTCACAGGGCGAGACGAAAACAACCTTGTGGCCTGTCAGCTGGCCAAAAAAGTGTTCGGCGTGAAAAAAACCGTCGCGCGCGTCAACAACCCCAAAAACGCCGAAATTTTAAAACAGCTTGGCGTCGATATTGCCGTATCTGCCACCGACAATCTTTCGCGCATCATTGAGCGCGAAGTGGAAACAGCGGCCATTCAGCAGGTGCTGAGTCTTGCCAGCGGCACGGCGTCCTTGACGGAAATTGTCATTGAGGAAAGCTTTCCTCACAACGGCCAAACGCTGGCAGAATTGCCCGTTCCCGGCGATGTTGTTGTCATCAGCGTCACCCGAAACGGCGAGCTGCTCATCCCGCGCGGTACCACCACCTTGATCGCGGGCGACCGTGTGCTGGTTCTGGCCAAAAACACCGCGTTTCACGAGCTGGCACTGGCGTGGGATCTTTCCGTATCTCATCCGGGCAAACTGCGCCGCTGACGGTGCCAAAGCGGCAAAAGGGAGGGAAAACGCTTGGAAATTCAGGCCACTTGGCGCGGCTGTGCCGTGGCGTCCGCTTGGGCGGCTGCGCTGGGCGCGCTTATGTTTACCGCACTGCTCGGGCCGAATGCGCTGGTTCTCATCGGCTGGACAGCACTTTCCTTTCTGCTGCTCACACCGTTTTTGCGCAGCTTTCGTATCTGCGTTGACGAGCATCGCCTTGTCATCCGCGCGGGGCGCGTGTTCTTTTTCAAGCAACACATTCCGCTTCGATTTATTACCGGCTGCACCGTTTTGCGCACGCCGCTGGGGCGCTTGACGCACACCGGCGTGCTTGTGCTGTCGTTCAGCGGCGGGGTTTGCGCCGTGTGCGGCCTTTCGCTGCGGGATGCCGCTTTGCTGTCCCGCCGCTTGGCTTTGGCAGACACAAAGGGAATGGGAGGAACCAAATGAATCAGTCTCATGCTGCAACCGTCGCCGTCTGGCGGCGGTTTCATCCGTTATACGCCTTTCGCTTTTTTCGCTACGGGCTGTTAGCGTGTCTGGTTCCGCTGGCGCGCGCCGCGGCGGCGTTTGAGTTTGCGGCGTTTTTTGAGGCGCTTTACCAAGACGCGGTGCTTCTTGTGACGTTCGGCGTCGCCTCGGCGGTGCTGTGGGGCACTACGGGCTTTTCCGTTCCCAGCGGCACGCTTTGCACGCGCTCGGGCATTTTTTACAAAGCTCACCGCATATTTCGGCTCGAGGAAGTCTGTGCGCTGGAGCTTCAGCGCCCGCTGCACTGCCGCTTGTTCGGTGCGTCCAAAATGACGCTTTATTTGGAAAGCACGCTTTCCCCGCGCAAGCTTTCGTTTTATTTAAGCAAGCGGGACGCTGCCGCACTGGCCGAGCAAATTCTGCCCACCGTGTCTGATACTGCCGTGTACGCACCTGCGGGCATTGAGCGGCTCAATTTTATGATGCTCAGTGCCAACGCCGTCACCAGCGCGATTTTTTTCAGCATGGCCATGAACCGCATTGACGACTTTTTCGGCCAAGACTGGCAAGCGCTGGCGGCACAGAACCTTTCTGTTTTGGCGGGCTTTTTCTCCCACTGGCTGCCGGCTGGGCTTGCCGGCTTATTTGCGCTGGCGTTTTTTATTGCCGCGCTCACTATGCTGTACAGCTTTGTGCGCACCTTTGGCTTTACCGCGTGCCGCAGCCGCGGGGTGCTGATTTCCCGCGGGGGACTGCTCACGCTCACAGAGCGGCGTGTGCGTGCCTCTGCCGTTACTTGGTGCGAGGTGCGCGTCACTCCTGCCGCCCGGCTGCTGCGCCGTTATCCGCTGTATCTGCGCGCGGGCAGCTTTCACGGGTCGGATATTCCGTTTATGGTGTTTTCCGCACGCACACCGGACGCGCCCCAGCTGCTTTTGCCCCGCTTCTGCGCCGTGAATCGCAAGAATTTTTCCGCACAGGGCAAAAGCGCCCCGCAATATTTTTGGATGGCAGGAACCGCTCTTGCTCTCACGCTGGGCATGGTGCTGGTCGCCACGGTGTCCGCACCCGCGCTTTTACCGTTTCCGGCAGTGGGGGCACTGCTTTCGCTCGGTGCGCTGGCTGTGGCGGTGGAAGGCTTTCTGCGCGAAGGCATTGCCGCCAACGAAAACGGCACGCTCGCTTTGTGCCGCACCGCGCGCATGACACGGCACGAATACTGTATTTTTACGCCAAATGTCGCTTACCGCATGTTTCAATCGCCTTTTGCTGCCGCCGGGGGCAGATGCAACTGCACGGTGCAGGTACCGGGCGGACGCGGGGTGCGTGTACGCGGCATTCGAGCCTTTTTAGCCGAAAATCTGCCGTTTGTACGATGATAAAACCCGAAAACACAAGCGCCGCACCGCGCAGAAAGGATTGGTTTATGTTTTACCGCACTGTTATTTTTGATTTAGACGGCACGCTGCTGGATACGCTGGGCGATTTAGCCGCCGCCGGCAATCACGCCCTCACTGCCATGGGCTTGCCCACGCATGAAGTGAACGCCTACCGCTTTTTTGTAGGCAACGGCGTGCCGAAGCTGATCGAGCGTATTTTGCCCGAAATGAACCGCGGCGAAGCCTCGCAGGAATTGGCGCTTTCGCTGTTTCGCCGTTATTATGCCAAGCACGCCATGGAACGCACTTATCCGTATGACGGCATTGTGCCGCTACTGCAAACGCTGAAAGAAAGCGGGGTGCAGCTGGGGGTTCTCTCCAATAAAGACGACGCATTTACACAATCCATCACTGCGCACTTTTTCCCGCAGGTTATGGATGCCGTACTAGGACGAAAAGAGGGCGCCGCACCGAAACCCGACCCCACCTCCTTGCAAAGCATGATGGCCGCGCTGGGATGTTCGCCGCAGGAAACTTTGTATGTAGGCGACAGCAATGTCGATGTACTCACCGCCCACAACGCCGGCGTGGAATGCTGCGGCGCGGTGTGGGGCTTTCGCGGACAGCAGGAGCTGACCAGCGCCGGAGCGGATGCCTTGGCGTTTGTGCCGGATGATATTTTGTCCGTTGTGCAAACAGGCTGCGCCGCCAATTCTCTCGAAAACACAATGCAATAAAAGTACATATTTAATATTCAAGAAAAACTGTATAAATTTTCTTTTTATTGTATAATCCAATTTCCCAAAAATGGGACGAAAAACAGCACAAAAAACACAAGGCAAAAAAACACCCCAAAAAACCGAAAAAAACAAACAAAAGAACTCAAAAAACAACAGCCGAACCCAACAGGCACAAACACGATGTGCCAAAAGGGTTCGGCTTTCTTTTGTTTACTTTTTTGTGTTATGCTGCGGCATTGGCATTGATGCGGTCAATGGCGCTTTTCACTTTCGCCCAAACAGAAAGGTCGTCAAACACTTCCACTACACTGCCGCAATCGGTAAAAGGAGGCTCTTGCAGCACTGAAAGATCCTTCATCATTCCGTTTTTTACGATATACTCTACAATCTGATTGACAAAATAAATCTGTCGGCTGTCCAAGTTGACATCCACAAGATACTCGGCAAACGCATTTTTGGCGGCGGCCATATCCATGCCGACAATTTCGCGCACAAACTCGCCCAGCGGTTTTTTCCCGCATTCCGCCTCGTAATCTTCGCGTGTGCCGATATCGCTCCAAAGGATTTGCTCCAGCTGTGCCACATCTTGCTCGGTGAGGGGAATATTGGTGTGCAGCTTTTGCACCGCGGCATTGTCCTGATGCTCACGCAGGTACACTTCCGCTTTGGCTTTGTAGTTGTGAAACACCGCGCTTTCCAAATCGGACTCTTTCCATTCTACACTCAAAATTTCATCGGTGAAATTGGTTTCATAAATGCGCCCATCCTTCGGCAGATACTTCATCAAGCCGCGCAGCTCCCCGCGAAGATGCTCCAGCTCCTGCACGCCCGCCGTTTCCAGATAATCCGTGTGCAAAATACGCTTTAGCAGCTCAGCCTTATCGCGCACTTCGGGAATATTCGCTACTTTTGCCACAGCCGCCGCCTTTTTCATCACATCGTTTCGCCCGCGTTTGGTGGCTCTGCCCTCCAAAATTGCCAGTTCCATGCCGTACAACAGCGCGTCAAAACGCAAGGCGGCGGCATCTTCTTTATCGGGCAGCACCAACGGTGCAACCTCTTTCTCAATGACAAGTGTATCTTCATAAGAAAGCGGCTCGTAGCTTTGCGGGTCGGAAAAGCGCTCTACCTCCCGCAAATGCTGCCGAACGGCAAAGTTTTTGCGGTTCAGCTGCTGTGTCTTTTCCAGCAATTCCTGCACCAATTCTGTGCGAAACGCCGTCAGCTCGTCCGTTTGATAAGAAAGGTCTTGCAGCTGATAACACAGCTTTGCCTTCAGCGTAAACAGCGCACTTTGCAGTGTGGTTTGTGCGGGGCAGGCGCGCTCTTTTTTCAAGTTGAAAAACTCGAAGTTTCCGCAAAGGTCAAAAATATAAAACTCTTTTTTGTCACTGCCGTCCATCAATCCGGGGCAAAGGCGCGTTCCGCGGCCAATCATCTGCCAAATTTTTGCGCGGCTCATTACCCGTTTAAAAAACACGAGATTCAGCACTTCGGGAATATCAATACCGGTGTCGAGCATGTCCACCGAAATGGCAATCTGCGGCAGCTTTTTGGGGTCAGAAAAATCGTCCACTGCCGACTGCGCATAAGAAAGATAGTTATCAATCACTTGTGCATAGCCGGGCAGGTGAGGGTAGTCTTGATTGAAAATTTCCAAAATCTTTTTTGCGTGCAGATGGCTTTTTGCAAAAATAATGGTTTTGCCGATGGTTTCGCCGTAGTTGATTTTTAAGCCTTTTTCCATCACCAAAGCCAGCGCCTTGCGAATGGTGTCTTCATTGAACAGCCAAGCATTCAACGCTTGGGGCTCAATGTGCTGGGGAAGCGCGCCGTTTTCATTGGTGAAGGTGTCCTCATATTCTTCTTTTTCCGCTTCGGGCAAATCGTCGTATACAATGCCTTCCTGCAAAAATTTCAGCTTGGTTTCTACGCGCACATAATCCACCAAAAAGCCGTCTTTCACCGCCTGTGCCAAGTCGTAGGCATAGGTGGGCATATTGTCTTGAATTTCAAATTCTTCATAGGTGTTTTTATCAATATCAGCTTTTGGGGTGGCAGTGAGACCCACCAGCGGCGCGTCAAAATACGCGAAAATATCGCGGTATTTGTTATAAATGGAGCGGTGCGCCTCGTCGCAAATCACTAAATCAAAGTGACCGGGCGTAAACAGCCTACCCTCGTTATCCTGCACATGGTCAATGCAGTTCATCATCGTGGGGTAAGTAGAAAAAACGCAGTGGGCGGCATAGTTCGGTTTGTTCTCGCACAGATTTGCCACGGATAAGTCGGGCAAAAGAGCGGCAAAGCTTCGCTTTGCCTGTGTCACCAGCTTGGTGCGGTCGGCAAGAAAAAGAATATTCTCCACCCAGCCATGGCGCAAAAGCACGTCACAAAGCGCGGCGGCGGTGCGCGTTTTACCTGAGCCTGTCGCCATCACGAGCAGTGCCTTGCGCCGATTGTTTAAAAGGTTCTGACACACCGCTTTGATTGCACCCTCTTGGTACCAGCGCCCGGCAATATCGCGGTTGACCTCGGGGGCGGCAATGGAGGTGCGCATGGCACGCAGATTGAACAGCTTTTCTAAATCACGCTTGGAATACATGGCGGAAACGTCGCGTTCGGGATACACGCCGTCATTGATGCGCGTGGAAAAGCCGTTGGTTAAAAAGATGATGGGGCGGCGGCCATATTCGCGCTCCAGCTGGTCGGCATAAAGTTCTGCCTGTTTGCGGCCTTTGGCAGGGTCGGCACAAGTGCGCTTTGCCTCCACCACGGCTAAGGGGCGGTGCATGTCATCATACAGCACATAGTCGGCGCGGCCTTCCTCGGCGCTGTTCGGCATTCCGGGAATAACCACCTCATTTAGCCAGTTTTTCCCCTCCTGCCAACCGGCATCGGAAAGCATCGCGTCAATATAAAGCTTGCGTGTTTCATACTCAGTTAAATCAAGCGGCTTTTTGACATACGCCTTTTGCTGGACGGCGCGGCGCTCGGTGAGCTGCGCTTTCAGCGCCTTGTTTTCTTCGATGAGCGCTTGCAGAGAACGCTCCAAGTCCTGCGGTGTGGGCGCGGGGACAGGGGAGAGGGCTTGCTGTTCGGGCAGGGCGGGGTCGAACTCCTTCGGGGTATACTCCTCGCCATAGCAGCAGGCGACAAAATCCATGAAGTAATAGAGGTTTTGCAAGCAAAGGGCGGCTTGCTCCTTGCGAATGAGCTTGTTTTTATGGGCGGCATCATTGCCGGTTCTTCGGATATACTCCATACGGATGAGCAAATCATTCCCCACAATCTCACGGAAATCCTCGTGTTTCAGCAAGGAGGAAAGGCGCTCGTCATAAGGCTTTTCCAGCGCGTTATCGACGGTGTACATCCATTTCACCGCAAATTCCATGGCACGGCGGCAGTTGACCACACACGCCGCGGCATCAATGGAATAAATCCGCTCTGCCGCCACCGCCGCCGAAGCAAACGCCTCAAACTGCGGGTCAGAGAGCAGAAAATCAAAGTTGGTCATGGGGTCACCTCCGATTTAATGGCATGATATATTTCTAGTTTTAGTTCTTCATTAGTTTCATATGTGCCATCCATAATAGCCGTCATAATTTGATGTAGAAGATCCTTCTTTATTTTTCCTGCGGCAACATGATATGAAATATTCTCTATCATGCAGAAAAAATCTTTTGCGACAGCCATATACCCATTTAATAGTAAAAATTGCGCACAGACAGTAATTGCGAGCCTCTTATTTCCATCAGCAAAACAATGAAATTTGCAAATACAAAAAAACAAATGTGTAATTTTGTCCGCAAATGTTGGATAATATATATCATTTTGAATATTTTGAAGGACACTTTCTAATGGTCCTAAATCCAATTGCTCCAGTGTTCCTCCTCCACTATACTGAATCGTTTTGTGATGAATGGCTACCGCTTGTTCAATTGTAGGATATTGGATGCCATCCATTTTATTCACGCTCCTTTAAACGCCTTAAAACCTCCTGATTTTCCAACATTAGGCGCTCTAGTTCATCACCCGCAACTCCTAAAAACTTTTGATATTCATCTTTATCTAAAGGCTGAATATACTCGGAAAGCTGATAGTGAAACGCATCTCTCAGTGCCATATCTCTGCTGGCCATTTTTGTTCGCCCGCGTTGAATTAATGGCTTCCATAAAGCCATATTTTCAAACTCAAAAAAAAGCTCTTCTACTTGCCTGCGGGATAATTTATGTCCATATTTATCATACCTTTGTCGAATTGCGTCAGCAAGTCCACTTTCATAAGCTGCTATAATATCTAAAATCTCTGTATAAAATGTATCTCGAACTTTGTCCTTAGCTTTTAAATCCAGAATTTTTTTGTATTCTTTTGCCTTTTCTCGAAAAATACTAACATAAATCATATCTGTGAAGTAAGCATATTTATAACGATCATCTTCGACATAAAGTTTTAAAGCATCCGTAAAATGACGGCGGTAATTTTCTTCCTGTAAAGAAGCAAAAACAAAGTCTTTATCACGCTGATTGATATATTTCGTTCCACCACCAGTTTTACGATTAATCAAGTCAATTACAACATCCAGCATCAACTGTCGAAGCACCTTTGCAGGCTCACTTTCTGCCAAAAGCATTGCCATGTTCAAAAACGCTCGAAAATCAAATACCCCAAGTACAGTTGTTTTGGTAGGGACATTAATGTCCTTACCAAAACTCTGAGCTGCTTCCAAAAAAGACTTCAATTTTTTTCCACGCAGAACCTGATAACCGTTTCTTGTTAGTTCTTCATTATTTTGTTCAATGTAGCGACTTACTGTTCGAATATCTACTTGAAAAAAAGCTGCTGTCATTTCCCTTGTCAAATAGATACTTTCATTCCATTCGATTCCTTTTACTCCGCACCGCGGCTGAATCTCTTGAATGGCTGGCTCATTGTTCAAAATATTTTGACGGTCAATCTGCGATGTTGTCAAATCCTTTGCCATTGCTACACCCTTCATTTTTATAATATCACTTTAAATGACTGAAAAACACCAACTAAACACACAAAAAAGCACAAAATTCACCCAAAATACTCCTGCATCAAAGCCTTTTTCAAGGTTTCCAGTGTTTCAAGGCTTTGTTGAATAGTAGATTTTAGTTCGTCAACGCTTTCAACGTATTTTACAAAATTAAGTTGGCTCTCTATCGGTGGTACAACTAATAGTAACGAATTGATTCCATTAAAATTTAAACCTGCCTTTACTCCATTTTGATTTTTAGAGTCAAATTGTACTTTTCCGGCAGGACTTTCTAAAAAGTAAGCTGTATAAACCGGATTTAATCTTTGCTTATCTAACCGAATACAGGTTAAATGTTGATTGATATAAGCACCATATTCTGCTATTTTTTTTGTTACAACACCTGTTCTACCCAAATCAGCAGTAATAGAAATTAGCAAATCGCCTTCTTCTACCTTTGTACGAATTGCTTCCATATTATTCGGTGGGTTAATGTGTTGCACATTATCCAGGGTTATATTGCAATGTTTCACATTTTTAATAGTGATAAAGTATTTCCCTTCATCGGAAAAATATTGTGACCATCCACGTGAACCAGATGTAAGAAATGTGATATATTTTTCCAATTTTTCTACCGAATAACCAAATGGATTCTCTACCGGGTCACCAAACATTTCCACAAAGCGGGATTTTACCAGCAAATCGAGCTTTTCCAGCTGGGCGCGGCGTTTGGCTATCAGGTCGGTCACTTTGTCCAAAATAGACGCAATACGGCGTTGAGTAGATAATTCTAAATCTGGTACTTCAAGACTTGACAATGTTTCAATTTGAATCCCCTTTATTGTTGCCCCACGAGCTTTAGACATCAAAAACTCTTTTTTAGATAAAATAAACTTACATAAAAATCCTTTGTCCCAGTAGTCTGTATTTATATTGATCAATGAAACAATATCTTGACTTGTTGCCATGGGAATAGCATTTATTGCAACTTTTCCAATTCCTACTCGAGTCCCAACCATAATAGAATTTGGAGGTACAATTTTAGCTGAATTTTCCACAATGGCTTTATCTGTAATCCATTCTACCGCATCATCAGCAGTTATTACTTCTTTATTTAATGCAATTGTTGTAATCCATGGAATATTTCCACCAAAAAAATCGGCTCTATTTTTACTTGGTGTCCCGCCAGACTGAATTTTGCAAATATCCCCCAACTTCACCATCACAGCATCCCCTCCAATTCTGCCAGTCCTGCGCTGATTTCCATTTCCAGCTCGTTGAGGTCGGCAAGCAGCTCGGTGGTAGAAGGGTACTCCACAGGCACATACTCCACCTGCTTATACTTATTGATGGAGAGGTCATAGCCGTTTTCGGCAATCTCCGCTTTGGGCACAAAGAAAGACTGCTCGGTACGTTTGCGCTCATGCTCTGCCTCGCGGCTGTGAAAGCGCGCAACGAGGTCGGGAATATCATTTTCCTTTATCTCTGTGCGCTTATCGTCCAGCGAATAGCCGTCTGCCTTCATGTCGTAAAACCAAACGTCATCGGTGCCGCCGTGTCCCGTTTTAGTAAACACCAGCACCGCCGTGGAAACGCCCGCATAAGGCTTGAACACGCCGCTCGGCATCGAAACGACTGCCTCTAAGCGATGGTTTTCGACAATCTCTTTTCGGATGGCTTTATGTGCCGACGATGAGCCGAACAACACGCCATCCGGCACAATGCACGCACAGCGTCCGCCCACTTTCAGCATTTGCAGAAACAACGCCAAAAATAAAAGTTCCGTCTTTTTCGTTTTGCACATTTTCAATACATCGGCAGAAACAATATCAGCGTCTAGGCTACCTTTAAACGGCGGATTTGCCAAAATAAGCGAATAGGCTTCGCGGTCGCTGTTTTGGTCAGAAAGGCTGTCGCGGTAGGCGATACACGGGTTTTCGATGCCGTGCGTCATCATGTTCATTGCGCCGATACGCAGCATCGTGCGGTCCATGTCATAGCCGTGAAACATGGCGTTCATGTAATGCGCTTTTTTGTCGCGGTCAAAAAAGATTTCGTTTTTATGCTGTTCCTTCAAATAAGCGGCGGCCTCCACCAAAAAGCCGCTTGTGCCGCACGCGGGGTCACAAATTACGTCATCGGGGCGCGGCGCCATCATATCCACCATCATTTTAATAATATGGCGCGGCGTGCGGAACTGGCCGTTTACCCCGGCGGTAGACAGCTTGGAAAGCAAATATTCATAAAGGTCGCCGCGCACATCGGGGCTGTGTGCCTGTTCAGATGCTTCATAAATTTCATCCATGGCATGGACAATTTTATCCAACATCAGCGGCGTGGGAATTTTAAAAATGGCGTCGCCCATATACTTTGCATAGGCGCTGTCCTTATCTCCGTGCAGCCCTTTGATAAAAGGGAACACCCATTCCTGCATGACGCTGTACATTTGCGCGGCAGGGAAGTCGTGAAACACCGACCATTTCAGCTGATTTCCCGCCAGTTTGCGCCCGCCGATTTCCAATTCCTGCGGAAAAACGCTTTGATGTGGCAAGCCGAGCATGACACTTTCCTTTGCGCGGCGGTTGTCGGCAGCGTCCAAATCGTGAATAAACATCAGGTAGGTCATTTGCTCGACAACGTCCAGCGGATTGGTGATACCGCCCGTCCAAAACGTCTCCCAAAGGCTGTTGATTTTATTTTTTAATTCGTTGTCAAGCATGTGGTGTCCTCCTTGTCATGGTTCCATACATAGGCGGTATAGCGTCCTCCGCCCAGCTTAATAATTTCATTGTTTTTTTGCAGCTCTGCCAACGTGCGCTGCACGGTGGCAATGCTGATATCTGGGCATTTGCTGATTAACTCGGCTTTTGTCATTTTTCCAAGATGATTTTTCAAAATTTCCCGAATGCGTTCCGGCTTACTTTTTACAGCCGTTGTCAGCACATGCACCCGGTTTGAAAATTCGCGGTAAGCAGCAAGCAAAACCCCTAAGCTGTAGCGCACAAACGGCACATAGTTGTTTGTACCGTCCTGCCAATTGGCCGAGCTTTGCTGCAATGCTTCATAATAAGTTTCTTTGCTTTGCTCAATCAGCTTTTCGATACTGATATATTTACCGACAATATACCCTTGGCGATA
>ERZ1643246.4092-NODE-4092-length-11853-cov-10.943635_pt1 | contig 11853 bp, 10 predicted proteins | sample MGYA00579265_ERZ1643246 | MGnify/ENA primary metagenome ERZ1643246 (study PRJEB29033, sample SAMEA4952261) | chicken gut metagenome | biome: Broiler Chicken; feature: Gastrointestinal Tract; material: Caecum | place: Ireland | collected 2018 | study: Broiler...
TTTGAACGACTGTTGGACTCCATTTCCTCCGTTGTCGGGAGGATCGGCTTCCTTGTTATCACTTTCCCTTTTGATACTTTTCCGCACACACATACGGGAAAGTGGCTCGGACAGGTACATGGATTCTCGTTCTTTCGAAACGCACTCTTCACGATTCTGTCCTCCAGCGAATGAAATGTTATGATGCAGATCCGGCCTCCCGGATTTAACATATCGATCATGTCATCCAGTGAACTCTTCAGCACATCCAGCTCGTGATTCAGTTCAATCCTGATCGCCTGAAATGTCCGTTTTGACGGATGTCCTGATGTCTTCTGAATTTTCATTGGAATGGCATGCCGTATAATCTCATTCAGCTGTCCTGTTGTCTCGATCGGTCCTTTCCTGCGTTCCGCTGCGATATGCTTTGCAATATTCTTAGCAAATCTGTCTTCTCCATAATCACGGATCACCCGATAAAGTTCCGATTCACTGTAGTCATTGACAATATCACGCGCCGTCATCCTCTGCCGCTGATCCATCCTCATATCAAGAGGCGCATCCACCCGGTATGAAAATCCCCTCTCGGCCGTATCCAGCTGATAGGATGATACTCCGAGGTCAATGACGATCCCGTCGACTTTATCAATGCCTATTTTGTGGAGCTGCGGCTTCATATCACGGTAATTGCTCCGTATTATCGTGACCTTCTCCCCGAAGCCTTCCAGGCGTTTTCCCGCCGCCTCAATGGCGTCGGCATCCTGGTCTATTCCTATAAATCTCCCCTTGTCATTTAACCTGCTGCACACCTCATATGCGTGACCTCCGCCCCCCAGCGTAGCGTCCACATAAATGCCGTCCGGTTTGACATTAAGCCCGTCCACAGTCTCTTTGAGCAGGACGGATGTGTGATTGAATGCCATAGTCTCCTCCTAAATCAGATCCTGATTCCTATTGCTTCCATACGCTCTGCAATGGCATCCAGATCTTCTTCGCTAACCTGACTGCGCTCTTCCCACAGAGCCTTGTCCCAGATTTCCACGCGGTCCTGAACTCCCACAAGGACAACGTCTTTCTCCAGATGCGCTGCCTTTCTAAGTGACGGCGGTACAAGAACTCTCCCCTGCTTGTCGAAACTGCCCTCAGACGCGCTTCCGAAGAAATAGCGTTTAAAGATTCTGGCATCCTTATTCATACGTGGTAAGGTTTCAAGCTCGGCAACGAATTTGTTCCATTCTTCCTGAGAGTATACAAAGAGGCAGCCTTCCAGTCCGTTACAGATGACAAAACTGTCACCCAGGTCATCCCTTAGCTTTGCCGGGATGATGAGTCTTCCCTTTTCATCAATGCTATGGTTAAACTCTCCTAATAACATCCGGAATCCTTTCTCTTTCTGTGAGCCTCCACATCGCTCCCCACTTTATACCACTAGCCACCACTCTTTACCACTTGTCACCATTCTAAACCACCACACTCCCTTTTTCAACCCCTTTTTTTGATTTTTTTGTGTGCCCGGAAGTTCAAAAAGAGCAGAAAAACCTGCTGTTTTCGGGCAAAAAAAGAACATGTAGGTGATGGGATTTGACCTGTCACCTACATGTTGTGTTTTAGTTCGATATCTTGTTTTTAAGTGGATTTTTTATTCTGCAGTGTCCTGAGCAGAAAGACCATTCAGATAATTTGTCACTGCATCATAATTGACCTCAGCAACCACTCTCTCTTTTCCCGAATCATATATATCATAAGCAGAATACCCGAGCCATGCCACAAGAGCAATCGCTGCCAGAGCAAGCACGCCCTTTCTGACAATATTCATCACTTTCTGCTTACGCATGATCTTCTTTCTGTTCGCCTTTTCCTGTTTATATCTGTCAACCTTCTCCTGGCTCATCTGTACCGGCTCCTTTCACTAACGGCCGCCTGTTGTCTGCTGCAGCCACATAATGTCAGTTTACCACAATCATCTTCAGAGTACAACTATTATTCCTCCGTCATTGGCATACATCGTGCTGATTCCCGCAGTATCGACAATAAAACTGTCCCTTACGCGGATCTTTTCAAGAAGCATCCGTTCTACTTCTCTGGCCCGTTCCGGGCAATTACAGTGGGCAATCGCCAGCAGTTTGTCTTTCGTCGCTTTTCCTTCCCGTGCAATCTGGTCCGTCATCTTAACAAGAGCTCGTTTCATGCCTCTTGCCTGTCCGAGCTGGCAGATCGTGCCTTCAGGTGTAGATCCCATAACCGGTTTAATATTAAGGGCGCTGGCCACAAATGATTTAATACCTGTGAGACGGCCATTCTTGCGCAGCGTATCCAGATTTTCAAGCACGAAATACGTGTGCTGGCTCTCTATATATTCTTCCACTGTGCTGACTGTCTCATCAAAACCAAGTCCCTGTTCCTCACACTCCTGTATCTTAAGTCCGATAAGAGTCTCACCCACCGAAGCAGACCGGGAATTAAACACGTAAATCTGCTTTTCGTCCTCTCCGTGCTCCTCGATCCAGAGCTTTTTCCCAAGCTGCGCACTATTGTATGAACCGCTCAATTCCGAAGAAAGGGTCACTGCATACACTCTCTTCTCGCTGCCCGCATACAGCTCCATGTATTCCTCCGGAGAAGGGCAGGAAGACTTTGGACATTCCGGACTTGCCGCCACGCGGCGCAGGAAATCCGCCTGATCAAAAGACGTATCATCCACGATAATATCTCCGTCCACTTCCATACTGAGCGAAGCCGTCTCGTAGATTCCGCTCGCTTTCATTCTGTGAGTCAGCTCTCCGCAGCTGTCTACAATAATCTTATAATCCACAATGATCCCTCCCGAACTGCAATGTATATCTCGCGCCCTCATAACAAGTAGTTTTCAATACCACATACCACTATACCATACATTACCATAGAAAGAAAGGGGAATCTTGTGAATTTTTTCTATATAACAGCTCAGTCTTCGAGCCTGATCCTTCTCGAAATCCCCAGCGCTACTCCCATCTCTGCCATCAGGAACAGAATGGCCGTACCTCCGTAACTGATAAACGGCAGCGTAATACCTGTAGTGGGAAACAGTCCCGTGACAACCGCTATATTAAAAATAACCTGAATAGCGATATGTGCAAAAATTCCGGCAGCGATCAGAGAGCCATACAGATCCGGCGCATTCTGAGCTATAAACATCAGCCTGTACAGCAGGACCCCGAACAGAATCAGGATCAGAAGCGCCCCGAACACTCCCAGTTCTTCACAGATTACCACAAGGATCATATCATTCTGCGCTTCCGGGATCACACCGAGCTTCTGGGTGCTGTTTCCAAGACCTTTTCCGAAGAAACCGCCGCTTCCGATGGCATAAAGCCCCTGCATTACCTGATAACTTCCGTCAGACGCTGTTGCCTCCGGATTCAGCCATGAAATAATACGCTGAATTCTGAAATTATCACTGTTTGCCGCAATCACCGACAAAACAGCAATCCCGATTACAGCTATGATCACCGCAGCTATAATAATCGCCACAAAAGGCTTTGTCTTCGGATGTATGAGAAAAATCAGAATACAGGTAATTGCCATTACAATGATGGCCGTACTCAGATTATCCGTCAGGAAAAGGACGCCTCCCGAAGCTATCGCTCCGAACGCCAATACCCTGACAATTCCTGCCAGTGTATAAGCTTTCCTTCCCAAACGGCACAACTCGTACGAAATAAACAGTATGACCGCAATCTTCGTAATCTCGGCAGGCTGGAGAGTCTGACCGCCGGGAAGCTTTATCCACCTTCTGGCACCGTTCAGCGTAAGCCCCAAAGGCGTACGGACCAGAGCCATCATAAACATTGCAAATATATAGATCTCTGTTGCAAATGCGCCGTAAATATGATAATCGATCTTAGAGACAAGAAACATCACCACAAATCCCGCCGCGCCGATCAGAGCCTGTCTGGTAAAATAATACAGATCATTTCCGAAATCCGCATCCGCCTCATAGGAACTTACGCTGTACAGCATGACAAGTCCGAAACACATAAGAAAAATAATGACAAGCAGCAGATCATAATCAAAATACATCTCTCCGGCAGCTGCCCCGTTTCTGCGCTTCCTGCCTGCAAGCAGCCTGCTTACGCTGCCTCTCTTTGCTTTTGCCGCCGGACGTTTCCGCCTGTTTTCAGTCTGCGGCTGCGGAGTCCGAAGCATCTCTCTTCTTCGGTCAATCGACTGTCTGTATGCATTCGTATATGTACTGTATCCCGAGCGTGAACTCACAGGCCGGACAGGCTGCGTATCTCCATACCTGCTCTGCCTGACATTCTGCCCGACAGGCCTCATCGGCTGTGTATCTCCTGAGACGCTTCCTTTCTTTCTTCTGTTGCCGCTGTTCTGTCCCCGCCGGTTGACCGGACGTACAATCCTGCTCTTCATACTACCATCGCTTTCCGCTGAAATCTCGCTTATAACAGATAAGGAACCAGTTTCGGTATGAAGCCTTCGCCCGATCTGATCCCTTATGATAATTCATTAACGTGTAATAATTTTAATTCATCGGGGTGACAGGATTCGAACCTGCGACCTCACGGCCCCCAGCCGTGCGCTCTAACCAAACTGAGCCACACCCCGCCGACTCATACATTATATATAATTTGGAGTAAAATGTAAAGAAATATTTCAGGAATCTTTGCAGCCCGTCCTTTCACATCTGATCTCTCTTCTCATACTTTAAATACAAAGATATTGTTTCAGCATGAAAGGAGATGCCGTAAAATGGCAAATTATCAGAATAATATGCGCTGCCAGCGCCGTTCTGCACAGTCTTCGCAGGCTGCCGCTCCCATGCCGTCTTCAGCAGGCAGCTGCCGCTGCAGGATGGACGGATGCCCTGATACACACGATCACTTTCCGGCGGATATGCCTATCGCAATGGCATACGTGCCGTGGCAGAAATGGCAGGATCTGTATGAACCGTGTAAAGCTCTGGAGCGCGGGACTATTTTCAAAGAACTGGATAAACCCTTCCTCGGGAAAGGAGGTATCCGCCGATGAATAATCCGATGAACAGCCAAATGAACCGCAAAATGACCCATCAGATGATGAACCGTCGGCAGCTGTTAAACCATATTAACGAGGTGAGCTTTGCCGTGGATGAAGTCAAACTCTATCTCGACACCCATCCCTGTGATACGGAAGCCATGGAGTACTTCCGGGATATGAGTGCCCGCCGCAATAGCGCCATGAAAGAATATGCCGCTGCGTACGGACCGCTGACAATAGATACTGCCGCAGATTCCTGTGCGGAGCGCTGGAACTGGGTCAACGAGCCATGGCCATGGCAGGAAGGAGGCTGCTGATTTATGTGGAATTATGAGAAAAGACTTCAATACCCGGTAAAAATAACACAGACTAATCCGAAGATAGCTCAGATCATTATAACACAGTTCGGAGGACCGGACGGAGAATTGGCCGCGTCCATGAGATATCTCTCCCAGCGGTATACAATGCCCTACAAAGAAGTAACCGGTACACTGACTGATATCGGAACAGAGGAGCTGGCGCACATGGAAATGATCTGCGCCATCGTCTATCAGCTCACCAAAGATCTCAGTCCTGAGGAAATCGAGCGTTCCGGTTTTGCGCCCTATTACGTAGACCACACTCTGGCGCTCTGGCCTCAGGCTGCCAGCGGTATGCCATGGACAGCAACCGTCTTCCAGTCAAAGGGCGATCCGATCACAGATCTGACCGAAGATCTGGCCGCCGAACAGAAAGCACGCACAACTTACGACAATATTCTCCGGCTTGTCAAAGACCCCGAAGTCTGTGACCCGATCCGCTTCCTGAGACAGCGTGAAATTGTACACTTCCAGCGTTTCGGCGAAAGTCTCCGCATCGTTCAGGAAAAACTTGACAGCCGCAACTTTTACGCATTTAACCCCGAATTTGATAAATAATCCGGGGACTGTAAAAATACCGGGCAGTTCTACTGAAACTCCCCGGTATTTTTCATTTCATCTGTTTTACAAGCCAGCCGGCTTCATTATCCTCTGCGCCGTTTACGCGGTTCGCGCACCTATCCCAAAGTAACTTCCACTTTCTGTTCCTTATAATTTCCGTCCGGCTGCGGAACCTGAATGGTAAGCGTCACCGCTTCTCCTTTTGTGTAATACTCCAGCTGATCCTGAAGCGCATCCATACTGTCCACAGAGCTTCCGTTAATCCCCGTAATGATGCATCCTCTGGTCATTCCGGCCTTATCTGCGCCTCCTCCGGAGGCAACCTCAGTCACATATACTCCTGCCGGCACATCAATCTGCTGCGAAAAGGCATCCGACACACTGATTCCTGTTATGCCGATCAGCCCCCGGTCCTCCTCGCTCACTTTCTGCTTTGTCTCCTGATTCATCAGGTTCTGGATAAGATCCGAGACATCGCTGATGGGGATCGCATATCCGATACCTTCCACACTGTCACCGATCAGCTTTGCAGAATTTATGCCTATTACTTCACCATTCACATTTACAAGGGCTCCGCCGCTGTTTCCTTCATTTATCGCCGCATCTGTCTGGATCAGGCTCACACCGCTCTCTCTTGTCTCACCTGTCTGACTGTCCGCTGTATCCACGGACCGGTTCAGTGCGCTGATCACGCCGGTTGTCACAGACTGGCCGTATCCAAGGGCATTTCCGATGGCTATGGCCGGTTCTCCAACTTTTACTTTCGTAGAATCCCCCAGCACAGCAACACTGAGGTTTTTAAGCGTATTCGAAGATATTGTCTGGATCGGAACCGCTATCACGGCTATATCATAGGTGGCATCTGTGCCCTTAATATCAGCTTTCACACTCGTCTCATCCGTAAATGTTACTGTCAGCGTGTCACTGCCTTCCACAACATGATTATTTGTCACGATAAGCAGCTCCGAATCATTCTCTCCTATAATTATTCCCGTTCCGGCTCCGGCGCTCTGTTTCTGATAAGTATTTCCGAAAAAGCTTTGTACTTCCTCTACAGACATACTGGTAATCGACACTATGGACGGCATCACCTTATCCACTACTTCCGATACATCCGAAGTCACTACACTTGTAGAGGTTGACAGAGATGAACCGTCATCCGAATTCCCTGTGGAAGCCGGCAATGTATCGGAGCTTCGGCCCAGTCCCAGAATACTGCTCCCAACCAGATTAGAAGCCATAAAAGCGGCACTGGCGGTCACACCAAACAGAACCGCCAGCCCGATCGTCCCCGCAGCCAGCGCAACACCTCTGTGCTTCTTTTTCTTTTTATCGTAATTCTGAGACGTCCGGGAATCCATCGGGCTGTCATGGCGATAATTTTCATTGGGATTATAATAATTATACTGGTTATCCATATCACATACCTGCTTTCTGCCATTTCCCCTTAGATTATATATTAATGATATAATGTGTTAAAATTGTGTATTCCCGGTCACAAAATACTGAAAATCAGCATCATTGAGAAAAAGCACATTGCATGATCGACAGACAGTACCAGACAGGAATTCAGGCCCGTCAGAGCTGCAGCTCACCGCTGGCGCAAAAAGAGAGGCAGTACAGACACCTTGCACTGTTCGTCTCAGTGCATTCCGGCTGTCATTCCTGCCTCTCACATAATTACAGATCTATGAAATTGATATTATAATCATCATCCGAAGACTTACCCTTCGTCCTGCTGCTCTTCTTAGCAGCTGCAGTTACCGGCTCGTCATCATATTCATCGTCGTAATCATCGTCATCTTCGTCATCTTCGTCATCATCATAATATTCATCGTCGTCGTCATATTCATCGTCATCATATTCTTCGTCATCGTAATCATCGTCATCTTCCGGCTCTTCTGACGCTTTCTTTCCCTTCTTTTTTGAAGACTTAGGTTCTTCCTCGTCTTCATCATCATCGTAAGGGATATCATATTCATCATACAGATCATCCAGTTCCTGATTTCGATGCACCAGTTTTACTGCGAATACGATCATCAGTATAAACAGAATCAGTATAACTACCGCCACAATAACGAGTACGAGCATAAGATGGCTGCCGATCAGCTCGCCAATTCTTCCCGGAAGAGCTGTTCCTGAAGAATCCTCTGTACTGTCTGTCGGCGCAATAAAATACTGATAAGTTCCATCGTCTGTATCATACTGATAGAGACCGCTCTCCCCTGTCCGTGTGTTCAGCGCATAAATTACGTAATAACGCGGCGTCATCGGATCCGACCATGCCGGATACTGCTGTTCCTGTACCGTCAGTTCCACCTGCTGATAACTATCGGGCAATGAAACAGAGTCCGCATTATTTAACGGAACAATACTTGTAGTATCTGAAATACTCAGATCAATGTATGGGGAAAATGTAGCATCCTCTGTATTGAAGAGGAAGAAGCTTCCAACACCTGAAGAATCCACCAGATATCCCAGTGTAACGCCGGCTTCATTCGCCACAAATTTTCTATCTCCGCCGTTAAATGTCAGCGTTGTCTCGGTATAACCCTCAGGAATATCATTTCCCGTAAAAGCTTCAGAGAAATTGTAATCCGTCCCGTTGACATTGACCACGATATCTGTCGTCTCCCCGGCTGGCGCCGTAGTCTGGGACGGCTCCACTGAAGTAGTTCCGTCATCAGCCGCATCTACCGTTACAGTAGAAGAGCCTTCACGAAGTGTCAGTGTCTCTCCGTCAGCCATGGAAGCTGTGGTCCCGCTCACACTGATCTTAGCCTCTCCGGTCTTAAGAGCACGGAAAGTCATAGTTTCTCTCAGTTCCGCTCCATCTCCGGTTCCGGTAAAGCTTAATCCGCCTGAACCGTCTGCCGTAAAGCCTTCTCCGCTCACAAACTCAAGGGATGCGGGATCATAAGTCATATTAACCTGTACATCTCCTACCGTCTGGCCGCTGTTGCTCTGTACAACAAGATCAATATCTACATTGTCACCGACTTTTGCGGACGGATCGGAAAACATAAGCACACCCTCTGCTGCAAATGCCACTGTTCCGGCCATCGGAACCATAAGACATACAGCAAGGATCATTCCTGCAAATTTCTTCAAAATTTTCATATGATTACCTCTTCCGTATTTATTTACTTCCCCTGTGATCCTGTTTAAAGATCATAGAATTTCTTTATTATCATACACGCTTTACGTCAAAAAGTCCAGAATATTGTCAGATCATGCGCCTTCCGGTGTACCTGTTTCCCCTCCGGACTCTGTTCCGCCTCCGGTATCTGTTCCACCTCCGGTATCACCGCCGGATCCGGAACCCGAACCTTGCTCCGTCCCGCTGCCGCCTTCTGAACCGCCCGTACTGGAATTGTCACCGGAGCCGGTACTTCCGGTATCCTGACCATCGCTGCCGGAACTGCTTCCCGAAGCATTCTCTTCTGCATCGTCCGATGTATAGTCATTTTTTGAACCGCCGGAATAGCCGCTGTCATCAGAATATGAATAATCATAACCGTAATCATTGCTGTCATCATAGCCGCTGTCATCAGAATACGAATCTGTATCTGCCGAATCCGAAGAGCCGCCGGAACTTACTCTGCTGATGATATTTGCATTCACGGTCTGTACCGTGGATGATGGCGTATATCCTGTCGTACCAAAAAGGAACTCATGCAGTTTTGTCACATTAGAAGCAAGATCCTGAGGAATAACTATACTCCCAAGCCCTGAAATCGTATCTGTAGTCTTATCTATAGGAAATCCGGTATTTTCTCCCAGAGTATACTGGCTGTACGCAGATGCATATGTTAAGATTTCCTGAAGAGTGAAGCTTGTAGATACCTGCGGAAATACCTTGTCAATTATAGAATTTATCGTTCCCAGATCTGCTTCCAGCGCTTTTTCAAACATCTTCTCAATTACAAGACGCTGTCTTTCCGTACGAGTAAAATCACCGCCCGCTGTCGAACGGATACGGGCATATGTTGTAGCCTGCGTTCCGTCAAGGAGCTGTACGCCGCTGTGATCTACAGGATGCGCTTCCTTTCCGGCAGATCTGGCAGTTTCACCGAGGAACTTATTCAAGTATTGCACTTCCTCCTCTTTTACATCAATCTCAACGCCGCCCAGAAGATCAATGGCATCTGCTATCGCACCAAAATCTACTGTCACATAATCCTCAATATCAAGATCCAGATTCATATTGAGCATATTAATAGCCATAACAGGACCACCGTAGCTGTATGCAGCATTACATTTCTGATACGTTCCTTCCGAAAGATCTAAAAGCGTGTCACGGTATACCGAAACCATTTTAATCTCTTTCGTTTCATTATTCAGACTGGCGACAATAATACAGTCCGTACGGTTTCCTTTGCCAAGATTCCCATCTCTGGAATCAACGCCAAAAAGCGCTACATTCGTATAGCCGTCTCCAAGATCGACTTCTTTATTCTTCTTTACCTCTTCATTGATAATAAGATCTTCCGCCTTAATCTCCTGTGTATCAATCTTATTCCACTTGGCAAAAACATATGCCGTACCGACACCGCCCGCACAGATCAGGACTGCTGCGAGGCAAAGCATAACCCTCTGCCAGATCTTCAGTTTGGTAAACCAGTTTCCCTTTTTCTTACGGGCGAGAATGCGCCCGCGTCTTCTTACGTTCTTTGACATGATTTTCCCCTGTACATACTAGATATATGAAATACATTTTTTCCATATTACAACATATAAGTATCAGATTCAAGGTAAATTATTGCATAATATTTAAAACATTATTTAAATTTTCAAACCAGCACCTATTTTTGCATAAGTGAATCTCATCATTCACTTTAGGTCAACGTACACGGTAAACCATGAGTACTGGCTCATTTTTTGACCGCCGTTTCCGGCGGCCGTGTTTACAGATTGGTTGTTTTTGACTTACTCCGGCAGATCTCCGGCAACTGATCTGACCATGGAAGCAGTTTCTCAATAAAGCTGTAATCCGTATCATCCTGATGGTCTTTCAGAACTGTCAGTACATGGTCCAGATAACGGAACGGATTCAGGTTATTCGCCTTTGCTGTTTCCGTTATGCTGTAGATGATCGCGCTGGATTTCGCACCATCGATACTGTCGATCAGTTTCCACGCATGTTTATGCAGGCAGAAGCTGCGGAGCGCTCCTTCTGTTACGTTGTTGTCAAGTGGAACTTCCCCATCATTCAGGAACACTTTCAGTGCCTCTTCCTGATTGATACAGTAGTTGATCCCTTCCAGTGTTTTCCCTTTGGGAAGACGATTGGAGGTCCCCACTTCTTTTACCCACGCAAAGAAAGCCTCTACCAGAGGTTTGACTGTCATCTGCCGCTGCTTTTTCCGATCATCCGGTTCCAGATTAGACAGCTGATTGTCCAGATGATAGATGGCCCCGATTCGCTTCACCGCTTCATACGCAACGGTATCTTTTGCAGTTTTTTGTGCCGCTTTCGGGAGCGCTTTTAAGGCGTCCGAGAAATACCGCCTCGCATGGATCCAACACCCGGCAAATGTGATATCCGGATTTTCCCGGTCCAGCTTCCTGTAAGCGGAATAGCCGTCACAGACAACTACACCTGTAAAGCCCTTCAGGAATTCTCGCGGGTGGTCTGCTTTTCGGGTCCGCTGATATTCATACAGGACGATGGGCGTATCTTTGTAGATCTTCCCAGTGCGGTAGATCCACATATAACTCTTGCTGTTTGCGGGACGCCCATCCTTCGATACCATGACCGGAGTTTCGTCGGCCTGCAGCACATGGAAACGGTACAGTTCTTTATGGAGATAATCATAAAGGATTCCCAGATACCGGTCCGCACACTGGATCATCCAGTTCGCCATCACCTGCTTGGAAATGTGGATGTCATTCCGCAGGAATTCCTGGCTGATCCGGTACAGAGGAAGCCCGTTTA
>ERZ1643246.4094-NODE-4094-length-11850-cov-7.382111_pt1 | contig 11850 bp, 21 predicted proteins | sample MGYA00579265_ERZ1643246 | MGnify/ENA primary metagenome ERZ1643246 (study PRJEB29033, sample SAMEA4952261) | chicken gut metagenome | biome: Broiler Chicken; feature: Gastrointestinal Tract; material: Caecum | place: Ireland | collected 2018 | study: Broiler...
GCTTCAGAACAAAATAATCGGGAAACTTTTTTACAATCAGCCAGTTGTTTACATTCAAATTCGGCTGTGCTGCCTTAACCGCTTTCTTTTCATTCACCTTCATGTTTCTGCCTTTCATTTCGATTCCCCCTTAGATATACATGTTCATATGCTTTGCCATTGCAACCAAGCCTTCATACGTTATGTTTTCATTATCATAGGCATTGCTGAAAAGATTAAATGCGCCTCTTACGGCTTGTCTGCTCCGTGCAATTGCCAATAAAAACTCCACTTCTTTCTCTTTATCTGCCACCATTGGGAAAAGCATTTGTACATCTTTTTTTGTAATTTGCTTAGCATAAAAAACTGGTTTTTGAATCGTTCGATTTTCAATTTGTTCAAAAACCGCATCTTTCTTGCCTCCAAATTTATTAATCGTGGTGGAGTTCCCGATAAAAACAATTCCTAAGGTTTGTCCTAAATTGTCTTTAAAATGATCCGAAAATCCTCGCAATGTTTCAATCACCTTAATGCTTAAGTGCTGTGCTTCGTCAAATATGATTACCATACCGTCCCGAAGCTTATCCATAATTCCTAAATACATATCGTCATTTGTTCGTGCTACCACATTTAAACGCTTTGAAATTTGTTTTAAAATGGGTTTAACAGTGTTTAAACAAGGATTACAGGTAATCCAAATGCAATCGTTCGGATTGTCTTGCACAAATTTTCGTATGGCTCTTGTCTTTCCGATTCCTGCCTCGCCGCTTATTGCAAGCAAACCGCCTTTGATTTGGCAATTTCTGATATACTGGTAAACCGTTTCTGAAATACTTGTTGGAATGTAATCCGATTCTTTAAATACATTCTTTGTTTCTTCTTTTACTTTGAAATAGCTTATAAGTTTATTAAATTGCTTGGTTACATCTCCTTGATACACACCTTTTCTCAGCTGAGAAATAATTGCTCCGGAAACACCTACCAAATTACAAGCCTTATTTTGGCTGCCAACCTTTTCTGCAAGTTCTTCAAATTGCTTTAATGCCCACATTTGTTGTTCGTTATACATCTTTATGCCTCCTAATTTTGTTTTCTTCTTGCACTTTTTCTGTTCATCTTGTTGATATCTATTACAACCGGTTCATAGCCATTTGCCGCCACCGGTAAGGCTTCTGCTTTTTCATTTGCCACGATAGGCTGAATCACATTCGACTTCTGAATGATCATGCCTTCTTTCGCAAGGTTAGCTTGTCTGATGCGAATATCCAGTTCATCAATTTTCATTTCAGCGGGCAATTCTGCCAGCATACCCTTCGCATATTTCTTAATTGCCTTTTTCTCTCTTGCCAATCTTTCGTTTGCGTCGCTCAATGCCCCGAAGTCCTCTTCCAAGAAATTCAGCATCAATTCACGCTCAACATTCCATGTTTCCATGTATTTGTCATCCTTGTCATAAATTCGAACCTTGCTTAAATCCGTTGGATCATACCGAACATAAACCTCTTTATCCAGTAACTCCCAAATATTTTCACGAGAATACCAGATTTTCTCGCCGGCAATCGTGATGAACACGCCTTTTCGTTTGACCTTCTGATATCCGTTTGTACGCATTAGCAGCAAATTCAAATCATCTTCGGGAATGATCCTTTGTGTGGTGTTCTGAATACTTTCATTCCAAACATCCAATCGGGAATATCCCTTGTATTTGTTCTTTTCAGCCCCGCCATAATCGCCCGCATTGTAAATTCCGTCTATGAGTACATCCAAAAACTCACGAATTTGACTGTCCATAGGAATTTCACCTTTCTTAATGCGTGCCTTTAAGCTTTCAGGACGCTCCAAAATATGACCGCCTGTGTAGCTGTCAAACAACTTGGATATGCTTTCCTTAAATGTCAGGAAGGCTCTTTCAATCGGTTTTGCCCGTGCGTTTCTGACTTGCGCATTTTTCATTTCTACTCCAAGCCTAGACAAGATTGTTTCTGGCTTCTCGACATTCCGCTTGCTTTTTCTGGTGCGGTGTCCACGCCCGGCAATGTCATTGGTCAGGAACTCTGTACCGTTATCGAATAAAACAATTTTCGGTGCTCCATGTCGTAAAATCCCATGCCGCAAGGCAAACAATGTAGAGTTACTGCAAGGATTGTCTGTAACATTCCATCCCACGATTACACCGCTTTTTGCATCCATAAAAGCTGTTAGACTTAAACGGTGCAATGTTTCTTTTCCGTCTTTGTTACTCATAATGTCAAGTGTATGGTTGTCCGCAATCCAACAATCGTTCGCTTCCAAATCATCATATAAGCGTTCAATATATGGCAGGCATTCATCTGTACAAGCCTTTTCACCTTTTCGCATCAGCGTATGCACAGCCTTGGGAATCGTATCCAAGCGTCGCCGGAAGCTTCTTTCACTGGTAAAGCCCTCAATCAACTCTGGATAATATTCTCTTGCAACTTCCTTTGTTATCTCATAACATTGGGCAACAGATATTTGTTTGTCACTCCAATAGTAGTAGAGAAATTGCTGCCAAATATGTTCGGGAATACTGCTTTTCCCTTTGTTCCATCCACCCCTTGCATCTAGCAAGCCTTCCAACAGCCCGTCCTTGTAAAAGCTGTATTTTCGGTAAAGAATACTGACAGATATTTTCAAATCCCGATGCTTCAGCTTCATTGCTGCCACAAAGAGCGGATCAGCTTCTGTTTTGTTTTCATATGTATTTCTCACCTGCTGCCATTCATCCAGAATTTCACACCATAAAGCAATTTCCTTACGTTCCTCCGCAGTAAAATCATCTATTTTCCTCTGCTTGACCGCTTTTCTTTTTTGTTTAGGCTTTGGAAGATTTATGGGCAGCGGTTCATATTCCGTTTGGAATTTTTCATGATATTTCATTTGTAAATCTTCCGGCAGATTTTCTAATGGAATCATGTATTTATATTTTTTATTTGAAATATCTGCATCAACATATAAAAGTTTATTTTCGTTGATCAGTTTGCGGATATATCGTTCTGTACATCCTTTTAAAGTAGCTACTTCCTGCACTGTCAATAATGTCAATTTTCACACCACCTTTCCCCCATCCTATCAACCAAACTTTAAAACAATTCTGGAAATAATTCTCGAATAGGTGTGTCATATAATTTTTCAAATTTAAATAATACGTCACGTCCTGGTGTTCTATCACCTTTTTCAATTTTTCGTACATAAATAGTAGAAATATTTAATGCCTCAGCAACTTCTTTTTGAGTTAACTGTTTTTCATATCTTTTTTTTATCAATGTTTCTCGCATCATTCCCACTCCCTTGATACATTTTGTATCATATACTTCATTTTAAAAGATACATATCGTATCGTCAATGTTTTTTTGATATTTTTTGTATCAAGGATTTACAACGATACAAATTGTATCTATAATTAACCTATAATAAAAAAAGAGGTAGTTGAAAATGATAGGAGAACGTTTAAAAAAGCTGCGTGGGAAAAGAACTCAGGCAGACATTGCCGAACAAATAGGCATTTCACGCGCAAGATACTCACATTATGAAAACAATAGAAATAATCCTGACCTAGAGATTCTCAAAAAATTAGCCAACTTTTATAATGTATCTGTTGAGTACATTATTGGAATGCCAGAAGAAAAATACGATCCCAGTGCATTAACCCAAAAAGAAATAAATGATATAGAAAAAGATTTAGATAACATGATAAATAATTTATCAAATAATGGTTACTCTCATTTTGGTGGAGAAGGACTTGATGAATTTGATGAAGAAACCAAAGAAGCGATTATTAATTCGCTACGAAGTTCATTGATTATGGCTCGAAAGTTAGCCAAAGAGAAATTTACACCTAAAAAATATAAAAATAAGTGATGTGTATGTGTAGAATAAAATCAATAGTAGAAAAAATAATTGAAAAATATGGTACAAATGATCCATTTAAAATTGCTGAGCAACAGAATATTATTGTTCAATTCGAGGATTTAAAAGAGATCTATGGATTCTATAATTATTTCAAAAGGATTAAGTTTATCCATATAAATTGTAATATAGACTTTTTTTACCAAAAATACTGTTGCGCACATGAACTTGGACATGCTAATTTACATCACGACATAAACACACCTTTTTTAAAAAAATATACTTTATACTCTACCGACAAAATAGAGGTAGAAGCAAATCGTTTTGCAGTTGAATTACTCATGCCAGATAAACTTTTATACGAAAATACAAGCAAATTTGATCCTTTAACAATTTATGAATCAGGTCAGCTATATGGTGTACCAAAAGAGTTTGTTAGATTGAAGAAAATGAGCATATAAAATAAAAAAACAAAAGAAATTAGATGAGTTCCATGAGTTCCGCAAGTAGTTCCGCAAGTTCCCTTTTGGTATACTGTAGAAAATGGAAAGCATATCAGTACATATATCTTTGTTAAAATATGTATTATCAATGATTTAAAAGATTTTTAAACGTTTTTTAACACCTTTAAAAAATATCTTTTAAAAAATAACATCAAAATAAAAAGTACGATTCTCATCAAATTTTCTTTGACAAACCGTACTTTTATTTTTTTTGCTATTTTTTCACACCCATTCTAAAAAATCACGATGATATCAACGTTTATTTCTGTTTTTTACTCTTTTTTACGCTTAATTTCGTACACCTATACTTTTCTCATAATGCATGTCAAATTACACCGATCCGCTTTCTCTTTATCATAATGGGATGTTTGCAGCATGAACCGGCTCGGTATATATTCCCAGGCCATCATGCCCCACCTCCCAGCAATTCTTCCATCGCATCTCCCTCTTCCTCTCCATCGGAGCCGGCCACAATCCTGCTCCGGGAGGAAGGCGTCAATCCAAACTGTTCACAGAATTTCAGCATGATCTTCTGGTTGGTCTGGGCGATAGAAACCTGCGGTACCTGCTGCAGATACCCATTCGGTGTACGCACCATAGAACCATGCTGGGAGAGAAATTCCTCTGCCTCTTTCCATCGGGCGTATGCCTGACAGTATCCAGCAAAAGCCGCCATGTCCATTTCTGTCAAAAGCCCCATAGACTCCAGCACTTTGGACATCCGCTTCCATTCCTTCTTCGCTTCATCCTCCAGCCACACGGGACAGCGGGGCGCTTTCTTTACCGGCTTTGGCTCCCGCTTATTTAACGGACGCCCGCCAGGATTTCCCTCCAGCTCTTTGATCGCAGTCGGTATCGGTTTTCTTCCTCTGGATGCCATCGGCCCCACCTCCTCTCTGTAAAATGGCATCAAAAAAAGACCTCCGAAGAAGTCTTTTTCCGAATGATTTTTATGCGATTCCGTATAATACTCCATCCCGGACGTAACAAGAAGTTACTTCCTCATCTATAAAGTCTTCCGGACTGATTTCATGCTCGCTCCCTCTCCATTCATTCTCTTACCGTCATATCTGCACCTGCTTTCTCTAAAACATATCGTTACCGGTATAAGCATTCAACAGAATCTCCATATCCGCTTCCTCTACATCCAGATATTCTGCATTCTCAATGATATGCAGGGCTCTCTCCTTTTCTATCGGAACCGCTTCTGCTCCCCGATAAGCAAAACCTAGCCGGTATTTTAATACTTTATCTGTAGATTCTATGACTTCTTTTGCTTTCTCCCGGTCAAGGGTTCCGTTATAGAATGACATCTTCAACATGCTCGGTATCCTCTCCATTCTCACTGGTATGTTCTTCCGCAGGCTTCAATAGCATATCCACTTCCTCTTTTGCCTCTTTCATCGCATTTTCCTCGTAAAAATAAGCTTCTGAACTACAGGCTACTCTTTCCTTTTCTGAACTCCACACAGAATAATCAAACCCCAATGCCTCATCATTCCAAGTCGTATAGAGTTCATATCCTCGGTAAGTTTCATGCATCTTCCAAAATCCTCCTTTCCTTTTGGTAGTAGCATGTTACCTCTGAGCCAGATATTTATCCACCTTATTCCAGAAAATAATCTGGACAAATATCTGGCTCAGAGTTTGTGCACTCTGCTAGGAGAAACAGCCCCTTATTCCGGGTGCTGTCTCATCCTCCCTCGGAAATGATTACTATAATCGCCCTTCTTTTTTCCGAGTTTTCGTTGTATTCCTCTCTGCTTTTTCCCCGACTTGAATTTTATATCCCATAATGCTCTTGATCTCCCATGCCTCAAAATCTGTCGCATCTTTATCTGTCTTTTCTTTTGCCCTGGAAATCGCATCTTCCGCATTCTTACCAACTGCAAGCATTTCTCCCCGAATCTTGCCGGAAAAAGAATTATTCCATTCCTTATAGGTCACTTTGAATAACCTGAGTTTCATAGGCTGCCGCCTCCTTTTTCTTTATCCATATACCTATTTGCTTTAAGCCTTACCCTGGCGGCATATCTCGCATAATCATACCCATCACTCTGAACCGCTATCGCAGTGTGCTTCGTTCCGGCTTTCCTTATCAGGATGCATAAAAACTGTCCATCCTTCACTCCGGTTTTTCTTGTATGCTGACTGATAAATTCGTAATCCTCCATCAGATTTTCCTGGAACTTATCGTATTCTTTTTTGGATAACGTAACCTCTGCGACCACCTGAATTTCCTGGGCATCGCCCCAGCCTCTTGCTCTTTCCAAATCCTCCATGGTTTCCGGCTTTCTTGCAAAATATCCTTTCATTTCTGTGTACCTCCGTTTTCTTTATTTTCCTTTTGGTAGTACACATATTCGCTCTAAAAGAGGATAATAGCAAGTCATTATCGAACCATAATGTACACAAATAACCTGCCAGAAACTTGTGTATAATCTCCTTACAAAAAATACTCCATAGGACTTTCACTTTTTACTATCCAGTATTAAATCCATATAGTGTTCATCCAGATAAAAACGGAAACCACAAGTTGGCAGGTAGCAAATTAATTCATACATGGCTTGAGAATCATTCCAGACTCCTGTAGCCTTAATGTATGGTGTTATCTTTTCTCTTGCAGACTTCTCCATCATTTTCAGGCATACATGTTTTTTCTGGTAATACATCCGGAACTCTTCTCCCATTTCTACGATCTGCCTATCCACCCCTTCCGCATTACCTTTCTGCGGATCAATCCCCTGACGTTTCGTATCTGGTATTGAATAGAAAAGATCATACATTTGGAACCGTAAAAAACAGGCTGGCAATACACTGATGATCCTCAGAATTGTCTTTGGGTCATCCCGCAACTTATTTTTCCTCAGATACTCATACAGCTCCTTTTCATACTTTTTCATCTCCGCAGATATCTCATTATCCAGTTGCTCATACTCTGCTTTAAATTCCAGAGCCAGATTTCTTATTTCTTCATCAATTTTCCTTTCCACCTTTTCAATGCCTCCATTGTTTTCAGATACCTGTTCCGGTAGCAGTATGTTACCTCTAAGTCCAGAGATTATCCAGGAAATTCTGATTCCTAAAAGACAGAAATCCTGGAATACTTGTGTACATTATTAGTGGAAGGAATAAAAACAGACAGAGGAAAAAGGCCGGTCTGATCCAGCCACTTTCCTTTATCCGCTTTTAGTCTTTACACCTTTTCCAGACGGCAGACCATCCCATCTACTTCCACGATCCTCCAAACCAGTTTCCGCCATAAAATCTCCATAATCCTCACATACGCATAAGCATTGCTCTGGCTCTTGTCATAAAGAATTGTTCCATGCTCAATCAACCATCCTGCAAGGTTCTCTTTCAGCTTTGCTTCCATTTCAATCTTTTCCATGATATTCATGCGATGTTCTCCCTTTCCTCTGTGTATTCGGATCAGTATTTTCCCTGTCTGTCTCCACCTGTCTTAAATCCTTACAGAATTCTTCATATCTGGGATACCCCATCTTTTCTATGGTTTCACTGGCTGCTACCAATTCTTCCTCGGTCCAATCCCTACTCATAGCTGTCCTCCCCTAAAGGATCTTGCACTTCCAAATAAACATCTTTGCAGTCACATCCAATCAGCTGTCCGTGACAGGCTGGACAGCGTTCTGCATCACATCCCCAATGGTGGTAATGTCCTACGGTTGCTCCGCAATCGTGGCATCTCTCCCCGTCCTCCATGTTAGGGACAAAGTCATATTCATCCCCACATTTTATCCTCTCGTATTCTTTCCCGTTAATATGGACTTTGGAAATCCCACATCCATCCGCAGTCAGCATTTCCCGTCCACAAATTTCACATTTTGCCATACGTTTCTTCCTTTCCTCTTAAGACCAGTCCACAGCGCTCACATACATCTTTTTCTCATTGTCCAGAATATAGCTAATGGTAAAGTCTGCATATGCCATACCGAACAGATTCTCTCCAAATGTGCAGTCCACAGAATAGTCTACGTCCGTCAGCCCCATATCAATTTCCGCATTGATTCCATCGCAATCTGAAATGCTCAAATCTGGGAATCCCTCATCTAGTGCTCTGTGAAACCAATGCTCCATGTCTTCATAAGATTTGAAGTGGCAGCCGACCATCTTGCGAAACAGCATCTCCACTCTGCGTTTACTGGATCGTTTTTCCTTTATGGTTTTTATTGATTTCTGCATCATTCGTACCTCTGTTGATGCTGATGGATAATCTCGATGATCGCATCCTGCTCCTCTGCGCTGATTTCCAGTTCTGCAAGGGCTTCCCTGGTCCCACAGTCCGGGCAGATCAAAGAGGTATTATCCGCTCTGGAAGTCGCAGGCACCCCGTGGTAGGGCTTCCCACACTTTTGGCAAATCTTAATCGTCTCAATCTTGCATCCCATTTTCATACCTCCCTTTGGCTGTCAGCATATGCCTGCCGCAGTTTTTCCTGATCAAATCCAAAGAATCGGTATCCCTGGGTGCATGTTGCCAAGTACCGCATTGATGGGAGTCCTAGAGGACGTTCCTCATGCATGATATAAACAAATGTTTTTCGTACCCGTACCTTTCCGGTCCGGATACCCGTAATGGGGATCTGAAGCTCCTTTTTATAATAGAAACTCGGATATCCTTCATACCTGTCCAATGCCAGTTCATCCGTCTCACTAACCGACCAGACAGCGACCGGAACACTGCTTCCCTCTTTTGGCTCAATCGTAAGATAGGAGCCTGTCTTGCTACCTTTAAAAAGTAACTGGTAGTCTTCGATGACCGAGGTTCCAGCCACCCTGGCATCCGGGCAGCGCATCAGCATTTGACGGATATTTAAGTTACTCCCGTATGCAATATAGTATCGTTTCTTCATCCTGAATCCATCCTTTCTGAAGGGCTTTCCCTCCTACCACCTTAAGACCGCCGAAGCGGTCGGAAGTGGGCCTGTGGCTATCTCCTTCAAGCGGCTGCCCTGCCATTCCTAAAGGAAACGTCACCGGAAAGTCTCCTGGTCAGGATATCCCTTGCTGTTTTAAATTCGTCCCCGATAAATCCAAGCCAGAGGAGCCAGGTTCTCATGGCATATTTCGGATTTTCATTCTGTTGTGGCTTGGGGCTTGCCGAGCGTACCGTCTTCGCCATCTGGCTCAGTGCAAGGCAAAGCTGGATGTAGCTTTTAAGCTGCCCAGCGTGGAGTCCGCCTCTGCGCTCCGCAGTCGGGGCATCAAACTGGAAAAGCCTGAATTCAACCGTTCCCTTTGTAAAAGTCGCATGGTAGTTCAGCATGTGGTAGCGGCTCCTGTTATAATGATGGCTTCTTCCATAGTCCTCCCCATGTGAGGTATACCAAATGTCTGCCAAGGCTGACATGGTTTTTGATTTTTTCCGGTTCAGTTCCTTCAAAAACCGTAGGTCTACTGTCCGGCAGTATTGGCGCATCCGGCCTCTGTCCAGATTTAACGCATCTGCGATCAGGCTCTCATGGCTTGCCATAATGTTTGCAAGGTTGCGAAGCGTCTGCGGCGTATGACCTTTGGCTCCGATGTGAATGTGGACTCCGCATCCTCTTGAGGCATCACTTTTTGCCCCTGCGTGCCGAAGCTGCCGGATGAGTTCCTGCAGGGTTTCCATATCTGCGTAGGTAAGAACCGGAGTGACCAATTCACATTTTTCGCTGTCCGGTCCTTCAATGCTGACGTCCTTCTGGAATTTCCATTCCCGTCCGTCTGCATCCCATGCTGACCAAGTGCTGTATCCGTTCCTCCTTGCCGTGTTCTGATATCTCCTCGTTCCAAAGTAGCGGGCAGCGATTTTTGCAGCATTCTCTCTTGAGATGCCATTCATCTCCACCTCAACTCCGATGGTCTGCTTTTTCATTTCCTCAACCTGTCTCATAATCTTTTCGTTCATAATATGTGCTTCCTTTCTGGCGTTTGTTTTCCCTTTCGGTAGTCACATATTCGCTCTAAAAGCACATATTATCCAGGAAATTATGAGGCATAATATACATAATCTTTTCGCCATAAAATTGTGTACATTACACGGCTATACCCCCTCTCTGTCCAAAGAGCGGAGCGTCTCTTCGTGTGTGCGGAACAGACGCTGAGGTGATGCCCTATGCAGGCTTCCCGTATTGCTCCGCAACAGGAAATATCACCCGTCATAGCCTATTATCGTATACTCAGCAGTGCATCCCTTGCTTTTATTGGTGAGCATCCGGCAGTGATCCCCGACAGACCTTCCTTCCGGTAGAAATATCCCTTTTACTGTCTCAGACATTTCCGTTCCTCCTATCATTCAAAACTGCTGTTGACCTGATGGATCAAAATAGCATCTGCAACCGCTTCTGTGCAGGTACGCTCCTGCTCCTGTTCGTGGCGGTTCTCCTGCTACTGAACATGGGACAGTCCAGCGTTTATAATCCGCATCCTTTTTTCTGGCGGCAATTCTTCAAATTTATCTGCGTCCAATTCAAAATCCTCCTTTGACTATTTTAGTCAATTCTAATGCATTGACTATTTTTTTCAAGACCCTAAATCAAAAAAGTTTTCTGTTTCAACATGCCAAAAAACTAAATGTGAATTATATAATACAATCAGGGATGCTATATTGAATATACTCGGAAAATGAACAGCAGCAGGTAAAACTCTGTGCGCAAAGGATATCTCTCCTTATTCACCCAGAAATCAGCCCTATACTAAAGCACATTACACTGGATGAATGTTCATAATCCTTTTGCCAGATTATTCCATACCTTCTGGCAAAAGGAAACATTTTCGCATAAACCCTCTATCCTTCCATTTTTTCTTACCCCTCTTCACTCTGCGGAAACTGATATACATTCTGTAAAATAAAGAAACACACCACATTTACAAAATATCCATTTTGAAAATCTCTAAGCATACCTTTATTCCGACCAAAATATCCGCCTTTAGAACAGCAAAAATGGGATGCTTATCCACACCCCATCTTCTCTGTTTTCCCTTATTTCCGGGCATTTTGCCCTTACTATTGCCAAAAGATATGTTTCCGCGTACAACTATATCTAGTGGTATTTATCTCACTTTCCATTGAATTTATACAATATTTCGTTTGAGCAGAGCGACTGTCTCCACATGTCCAGTCTGAGCAAACATATCAACAGGCTGTACTTCTTTTACTTTATAATCACTGGTTGCAGTCAAAATTTGTAGATCACGGGCAAGAGTGGCTGGATTGCAACTGACATAAACCATTCGGCTAGGTGAAGCAGTAAGCATCGTTTGCAACAGGTGCTTATCACAACCCTTGCGCGGTGGATCAACAACAATCACATCTGGCTGAATACCAGAACAAATCCATTGAGGAATCACCGTTTCTGCTTTACCCACTTCAAAGCGCACATTATCCATTCCATTTAACTTTGCATTTTGCTTGGCATTTTCAACTGCTGCTTCCACAATTTCCACACCATATACCGCCTTGGCTTTCTGCGCCAAAAACAAAGAAATTGTTCCGACAC
>ERZ1643246.4095-NODE-4095-length-11849-cov-3.929286_pt1 | contig 11849 bp, 12 predicted proteins | sample MGYA00579265_ERZ1643246 | MGnify/ENA primary metagenome ERZ1643246 (study PRJEB29033, sample SAMEA4952261) | chicken gut metagenome | biome: Broiler Chicken; feature: Gastrointestinal Tract; material: Caecum | place: Ireland | collected 2018 | study: Broiler...
TTTTTACGAAAGTAGTACTTTTACAACAAATATTGCAAAAATATATTCTTTTTCGAGATGTAACATTGTAAGAAAACAAAAAAAGCTGTTGTATTGCGTCATATTTTCGGGAAATTTTTTTGATAGAAAAAAAGATATTTTTGAAAAAGAAGTTTGTGTTTTATGTTTTAGGAATGCCATAAAGGGATAAATTTGTATTTTTATAGCGGTTATCAAACGTCACTTCTTCTCCAAACCATTTTGGAGGCAAAAATTGTTCTGCCATTTTTTCAGTAGCAAATTCTACTTCTGTAGTAATTAAGCCGGAAAGATTGCCTTCATAAATGTCTACTTCTGCTGTGAGATTTTCAGATAAAGGAACATAATACCGTTTTTTTAATACTGGAGGTGTTTCGCATTTTTTTTCCAGTGCAATATATTGTTTTTTTGTAATGGGAAGTTCAAATTCTTCTCTTGTCATGTTTCCTTTTCCTTTTACTGTCAAAAAGTATTCAGTATTGCTTTGACGGATTCGTATAGTAGGAGAAAGAGAAATATAGGCCTGTGAAATGGTAGAACAAGGATATTGCTCTAAAGAAAAGGGTATTTTTTTTGTTAAAAATTTACGTTCAATTTCCATAAAAGTGCCTCCTATTTATTATTTTTTTGATTCTGCTATGCTAAAATGATATAGACAACAGCTTTTTATTGAAAGTACAATAAAATGAAAATAAAAATATTTTTTCTCCAAAAGATGCTATTTTTAGAAATAAATATAAAAATTACTTTTAGAAATTTTACTATTTTTTGTCCTTATTGTTCTTGTCATTGCCTTTATCATTATGGGAAAGATATTTATAGATATCAAAAATATATTTTTGATAAATTTCTTTGCTTTTATTTTCCTATTGAATGAACAGAACCATTTTTTTGATTTAGTATAGCACTGATAGCGTTTTGTTGCAAAAAGAAAGATAACTATGCTATAATGAAAAAAATTTCTGAACATTTTGTCATGATAAAAGAAGGGTGGTTATAATATGAAAAAGATTTTGGTATTTTTGGCGGAAGGATTTGAAGAAATAGAAGCTATTACAATCATAGATATTGCTCGCAGAGCAGAAATAGATTGTAAAACCGTTTCTGTTACAGGAAAAAAAGAAGTGATGGGCGCTCATGGCGTTGCTTTGATAGCAGATATGCTTTTTGATGAAAAGATATGTATGCAAGCAGATGGATTGATATTGCCCGGAGGTATGCCGGGTACAACAAATCTGCAAAGCCATGAAGGCTTGACAAAAGCATTAAAAGCTTTTTATGAACAAGGAAAAATTATAGCAGCTATTTGTGCTGCACCTATGGTATTTGGAGGGCTGGGTTTTCTGGAAAAGAAAAAAGCAACTATTTATCCGGGTATGCAACAGCATTTAAAGGGTGCTGCATACAGTACGGAAATGGTATGCCAAGATGGCAACATAATTACATCCAGAGCGCCTGGAACGGCTATGGCATTTGGATTGAAAATAGCTGAAGTTTTTGCAGGTGCAAAAAAGGCGGAAGAAGTAAAAAAAGCATTGGTATATTCTTTGTAATATAAAAAGAACCTCTTTAAGAAAGAGGTTCTTTGAAGTTGTCGACAAAGTAGACAACCCTTGGTCAAAGACGCATTTCATTGAAGTCGTTGCTGTCGAGTCGATAGAAGTATAAACAGTTGGTTGGGCATAAATGGCTTGAAATGGGCTGTTTTGCTTGTTGGAAGTAAATTTTGGCTGAGTATGGCATTTGAAAAGGCTTCTTTTGCTAAGCCTTTGGGTGATATTGCCTTTGGGAAAGACTTGTTTTGTTAAGCCTTTGGGCGGTATGGCATTTGAGAAAGCCTTTGTTTGCTAACCCCTTGGAGATATTATATTTGTAAAATACAGTTTGTTTGCACTTTGAGAACCTCTTTATGAAAGAGGTCCTTTTTATGTTGTTTGAGGAGGAATTAAACAAAATAAAGATTTGATATTATCCTTGCTAAATTGATTGATTCCCATTTTTTGAGAGGCTTTTAGCACAACTGTAACGTCAATATTGTATATGTAAGAGATGGCTTCTACAGTGTAATACTTTGGCGTACCACAAAACAGTTCTCTGCAAAAAAGGCGGCATATGGGGCTGGAGCCTTTTTTCATAATGATAAAAAAAGTATTTTTATCTATTTTGGATATATTTTCTTCTGTCATAATTTTTTTGATTTCCTGTGGAGAAATATGAAGGAGTTTGGCGGTATTTTCAATAGAATAAGGCGGTTTTTTTGTTTTTAAAAAAATATCGATTTGTTGTAATTGCGGTTCAATTTGTGCTTCATACTGGTCTTTATATGTTTTCATGAAATAATCCTCCCCTGAAACGATACTATAAGTATACTATAGCAAAAAGTAGTTTTCCTTATGAAATGAATGGAAGTAATAAAAAAGGAACAAAAAAAATGGACTGGCATATGATACAACAAAGAGGAGGTCAAAAGAAAAGAGGTGAAAAATATGACATTAATAGCCATTGATGCAGGACACGGCATGGATACGGCAGGAAAAAGAACGCCGGCTTTTGAGGATGGTACAATTATGAAGGAAAATGAATTTAATGAAGCAACAGCCTGGTATTTATCAGAGGCATTAAAAAGAAATGGATTTGCAACCATTTTGGTAGCTCCGGAAAAAAATGATACCTCTTTACAAACAAGAGTACAAAGGGCAAATGACGCAAAAGCAGACGCCTATATCAGCATACACGCAAACGCCTATGGCAATGGCTGGAATAGCGCAAACGGCATTGAAAGCTGGATTTATGACAAAAGTGACGCAAATACATTACACTTGGCAGAAGAGATTGAAAAAGAAGTAGTTGCTATGACAAAAAGAAAAGACAGAGGAGTAAAAAGAAGCAGTGATTTATATGTACTTCGATATACAAAAATGATGGCTGTACTGGTGGAATGCGGATTTTTGACAAATTTAGAAGAAGCTACATTATTGCGTTCACAAAAATATAGAAAAGACTGTGCAGAGGGCATTTGCAAAGGAATTTGTGATTACTATGGCATAATTTATACAGCAGAAGCAACACAGCAAACAGATTGCTGCCCCAAAAGATATGAAGCCGTACAGCAGTTGCCCTATGGCAAAGAAGTGATTCATATGCTGATAGATAATGGTTGGTTGCAGGGAGATGAAAAAGGAAATTTGGATTTGACATTAGATATGGTTAGAATTTTTATGGTATTAGATAGAGCAGGTGTTTTTGAAGAAAAACAGCAAAAGACAATTTCCGCAAAAGAAAAGAAGAATGGAAAAAGAAAAAAGAAGGCATAAAAAAACAAAGGCTGTTTTTAGCCTTCGTCTTAATCAATTAACTGTAAACATTCATCAATAATATATTGTGGTGTTTTTTCCATTAATACGACCTCCTTTTTGATATAATATGCAGAAAAGTTTTTTCTGCCAATAACAATATAACAGCAGTATGTAATGAGTATATGTGATTTTGGTTATAATTATGTTAAAAATATTTTCATATATCATAAGATGGATATTACAAAAGAATACTTGCAAAAAATATGGTTGGATAATACCAATAGAGAGTATTTTAATAGAATATGGATTTTGTAGATATTGTTGTTTAGAAAATATGTTTTAGTAGAAAGACTCATATGATAGTTTTAAAAGAGTTTTGTAAGTATTTTGATGATGTGTTTTGGTACTGCTGTTATGGTTAAAAGTTAGTATAAAATAGTTTCAATAAAGAAATTTTTTGTAATATATGACTTGTGTGAAATTTGTAAAATAAATAAGTAAGCTATATAAATGAAAAACAGTATCAAAATAAAAGGAAGTGAAATTAATTTTGAAAGGATTGACAAACAAAGTATTTATATTTGTTTGTAAAAGAAAATGTTTTAAAGCTTTCTGTGATTTTTGCCATAAAATATTTATCAGTATATCAAAAAAGTATATAAATGGACATGGCTTAACAAAGTAATAAAAAGCAATCAAAAAGAGATTTCTCAGCGTGTAAAAAGAGCCCATTGGCAATTTTTCAAGTTTTATGAATGCATAAAGCCCTATTTCTTGGTATAAGCGGCAAAGCCTTGAAATATGGGCTTTTCCTCGGAAGAAATACATTCCGCTTGGGGATTGCATTCGGGGAAACGAGGCGTTCCCCGAACCCTTCCGCTAATAAAAAGAACTTTTTTGACAGTCTGAAAAAAGAAAATTTAAAACAAACCGTTTCCGAAACCGCCAAGACCACCTGTTACTTTACTCATTTCAGCATTGCACATTTCCTCTGCTTGACGAATGGCTTCATTGACAGCGGATAATATCAAATCTTCCAGCATTTCCACATCATCTGGGTCTACCACTTCTGGGTCGATTTTAATGGATTGAATTTCTTTTTTGCCGGAGATTACAATTTTTACAGCGCCGCCGCCGCTTGTCATTTCAAGTGTTTTTTCATTTAAAGCTTCTTGCATTTCTACCATTTGTTTTTGCATTTTTTGCGCTTGTTTCATAAGGCTGTTCATGTTCATACCGCCCATGCCGCCAAATCCTTTTGCCATAATATAATTCCTCCTATTATACAAGTTGATTCTGTTAGATTAAAATGATATAGACAACAGCTCCTGATTGAAAGTGCAATAAAATGAACTAAAACACTGTTTCTCTCAGAAAGGAGCTGTTACTATGCATAAACATAAAAATTACTTTGAAAGATTTTGCTATTTCCTGTCCCCATTGCTTTTGTCATTCTTTTAGCATTATGGAAAAGATAAATACAAACATCAAAAATATATTCGTCGTATATGATAGAATCTTTCCCTCAAACTTTTAAAGCTTGGTACAAAAGGAAAAAGGATTCCATTGTTTTCAATCTGCTATCATTTCTCATTTTTTATTTTATTATCATTTATCCATAGCCGTTGTTATTTGTTTGGACAAGCGACTGCCTATGCTGCAGGCGTTACATACTCTCAACAACAAGCAAAACATTGGTTTTGATTTTAAAAAATTTTTTTTAGGCATTCGCTTTTATTTGTATGTTTTTTTATGATTATATTTTGAAAAGTCTTTTTTTGTATTTTTATTTTCATATTAAGTTAACAGAACCTAAAAGTTAGTTTTTTTTATTTTACACGAAAGCGTTGTGTTTCACAACTAATTTTATTATTGAATTTCCGCCTCAGGAAAATAACTGCCCAAAATACTGGCAAATTCTGCATCTTCCTGTGAGAATTGGTCTTTTTGTCCATATACGGAAACATACCAGTTATCATATTGCTGTTTTGTAGTTACTTTTAAAGAAATACTTTTGTGAATATATTGTTCTATTTTTTCTTTTATGGCAGATATATTTTTTTCTATAATTATTTGCAATGCATCATATGCACAAACAAGATAAATGTTTTCATCAGATTCCTCTTTAAATTCCAATGAAACTTGAGAAAGTTTACCTCTTAGCACCGAGTCTTCTATTTCGGTACAAATGGTATGCCACTGCTGTTTTATAAGTTTTTTATCTTCTGAAAGCGCAGGAGGACGTTTTTTTGGCAAAGAAGAAGATGTTGTTTTAGAAGGGGATACAGCAGCAGACGGCGCCGTAAAAACGCCTTGTGCTATTTTTCTTTCTAATGCCATCAATTTGGCAGAAATGGCTTCTATATTTTCTTCTTTTACAATACTGCATAGCTATAATAATGTGACTTCTCAGAGTATTCTTTCATTGGAAGCATATTTTAAATCATTTTGCAAAGCAGAAAAAACTTGTATAAAGTGCATACATTCTTCTTTGGAAAGGGTTTTGGACTGTGATTGAAATTGCGCATAGTCTTCAGAAGAAACGTCCAATAATGAAAAAGCGTCTTCAATGGTAATGCAAACAAGAAGATTTCTAAAATGTATTACCAATTCTGTTACAAACTGGCTGATATCTCTGCCTTGTATCATAATTTGTTCTATAAAATCCATAGATTTTTTGTCGTCTTTTAATAAAATGGCTTCTACTACAGAAAATAATATGCTGTTGTCAACTGCTCCCACCACATCCAACACTTTTTCCAATGTCAAAAGTTCATCGCTATAAAATGCTGTACATTGGTCTAATATGCTTAAAGAGTCTCTCATAGAACCATCGCCCAAACGGGCAATATAGTGCAAAGCCTCTTTTTGTACTGGAATATCTTCAATTTTCATATATTCAGAAAGTGTTTGTGCAATTTGTTCTGTGGTAATACGATGAAAGTCAAAGCGTTGACAGCGAGAAAGTATGGTTGCAGGTACTTTTTGAGGGTCTGTGGTAGCCAATATAAATATGACGTGCTCAGGAGGCTCTTCCAATGTTTTTAACAGAGCATTGAAAGCGCCTGAAGAAAGCATATGCACTTCATCAATAATGTATACTTTGTACTTGCCTTGTGAGGGAGGATATTTTACCTCTTCTCTGATTTCTCTGATGTTGTCCACACCATTGTTAGAAGCAGCGTCGATTTCAATGACATTCATGCTTCTGTTTTCTAATGCGGCGCGACAAAGCGTACATTCATTACAAGGATTGCCTTCTTTTGGAGCAAGGCAGTTGATTGCTCTGGCAAATATTTTTGCTGTGGAAGTTTTGCCTGTTCCTCTTGTGCCGCAGAAAAGATATGCATGGGAAACACGGTCTGATAGAATTTGATTTTTGATGGTTTTTACAATATGTTCTTGACCAATAACCCCGGAAAAGGTATCCGGGCGAAATTTTCTATAAAGGGCTGTATAAGACATAAAGCTATGCCTCCTTCCGATTTTGCTATTTTATCACAGTCATAACAAAAAAGAAAGATGTATTGTAATAGGTATTTTGTAACAAAAACAACCATAAAATAGTCAAAAGGCAGGTGATTGCTATGCAAAAGACAATAAAATGGTGTTTTTTGTTTTTGCTTTTTTTTACATTGGGACAGACTGTTATGCAAAAAAGCGACTGGTCAGAACAAAAAAATATATTGCAAAAAGTATTGCCAAAAGAAACTCAAAGTCAGTGGTATCAAATAGAAGGAAGTTGCAGCAGAGTATATTATCAAACAGAAAAAGAAATTGCTCAAATGATACAAAGGCAGGCGGATACATACTATGCCATGATAGCTAAAGATTTTGATTGGAAAAGAACAGAAAAAATAGATTTTATACTTTTTGAAACAAAGCAAATGTTTATGTCGTCTTTTTTTTATGAAGGGGAAATTCCCATGGGCGTTTATTATAAAGGAGTCATAGGCATTGTTTCTCCTAATTTGTGGGATATGCAAAAACAAGTATGGCAAAAAACAGACTATTTTTTGGAAAGAGGACCTGTGGTTCATGAAATGGTTCATTTTGCAGTGGAGGAAAAAACAAAAGGAAATTGTCCCCGTTTTTTAACAGAAGGCATTGCACTATATTATGAAAAGAAATATACCGGCTTTTTATGGTACATAGCAGAAGAAGAAAAACAAAAACAAATTACAAAAGCGAAACTGGAAAAAGAGTTTGAACAAATAGATGTTTCCCTTTCTTATTGGAAAAGCTATGAATGGGTCGCAAAATTTGTGGAATGCTATGGAGAAGAAACATTACAAAAGGCTTTGCAGCAAAAAGGAGAAAAAGAGAGGTAAATACTGTTTTTATTTTACAATACTGTTTATTTTTAGTATAATAAAATTATAAGAAATAAAAAATACTTTTTTCTCTTTTTTGAGAGTATTTTGGCAATGTAGGAGGTGCTATTTTGCAAAAGAAAGTATTGATTGTAGACGATGAAAAAAATATTGTAGACATTATTGCATTTAATTTAAAAAAAGAAGGTTTTCAAGTCATAAAAGCAGCAGATGGCGAACAAGGGCTGAAAAAAACACTGGAAGAAAAACCGGATTTGATATTATTAGACATTATGATGCCTAAAATGGATGGATATGAAACTTGCAAAAAAATTAGAGAAAGAATGCAAACGCCTATTATTATGCTGACAGCAAGAGCAGAAGAAGTAGATAAAGTGCTGGGCTTGGAACTGGGAGCTGACGACTATGTGACAAAGCCCTTTGGCATACGAGAACTTGTAGCAAGAGTAAAAGCAAATTTACGTCGTACAGAAGCATTGGAGCAACAGACAGCTATTACAGGAAATCAACAGCAATATGGCAGAATTGTTATCAATTTAGACAGATACGAAGTGCAAAAAGATGAAAAAGTTATTGACCTAACTTATAGAGAATTTGAACTGCTGAAATTTTTGGCACAGCAAAAAGGACAAGTCTTTTCCAGAGAAGCATTGTTGGAAAAAGTTTGGGGATATGAATATTACGGAGATGTTCGTACAGTGGATGTAACGGTACGACGTCTGAGAGAAAAAATAGAAGATGACCCGGGAAAGCCCACTACCATACTGACAAAAAGAGGCGTGGGATATTATTTTGATTGTTGAGGAACAGGATGTATTTGGGATTAGTATTATTGGTTATGATTGTAAGCGGCACCTATATTTTGTTAAGTTTAAGAAATATTGAAATCAGCAAATCCAAACAAGAATTGGAAACATATGCCGAAAAAATCAATGACCAAGTCATTGCAGGAGGAGATGAGGTCTATTTTCAGTCAGAATTATTAAAAACAGTTTCCAACTCCATAGGTATACAAGGGAATATATTAGATGCAAAGGGAAAAACCATTGCCTCTACAACTGATTTGCAGCCCCCCTATGAAGATTATAAAAGCTCTGTCATTGTAGCGGCAATGTCCGGCGTTTCTTCTTTTTCCACGGGGAAAAAAAATACAGATTCCTTTTGGCTGGCAAAAGAATGGATGAGCTATGCAACGCCGGTCAAAGATGAAAATGATGCAGTCAAATATATTATATTTACAAGATTAGATGCTACAGATATGCAAAATAGCCTTCGTCAAACAACCCAAACCATTATTATTGCAGTGATGTTAGCTCTGATGTTAGCGGCAATTATGGGATTTGTATTTTCTCAAACATTGACAGGCCCTATATTGGAACTGACAAGAGGAGCAAAAAACTTGGCAGAAGGCAGTCTTAATCAAAAAATAAAAGTCCGAAGTGATGATGAAATTGGACAGCTCACGGCCAGTTTTAACAATATGGCGTCAAAATTGGAAAAAAATATTGCCGATATGTCAGAAGAAAAAAACAAACTGGAAATTATATTACATAATATGACAGATGGTGTACTTTCTTTTGACAAAGAAGGAGAACTGATTCATGTCAATAGCGCCAGTATGGAAATGTTGGAGGTAGACCAACTGCATTTAAACTTTTCTCAGTTTATCAAAAAATTTGATATCAATTCAGGGGTTTATTTGGATATGGGACCTGAAATTTCTCAAAAAGTTCATTTCCCGGTGGGAAATAAATTTATCAATGCCAGCTTTTCCCCTTATTCCAGCGAAACAGAAAAAATTGCCGGAGTTGTGGTAGTATTGCAAGATATTACAGAACAGAAAAAACTGGATGATATGAGAAAAGAATTTGTTGCAAATGTATCCCATGAATTAAGAACGCCTTTGACAACCATTAAAAGTTATACAGAAACGCTTTTGGAGGGAGCTTTGGAGGATAAAGAAATTGCAGAAGAATTTCTTGGTATTGTAAACAGTGAAGCTGACAGAATGGCGTTTTTGGTCAGAGATTTACTACAGCTTTCCCGTTTTGACAGCAAACAGGTACAGTTGGATATTACAGAAATTCCATTAAATGCCTTTTTGGAAGAAACGGTGCGTCAAAATAAAATTCATGCAGAAGCAAAGCACCAAAATCTATACTATGTGCCGGCAAAACGTGACGTCATACTATATGGCGATAGAGATAGAATCAGTCAAGTAATCAATAATATTGTAACAAATGCAATCAAATACAGCCTGGCAGAGGCGGAAATACGCATTTATACAGGAGAGGACGCTTATTACTATAAAATTATGGTAAAAGATACCGGTATGGGCATACAAAGAGAAGATTTGCCAAGAATATTTGAGCGTTTTTACAGAGTGGATAAAGCAAGAAGCAGAGCAATGGGAGGCACCGGATTGGGGCTTGCCATTGCAAAAGAAATTATGGAAAGCCATGGAGGACGCTTGACAGCCGAAAGCGAATACGGAAAAGGCACTACCATGACAATGTGGTTTCCCAAAGCGCAGCAGCAGCCTTGGGAGGGAGAACTGATGTAAAGGACACCAATGATTTTCAGTTGTACCAAATTAATGTAATTCAAACGTAAGGGCATTGTAACATAATTGTAACATTAGTGGGTTATAATAGGTGCGTGTAGAGTACAAAAATATTTAGTTAGGAGGCCGAGTTGAAAATGAAAAAATTTTCTATAGCGTTTATTGTTGTAATGCTTTTTTGCTTTGCACCAGTTTTTGTTTACGCAAGGCCTCTTGATGCTGAAGCGGCGAAGCAGGAACTTGGCTTTTCCGTAACAAGTGGTATTGATATGTCTAAACAGACACAGTCCACCTTTGATGACTCTAAAACCATCGCAGGTGTGGCAAACCAAGGAACTGCCATTGAAATTAGCGTTAGTTCAAAAGACGCCAATGGAGATTTGACAGAAAACGCAAACTTTGTATTAGAGGTTGGCGTATCTGGCATTTTTAGCCAGACTGTAGAATTGAGCCTTGGAGAAAATGTTGTAGAAATTACAGCATCAAAAGAAGGATATGAAACAGTCAGCGAGGAAACCATTGTCAAACGGCGGAATATTACCATTAAAAATGAATTGGAAAATACAGTTTCCATTCCCGGCGGCACAAGAAACCTATCATTAACAATATAACTGGGTAAAAATGAAATACAGAAGCGGTGAAAATCAATGAATATCCACAAAATGAAAAATTTTGTTATTATTATTTTGGTTATAACTGCTGTTTATCAAACGGGATTGTTATGGCTTGAGGATACTGCAAGCCATAACTTTTTTTATACGGTTTTTGGACTGGGCGGTCAAAAAGAGGTTGTTGCAGAAGAAGGAGAACTGCTTTTGCCCGGCAAGTTTGTAATAGGCAGCGGAAATAAAAAATATACAGTAGAATATGCAAGTGATATTGAACAAAAAAACGTGTTAATGCAGGGCAATGAGCTGCTTTTGGAGGTTTTAACACAAGGCAGCGCAGGCGTATTAAAACAAGAAATACCTTGGGAAAATATATTAGAAGAAAGATGCTTACTGCTAGACTATGATTTTTTGGTGCCAGTACAAGAATATTTGGGGCAATATCATGAAAAAATTTTGGTGCCGGAATTAGAGGAATTTGACTGCATTGCTATGGCGCCAAGTAAAACAAACAGTGGAAGAACCACAATTTATTTTATTGATACACAAATAAAGCAAAGCTGGTCTGCAACCCTAGAAAAGTCACGGTTTAGTGCAGAGTTATATGCTTTGTTGGAATCCACAGAAAAAAATTTGAATTATGTTTCTACAAAACAAAGCGGATTTAATCTTTTTGAAGATAGTGTTTTTGTGCCTCAATGGAAAGAAGAACAGTTACCATATCGAAGTGTGATGCAAATTAATCCCTTTATGAAAGAAGGCAATATCAATCGGTATTTGTTAGAAAATTCTGTAGACAGTTTTTTTAAAAATCTGGAAGCAGATTGGAACCGTGTGGACGAAACAGGTACGTTTGTATTTAGTGACGAAACAGTTGTGGTAAAATATTATCCCAAAGGAATATTGGAATACTATAGTTATGGTACTTATGATACAGAAGTGAGTACAGACATTGCAACAGGATATCAAATCTGCAAAAATTTTATGAAAAATGATACTTCTTTGAGTACAGAAGTTTATTTATCCGGTA
>ERZ1643246.4096-NODE-4096-length-11848-cov-6.427881_pt1 | contig 11848 bp, 11 predicted proteins | sample MGYA00579265_ERZ1643246 | MGnify/ENA primary metagenome ERZ1643246 (study PRJEB29033, sample SAMEA4952261) | chicken gut metagenome | biome: Broiler Chicken; feature: Gastrointestinal Tract; material: Caecum | place: Ireland | collected 2018 | study: Broiler...
GGATGACAGCGTCGGACAAAAACATCACAAATCTCATGTCGCCCGCCCCTTTCCCTCTCCCCGCTGCATGATTTTACAGAAAGCTACCGCCACCAGGGTGCTGACACAGGTGGCGATGATGGCCGGCCCCACAATCGCCGTGGGATCCGCGGAACCGTACTGGCTCCGGTAGGCGATCATATTGACCGGTATCAGCTGGAGAGAGGAAATGTTGATAACCAGGAAAGTACACATATCCTTTGTGGCCGTCCGGTTTTCCCCCGTCTGGGGCGCGACCCGATCCAGCTCCTCCATAGCTTTCAACCCCGCCGGCGTCGCAGCCCAGCCCAGCCCGAAGATATTGGCGATCATGTTGGTGGCGATATACTCCTTGGCCCGGGTCTCATGGCGCAGATCGGGAAACAGGAAGTGCAGCACAGGTTCCATCTTCGCCGCCATCTTTCGGATCATGCCGGCCTTCTCCGCGATCCGCATCATCCCCACCCAGAAGCACATAATGCCCGTCATGGTTATGCACAGAGAGATGGCCTCCCCCGCCGAGTCCAGCGCCGCCTGGGTAATCTCCGCCGTCTTTCCGGTCAGGCATCCGTAGACAATGCCCACCAGCAGCATGCCGGCCCACAGATAATTCATAGCGCCTCCGCTTTTGTCTTTTGTTCCATTTTATGCCGCCGCCGGGATATTATGATTTTCAATCACATATATTAGACATTGGGGGCCTATCCGCCCCGGAAATCTGCCAAGATCACATCCAGCAAGGAGGCATTATGACGCTTCGGAAAAAATGTTTTCTTTTATCCCTCTCTCTCGTGCTCCTGATCTTCATCGGAGGCTGCGGCGAGGAAGGCTCCCTGGGCGAGGTTCTGACTTTTCCCTCCACCCGGCAGGAGGAACCTGTCCTCTTTGACGAGTTTCTCGACGCCGCATTCGCGAACCTGGCCAGTCAGGACACGCTGTCCCTCCACTTTACCCTGCGCGATCCCGCCGCTTCCGGCATCGCCCGAAAGGACGCCGCCTTCGCGGATCTTTCCGCCGGAGGAATCGAGAAAAGCCGGCGGGATATGGAGTCCCTGCTGACGCAGCTGGAATCCTTCTCCCCCGGCCGGCTGACGGACCGGCAGCGGCTGGTCTACGACACGCTGAAGGAATACCTGACTCTCCAGCTGGATCTTCTGGAGTACACCTGCTACGAGGAACTGCTCTCCCCCTCCAGCGGACTCCATGTGGATTTGCCGATCCTTCTCTCGGAATATGTCTTTTCCGACAAACAGGATGTGGAAGATTATCTGGCTCTGCTGGATAAGGTGGATATCTATTTTTCCAATATTTTCTCCTATGAGAAGGAAAAGAGCGATCTGGGGCTGGCCATGAACGACGGGGCCATGGATCAGGTCATCTCCTTCTGCAATACCTTCGGCACCGAGTCGGAGGAACACCTTCTCCTCGCCTCCTTCCGCCGAAAGATCATGGAGGCGGATTTTCTCACGGACCTGGAAAAGGAAAAGTACATCGACACCAACGAAAACACTGTGCGAGACAAAGTGCTGCCCTCCTACCGGGCGCTGGCGGAAAAGATGGAAACCCTGAAGGGCACCTGCGTCAACGAGGAGGGGCTGGCCCACGTCTCCGGCGGAAAGGACTACTACACGCTTCTGGTCAGGCAGGCTACCGGCACGAGGGATGCTCCCCTGATGCTCTCCTACCGCATCCGCCAGCAGCGGGAAACCGATATGGGGATCATGACCTCCCTCTTTGCCGCGGATCCCACGCTGGCTTCCCGGTGCGCGGGCTACCAGTATGAACAGAGTGACCCGGAACTGATACTGGCCAGCCTGCAGCAGGCGATCACGAAGGACTTCCCGGCCTGCAGCGGCGCTTTCGCCTCCATCAGCGTGGTGGACGACTACCTGGCTCCCTACACCGCCCCGGCCTTCTACCTGGTGGCCCCCATCGACGATTATCAGGACAACGTGATCTACTACAATCCCTCCAAGGTCTCGGGAAATCTGGATCTGTTTACCACCATCGCCCACGAGGGATTCCCGGGACATCTCTACCAGACAGTCATGAGCTATTCCTACGGCCTGGAGAACGTCCGGAGCATGCTCTCCTTTCCGGGTTTTACCGAGGGCTGGGCCACCTACGTGGAGATGATCTCCTACCACTATGCCGGCATGGATGAATCCCTGGCCACAGTGCTGGAAAAAAACTACAGCGTGATTTTAAGTCTCTACGCCACTGCCGACATCGGCATCCACTATCGGGGCTGGGATGTGGCGCAGACCCTCTCCTTCTTCTCCGAGTACGGCATCAGCGACCGGGAGGTGGTGGAGGAGATCTACCAGATGATCCTTTCCGATCCGGCAAATTACCTGAAATATTATGTGGGGTACCTCTCCTTCCTCTCCCTGCGGCAGGAGATGGCGGCGAAGTACCCCGACACATTCACACTCTATGAATTTCACAAATGTATTCTGGAAACCGGGCCCACCTCCTTCGACCTTCTGGAGGAGGAGCTGGACGATTACTTTTCACGTCTGGCGGCAGAGGCGGCCGCCTGAAGCCCCATCGCGGAAGCCGGGATTACAGCAGTTCCCGGTAAATATCCCGCTTGCTTACGCCTCGGTCCTTTGCCGCGGCCTTCATGGCCTCCTTCCGATCCATCCCGGAGGCCTCGTACATGGCCACATGCTCCGGTATGGAGAGGTTTTCCCATCGGGCCGTCTCCTCCCGGCGCACCTGCTCTTTGGACTTTCCGGCGATGACCAGCACATACTCTCCCCGGGGCTCATGTTCCTCGTAGTAGGCGATGGCCTGCTCCAGTGTCGTTTTCTGTTTCTCCTCGAATTTCTTCGTCAGTTCCCTGCAAAGTGTCAGGGAGCGGTCTCCGAGCACCTGATAAAGTTCCTCCAGGGTCCCCCGGAGATGGTGGGGCGCCTCATACAACACCATCGTCCTGGTCTCCCGCCCCATCTCCTCCAGCACCCGATGCCGTTCCTTCTTATCCTTGGACAGAAAAGCCTCGAAGGCAAACCGCCGGCAGGGCTGTCCCGAGGAGGTTATGGCGGTAATGCAGGCCGCCGGCCCCGGCAGAGCGTTGACCTCGATTCCCCTCTCGTAGCACATGGCCACCAGCTCCTCCCCGGGATCGGAGATCCCCGGTGTTCCCGCGTCGGTAATCAGGGCAATATTCTGCCCCTGCTCCAGCCGCGCAATCAGGGCCTTCGCCTTCTCGATCTTGTTGAACTCATGGTAGCTGGTCATGGGAGTGGTAATACCGTAATGGTGCAGCAACCGCAGAGAGTTTCTTGTATCCTCCGCAGCGATCAGATCCGCCTCCCCGAGAACGCGCACCACCCGATAGGTAATATCCTCCAGATTTCCGATGGGGGTGGCGCAAAGATAAAGAATTCCGCTCATTTTTCTTCCTCCCGATAGATGCGAAGCACATCCTCTGTGTAGACGCCCTGGCTCTCATAGATAACCAGAGGTTTTTCCACGGTAAGGCCGCTCTTTCCCTCCCGCATGCCCTCCACCAACACCATGTTTGGTTTCTGCTCCCGGTAAGGATGCACCAGCTGCATGCGCTTCGGCTCGATTCCGTACTGATGCATCAGCGTAAAGATTTCCACCATTCGAAAAGGGCGGTGCACAAAATAGCAGCGGCCCTTGGCCGGGAGAATCCGGGCGGTCTCCCGAATCACATCCTCCAGGCTGCAGAGAATCTCATGGCGGGCGATGGCCTTGGCGCTCATGGGATTGACCAGCCCCGTGCTTTTGCCCATATAGGGGGGATTACAGGTTACCACGTCAAAAGAAGATGCCCCAAACAGACTTGAGGCATCTTTGATATCTCCCTCGACGATCTCTACCCTGTCGGAAAGGCCGTTGTACTCCACGCTCCGCCTGGCCATGTCGGCGCTCTCCGGCTGAATTTCCAATCCGCAGAACCGGCTGCCCTTTGTCTTGGCCTCCAGCAGAATCGGTATGACGCCGGTGCCGGTTCCCAGATCCAGCACCCGCTCCCCCGGATACACCCGGGCAAATCCGCAGAGCAGCACCGCGTCCATCCCGAAACAGAATTTGTCGGGATGCTGAATGATCCGATACCCCTTCATCTGGAGATCGTCCAGCCGCTCTCTCTCCTTCAAGAAACGCTCTTCCATATCAGTTCTTATCCTCGAGATTCTTGAGCTCCTTCAGCTCCTCCTTGGTTACCTTTACCTTCTTTTTCCTCGGACGGAACTTCAGCTGACTGACCTTGTACTCCTGAACTTCCTTCACATCTCCCTGTTCCGTCAGCACCTTCACGGTCTGCCGCAGCACATTGACACTCTGTACCTGCCCTTTGACGCCGTCGGGTGTCGTGACAAAATCTCCCACGCCCGGCAGACGGCTGTTCAGGTACTCGTAGGTCTCGTACTCATTTTTCAGACAGCACATCAGCCGCCCGCAGAGACCGGAAATCTTTCCCGGATTGAGGGAGAGATTCTGCTCCTTTGCCATCTTGATGGACACCGGGGCGAAATCTGACAGAAATGTCTTGCAGCACAGTTCCCGGCCGCAGATTCCGATGCCCCCCATCATCTTCGTCTCATCCCGGACGCCGATCTGCCGCAGTTCGATCCTGGTCCGAAACACGGACGCCAGATCCTTTACCAGCTCCCGGAAATCAATCCTTCCGTCCGCTGTAAAATAGAACAGCAGCTTGTTGTTGTCAAAGGTGTATTCAGCCCCCACCAGCTTCATCTGCAGCTGATGCTTTTTGATCTTCTGCTCGCAGATGACAAAGGCCTCCTTCTCTTTCTCCCTGTTTCTCTTTACCCGTTTGAGATCCTCCTCGGTGGCGATGCGGGTCACTTCCTTCAGCGGAGAGACGATCTCCTCCTCCGGCACTTCCTTCTCCCCGAGGACCACCCGGCCCATTTCCACGCCCCGGGCTGTCTCCACAATAACCTGGTCTCCCCGGGATATCTTCCGTTTTCCGGGGGAAAAATAGTAAATCTTTCCCGCCTCGCGAAAACGCACTCCTATGATCTTTATCATGCTACATCTCCTTTGATTGTCATAAACAGCAGTTCCATGGTCAGCTCGAAGTTCACATTCGCCCGCAGCCGTCTTTTTGCCGTGTCGATCTCCTCGAGAATTCTCTCGAGCTTCCGGTAAGACAGATCGGCCGCCTGGCTCTTCAGACGAAACAGCTGATCCTGAAACACCAGCGGAGAACGCGGCCCCGCCGATTTATATAATAACACATCCCGATACCAAAGGGTAATCAGATCGAGATATTCCTCTATTTCCCTCTTCTCCTTGTCCAGATCCTTGACCGTATTCTGGATTTCCGCCAGCCCCATCTGCGGCAGGGTAGCCAGCAGCTCCACAACGGCATTTTTCCTCTGTCCAAACTCCTCGGAGGAGGCCAGACGGATCGCCTTCCCCACATTCCCCTGGGAAAAAGCCGCGCACATCTTCGCCTGATAATCCACAACATGGCAGCGCTCCATCAGCATCTTCTCGATCTTTCCCGCGGACACCGGCTTCACGTTCAGCGTCACACAGCGGGAGAGGATCGTCGGCAGAAAACCGTCCGCGTTGGTGGTCAGAAGCAGAATAACCACATAGGAAGGCGGCTCCTCGATGGTCTTTAGCAGGGCATTCTGAGCCTGGGGATTCATCTTCTCCGCCTCGTCCACAATGTAAACCTTCCGCGCCGCCGCGTAGGGTCGTATGACCACGCTGTCGTTGAGCTGCCGGCGGATATCATCCACAGAGATCACATTGGGTTTCTCATGGGTAATATAGATGATATCCGGATTGTTTCTGCCCGCCGCCTGCCGGCAGGAACGGCATTCCATGCAGGCGTCCTTTCCCTTTCGCTCACACAGCAGCGTGGCCGCGAAAGCCTCCGCCAGCATCATCTTGCCGGAATCCTTCTCGCCGTTGATGATGTAGGCGTGGCTGATCTTGTCCATGGAAATGGCGTTCTGCAGATGCTCCTTCAGATCCTCCAGCCCCACAATGGCGGAAAACGTCTTTTTTTCCTGCTCTTCCAAACCCGCTGCCTCCTCTCTGTCTTCTTCTCTACGATGTCCGGCGAAGGGACATGATATAGGAAGCGATCTCCTCCTGCGTTCTGTCCGCCTCCTCGTTGACAAAGCGCCTGTCGATCTCCGCCTTCGCAAGCTTCTCCTGGGAAAAATCCTGCTCGTCCGCCAGAAAGCGGCGACACATCTCCCGGTATTTCGGGTGCTGCTGCCCCCGCTCCCGCTCCAGAGCCCGGGACAGCCGCAGTCCATCCTCCACCTCGATATAAATGGGAACCACCTGCTCTTTCCCGTAAAAATCCCGGATTTTACAGTAGGACTCCAGGGTTCCGATGATCAGATAATCCCCTGCGCTCAGATCAATCCGATCGTCCGCCACGGTAAAATAGTCCCACCGTCCCTCGCAGGTATCGTAGCTGCGCATCTCAATGACCCGGCCGGTAGCCAGCAGGCGATCCCGTTCCTCCTCTGTGCAGAAGTGATATTCCACTCCGTCGGCCTCTCCCGCCCGGATCGGCCGCGTCGTACAGGAGACAATGCGGCGAAGGCCCAGATCTTCCCGCGCCAGAAGGGCCTTGTAAATCGTATCCTTGCCCGTGGCGCTCTTTCCCATAATACAAAAAATCTTTCCCACAACCGTCTCTCCTTATGACATATTCTTCCGCTTTACCGCCGGAAGATACCAGCGGCCTTCCCGGCGCTTCAAACCGTTGACCGTAAGCCCATCGGCCAGCGCCTGTTCTATCTGCAAAATCCGGTTTTCGCCGATCCGTTCTCCCGGCACGATCAGCGGAATCCCCGGCGGGTAGACGGCCACCTGTCCGGCCGCCACAGATCCCCCCGCCTCCTCGAGGGCGATCTCCTCCCTCTCGCTGTCCTCGGCCTCCCACAGTTCCAGCACCTGCTCAACCTCTTCTTTCGCTCCGGCGCCGCTCCCGGCAACCGCGCCGCCCCGGTCCCGCTTCTGCCTCTTTTGTAACCGCGTCCGTTCTTCCATGGCCCGCGAATCTCTCGTCTCCTCCGGTCCGCTCATCTGCCCATCCAGTTCCCTCAGAGCGGCAAGCAGACGCTCAAATCCTTCCGGGCTGTCCATGATACTGGTCATGGCCAGAGCATAATCGCTGGCGCTCATCTCCAGTTCCAGCGCATCTGTCTCCCGCAGCCAACGGCTCAGTTCCTCCCCGGTCATCCCGGTACCCGCTGTGGAAATCACGATCTTGGAGGGATCCCTCCCCCTGGTCCCCAGCACCCGAAGATGTCTGAGACATTCCGTTCTGTCATAGAAATCTGTCAGCAACCCGGCAAAGCGGGAAAAGGCCTCCTCCTTATTCTCCTCCAGATAGCGGATACATTTTACCATGCTGTCCATCAACACATAGGAGGGCGAACTGCTCTGAAAAATACTGAGAAATTTCTCGCACCTCTCCCTGGAAATCCGTTCTCCCCGCAGGTGCAGCACCGCGGTCTGGGTAAGACTGGGAAGGGTTTTGTGGAGGCTCATGACGACCAGGTCCGCCCCCTCCTTTACCGGGGAGGGAGGGAAAAAGGGCGAAAATCCCAGATGCGCTCCGTGGGCTGCGTCCACAATCAGCGGCACTCCATGCCGGTGGCAGACCTCAGCGATCTCTCCCACATCGGACATGACCCCCTCGTAGGTAGGGCAGGTGATGAGCACCCCGCGGCTTTCGGGATAGCGAAGAAGCGCTTCCTCCACATCCTCCGGAAAAATCTCCCCCGAAAAGGGCGCGCCGGCCCAGGGCCGGGGATAGAGATAGTGCAGTCTGCATCTGCGCAGATAGGCGCCATTGTAGACGCTCCGATGGGAATTCCTCCCGACGATCAGTTCCTGCCCCTGATCCGCCGCGGCAAACACCGCGGCAAGGTTGCCTGCCGTGGAGCCTCCCACCAGCAGGTAGCTGTGATCGCTGCCGTAAAGGTTCTGCAGGTGTTCCATCGCCTCCAGCAGATACCCCTGGGGATCGTGAAGATTGTCAAAACCATGAATCTCCGTGATATCCACCTGATAGGGATCGGCAATCCCCATATTCCGACGCTTATGTCCCGGCATATGAAAGGGATATGCCTTCGATTTGCCGTATGTCTCCAATGCCTGATCCAGCATATCCTCCGATCGTCCTTTCCTCTAGTATCTGCGGCCTCTCCGGCGGTTCCTGCGAATCTGCCGGTAGGCAGGCTTTTTCTTCTTTGCGCTGTTCTTCCGTCTGCGTCGGCGGATACTGATCCGGGAAAAGGTCCGTCCCAGCGCGAAAATCCCGAGGGCAATCACCGCCAACGCCGCCAGGATCAGAAGAATCATGAAGAAATTGATATGGATGCCTCTGACCTGGCTGCCGCCCTCCGCCGGATCCAGATTGTGGAAGGGGAACGCGCCCTTCTCGCTCTGCTGATAGCTAACCGTGGTCTGTCCCACATAATGCCCGGCATAGGTATAGGTTACCTGTCCTACCAGAGCGGGATCCTCGTCGCTGCTTTTCGGCACAACCTCCGCCTGCGCGTCCGCCAGGCTCGCGGTTTTGGGAAGAACCACCGTTCCGTGAGGATCCGTCGTCGCCAGTTTCCCGTCTCCGGCGAGACTGCCGAGACTGCCGTCCACATCCCCCGCAAAGGGAGACGCCTGATCCGCCACATTGTAGGCAGCAAAATTGTCAAAGCAGTAATTGAACAGATTGGTTGTGTCAATCCAGTGTCCCGGACTGGTCACATTCAACACCACGCAGACCAGCGTCATGCCATCCTTGGCCGCGTAGGTTACCAGCGTGGAGTTGGCCGCGCGGGTATAGCCGGTCTTCCCTCCCAGGCAGTAGGGGTAGACATAGCGGGAAGTGTGATAGGGGTGCAGCATGCTGTGATGGTTATTCAGCGGCGTCGGATCCGCATGGGTGTTGGTCGGAGGAATCTGATAGGATTCCGTCCCGATGATTTTCGCGAAGGTCGGATTCTGATAAGCCGCCCGGGAGATCAGGGCCATATCGTAGGCGCTCACATAGTGGTTCTCGTCGGGAAGGCCGTTGGTGTTGTTGAAATGGGAATCCTGACAGCCCAGCTCCGCCGCCTTCTGATTCATCATATCGACAAAAACGTTGACGTCGCCGCCTCCCACATGCTCCGCAATGGCGTAGGCACACTCGTTGGCGGATTCCAGAAGCATGCCGTAGAGGCACTGCTCCATGGTCATCTGTTCGCCCACGTCTCTGCTGATATGAGAGGAATCCCCTTCATTCAGATAGACCGCGTCTTTGGAAAAGGTCACGACCTCGTCCAGGCTGCTGTTCTCCAGAGCCACCAGCGCCGTCAGAATTTTGGTAATGCTGGCCGGGTAGTATGTGGCGTGAATATTTTTTTCGTAGAGAATCGCCCCTGTCTCCTGTTCCATGACAATGGCCGCCGCAGATTGGGTGTCAATGCCGCCGGGCCAGGATTCCTCGGCCCTGGCTGTTACCGTATTCGCAAACAGGGATGTGACGGTCAGGGCAGCCGCCAACAGTCCCGCGTAAATTTTTTTTCTAAACATTTTATCTTTCCGTTCTCTTTCTTCTGTAGTTGCCCGCATTCCTTTCGGGCGTCTGCGCGCTCTTATAAGACATTCTATCATAAACTGCTGTCAAATGTATCAGCTTTTCCTTTTTTTCTTGCAAAAAATATAGTAAACTATATGCATATTTCCCCGGCAGGGGAAGATCTTTTCAAAAGACAAGGAGAATTTATGAGACTCAGGAACATTCCCGGCGCAAAGGAAGCCATCGCCGACAGTAAATATTGTGTACAGGAACCGGAGACATTCGCGGGGCAGTGGAACCGCCATTTTCCAAAAGACCAGCCCCTCCACATCGAGATCGGAATGGGAAAAGGAAAGTTTCTCATGGAGCTGGCCGCCACCCATCCCGAGATCAACTATCTTGGTATTGAGCGCTACACCAGCGTGCTGTACCGGGCTGTCCAGAAGATGGACCTGTGCCCTCTGCCCAACCTGTATTTCGTCTGCTTTGACGCGGCCCGGATCACGGAGCTGTTTGCCCCGGGCGAAGTGGAGCGCATTTATCTGAACTTTTCCGATCCCTGGCCCAAGGACCGCCATGCCAGAAGGCGGCTGACTTCCCCGGATTTCCTGGCCAGATACCGGGAGATCATCGACGGGAAGGGCCGGCTGGAATTCAAGACCGACAATCGGGGACTCTTTGACTATTCGGTGGAGACAGTCAAAGACAGCGACCAGTGGGAGCTGGCCGCTGTCACGTACGATCTGCATCACGACGAGACCCTTTGTCAGGGAAACATCATGACAGAGTATGAAGAAAAATTTTCCGCCCTGGGCAATCCGATCTGCAAACTGATCGCCGTGCCCCGCCCTTGCATATAATATAGAAAAAGCGATAAAGGCGTTTTTATGTTTTCCTACTACCTTTCTTACTTCCGTCGGAAACTGCTCTGCCGCGGAAAATTCTGCAATATCCGAAAATCTCTCCGGGAAGTGGAACATATCCTGAACAAGTGCTGACAATGTCATGTCCGCCCCGCAGGCCGCGGCGCCCTGTCCCGTACCTGTCTACTCCACGGTTACACTGCTGTTGAAGCGATCCAGAAGAACCGCCGCCACTACGCCGACCATCAGGCAGATGACATTCGGCAGCGCCGTCGCCCCGTTCCAGAAGCTGGAGAAGGGGATGATCATAACAGTCGCAGCAATCACGATACCGATGATTCCGTGGAAGGCGAAGGAATAGAAATGGTCAAACAGCGCGTTGACCGCCTTTGCCAGACAGATGACCGTAACCAGAGCGCCGATACCTGCGGGGATCAGAACACTCATGTCAAAATGGCCGATCCCATCCACAAAGGGGGTGTAAAGCCCCAGAGGCATCAGCAGCGTGGAAAAGCTCATTCCGGGCGCGATCAGACTCAGGGCCAGACAGAACCCGCAGAACAGATACCAGAAGAAATTGGGGGTAATTTCAACGGAGGTCATCTGCAGTCCGATCAGGATCGCGAAAATCACGATCATGCAGACGATCAGGGAAATCCAGGAACCCTTGCTGCGGCCCTGCTCGCTCGCCTCACGAAACAGGGAGGGGAGCATTCCCACGATCAGGCCCACAAACAGGCAGACTGAGGGATCCGGATATTTCTCCAGGAAAAAGGCCAGCACATTGGCCACACCCAGGAATCCGACAGCTCCGCCGATAACCACCGGAATCAGCTTCGGCACATGGGTCTTGAAATTGGCGATGGGGTTGGAGAGCAGCTCCATAATCGGCTTGTAGATGCCAAAGATTACGCTGAGCACGCCTCCGGAAATGCCCGGCAGCACCGCGCCCAGTCCGATCAGCGCTCCCTGCACCACCCGGAAGACAAACTGCAGCGGCGTCATTTTGCTGTTTTCTTTCTTATCCATACGTTCGTAGTATCCTTTCCTGATAAAATTCATTCCGTCCTATACTATCATCTTTCCCGCCGTTTTTCAACCCGGCTTGTCTTGTATTCTCCCATCTGGGGCAGTATAATAGAAAAGCGGAGCCAGTTCCGGGAGGAGTGCGTCCCTGAGGCGTACCGCCAGTGTCTAGGTTCACACACAGAGATTATCCCGTGGAACACTTGGCGGCTGGCACGCTTTTTTGTACGCGAAAATGACACAAACACATTGCAGTATATTGGATTACTTCGCATCATTTTTTCGGGCATGAAAAAAGCCTGTAACCCGCATAAACAGCGGATCTACAGGCTTTCTTCTCTACTGCGCGATCAGGGGTTCGAACCCTGGACACCCTGATTAAGAGTCAGGTGCTCTG